>Ga0209182_10000037_pt1 | contig 27448 bp, 25 predicted proteins | sample LakBais05cmmetaG_FD_185474 | JGI IMG/M metagenome (GOLD analysis project Ga0209182, IMG submission 185474) | Lake sediment microbial communities from Lake Baikal, Russia to study Microbial Dark Matter (Phase II) - Lake Baikal sediment 0-5 cm... | ecosystem: Environmental > Aquatic > Freshwater...
AGGTTGCAATGCTGTCGAAGCGCATTCTTGCGCTTACAGAGCACCTGCAGAGCCATCGGAAGGATTTCAGTTCCAAGCGCGGGCTCTACAAGCTGGTCGGAGAGCGCCGGAGACTTCTCAGCAGTCTGAGACGCGTCGACGAGGACCGTTATGCTTCATTGATCAAGCGGCTGGGAATCCGAAAGTAGGAGCCAATGTTACAGAATGATGAGATAAAGACCGTTCGCGGCAGTATTGCAGGCAAGCTTGTCACGTATGAAACTGGACGGCTGGCCAAGCAGGCCGGCGGAGCTGTTCTGGTGACCATGGGTGGCACTGTCGTGCTCGCCGCAGCCACTGTCAGCAACAGCACAAAGGAAGGAATCGATTTCTTCCCGTTGACTGTTGACTATTTTGAGAAAATGTACGCAGCCGGCAAGATTCCGGGTGGATTCTACAAGAGAGAAGGACGCCCCAGCGAGCGTGAAATTCTTCGTTCGCGGCTTATCGACCGGTCGATCCGCTCTCTGTTCCCCAAGCACTTCCGTCAGGAAGTGCAGGTCATCGTCTATGTGCTGTCTGCTGATGGAGAGAATTCACCTGATGTGTTGGCTATCAACGCGGTATCGGCGGCGCTTCTTATCAGCAATGCACCGTTCGTTGACGCAGTCGCCGCAGTGAGGGTCGGCAAAATCAATGGCGAACTTGTTTTCAACCCGTCCTCTTCTGCGATCGACGAGAGTGTGCTTGATCTTGTAGTGTCTGGCACGGCCAATGGCATTCTCATGGTGGAATCCGGGTCTCGCGAGATCAGTGAAGCAGAGATGGTTGAGGCCTTGGTACTGGCACAGGAACCGATCAAAGAAACGTGCCGCATGGAGGAGGAACTTCGCGTCCAGGCTGGCAAGGAAAAGATCGTCGTCCCCGAGCTGAAGTTCGACGCAGCTATCCAGAGCGAAGCTCGTTCCATGATCGAGGAGCGTCTTCCCCTGGTGCTCAAGGACAAGGAGAAGCTGAAGAAGGAGAAGATCCTCGATGAGTTCAAGGGCGAGCTTGCCGCCGAACTGGTAGCGAAGTACCCCGAAAGTGGGCTGGCCATCGGAGAGGTTCTTGACGCGGAAATCAAGCATTTCATCCGGCATCGTGTCGTGACGGAAGGCGTGCGTATCGATGGTCGCACTCCTGAAGAGATTCGGCCGATCGGGGTCGATGTTGGTGTTCTTCCGATGAGCCATGGCTCGGGATTGTTTTCCCGAGGTCAGACGCAGGTCCTTTCGATTGTCACCCTCGGAGGAAAGAAAGAGGGTCAGTTGGTCGAAAGCCTCGACGAAGAGGTTACCAAGCATTACATGCACTACTATAACTTCCCTCCCTTCTCGGTGGGCGAGACCCGTCCCATGCGTGGACCTGGGCGTCGCGAGATTGGCCACGGCGCACTGGGAGAGAGGGCGCTGCTTCCCGTTATTCCGGATGAGAGCGAGTTTCCATACTCGATTCGTGTTGTCTCTGAGGTGCTTGAGTCCAACGGTTCGACGTCGCAAGCTTCCATTTGTGGCAGTACGTTGGCACTTATGGACGCTGGAGTACCGATCACGGCGCCGGTTGCCGGCATCGCGATGGGCATGATGAGAGAAGGCGGCAAGAGTGTCATCCTGACTGACATCCAGGGGGCCGAGGACGCCAATGGCGACATGGACTTCAAGGTTGCGGGCACTGCGAAGGGCATCACGGCATTGCAGATGGACCTCAAGATTCACGGCGTCGACAGCTGCCTGCTGTCTGCGGCCCTGGATCATGCCCGCACTGCGCGTCTGTTCATTCTGGACAAGATGCTGTCGGTTCTTCCTGCTCCTCGTGACGAAGTCAATCCGCTGGCTCCGCGCATCTTTACCATGCATATTCCCGGAGACAAGATCGGTGCTCTTATCGGCCCTGGGGGCAAGGTCATCAAGAAGATCATTGCCGACACCGGGTGTGACATCGATATCGAGGACGATGGGTCGGTGTTTGTGACTGCACCAGACGGAGCCAAGGGTCAGATTGCTATGGATGCTATCAACGCGATTACCGAGGATATCGTTGTGGGCAAGGTCTACATGGGCAAGGTTACCGAGCTGCGCGACTTTGGCGCTTTCGTGGAGATCGCCCCCGGCAAGTCTGGCCTGCTGCATGTCTCACAGGTATCCGACTCGTATGTCAAGGACATCCATTCCGTGCTCAAGGTCGGCGAGCAGATTCTCGTCAAAACTCTGCCTCTCAAGGACGATGGCAAGATCTCTCTGACCCGCAAGGGCCTGATTGCTGGAAATGCCGACAAGGCTTCCCCAGAATCCCACGATGACCACCGCCATGGTGATCAATAGCGGAGAGCACAAACCGGAAGTCATAACACTCAGCAACGGCATCCGCGTCGTTTTCGATGTTGACAAAGGGCACCCGACCGCAGCGGTCGGGGCCCTTGTTGCTAGTGGCTCCCGGTTTGAGGATGACCACACGTGTGGCTTGAGTCATTTCATGGAGCATGTCCTGTTCAAAGGCACAGAGCATCGAAGCTCGCTCGAGATTTCGTCAGCTATCGAGAATGTGGGTGGTGAGCTGAATGCATTCACTGATACGCAGTACACGATGTTCTATATGCGTGTCCCGGCAATCCACACGTCTCTCGCTCTTGATGTGCTGTCCGACATCCTCCTGTATCCATTGTTCGACCCCGCTGCCATCGAGCTTGAGCGCAGAGTTATCGAACAGGAGATCTACTCATTCGAGGACAGTCCCGACGACGTCGTCACGGATGAGCTTCTCAAAGGGGTCTACGGAAGCGACCCTGTTGCGTCGAATCCGCTGGGAACCGTAGAGTCAGTGCGTTCCTTCAGGCGGAGCGATTTCGTCGACTATTTCCATAAGCATTTTGCTGCCCCGGACATCGTTCTTTCACTTGCGGGAGACATCGATGTCGAGGCATCGGCACGTTTCTTGGAGGATTCCTTTGGGCGGCTTGCGAAGGGACCAGGCAGGGTCGAGTGGGGAATCCCCATCCGGGCCGCTGTTCGCAGAGAGACAGAGCGCCCTACGGAGCAGGTCTATCTGGCGATGGCGCTGCCCGGCTTCGCTCAGTATTCGAAGCAGGGGTCGATTCTGAATCTCGTGTCCAGCATCTTCGGCGGCAATATGTCGAGTCGCCTGTTCCAGAGGGCCCGCGAGAAGGAGGCTCTTGTCTACAGCATTGGCTCTTTTCCCGTGGCTTTCAGCAATACTGGATTGCTAGGCGTTTCCGCCGAAAGTTCCCCCGAGAACGCTTTGCGTGTTCAACAGGTCATCCGCGAGGAGATCGAGAACATGCGGCACGACAAGATCAGTATGGCTGAGCTTCAGCATGCCAAGGAGACTGTTCTCGGCGGATTCCTGCTTTCACTGGAATCCTTTTTCCGTCGCATGCATCGAAACGCGTCTGAGCTCTATATGAGAGACCAGATACGGACGGTCGCAAACGTCACCGAACAGGTCAACTCGATCACGCTCGGTGAAGCATTGAGTGTTATCGATGACGTTTTTGACATCTCCCAGCTGGCAGTGTCGATTGTCCATGGACCCGGCAAGCACTGAGTTGCGCGTAGGCGTTCACCGGCTGGTTTCTCGCGCAGGACAGCTGGCGCGCGCAACGTCAGGGTCGTCAGGCTATGATCTTGCAAGTGCAGAAGACGCGGAGCTGACGATCCTGCCTGGCGCCGTCGCACTCGTGCGGACGGGGTTGGCACTTGAGTTGCCTCCTGGCCTCGAAGGGCAGGTTCGCAGTCGTTCCGGTCTGGCCGCCAGAAGCGCCGTGTTTGTCCTCAACTCGCCAGGCACCATCGATAGCGACTACCGTGGCGAAGTGAAGGTTGTGCTGGCGAACTTCGGCGATGCCCCCTTTTCGGTGTTCCCGGGAGACCGTATCGCACAGTTAGTGTTCATACAGGTTCCGAATGTATGTCTCGTGGCCGTCGGCGAATTGGTGCCGACTGAGAGAGGGGGTGGTGGCTTTGGGTCCTCAGGTGTCTGACATGAGAGAGACTCTCCTGGCTTCAATTGCCGAGGAAGTCTTGTCCTGTCAGAAGTGCAAGCTTGGAGCCACCCGGACGAAGGCTGTCCCGGGCGTCGGATCAGCCCATGCCCACATCTGTTTTGTGGGCGAAGGTCCGGGACGTGAGGAGGACTTGTCGGGAATCCCATTCGTCGGTCAGGCGGGACGTTTGCTGGACAGGATCCTGATGGCCGAGGGGATGAGCCGCAGAGATTGCTACATATGCAATATCGTGAAGTGCAGGCCCCCGAACAACCGTATGCCGGAGCCTTCCGAGGTGTCGGCCTGCTCGCTCTACCTGTATGCGCAGTTGGCCGTCGTGGAGCCGGAGGTTATCTGCCTCCTTGGCAATACGGCACTGCACTTCTTCTTTGGAGAGCAATACTCCATCGGACAGGTGCGCGGCACGATTCTGGTCAAGGATGAACAGCGCTTCATGCCAACATATCACCCGGCGGCCGCTCTAAGGAACCCTCAGTACGTGCAGGTCATCCAGAGTGACCTGCGAAAGCTTGCTGCCTTGATTCAGCGGACGGTGGACTAGGTTCGCACCGACTTCAGAAAAGAAGGCTGCCAATCGTGGCCGAGAAACAAGCTCTTGCCGCTCTCCAGACCGTCAGTTATCGTTCAGTCGTTTGAGGCATTTGCTCGCTCAGTCTCCGAGAACAGCGTTCAGTGACTGTTGGTCCACAGTATCGCAAACCCCCGGCTTCAGGGCCGGGGGTTTGCTTTTGTCAGTGTGAGAAGGTTCAGCCGAATCCGGGGAATGGTGGACCCAGTATTACTTGCACAACTCTACGAACTCGGTCAACACGGCCACAAGGTAGTCGGCTGACCCGGACTTCATATTCTTCGTAACCTCTTGCACGCTCTGGATACGCTGTCGGATGACTTTCCTGATGATCGACGCTCCGTGCTTCGTGCACTTCAGGACGACCTGCCTCTTGTCCAGTACGTTCTGTGTCTTGGTGACATAGGTGAGTTCGACGAGGCGATCGACCATCTCTGAGACCGTGGACGCAGCGAGACCCGTAAGGTGTGTGAGGTCTTTGACATTGATGGCCTCACCGAAGTAGACAAGTTGGAGCACCTGGAACTGGGGCAGCGTAATTCTCACGCTCGACAGAGCATCGCGCCCCTTCTTCTTGATCCAGTATGAGATGTCGCGCAGCAGGGACTCTAGTTCGATAGCCGTTTCCCTCATGGTTTCCTCACCCGTCTATGGTTGATTCTTGATTCCAGGTGTCTATTCATGTACAGCGCCGAGAGTTGCGTGAGAGTCTCCAAAGACAAGTGCCAACTCTCGTTCTGCATCGGTTGGGGATGCAGACGCATGTACCACATTCTCGGTCAGTTGAGTGGAGAAGTCTGCTCGAATCGTCCCGGGCAGCCGGTCTTCGGGTCTGGTTGCCCCGATCGCTGTTCGAACAAGCGCTATTGCGTTGGGCGACTCGACCTGAAGGGCAACGACGGGGCCCGATGTCATGAACGAAAGCAGGGCGGGAAAGTAGTCACGGCCATCGTGTTCAGCATAGAAGGTCCGCGCGAATGCGTCGTCCATGCGAAACATCCGCATGTTCGAGATCACAAGGCCCTTCTGCTCGATGCGCGCTATGATCAGACCGACGAGACTGCGGCGTACGCCGTCTGGTTTCACCAGCAAGAGTGTTCGCTCAGTAGTCACTTCCATTGCCTCCAGGAAGAGCTGTTCGTGCAGGATTGAGGGTAGAATTGGTTCGCTTCCCTTCCAATTGTAGCCTTTTCTCGTTGCTGCGCAACGTTTCTCTGACGTGGCAACCCAACGCCCCACTTGTCAGGCGCTGCCGGCCTGATATCATGTAAAGATGTCAGGAAAAGGGATTCGGTGGTTCACTGTACTTATCGCAGTGCTGCTGGTGGCCGCATTGGGGCTCGGTTGGATGGGCTTGCGAGGCACTGCGCCTGCTTCCGCCATTCCGGCTGTCCCTCTGGGCGCTCAGGCCCTTTGTGTCGTGACGCCCAGCGATCAGGCACGGAGTCTTGTCGTGGATGACATTCTGAAAGCACAGAAGTCGGTTCTGGTGGAGTGCTATCTCATCTCTGACCATGCGATTGTCCAGGCGTTGCAGTCTGCCAGACTGCGCGGATGTGATGTGCGGGTCATCATGGAGGAAACGCCGTTCGGGGGGTTCTCCATGAACCAGACGGTTCGCAACGAGCTGAGAAGCTCCGGCATCGACGCCAGCTGGGGCAACAGGGTGTACTCGTTCACTCACGCCAAGTATGTGGTCATCGACGAGGTCGTTGCCTGGATCATGACGGCCAATCTTAGCAAGAGCGCCTTCGACAAGAACCGCGAGATCCTTGTCAGGACTTGCAGCCAAAGTGTAGTGGAGGATCTCGTGCGCATTTTCTGGGCAGATCGACGGCGAAATCCCTGTACTGCCGGGTCGCTCGTCGTCAGCCCTGTGAATGCTCGGCAACGTCTTCTTGGTATGCTGAAAGGATCGTGCCGCAGCGTGGATATCGCGAGCGAGGTATTCGATGACCAGGAGACGTGTAGGCTCTTGCAGGATCTCGCGGCGCGGGGTGTCGTCGTGCGTGTTTTGGTTGCAGCACCGGAGAGAATCGCTGTCAATGCCGTGGCAAGATCGGAGCTGGAAGGGACAGGCGTCACCATCCGATACCTTGAGTCTCCCTATCTTCACGCGAAGTACATCGTGGTGGACGGGCACGTGGCGTATGTCGGTTCACATAACCTCAGCACCGGCTCACTCGACGAGAACCGTGAAGTTGGAGTCATAACGGACGACAGCATAGTCGTCTCGACTCTCGTGACGACCTTCTCGGGCGATTGGGACTCAGGGAGATAGAGAAACGCCCCGCAGTGGTGCGGGGCGCGTGAGGTCATCGGTTGCTCAGTCGCGGGCCAATGCTACATGCCGGCGAAGTCCCAGTCAAGGTCAGTCAGTCGGTCCTGAAACGCCATAAGATCTGCGTGCGATCTTAGCGCCTGCTGTAGCTGGCGCGTCCCGTTCGTTGTTCCGTAGAGGATAACACCGACGATGATGCCATTCTCGAGGACAACCTTGCGATAAATCTGTTGCCCTTGAGCCTGAATCACCTGAACATGCTGCTCCTGGGTCGGATTGATGTTGCCCATGCTTAGAACGTCGATTCCGCAAGTCTTGAGCGAACTCGACATTATACTTCCCTCGTACCTAGCTGTGCCAGGTGAGACCATGTTCTGAGCTGCAACCCTGGCTTGTTCCAGGCAGGGAGGGACGATGCCGTACACACGTCCGCGGTGTTCGACGACGTCGCCGGCGGCATAGATGTCGGGTGCAGACGTCTGCAGGGAATCATTCACCTGAACACCTCGTCCTGTGGCGATACCTGCTTCCCGAGCGACGGTGACGTTGGGGCGGACTCCGGTTGAGAACAGGACGAACTCTCCTTGTGCGAGGCGGCCGTCCTTGAGGAGAACGCCTGCTGCACCGTGTTCTCCCGAGAGAATCTGCTGAGACTCGGCGCCGAGCAGAGCTGTGACGCCTAGCCCTTGGAGGTGTTCCACGAGCATTTCCGCTGAGCGTTCGTCAAGCTGGTTGGGCAACAGCCGGCCGGCGAACTCGATGATAGTGGCTTTGATTCCTCGCTCTGTCAGCGATCTTGCCGCTTCCAGTCCCAGCAAGCCTCCGCCCACGACGACCACGGTGGCACCTGGAACGATGCGCGCCAGCAAAGCATCTGCATCATCGAGTGTCCTGAGGGTGAAGACACCGACCTGGTCTGCGCCGGGCAGGGGCAGCACAAAGGGTGAGGCTCCGTTCGCCAGCAACAGCCTGTCGTAGGGAAGCACAGTACCGTCGTCGAGCGTCGCTTCATGCTCTATGGCGTGGACGTGCATGATACGGCGTCCACTGGTCAGAGTTATCCTGTTTTCGGCATACCAGCTTGCCCCGTGCACAGTAAGCTGGTCTTTGGACTTGCGACCGGCCAAGTAGTCGATCAGGTCAGGACGCGGATAATAGGCAACAGACTCGGCGTCGACGACCATGATCTCCGATGATGGATCAAGCTTTCGCAGGTGCTGTGCCGCAGTTGTGCCGGCCGCCCAGCCTCCGGCAATGAGGTACTTCATTGTGACCGTCGGCCGTCAGGCTTTCTCAAAAAGGTCCTTGGCGGCGCCACAGTCTGGGCAGACCCAGCTCTCAGGGAGATCCTCAAACTTGACGCCGGGGTTGATTCCCTGCGTGCTGTCACCGATAGCAGGGTCGTACACGTATCCACACACAGTGCAAATCCACTTCTCCATGACAGTTCCTCCTTGTGTCGAGCGGTTGGGAAGAGAAGAACTCTTCTGTATGCTCAGTGTACGGTGAAAGGCTCTTTCCTGCAAGTCAGCAAGCCACACAGCGTGCAGCGGGCCTTTGACAGCCGAAGGGGGCGCGGTATGCTATGAAAACAGCGTCTGAAAGAGGTCAGGAGGTGACATGAAGTATCAAGCGTTAGTTGACGGTAAGGCAGGGGATCATGAGCTGCTTCTTGGCAACGAAGCCGCGGTCCGTGGTGCTCTGGAAGCCGGTATCGGTGTAGGGGCCAGCTATCCTGGGACCCCGTCTTCAGAGATCGGGGACGTGTTCAGCGTCGTGGCAAAAGCCTTAGGAGTGTACTTCGAGTACTCTGCAAACGAGAAGGTAGCCCTTGAGGTCGCAGCAGCCTCGGCAGCAAGTGGTGTCCGGTCCTTCACGTTTATGAAGCACGTTGGGCTGAACGTTGCCTCGGATTCCTTCATGACGACGGCGTACGTAGGGACCAGGGCGGGATTCGTCGTCCTTTCCGCGGACGATCCATCGACGCACTCATCACAGAATGAACAGGACAACAGATACTACGCGCGCCTCGCGAACGTGCCCATGCTGGAACCCTCGAGTCCGCAGGAAACCAAGGACTACATGGTAGAGGCCTACAACATTTCGGAGAAACTGGAGCTCCCAGTCCTGTTCCGAACGACTACCCGTGTGGCTCATATGCGCGGTGACGTCGTTTTCGGCGACCGGAGGCCCGTCGTGAGGCGAGGTGTCTTTGAGAAGGACCCTGCAAGGTTTGTACCGGTGCCCGCCAACTCCTCAAAAATGCATGTCAAGTTGCTGGGTAAACTCGGCGAGGCTCGGCATCTCAGCGAAACCTCTTCGCTGAACCGCGTCGTTGACGTGGGTGTCGGGGGACGGGTGGGGATCGTTACCGTGGGCAGCACCTTCAACTACGTCGTTGACGCCCTGGTGGAACTCGGACTCTCTGCTCGAGTGTTCAAGATAGGTTTCTCCTATCCGCTGCCGCTCGACAGGATCCGAGAGTTTGCTGCGGGCGTCGACGAGCTGCTTGTCGTCGAAGAGCTCGAGCCTCTCATGGAAAATGACATCAAGGCCGACTTCCTGTCGCATGGTACCAGGACGCCGGTATGTGGCAAGGAGGAACTTCTCGTGCCGCGCGTAAACGAACTCAACGTTGATGTTGTAGCAAAGGCATTGGCTAATCACTTGGGCGTACCATTGCATGTGCCCGCTTCGGGCAAGGCGCAGCCCTGGTCGTCGCCCCTTCCATCACGGCCACCGGTCCTGTGTCCCGGGTGCCCTCATCGCGGATCGTACCTCGCTGTGCGTCGAGCCATACGTGAACTGGGAATCCCGGAACCTGTCTTTGCCTCCGACATCGGCTGCTACACCCTCGGTATGGCGGCTCCATTCAGTGCAGCGGATTATCTGCTTTCCATGGGATCCAGCGTGGGGACTGCGGGCGGCTTCGATGTGGCAACAGACCAGAGGGTCTTCTCATTTATCGGTGACAGCACCTTCTTCCATGCCGGGCTGTCCGCTCTCGCAAGCGCCATTCACAACAAGCATCGGTTTGTCCTGACGGTTCTGGACAATCGAACGACCGCGATGACGGGACATCAGCCCAATCCGTCCATGCTGATGGATGCCGTAGGCGATCCGGCACCAGCTATCAGTATCGAAGCGGTGGCAAAGGCAATGGGCGTTCCATTCGTGAAGGTCATCAACCCCTATAGGGTGGCTGAGGCTACCGAGGCCTACAAGGAAGCCGCGCAGGTAGATGGCGTCGCTGTCATCGTATCCAGACAGGTTTGCAGCCTCCTCCTGGACCGTGCGAAGCGTGCGAAGGGGATCTGGCAGACGTTTCAGGTCGACCGCAGCGTCTGTACGGGCTGCCTGACATGTGTACACGATGTCGCTTGCCCTGCCATCTTTGTGTCTGAAGGAAAGGCTGAGATCAACCAGGAACTGTGCGACGGATGCGGCGTGTGCTCGCAGGTCTGTTCAGTGCATGCGATTGGGGTGAAGAAATGAGTTCACTGAATGTGTTCTTTGCCGGAGTCGGAGGTCAAGGGATTATCACTGGGGCCAGTATCATCGCACGAGCTGCCATTGCGTCTGGCGTGGGTGCTGTCATGAGCGAGGTTCACGGCATGGCACAGCGAGGTGGCTCGGTCGTGTGTGAGCTTCGATTGGGAGATGTTCACAGCCCGATGATCCCGGAGGGCGAGGCAGACCTCATCATGGGGTTCGAGCCGGTCGAGACGGTGCGGTCACTCACAAGAGCCAACCATCATACTGTTGTCATTACCGAGGTTCGCCCGATCATCCCAGTGACCGTCTCGCTGGGAGGTGTAGCTTACCCTGCGGTAGAGGATCTCCTGGCGTATCTTCGCTCGCAGGTTGCAGCGGTCTACGCTGTCCCTGCCACTGCTATGGCTGAGGAAATCGGGTTGCCCCAGGTCGCGAACGTCGTCCTGCTTGGAGCGGCCATGGGAACCGGCCTGATTCCTCTGGAACTTGGGACAATCCGCGATACGCTATCTCGTACCGTGCCGGCAAAGGCATTGGAGGCCAACTTCCGAGCACTGCAGGACGGATTCGAGTTGACCCGGAAGGCCTAGAAAGGCTGCGAGGGAATCGAGCTAGGTGAGGTGGCAGGTCGAGTCGATGACTCGGGCCTGCCACTTGCCGGTCTCGGCCTCGAAGACCGAAATGCAGGCGTTTGGTTGGGTGAAGCTGCTATAGCTGCTGAGGGGAAGGTCCAGCAGAACGGACATGAGGACACGGTTGAGCCCTCCGTGGGCGACGACGAGCACTAGGTCCCCGGAGCTGGATTCGACAATCGAACGCACCTTTTCGGCGCGGCGACGCACATCAGCCAGAGACTCACCGCGATCTGGTCGGGCTTCTGGTGACTTGAGTTCCCATGCTGCCAAAGCTGCTGGGTACATGGCCCCTATTTCGTTCCACGTGTGCCCCTCCCAGCCTCCGAAGTCGATCTCCCGCAGCTCGGGCACGACGATGGGTGAGATGCCCAGATTGGCACCCACGGGTTCCGCGATGGCACGGGCCCGAGCTAGTGGACTCGTGAAGATCGTATCGAATCGGACAGCCGAGAGAAAAGCCACAGTCTTCACTGTCTGGGTGAGGCCATCGATGGACAAGGACGTATCGCGGCTGCCCTGGACTTTGCCCTCCAGATTCCAGCTCGTTTCGGCGTGGCGCACGAGATAGATGGTTTTCATGCTGAACCTCTTGACTTATGGCTGCTTATCGTGGATATTATGTGGTCAAAATCCTGGTTTGAGAAGGGAGCAACACTGTGAAGTTTATCAAGGTGGTAGCAACAAAGACCATTGACATCGACGACAAGCTTGCGAAGGCGTGTCGTGAGTGCCAGACTCCCTGCAAGTCCGCTTGCAAGACATCCTCGACCGTAGGCAACCAGGTCTGCGAAACCAGGAAAAAGCCCGAGCGGTTCATCTGGTAGCTCGTGGCGCTTTCCCGCATTCTACCCGCCTCGACCCATCTCTTCGAGAGAGGTGGTTTCTTTGTGCTTCTGGACGTTCCATCGGGGTCGATCTTCTCGCTTGACGAGCGAGTCTACCGTTATCTTCAGCTGGTTCTCGCAGACTCTTCGACGGAGGCCGGGTCTGTCCAACGGCTGACAGGTCTGGACGCGCAGACAATCACCGAGATCGAATGTGAACTCGAGCAGCTGATAGCTGCAGGGTGTCTGTTCACACAGGCAGTACAGCCGACAGAGAATGGATCGATGTTGACCCTGAAGTCTCTGTGCCTCAACGTCGCGCATGGGTGCAACTTTTCGTGCGCATATTGTTTCGCTCATGGAGGCGACTACCATGGCGACACAACGTTGATGACCCAGGGGGTTGCCCGTGCAGGAATCGATTTCCTTGTATGCGAAAGCGGTTTCCACCACAACGTCGAGGTCGACTTCTTCGGTGGTGAGCCGCTCATGGATTGGGACGTTGTCGTTGACACAATGGCGTACGCGCGGTCAACATATCCCCTGAAGAAGTGGCGGTTCACGCTGACTACCAACGGCTCATTGCTTCGGGACGACATGTTCCCGGTGCTCGAGGCGAATGACGTGTCTGTTGTCCTCAGCCTGGACGGCGGTCGGAGGGCCAACGATGCTAACCGTGTCTTCAAGGATGGGCGTGGCACGTTCGATACCATCATCGAACGGATACGGCACTTCACGCGGACGCGGGATGAAGGTGGCTACTTCGTGCGGGGAACGTATGCACGCAACACGCTGGCATTTGCCGAGAGCGTTCGAGAGCTTCATAGCCTGGGGTTCAGGTACATCTCGATGGAACCTGTCGTGCTTTCGGCAGACTCGGCTCTTGCCCTTCAGATAAGTGACCTGCCGGCAATTCGTACCCAATATGAGGAACTCATTGCGTACTTCCTGAGTGAACTGGGCTCAGGTGCGGGGTTTGATTTCTTTCACTTCAAGCTGGATCTCGAAGCAGGGCCATGTCTCAGCAAGCGCATCTATGGATGTGGCGCTGGTGTCGAATACATGGCTGTTGCTCCGAATGGGGACGTGTTCCCGTGCCATCAGTTTGACGGCGTTCAGGAGTACAGGATGGGTAATGTCCTCGTGAGCCCGGTCCTGGACCGCCCTGAACTGGTGACAGAGTTCGCTCACGCCAACTTTCTGTTTGCCAAGGAGGAGTGTGGCAGCTGCTGGGCGCGTTTCTACTGCAGCGGTGGGTGCCTTGCCAACAACCACGCGACCACAGGTACCCTCCTGAAGCCTTACGCGCTCGGCTGTTCGATCCAGAAAGAGCGCATCGAGGCTGCACTGGCGGTGAAAGCGGCGGAGTCTCCAGAGAACAAACCATGACTGGTACGTCAGTTGAGAGCTTGAGGGAAGACCCGTTGCCGCCCAGTGCACAGAGCATTGTGGCGGCGACGGCATTTCCAAACGCGGCAAGCTGGGGGAAAGGAGTGTGTTGTCTCGCACGAAGAGTCCAGTTCCTGGCGTGAACCACGCATCATCGGCTATGGTTGATGAGGAACGACATGTCTGTCACGACACAGTGACGAGCTGCCGGAGTCTGCAGAGAAAAGGGCAAAAGGGCATGAAACACGATGGCTTCATGGATCAAGACGATCGAGTCTGGATACAAGAATGGTGCCGAGAGGCGGAATTGAACCGTCGACACGGGGATTTTCAGTCCCCTGCTCTACCAACTGAGCTATCTCGGCACTCTTCTTCAAAGAAACCGCTCACCGTGCGCTTCACCGATTGGCGGTCCCACCATCAAGCAACAATATCGCACTGCTGGTGGGCGAAACAGGATTCGAACCTGCGACTTCTTGCTTGTAAGGCAAGCGTTCTACCGCTGAACTATCCGCCCCTGGATTGTGGTATTCATACGAATGGTGCCGAGGGTGGGAATTGAACCCACACGGATTGCTCCATGCGCCCCTTAAACGCACGCGTCTGCCAATTCCGCCACCCCGGCACGAGGCTTGGTGCGTCCCTAGAACGGGAAGACTACCAGTACCAGGGACAATACCACAAAAGCAATGGATAGAACAACGGCAAGCCGGTCAAGGACAGCATCCTTGGGCTTGCGTGAGTGGAACACGGTTGCGCTGCCTGAAATCGCGCCCAGTCCGCTACCCTTGGGTTCCATGAACAGGATCGCAAGGATATCGCCGACTGCAACCAAAGCCATGACTATTTCCAAAACGGTTTTTAGCAACGTGAACCTCCGGTGACACAAGCAATTATACGGAAAGCCGCTTCGATTTCAAGTGCTAAAGCGCACTAGTCCACTGAATCGATAGCTTCGATGCCGGGAAGCTGCTTCCCTTCAAGGTATTCTAGGAACGCGCCGCCACCGGTGGACACGTGTTTGAAGTCATTCTGGAGGTTCAATGCGTCGATGACCGAGGCGGTCTCACCTCCGCCGGCGACGGTCAGCGCTCCTGACCTCGCCGCAATGGCCCGTGCGAGAGACTTGGTGCCTTCCGCAAACTCGACGATCTCGATGACTCCCATCGGTCCATTCCAAATAATGGTATTGGCCTTCGCGATCTCTGCCTCGAATGCTTGGATAGTCTTTGGACCGATGTCCACGCCAATCTGATCCGCGGGAATCTCTTCGATGTCAACGATGCGGTGCGAGCTTCCGGCCTTGATCTCGTTTGTGACCATGATGTCCACCGGGAGGAGGAGACGGGTGCCCCTTGTCTTGGCCGCTTCGATGATCTCGTCAGCGACCTTGAGGTAGTCTTCTTCCACAAGGGAGAACCCAATAGCGTATCCCATAGCCTTCAGGAAGGTGAACGCCATGCCACCACCGATAAGGATCGCGTCGGTCTTGGTGAGCAAGTTCTTGATGAGACCGATTTTGTCGGAGACCTTGGCGCCACCCAGGATGGCAATGAACGGTTTCTTAGCAGATGTTGTGACGGTCTCAAGAACATCGATCTCCTTCTCGAGCAGGAAGCCAGCTGCCGATGGAAGAAACTGTGGTACACCGGCAACCGAGGTATCGGGCCGATGAGCAGTGGCAAACGCATCGTCCACGTAGACGTCCGCGAGGGCGGCAAGCTTCTTTGCGAGTTCCTCGGAGCCGTTCTTCTCCTCTTTGAGGAACCGCACGTTTTCGAGCATGATGATGTCGCCTGGCTTGGCGTTTGCAACGACTTCCGTGACGTCGGGACCGACAACAGAATTGAGCTTGTTGACCGGCTTGCCCAGCAGAGCTGATAGCCTCTGTGCTATCTTGTCCAGCCGCAACGATTCCACGATCTTTCCATCGGGACGGCCCATGTGCGTCACGAGGATGATGGTGGCGTTCTTGTCGAGCAGATACCGAATGGTCGGAAGTGTCTCGAGGATGCGCTTGTCATCGGTAATCGCTCCGTCCTTCGACATAGGGACGTTATAGTCGACTCTCAGAAGTACTCTCTTGTTCTGAACGTCGAGATCCTTGATACTCCGCTTCGCCATGACGAGGCCCCCTAGTAGGATGCCTTTTTGACGATGAGCTTCGTGAGGTCGGCGACCCTTGCGCTATAGCCCCACTCATTGTCGTACCAGCTCAGAACCTGTACGAGAGTTCCGCTCGACTTGGTGGAAAGGCCATCGACAATGCCCGAGTAGATCGTGCCACGGTAGTCGGAAGAGACAAGAGGCAGTTCATTGTACCCGAGGAAACCCTTCATCCTCGTCTCGGAAGCCTCTTTGAGCGCCGCGTTGATTTCTTCCCTGGTGGCTGGCTTGGTGAGAATAGCATCGAACACGGTGAGGGAGACAGTTGGTGTAGGGACGCGCAGCGAGATACCGTCCAGCTTGCCCTTCATCTCTGGAATGACCAGTGCGACGGCCTTGCTTGCGCCTGTCGTTGTGGGGATGATGTTGGTGGCAGCATTGCGGGCTCGGCGCAGGTCCTTGTGCGGAGCATCGAGAATGCGCTGGTCCAGTGTGTAGCTGTGGACGGTGGTCATGTAACCCTTCTCGACGCCCCAGTTGTCATTGAGTACTTTGACCACGGGAGCCAGCGAGTTCGTCGTGCAAGAGGCATTGGAGATGATGCTGTGCTTGGATACATCCAGAAGGTCCTCGTTGACGCCCAGGACGATCGTAATGTCCTCGCCCTTCGCAGGAGCGGTAATCAGGACTTTCTTGGCGCCAGCGGTTATGTGTCCGCGAGCCTTGTCGGCGTCTGTAAAGACTCCAGTCGATTCGATGACGATATCGACAGCCAATTTGCCCCACGGCAGAGCGGAAGGATCTTTCTCGCAGAAGATCTTGACTTCGCGGTCACCGATGACGATTGCGCCTTCCTTGCCCTCGATGTCGATGTCCCAGGTACCGTAGTTCGAATCATATTTCAGGAGGTGCGCCAGTGTCTTCTCGTCCGTGATGTCATTGGCGGCAACAATCTCGAGTTCTGGATAACGCGTGATGAGATGCTTCAATACCTGGCGACCGACTCTGCCAAGTCCGTTGATTGCAATCTTTGCCATAGTCTACCTCCGTGAGGAATTGGCCGCACCGGTTGAACCGGAACGGTAACATATGTATATGATACGCAAGTGCTGGCAAAAAGAAAACAGAAGGTTATTAATTGTTCCTGAAGTATCGAGCAGGGATTCCAAGTGAAAGACGGTACTTGGCAACCGTTCGTCGACTGATGTGGATGCCCTGGCTCGCAAGGTGCTCCGCTATCTCCCGGTCGCTCATCGCTTTCGCATCCCTGCCGGACTGGAGCAGAAGTGCCACTGCCTCCTTGGCCGGGGCTGCTGCGGTCTGCCACCGGTCCATCACCATCGAACGGAGTCTGAAGGTGCCACGCGGGGACTTCACATACTTACGACGAAGTGCGCGGACCATAACCGTTCTCGACATCCCGGTTGCCTGCATCAGGCGTTCCACTGGGACGCGCGATGGGTGGTCCGACTGGTTGGCAAGGTACGGAGTAAGCGAAGCGATGAGAGCATTGCCCAGTTGGGCAAGTATCGCCGTGCGTTCCGCGATGGCATCGTCGATCCACCGGATTCTGGTAACCTCTGTGAGAACCTGCTTTCTCGCTTCAAGGTCCTTGCGGGCCGATGACACCACCAGAGGGTCGATTGCGAGCCTCCAGGCAGGCTCGGGTACTGAGCACACAAGGGCTCCAGTCAGCGAATCCTGCTCGATGATGATATCAGGCGCAACGATACGTGTCTGTCCAGACGTCATGCGCTTAGCGGGTTCAGGGTCCAGCACGCTGAGGATGCGCTGCAACGTGGCCGGATCACACTCCATCCCAAGTCTCCTGAGGCAGGCGCGAATGACGCCTGGAGACACTGAGCGCTGACGCGCGCGTAGGAACTGCGCACAGGCAGCCACCGGAAGTTCAGGGAGCACACGCGACATTTGCAGGGCAAAGGCATGGGCGACGTCTGTGGCGCCGAGTCCCGCCGGCTCGAGGGTCCGAATGGCGGCCAATACCCATCGAACCTCGGTAGTGGCGAAATCGATCGAGAAGGCGTACCGCGAAATCTGTCTCGTGAAGAAGCCGCGTTCGTCCAGATCCGAGGCGACGAATCGTGCGCACTCGACCTGAGAATCGTCAATGAGATCCCTGTCCAGGAGCTCGTCGACTATCAATTCTGCAGGAGTGGACTCTTCGGGGTCTGCGAAGCTGTCGAGGTCGCCGTTCCATGTGTCACCGGATGTATCGGTCCGGGCATGCTTCTCGGCAACGATGCTGCCGGCAGCGAACCGATCCATGAGAGTTCCGAAATCGCTCAGGGGCTGCTCGAGAACCAGACCGCGCGTGGCCAGATAGGATTTCTGGCGAAGGCTCAGTTGTTGTCGCTGTTTCTGGCTACCGCGCATTTCGAAGAACCTTGTCGATGTGGTAGTGGATGGTGCTCTTGGAGACACATCCGGGTATCTTGTCGGCGAGCTGTGACAGCGCGAGGCCGGAGTACCTCAGTCGTGCCTGGACGACCTCAATCGTGCGGGACGACAGACAGGTACGGTCAGTCCGATCGAAGGCCGCCCGCAATACGTCGACAGCCATCGTCTCGCGCTGCAGATTCCCCAGCTCCGCATTGACCGACCGGTTGACCTGATTGTCGATGTCTCTCTCCAGCTGTAGTTCTTCCAGGGACACCAGCGAGTTTGATGCTCCCCAGGCTGCGAGGAGCGACATGATGTCCTGGCGGGATTTGAGATAGGTGATTTCTGAGATGCGGCGGATCTGGGAGCCATGCGTCACACGGAGAGAAGTCAGCGAGCGTTCGACGAGCCGACGCCCCACGGGCAGGGAGCAGCTGAACTCCAGATGTGTCCCTTGCACAGCGGCATACCCGGAGATGAGGAAGAAGCCCCTTGTGAATGCGGCTGCCGCGCGTTTTCCCCGTAGACGCCGCTCAAGCTGGGTGGGCTCCAGGGGACTGAGTCCTGAGAACAGTTGCTGCGCCTGAACGGGGGTAAGGTCGACGCTGAAACTCAGCTTGTGTCCAGCTCTTGAGAGAACTGCCTGCCTCGGTTGCCAACTGGCGAGAGCGTGGGAGGAGAGAGAAAGCACGTAGCGCATGATGAAGGGACTCTTTGACGTGAAGGAGATCGACAACGCTCCCCCATGGCGCAGGACCAGAGAGCTTCCACCATAGAGGGCTCCGGACAGTTCAAGCAGGGGATCGGTCGAAGGCAGCCCTGCCAGTTCCTGTTTCAAGAACTCGATCGTCGCCATTCGCGTCTACAGCCCGAGGAGCGACCTCAGTACGATGCGAAGCTTGCCTGGGTCGTGGCGAATGAGACCATCGGCGGTTGAGCAGATATCGGCCTCGACGACCCGTGGATGCTGACTCCTGGGGAGATCATTGGAGACGGGATTGACCCCGGCAGAAGCGTACCGCCCCAGCGTCTCCGCAGGGACAGGGGTGCTACTCAGCAGTATTATGTCGATACATGACCGTCCAAGGACTTCTTCGACCTTGTGAAGGTGCATTCCTACGGTGTAGCCCTCCGTTTCCCCTCGCTCGGTCATCGCGTTCACGACCAACACCCTCGTGGCTGAAGAGCGTACGATCGTGTCGGCGGTCGCCTCGATGGATAGCGGTGGTAGCAGGCTTGTGAAGAGAGAACCAGGGCCGATGATGATGTAGTCCGCCTGAGACAGTGCTTCGAGTGCAGGGACAAAGGGCTTGGCATGATGCGGCAGTACTTCGATGGTGTCGATTGTCTTGCCCTGAAGGGGGACCTGGTCTTCGCCATCGATCGTCGTACCATCGGTGAAGTGTGCGCGCAACGAGATGTTGACCAAAGACATCGGCAGAACCCGGCCGGGCAACTGCATGAGTTCCGAGAGTTCCTGCACTGCATCGCCGAAATTCCCCTTGATGTCGCTCAGAGCGGCGATCATGAGATTCCCGATGTTGTGACCGCCGATTCCTTCGAGCTGCTCTGGGAAACGATAGGCGAGGAGGCGGGCACTACGTGTTGACTCACCTGCCGTGGCGATGAGAGCGTTCCGGAAATCGCCCGGAGGCAGCATTCCAGTGGTCTCACGCAGGCGTCCAGTACTTCCCCCACTATCTGCCATCGTGACGATAGTCGTGAGCTTGACGTTCTCCGTTCGGAGTGACTCGATGATTGGCTTGATGCCGGTTCCCCCACCGATAACGACGACACGGGGAAGAGACTCGGCCTTGCGATAGCGGTAGATCGTCCGCGCGACAGATTCCCGGGGAACGGACCCAGTGATTGCAGCCAGCAGAGAACGGGCCAGAAGGGCCGCCGCCAGAACCATGAGGCAAGCGGACACCATCACCGCGATGCCGCACAGGACCCCGAAAACTGCAGGGACTGCTCCGGAAGGGAGAAAACGGCGAAGCGCGTGCTCAACGGATGGCCGCAGGTTTAGCAGCCATGACGTGCCCGGCGTCTGAAGCAGTCCGAGGGTGGCGAGAACAAGAAGCGCTGTCCCCGCAGCAAACAACAAGAGGTATCTCTTGACGCGAATGCCGGGAACGAGCCAGTACCAGAGTGTCTGTCTGTGTCCCTTCACTTCTGGAGGTCCCGATGGAATACGTGTACCGCTTTCGCCCGTGGCTTTAGGTGGTGGTAGAGCATGTTCGCGATCACAACAGAGCGGTGTCTGCCACCTGTGCATCCGATGCCGACCGTAAGGTAGCTCTTTCCCTCTTCCTGGTAGCGTGGGAGCACAAAATCGACGAAATCGGCCAGGCGAGTGAAGAACTGTCGGGCGTAGGGCTCGCGAAGGACATAGAGAATGACCCCTTTGTCGAAGCCTGTGCGATGCGCGAGGTGTTCGTCGTAGTATGGGTTGGGCAGGAAGCGAACGTCGAAGAGAAGATCCAGGTCGATCGGTAGGCCGTTCTTGTAGCCAAAGGAGACGATGTTGATCGTGAGAGCCTGCGATTGCCGCGATCCGAGAATCGCCTCGCGCACGCGATCCTTCAGTTCTCCCACGGTGAGATCAGTAGTGTCGATGATGACGCTCGACAGTTCACGCACCTCTGCAAGCAGTTCCCTCTCGTTCCCGATACTCTCTGAGACAGTGCTTCCAGGAAGTGGATGGCGCCTGCGTGTCTCGGAGAAGCGGTTCACCAGAACTCGGGATGACGCTTCCAGGAAGATGACACGAGGATGGATATCGCGCGCTCCGAGTCGTTGGAGCATAGAATGAAACTGGGTCTTGAACCCTGAGCTCCGCACATCGAGGGCCACCGCTATCTTGCTTATTCTGCCATCGGTTTGTGAGGCGAGGTCCAGAAACTGGCTCATGAGAGAAATCGGAAGATTGTCCATGGCGTAGTACCCAAGGTCCTCTAGGTATCCCATGGTCTTCGTCTTCCCAGCACCACTCAGGCCGGTCACAATGACAAGGTCCAGACTAGAGACTACTCCCACGCACGCCTCCCGTTTGTACTGTCGGTATGCCCGACAGGTCACTTCTGGGCAGATACAGTGGCGGAGGGGAGAGGGTTTGAACCTCCGAAGGCGTTAACCTTGCCGCATTTCAAGTGCGGTGCCATCAACCGCTCGGCCACCCCTCCACGCTCTGAAACAAGTCTACAAAACAATCCCCGGTTGTCAAAACGAGCCAGAAGGCTCGCTAACCGGGGATTTCGTACTTGCCTGGTTCTCGTCAGCGGATAACGTCTGTTCCCATGTATGGAATCAGCACGTCCGGCACGTGCACGCTGCCGTCTTCCTGCTGGTAGTTCTCCAGAATCGCAGCCATCGTTCTGCCCACAGCGAGCCCCGAGCCGTTGAGGGTGTGAACGAATGCGATCTTGCCATCTTTGGTACGGTACCGGATGTTTGCCCTGCGCGCCTGAAAGTCTTCGAAGTTGCTGCAGGAGCTTATCTCGACATATCGATCCTGGCCGGGCATCCAGACCTCGGGGTCGAACTTCATTGCGGCCGCAAAGCCAAGGTCGCCGGTGCACATCTCGCTGCGACGATACGGAAGGTCCAGCTTCTTCAGAATGCCCTCGGCGTTCTCGATGAGCAGATCCAGCTCATGATATGAATCTTCCGGCTTGACGAACTTGACCATCTCGACTTTGTTGAACTGGTGGACGCGGATGATGCCTCGGGTGTCCTTGCCCGCCGCACCGGCCTCCTTTCGGAAGCACGCGGTGTAGGCGACATACTTGATGGGCAGGTCTTCTTCGCGGACGATTTCGTCCCTGAGCAAATTGGTCACTGGAACCTCGGCCGTCGGGTCGAGGAATAGGTCGTCGGTATCTGTGTGGTAAAGGTCGTCCGCGAACTTTGGCAGTTGTCCCGTCCCCGTCATCGACTCCCGATTGACCAGATAGGGAGGCAGGATCTCCGTATAGCCCTCTTCCTGGACGTGTACGTCGATCATCCATGAGATGAGAGATCTCTCGAGCTTGGCACCAAGTCCCTTGAGAACATAGAAGCGCGAGCCGGAAATCTTCGCGCCCGCAGCAGAATCGATGATGCCCAGAGATTCCCCGATCTCCCAGTGAGGCCTCGGAACAAATGTGAAGGTTGGCTTCTCATGCCACGTAAACACGACAGCGTTCTCTTTGTCGCTTCTGCCCACAGGGACCGACAATTGAGGCAGGTTTGGGATGCAGAGCAGCAAGGCTCGAAGGCGCGCATCGACCACCTTCACTCGGTCGTCCAAGTCTACGATGTGCGAGCCGACGTCTTTCATCTCGGCGATGGCGGCTGAAATGTCCAGTTTGGAGCGCTTGAGTGTGGCGATCTGCTCACTGGCTTCGTTGCGGAGATGCTTGAGTTCGTCCACCTTCTGGAGCAGGTCTCGCCTCTCCCGGTCGACCTCAAGGATCTCGTCGACCATTTCCGGCCCTTCGTTCTTTGTTGCTATCCGGGCCTTCACGAGGTCAGGTTGCTGACGAATCAGTTCCAGACTCAGCATTGGCATCTCCTTCCAACGGCTTCAGTCTCCACGTTGAATTCTACTGTCCGGCGGCCAAAAAGCAACGTAGCGATGTGCAGGGGTGATTCATGACTGGCGCCGACGGTGTCCGAGGCACTGGAGGCGCCGCTCAAGATCAGAATCCCTCTGCAATCGCCTGCTCCACTGCATCGATACGCGGCGGTATGGTCATGCTGGACCCCTTCACTTTGAGCGCGTTCTGAACATCCTTCAACCCGTTCCCGGTGATGAGGACGGCGATGCGGTCCTCCTGGCGCAGGTCCCCGCTTTCGACAAGCTTGCGCAGTGCGGCCACGGAAGCGGCTGCGGCGGGTTCAGCGAAGATACCCTCGTTCCTGCCCAGGAACCCTATGGCGTCGATGATCTCGTCATCTGAGACGGTGACCGCCAGACCGCCACTGGACCTGATGTCGCGTAGCGCCATGAGATGGTTACGCGGAATGCCGGCGACGATGCTGTCAGCACACGATGCCGGGTTCTCCAGGTAGGTGACCGGTCGGCCGGAGATAACCGCGCGTGCGATCGGAGCGCAGCCTTCAGCCTGGACTGCTATGAGTTGGGGCATGTGGTCGATGAGTCCGAGGGTCAACAGGTCGCGGAATCCCTTTGCGACACCGGAGACGATACAGCCATCCCCAACCGAGACGATGACCTTGTCTGGTGCTTCGAAGCGCAGTTGCTCGGCGACCTCGAGGGCCACGGTCTTCTTGCCCTCAACCATGTACGGGTTGAAGGCCGTGTTTCTGTTGTACCAGCCAAATCGTTCCGTCGCGTCCATGCATAGGTCGAATGCCTGGTCGTAGTTGCCGTCGACGAGAAACAGATGGCTGCCGAATACCTGCAACTGTGCTATCTTTCCAGCAGGCGCGGATGCAGGCGCAAAGATGTATGCGGTGAATCCTGCATTCGCGGCAAGCCCGGCCAGGCTGGAACCTGCATTGCCCGTCGTAGCGGCTGTGATAACGCGCTCGCCAAGTTCAGCTGCCTTGGCGATGGCGATGGCGGAGGCCCTGTCTTTCAGCGAAGCTGTCGGATTGCGCCCGTCGTCTTTGAACCACACATGGTCCAGTCCGAGTTGAGGACCGACACGTTGGCTTGCATACAGCGGCGTCCATCCGATCTGGAGTGTCAGCGATGGAGGACGTTCCTCGACGGGCAAGAGCGCGAGATATCGCCACATCGAGCAATCGGGGTCCCTCTCCAACTGTTCCCTGGTGAAGACCGTTCGGACCCGATCGTAGTCGTACAGGACTTCGAGGATTCCGTCGTTGCCGCATGTGGGACAGACATAGCGGGTTGCGGAAAGGTCGTATTCGCGTCCGCACTTCATGCATTTCAGCCCTAGAACTGAAGACATTGTTCCTCCTTGACGGAAAGGCAGGCGAGGTTGCTGCCGGGTCGTCGGGATATTCCCGAGCATCAGCTCGTACCTGCGGTTGGTCACCACGTACCTGATTGAATACGAGGGGGATTAGCAGAGCGGACGGAGTTACGTCAAGGCGGAGTCGCTTGCCAGGACCCAAGTGCTATTGACAGAAGCGGCATGACGATTCAGTGCTTCTGATGATTTCCGAACTGTCAAATTGCGGACAATACTGGACGCGACCCCAATGTAACTCTCTTAGATGAGCCATATTCTGTTGCCCTTAGAAAGAAGCAATGTGAACGCCTAGAAGAACTTCAAATTGGCCTGGATGACTTTATGGATGACTATAATTGTAGAAGGACAGATCGAGGACATGAACTAAAGGAAGATGGCTGCAAGATACCGGGTCAAGCGCCTCTATCAAAGTGATAAAGTAGGAGGTGAAGCTGTGAAGGTTCTGACATACCAATCCGTAAACACATCTTGAAGCCAGGACAGACTATTCCCATCCAGATGCCATTGTGAGGGCCATTATCGCCTTTTGGGCATGGAGCCTGTTTTCTGCAATATCGCAAATGATTGAACGAGGGCCACTTGCTACTTCATCATCCACTTCATTCCCTCTATCAACTGGCATAGGGTGAATAAAATAGGCCTTGTTCGTCAAACTATTAAGCTCTGAAGTGAACCTCCAATTCTTGTATTGAAGGGCGGATTTTTGGTCTTCTTCTTTGCCAATGACATATCTCTTTGGACTCATCCAGTGCCTTGCATAGACAACATCAGCACCTTTGACTGCTTCAAACCTGTCATGGGTTATTTCAAACCTTGCTCCAGCTTTCTCAGCATTTCTCTTTGCTGTCTCAATAACCTCCGGGTCAAGGTCGAAACCTTCAGGATATGCAAGAGTAACGTTCATTCCATATCTTGGAAGAAGGAGGATATCTTCCTGAACGGAGCTCCAGGAACGCACCATTGAGGAATAGCCCCACATCATAGTCATTTTTGCGCCCTTCACATCTCCCATATGTTCCTGCAACCCCATGAGATCTGCAAGCCCCTGGCAGGGGTGATACTTATCATGAGCCATTGAAACAATAGGAATTGATGCATATTTTGCATATTCTCTAAGCAATGCTTCGCCATCGCCATACTGCTCAATAGCATCTTCAAGAATCCTTATTCCAAGACCAACACCGTATCTCGACATTACACTTGCTGCATCCTCTATCGTTTCGCCTGCCTTTTCTTTTGACTTCAATCTCATCGCTTTTGGCTCGAGAAATTGAGCATGCCCTCCAAGTTCTGTGGCCGCCGCTTCAAAAGACTGCCTCGTCCTTACCGAAGGGTTATAAAAGAACATGAAGAAAGTCTTGTACTTAAGGACTTCAGTGTATGGCTTTTCATACCTATGCCTTTTCATGTCTTTTGCAAGGGCAAGAACTTCATCAAGCCATTCCTTTCCCCAGTCCTGCGTAGTAATTAGATCTTTACCACAAAGGTCCATTGCCACCCCCCTGGACTATATTATTCTCTAACGATCGTCGTCCCAGCTTTTCCTTCAAGCGTTTCAAGGTATTTTGAAGTCAAGGAAATATAGGCCTTCTTGCCGCCGCCTTCAAGGAATCTAATAGTTGCAAGAATCTTAGGTCCCATACTGCCAGCAGGGAAATGCCCTTCAGAATAGTACTTCTTTGCTTCTTCAAGAGTCAAATGTCTCAGGTCAACCTGATCAGGCTTCTGATAGTGAAGCTTGGCTCCATCTTCTCCTGTAAATATGGTTAGTGTGACATCAACATCTTCTCCCTTTTCCTTCGCTCTCTTTACAAGCATCGTACCAAGTAAAGCAGAAGCAAGATCCTTGTCTATCACTGCCTCAATCCCTCTGTAAACCTTCAAATCTTTACCACCTTCAAAAGTAAAGCCATAGTTACTATGATAGACACCATTTTCGTCAGGCTCTTCCAAAACAACAGGGATACCACCACCACCAACTGTTATCGGTACCATGCCTTTTTCAAGTGCTGCCTCAACGAGATCAATCTCAACTATATCAAGGGGTACAGGTGATGGGACAACCTTTCTCCAAATTTCGTTGCCTATTTCGTCTTTCTTGTATAGTTTAACGACCCACCCGTCCATCTGGGCTCTTTCCATTGCCTCTCGTTTTGTATAAGATGGGCCGATAAACTTTGTAGGGTTCTGGAAGCCAGGGTCATTTTTGCCAACGACAACCTGTGTTACGATGCTCACAACCTGTCTTTTGATGCCTTTTGTCTGTAGCTGGTTTGCAAGAATCTGTGCCAACATATACCCCATCGAGCCCTGAGTATCTGAACCGCAGACATCAAGGGGAAGAGGAGGAAGTATGGGCCTTGAATACTCTGAGCGAAGAAGGACATTGCCTACCTGGGGGCCATTACCGTGCGTCAGAATGTAATCATCTTCAGGAAAAGAATTTACAATGTTTGATATGTGCTCGCAGGTTTCTTTTGTTCTTTTCCATTGCATAGCAATATCGGGGATAATAGCTTTTCCATTTTCATCAACTAAACCGACAGGGGCAACTTCATTGCCACCAAATGCAAAAATCCTGATTTGTCTTCTTCCCATAATGAACTCCCTTTTCTTACTCCTTCTTCTATACGATTATCTCATCATCAAGGACATAATTGCTTTTTGAACATGAAGCCTGTTCTCTGCCTCATCATTAACGATAGAAATCTTTGGGTCATCAATAAGGAGATCAGTAACTTCAAAATTCCTACGAGCAGGAAGACAATGCATATACACAGCATTCTTACTGGCGACCCTAAAATGCTCATGCGAAATACACCAATCATCCTTGTATCTCTTACCCACTTCAGCGTGTCTATCGGGATTCCTAGCCCAGGATTTGGCGTAGATAACATCCGCGTCTTTTGACGCTTTCCAAATATCATTCTCAATCGTGAGAGAACCGCCACTTTCTGCCACTGCCTTCTTTGCAAATTCAACATATTCGCTGTCAAGATCGTAAAGCCCTGGCTCGTCAGGATAAGCAAGAGTAATGTTTAGTCCAAGTGTAGAACCCGCAGCAATCATTGTCTGAGGTACTCCTGCTGACTTTGCTCTCTCATCATATGCCCATGACATAACGATTTTTTTGTTTCTTGCATATTCCAAACCACCGAACTTCTCCATCATCGTAAGAATATCGCCCATGATCTGGCAGGGGTGCTCCTTATCATCAAGCATATTCATTACGGGTATGTTCGCATAGTCAGCTATTCCTCTTAGAACCTTTCTAGCGTCTCCATATTCATATGTTTCCGCACCCATCTGGGTTTTGAGATTATAGAGACGAATTGCAAAACCGTCCAAAAACCTCGAAATCATTTCGGCAGTATCCTTCCATGATTCCTTGTGGGAAAGCTGCAATTCCTCAGGATTGTAGACCTGGGCAGACCCCCCAAGCTGAACTATGCCTGTTTGAAAAGAAAGTCGAGTTCTCGTTGAGGGCGATGCAAAAAGTAACCCCAAAACCTTTCCTTTGAGGATCTCCGTCTGTGACTCACCCACAGCATTTCTCATCTTAAGCCATTTAGCAACCTCAAGGATTGTTTCCAATTCCTCTCGGCTAAAGTCGAGTACGCTGATAAAGTCTCTACCTCTCATATCTGTTTTCATTTCTTACCTCCTTAAACCCTAGCTATCTTATGCTTTTAGTATTCGCCGTCAATAGAAAGAACTGATCGACTTACTAGTCTCGTATGTATCGGGAATTGTTCAGCTC
>Ga0209182_10000038_pt1 | contig 27387 bp, 18 predicted proteins | sample LakBais05cmmetaG_FD_185474 | JGI IMG/M metagenome (GOLD analysis project Ga0209182, IMG submission 185474) | Lake sediment microbial communities from Lake Baikal, Russia to study Microbial Dark Matter (Phase II) - Lake Baikal sediment 0-5 cm... | ecosystem: Environmental > Aquatic > Freshwater...
GAGGTAGGCGACGAGCTCGTCCCTCTCGAAGAGGTCGAAAAAAAGTACATCCAGTACGTCCTCAGCTCCGTCAAGGGGAGCAAGACCCGGGCCAGCCAGATCCTCCAGATCAGCCGTCCGACCCTGGACAAGAAGATCAAGGAATACGGCCTTGACTTGGGGGAACCGTCCTGACCGGGGCCGTGTAAACTCCCTTCCCCGCCTGTAAATAATTTAGGCCGTTCTCCGCCTGGCGGCCGTTCCCCGACCCCATTTTCCCCTGATGAACGGCAGCCGGAATTGGCACAAAAGGTGCAATTATAGAGTTGATCAAGGGACAGAGGCATTAAATGGCAACGAAAAAGATCGTGATCGTGGACGACGACGAAAACATCCGCAAGACGTTCAGCTTGCTTCTCGGCAAGAAATACCGGGTTTCCTCCATCAAGGACTCGAGGGAAGCCCTGTCCAAGCTCAAGGATTCGCGGGTGGACCTCGTCATCGCCGACTACAAGCTTCCCTACATGAACGGCATGGAGCTCATCAAGAAACTTAGGGAACAGGGCTTCGAGGGGGAAGCCATGCTGATCACCGCCCATCCGGACGATGTCAAGATCGAGGACATGAGTCGGCTCGCGATCAGCCATTTTTTTGTCAAGCCGCTCGACCTCAACGTCCTCGAGCTCTCGATCGACAGGGCCCTTCAGCTCAGGAATCCCCTGGAATAAGCAGCCTGAACCTTACCGCCATCCCGTCCAAAACCCGGATGCCTGGCTCCGCCCCCCCTGCCGTACCCGTCATGCGACCCTTTTTCGGCCTGTCCCCCCGGCTTGTAAACGGGAAAGGTCTTTCTGTAAACGGAATTTACGCCCGTCCGCGCCCCATCAGGGGAAAAACATTGCTCCGAACTGGCACAAAATATGCAGTAATTTGTGTTGAGATGGCAATAACAAGCTTCACGAGCATGGGCATTCCCGATACCCTTCCATAACCCTCCTTCTTTTGTTCCGGAGCGAGGGGTGCCGCGGGGGCACCCCTCCTCCCCTTTTCTCGAACGCCCGGTCCAGCCACCGCTCTGGACGTTCGTGCCATCCGCTCCCGGGACAGCCGAAGAGGGCCGGTCTGGCCCCGGCCGCCCGCGAGGAGTAGAATGGCGTGAGAGGTGAACTAGACATGAGAGTTTTTAAGGTCGCAGGGATCGTTCTTCTCGCCATGGCGATCGCCGGATTCGCGGCCGCGCAGGCGCAGAAGCCGGCCGGCTATCATCTTCTCAAAAAGCACGTGCTCGGCGGCGAGGGTGGTTGGGACTACCTGGCTTTGGACGGGCGGACGCGCCTCCTCTACGTGACGCACGGCAGCGCCGTCGAGGTCCTCGACGTCGCGACCGGCGTCAAGGGCCAAGCCATCACGGGTCTCAAGGGCGTCCACGGCGTGGCCTTCGCCCCGGAGAGGAACCGGGGCTATATCTCCAACGGCCGGGGCAACAGCGTCTCCGTCTTCGACCTCAAGACGCACGAGATCCTCGCGGAAGTCCCTTCTTCCGGCCAGAATCCCGACGCCGTCATGTACGACGCCTTCTCGGGCCGCGTCTTCACCTTCAACGGCGGGACCGCCAACGCGACGGCCATCGACGCGGCCACGAACAAGGTCGTGGGGACCGTCGACATCGGCGGCAAGCCCGAATTCGCCGTCACGGACGGTAAGGGCACGATCTTCGTCAACAACGAGGACAAGAGCGAAGTCGTGGCCTTCGACGCCAAAACGCTCCAGGTCAAGACGAGATGGTCGATCGCGCCCGGCGAGGGGCCGAGCGGCCTAGCTATCGACCTCAAGAACAAGCGCCTTTTCAGCGTTTGCGACAAGGTGATGGTCGTCTCGGATTTCGTGAAGGGGAAGGTCGTCGCGACCGTCCCGATCGGCGGCGGCCCCGACGCCGTCCGCTACGATGCGGGGATCGGCCTTGTCTTCGCTTCGAACGGCGAGGGGACGTTGACCGTGGTCAAGCAGGAATCGGCCGACAAGTACACGGTCCTCGAGACGGTTCCGACCGCGCCGCGCGCCCGGACCATGGAGCTCGACCCCAAGACGCACCATGTCTTCGTCGTGACGGCGGAATTCGGCCCGGCTCCGGCCCCCACTGCGGAACAGCCGCGGCCCCGGCCGGCCGTGATCCCGGGCTCATTCATGGTGCTTGAGTTCGGGAGATAACGAGAGCCGAGGAGAGGGGAAGCGGGTCCGGTCAGCCCGCCTTGCGCCGGGCGACCATGAGGTAGTAGATGGTCGGCGTGGCGATGAGGGACAAGAGGACCGAGATGCAGAGGGCCCCGATGACGGCGATGGCCAGGGGCTTGAGCATGTCGGCGCCGGAGCCGATGCCGTAGGCCAGGGGAAGCATCCCCAGGGCGGCCGCCATCGAGGTCATCAGAACGGGCCGGAGCCTCCGTCTGCCCGAGCATACCAACGCCTCGGCCAGGTCCAGCCCCTGCGAGCGGAGTTCCTTGACGTAATCGAGCATCAGGATGCCGTTCTTGGCCACAATGCCGACCCCGATGATGGCCCCCAGGAGCGAAACGACGTTGAGGGACGTCCCCGTGATCCACAGGGCGAGGATGGTCCCGAACATGGCCAGCACCGCGCCGAAGACAATGGCCAGAGGCTCGGCGAACGAGCCGAACTCGAGGAGCAGGACCGTGAACACGAGGAAGATGGCCATCAGCAGGACGATCATCAGGTTGCGGAAGGATTCCCGCTGCTGCTCGTAGAGACCGCCGTACTCGATCGTGCCCGCAGGAATGGTTTTGTCGCGATCGAGCGTATCGCGGATCTCGGCCATGGCGCTCCCCAGGTCACGGCCTTCGAGCCTGGCCGTGACGGACACGTCCTGCCGTGCGTCTTCGCGCCGGAGCTCGAGCTGGCCGGGCTCTTCCGTGATGTCCACCACCTGGGATAACTTGACGAGCGTCCCGTCCGGCGTCCGCAGCGGCAGTTCGCGCAGGCTCGCCAGCCGGTCGAGCCGCGCCGGATCGACCTTGACCCGGATGTCGACCACCCGGTCGCCTTCGAGGACGGTCGAGGCCGTCTGCCCCAGCATGGCCGTATTGGCCGCCGCGGCGACATCCGCCGCCGTCAGGCCGAACCGCCGCGCGTCCGGCAGCCGCAAACGCAGGCTGATCGTCGGCCCCGTGTAAACGAGCCCGTTGAACACGTCCACGACGCCCGGGACCTTCCTGATCGTTTCCTCGACCTCGGGCGCCTTTTTTTCGAGCCAGGCCTGATCGGTCGAAAACAATTTCACTTCGATGGGTTTCGGGGCCCACATCAGGTCGCCGATGAGATCGCCCAGAATACCGGGGAATTCCCAGGTCAACCCCGGCAATTCCGTGTTGAAACGCCTCCGCAATTCGGAGATGACGTCGGCGGTTTTCCGCTTGCGGCCCCTTTTCAGCTTGACCAGGAAATCGCCCGTGTTCGGCTCGGCGATGGACAGCGCCAGCCTCGCCCCCGTGCGGCGCGAATAGCTGGCCAGCTCCGGGACCGTCCGCAGGATCTTCTCGGCCTGCAGCAGCTGACGATGGGTTTCCGCGAGGCTCGTCCCGGGAGGCGTGAAATAATCGATGACGAATCCCCCCTCGTCCATAGGCGGCAGGAATTCGCTCTCGAGACGGCTGTAGAGAAAGACCGCGGCCAGGAGGACGAGCCCGCAGACGGCCAGAGTCAGCCAGGGGCGCTTGAGGGCGGCCCGGACCCCCGTCTCGTAAATCCCGATGACGCGCTGCAGCAGGGGACCGCCCTGTTTCTCGCGGGGCGCGTTCGTTCCGTCCTCCCGGGAACGGAGGAACCAGGCGGCGAGCGACGGTGTCAGCGTCACGGCTAGTGCCAACGACGTCAACAGGGCGACGACCATGGTCATCGCCAGGGCCCGGAAAAAAACGCCCGTGATCCCTTCGAGAAAGGCCAGCGGAATGAACACGACGACCGGGGTGAGCGTGGAGCCGACGAGCGGCCGCAGGATCTCGCCGATGCCGTCCCGGACGGCCTCCAGGCGCAGTTTCCCGGCCGTCCGTTTCGTATGGATCGCCTCCACCACGACGATGGCGTCGTCGATGACGAGGCCGATGGCTGCGGCGATGCCTCCCAGGGTCATGAGGTTGAATGTCAGGCCGCCGATTTTCATCGCCAGGAGCGTGACCAACACCGTGACGGGGATGACCAGTGTCGCGACCAGCGTCGTTCCCCAGTTTTTCAGGAAAAAATACAGGATGGCCACGGACAGGATCAGGCCGAAGAGGATGGCCTCCCAAACGCTCGCGACCGAAGCGCGAACGATCTCGGATTGGTCGTAGAAAAAAGCGAGTTTCATGTCCGGGGGCAGTTCCCGTTTCAGACCGGCCAGCTGGTTATTGAGGGCTCTGGCGATGTCGAGCGTGCTTCCGTCGGGCTGGCTGCGGACGTTGAGCAGGACCGCGTTCTCGCCGTCGGCGGTCACGACGTTGAAGACGGGCTCGGGTCCCCGTTCGACCCGGGCGAAATCGCGGACGAGGACCGGATGCCGGCCGGCGACCGTCACCGTGAAATTCTCGATGTCCCGGATCGAGCGCAGACGCCCGTCGACCACGGTCAGATAGAGCGTGTGGTTCTCCTCATGCATGCCGGCCGAGGCCACGAAATTGTTGTCGGTCAGGGCCGTCGTGACCTGGGCCAGCGTGAGCCCGGCCGCGCCGAGCCGGAGCGGGTCGACCACGATGTGGTATTCGGGCGTCCGGCCGCCGACGAGGTCGACGCGGGCGACCCCGGGGATGCGCAGGAAGCGGAGCTTGAGATTGTAGCGGGCTGTCTCCCAAAGCTCGGTGATGCCGCGCGTGTTGCTGGTGAGGCTGACGCCGAGGATGGGGAAGGCCGAAAACGTCAGCCGGAAGACCGAGGTCTCGACCGTCGCGGGCAGGGCGGCCCGGATCTGGGATAGCCGGCTGAGGACATAGAGCTCCGATTGGATCATGTCTGCCTTCCAGGTGAAGAAGACGCTGATCTCGGCCGCGCCCCGGCCCGTCGTCGACCGGATGGTGACGACGCCGCGGATGTCCTTCATGGCCTCCTCGATGGGCCGGGTAATGGTCGCCATCATCTCGTCGGCCGGCATGACGCCGTTGTCCACGAGGACCACGACACGGGGAAAGTCCGTTTGGGGGAAGACCGAAGAGGAGATGGTCAGGGCCGAGAAGGCGCCGGCCAGGCAAAGGGCGGCGCAAATGAACACGATCGAGATCGAGTTCCGGGTGGTGAACAGTCCCAAGCCGGAGTACTTGCTCATGCCTTCAATCGACGATATGGATTTTCGTTCCGTCGGGGACGGCATAAGCGTCTTCGGTGACGATGACCAGGCCTTCTTTCAATCCTTCCCCTTCCACTTCGACGAGGCCGGATTCGCGGAGGCCGGCCTTGACCCGCCTCCGGACGGCCTTCCCGTCCTCCGCCAGCACGATCGACCCGGCGTCTCCGCCCACCGTGTCGGCGATGAGACTCGCTTCCGGGACGGCCAGGACGTCGCGCCGTTCTTCGGCGGCGATCCGGAGGCTCAGAAACTGGCCGGGCTGAAACCCCGTCCCCGCCGGAATGGAGGCGCGGACGAGGACCGTGTCGGTCTGGGGATCGATATCCTTGCCGACGACGGCGAGCTTGCCGGCCGCCTCTCTCCCCGCTCCGATATCGACCGGCTGGCCGGGCTTGAGCAGGCCGGCTTCGCGGCTGGGGACCCGGGCCGTCACAACCAGGCGATCGAGGGCGATGACCTCGGCCAGGACCGCGTTCGGCTCGACGGATTGGCCGAGCCGGGCGTTGATCCTGACCACTGTCCCGGTGAGCGGCGCTTTGATCTCGAGGAGGGATAACTCCATCTGGGCCGCGGCCAGGTCGTTCCGGGCGGTTGCGAGCTCGAGCTCGGATTCCTGGAAAGCCTTCTCGGAGGTCCCGTCGGCCGCGAGGAGTTTTTTCTGGCGTTCATGAGTCTGCTCGGCGAAGGCCAACGCTTTTCCGGCCTTAGCCACCGCGACCTCGGCCAGCCGCGTGTCGAGGCGGAAGAGGACAGCCCCGCGCTCGACCTTGCGGCCCTCTGTGCACCGGATCTCGGCCAGGACTCCGCCCACGGGAGCCGAAAGATAGGCTCCGGCCGCCGCTTTCCCTTCGCCGGGAGGTTCCGGCTCCACGGTCCCGTAGGCCGTGATGTAGCGGTGGAGCGTCGCCCGGACGATCTTGCCGACGTGGACGGCGACGTCGGTGACGACTCCCTCTTCCTCCCCGGCGGACTTCGGTCCGAGCCCCTTGATGAGGACGAGGACGGCGGCCGCGGCGACCGCCAGAATGATCAACCCGGTCACCACCTGGCGTTTAGTCATCCTTGCGCTCCTTTGCGGGCCCGGAATCCTCCCGTGCCTTGTTGGTGATCCATTCCCGGACGTCGAGCGGGCTCTGGGCCGCGTTCTCCAACCGCCCGACCGCCTCTTGGGCCTGGACGAGCGCTCCCAACCGGGCCTCTGCGCCGGCGTTGAGCTCGATCTGGACGCCGATGAGCTCGAGCTTCGAGATTTCCCCGACCTCGCGCCTCGTCCTGGCCGCGGCCTCCTGTCGAGTCAGGTGGGCCAGGAGGTCGTCGGCGGCCTGGGATTTCAGGAGGGCCGAGCGGCAATCCTCGACGGCGGCGTCGAGCTCTCCGATGACCTGGGATTGGAGAGCCAGGAAGCGGGCGGCGCTTTCCGTGCGCCTGGCCTCGGCCTCGGCGATCGGGCCGCGATTGCGGCTGAGGATGGGCAGGTCGATGGCCAGCCCGATCGTCCACTTGCTGTCGGTCTGGTCGAGCTGGTAGCCGGGCCCGAGGCGGATATCGGGATATTGCTTGGCTATCGCGAGTTGGAGGGCGGACTGGCTGGCGGCGTATTCGGAGAGGGCGGCCAGGATGTCCGACCGGTTGACCACGGCGTGGCGACGGACCTCGCCGGCCGGGATCTCGGGCTCGGGGCGACGGAAGCAATCAAATGAGAAGTTGACGCCGTCGAGCGCCCGGCGGGGCAGGCCGAGTGCCGCGGCCAACCGTGCCATGGCCTCTTCTTTGACCCGGGCGGCCTCGATCGCGCCCAGCCGGCTTCCGTCGAGAGAGACCCGGGCTTGGGTCAGGTCGTATACGGAGATTTCGCCGGCTTCCTTCTGGAGTTCGAGGATCCGGACGATTTCCGCCTGGAGTTTCTGCGCCTCGGACAGGAGGGTCTCCCTCTCTCCGGCTGCGTACGCTTCGAGCAGGGCGCCGCGCAGGCGGCTGCGCACCTCCCAAGCCGCGGACAGGATGTTCCAGCGCGCCGCCTCGGAAAGATGCCGGGCCTCGGCGATCCGGTAGCCCCGCTTGCCGGCTGTTTCGATGGCCAGTTCGAGGGAGATCTCGGGGATCCAGGGCGTGACCTCGCTCCTCGGCGATGTGGCGTTGTATCCCAGGGCCGGATTCAGTGACGGATTGGGCCGTTCGCCGGCGGTGATCCGGCCGCCCCGGGCGATCCCCCATTGGGCCCGGGCGACGTCCATGTCGGGGTGATAGTAGAACGCGGCCAGAGTCAACGATTTGAGGTCCCAGGCGGCCGGGGGCCAATCCTTGGTGTCCTGATTGCGGAGCAAGAAGTCTCTGAGCTCCGGGGCGTCGAGCCGCCGGGCTTCGAAATCCTCCATGGCCTTCACCGGCGCGATCGGCTTGGGGTGGAAGCGGACGCAAGCGACAACGATCGGCAGGCCTGCGGCCAGGCCGACGACCTTGAGAATCGGACTCATCTTCACGAAGTCACTTGTGCCAGTCCCTGGGATCCAGGCCCTACGCCGGCCCGGAGGTGGGACCTCGAAAGGACTATTATCTCCATACGGGCCGTTTTTTCAACCGGAATGATTTGTAAATCCGACGTCAGTTAAGGCCCGCGCCGACTTGACACCCGGTCATGTCCGTTGACATCTCTTTTTTCTCGGCACTATAATAGCCTCAAAGGTCGTGCTGAGGTTGAAAAAGCCTTCCGTTATCCCGCTCGTCCGACTAAAGTCTTTGAGTAATGGGGAGATTTCTGTCCCTGGAAGAAGGAGGACCGAATGGACGCCGTGTTACCTCGCCGCCGCCTGACGTGGATCTTCATCCTGGCCGGTCTCGTTCTCGGGGCCGTCTCTTCGCTTTCATCGGCCGTGGTCTATGATTTCGTCCAGAAGGCCCCTGAGGCCCGCTGGGCCCGCGCCCTCACGGCGCTGGGCGCGCTCCCCTGGAACGGTTCCGACGGTGACAGCCGCGGCTTCGCCCGTCACCTGGCCAACGTCCCCCTGGAAGACGGGAAGAGTTTCGCCATCGTCCTTGAAACACACCCCGAATGGAAAAAGGCCGGAATAATCTTCGGAAACTATTCCAATGTCCAGATCCCTGCCAACGCCAAATTCACCGCTTTGGTCGGATTCCTGAAAGGTGCGACGGCCACCGACGGCGTGACTTTCGAAGTCTACGTCTTCGACCCGACGACCGGCGCCATTCGGCTCATCGCGGCCAAGGCCGCCCGGGCTGACGGTGTCCTCGACGAGCTCTCGGCCGACCTCGGCGCCTATGCCGGCAAGACCGTGACCTTCAGGCTTCAGGTCGCGGCCGGAGAGACGGCCCGCCAAGACTGGGCGGTCTGGGCCTCCGCCGCCGTCACCCAGATTATGGCCGTGAGTAGGCTGTCGACGCCGGCCTTGGGATCGACACCGGCCGCCAAGACCGCGGTCATGGCCCAGCCCCAGGGGGGGATGACGGTGAAACCCAAGCTGGAGCCGGCAGCCTTCAACAAGGTCGCCCTGAGGCCGATCCCCTTGACGCCCGCCGGGTCCGCGCCGCCCAAACATGCCATCGAAGATGCCGGCCCCCTCGCCATCGAGGAGCCCTTGACCCTGCTCAATCGGGTCTATAAGGACAATGTCAAGCCGAACACCTATTATTTTCTGCCGCGCGAGATCAACCTCATCCGGGAGAAGGCGACCGGGGATTACCGCGTGAGCGCGGTCTGGACCCAGGACCAGAAGATCCGGACGACCCTGACGCTCCAGGCCAATATCGACCCGAGCGACGTCAAGGTCATGGAGGAGGCGCTCAAGGCGGCCAAAGGGACGTCGGCCGTCCTCAAATCCATGCCCTACGACGAGGCCAACATCATCGACATGAAGGGCTGGGAGGACTGGCAGATCGAAAATATCCGTATCCCGACCTTCGGCTCTCTCGAGACAGAGCTTCCGGTCAGCATCGCCATGACCCCGGAAACCCTGGCCCAGCTCAAGCCCCTTCTGGAGAAGGAAGGCCTGACGGCGGGCATGCGTATCAAGACCGGCGAGGTCGAGCGCGAAATCCCCATCAAGGTCGGGCTCAAGTATTTCACCGGCCGTTGGTACTCGCCTCTCGAGGAGCTCAGCTTTTCTTACGACGAGCGGGCCTCGCTCGTCACGCTCCACGACGTCCGCAACCTCTCCGATTTTCCCCTGAAGATCGCCAACGTCAGCCTGCGGTTTAAGCTGCCCAACGGGGAGGAAGTCTACAAGAGCCTTAAATGCCAGCCGGAGGTCACCGTCCCGCCGGGAGAGGCCCGGAACATCCAGGCCCAGCTCGTCCTCCGCGGCCAGCTCTTGGCCGAGTTCCGCAAGGTGTATCCGACGGCGCCTCCCCCCGCTAAGAAAAAGAACCCGCTTCTCGAAAAAGCCCTCGGGCTTCTCAAAGACGAGGCCGAAAAGAGGCTGGACAAGGACAAGACCGCCGCCGAGCTCACTAAAAAAAGCGATTCGGTCGACCCCAAGATGGACGCCTTCTTTAAAACTTACGCCCGGAGCTTCTGGATGGAAGCCGCGCCCGACTTCGACTGCCAGGAATGCCTGGATAAGATCTGGGGGAGTATCGAAGTCGTCTCCTACATCGAGCGGATGAGAAAGGTCAACGTTGAGGTCCTGGCCAACGTCTTCGACCCGTCCGCCTACGAAACGCCCCTCGAGGTCGAGAAGCTCCACGTCGAGATCCGCTCTCCCTACCTCAGCGCCCAGGCCAAGGAAGGCTTGATGGCCGCCATCGACTTGAGCAAGGACAAGCTCAAGGACCTCGTCGTCGTCTATCTGCCGCTCGCGACCCAGGAGCAGTTGACATTCGAATATAAGATCAAGGCCGTCCTGAAAAACGGGGAGTCGGCCGAGTCGGCCGAATGGGAAAAAGTCGTGGATTCCCTGGACCTGACGTTGGGGGCCTTTCACGTCAAGAAAATCTTCCAGCGCTAGCCATGGACGACGGGAGGAAAACCATGAACAAAATCCTGAAAACCTGCCTCGGCCTCTGCCTGATCGCGGCCGTCTTGCCGTTGGCCCTGCGGGCCGAGGTCCTGCTCGACGTCGAGCCGATCCAGGTCAAGAACGCTCTGCTCTTCCGCGACCACGCCGACGCCCACGGCTACCACTATATGCCGCTCGGCCCGCGGATCTCCGTCTGGCCCGACGGCGTCCCGAAATTCAGCTTCATCCAGTACGTCCGCTCCGGCAAAGACATCACCGGCGGCATCCTCCATTTTCTGTGCACTTTCGGGCTGACTCCGGTCGAGCTCAACGAGGCCCGCAGGGAGCTCACCAAGGTGGACAAGGACGGCAAGATCCTCGGCCCGGTCATGTTCACCAAGGGCGATTTCCACATCATCTCGGCTTCGGCGGGCGAGGGCGGAGTTTTCGCCCGCAAGGTCTGCGGCACGGGCAAGGCCCCGCTCCTGGCCGGCTCGGAAGCGGCCGTCTCCATCGCCCTGACCGAAGAGGGCTCGACCCTTCTCATGAACTCCTTCAAGCAGCCGACCTCGGACGTCTCCGTCCAGTTCATCCTAACCTATCAGGGCCTGACCCCCGCTTACCAGGCGAAACTGACGGTCGACTGGGAGAAGGTCTACAACCACAAGGAGTTCAAGATGGACGCCGGCAATCTCTTCGTCAGCGTCCAGATCCAGAAGATCTACGCCGAGCTCAAGGAGCAGGGGGCCATTAAGCTCGAGGTCATCGGCGAGGACACCAAGATGGACGAGCTCCTGGAGACGGCCTACAACACCATCACCAAGATGATGTTCGACGCCAAGCCCGTCAAACCCGAGGACATCGGGAAATCCCAGGCCTCGACGGGCGGCAACTGGTTCGGCAAGCTCTTCGGCCAGGCCCATGTCGGCTACTACCAGAAGACGGTCAAGATGACCGGGAAGTACACGGTCGACCTGACCCGCAGGAAACGGGACAGCCGCGAGGTCCCGCTCACCGGGAACATCGGGAACTTCTACAAAGAGAACGGCCGGAACCCGGCCCTCTTCTCCGTCGTCGACCTCGACGACCCGACCTTCGAGGAGAGGACGATCAACGTCATCCTCGACGGCGAGGACCTGGAGACCTTCAAGCAGTTCATCAACTTCGCCGGCATCACCTTCAAGAAGGAGTACCAGGACGCCGACATGAAGTCGGTCACCGAGGACCTCGTCTTCGACAAAGCCAAGTTCGGGCAGAACGGCAACAAGCTGTCCCTGAAGTACCGGCGGAAAGGCGATGCCACCGACAAGTGGCTTGAATACCAGTACAAGCCACTCTGGAGCTATAGTGGCGGGCTCGAGGTCAACGGCGACTGGATCACGACGTCGCAGCCGGTGATCACGCTCGCCCCTCCCCACAAGTACCGCTACATCGAGGTCCTGGCCGACGAGGAGAACATGACGACGAAGGGCGTCATCCGGATCGCCGTCCAGTTCCGGCATAAGAACTTCGGCCGGGAGCTCCAGAAGGAAGTCATCTTGAGGAAGGGCGAGCCGCTCAACATCAACTACGTCTATTTCCACGAGCCCAACAATCTCGAATACGAGTACAACGTCACCTGGCTCTTCAAGGACAACACCAAGGCCTCCTCGGGCTGGCAAAGCGCCACCGACCCCTTCATCTACGCCTACTACGAGAAATAAGGCATGAGACGGGCCGCGGCCGTTATCGGGTTTCTGGCCTTCCTGGGGGCGGCGGGCTCCGGCCTTTTCGCCGACCCCCTGCTCTCGAAGCCCGAGACGGTCGGCGGCCGCATCCTCATTTTCCCCGACCACAAAACACCGAACGTCTATTATTACGTCCCGGCCGGCCTGGCCCTGGTCCGGTCGTTCGACAAGCCCCAGTTCTTCTTTTACAAGTACGTCTACGTGAAAGCCGACGCGCCCGAAGGCCCTCAGACGATAGCCGGCGGCGTCCTGGCGCTCGCCGTCGAGTTCACGGACGAAACGGAGACCCTCCGGAACGCAAAGGGCCCGGGCTTCGAATACCGGCCCGTCCCGATCGATAAGTTGACCTGCGTCCTGAGCTACAGCCGCCTGGAGCCGGGGGACCCCGAGGAGAAGAAAGAGGAACTAGCCAAAAAAGAGCTCCTCTGGACGAAGAAAAGCTTCACCCTGCCGCTCCGCCGCGACTCCGCGAGTTTCCTCTGGAAGATCTTCGAGGACGCGAAGGCGACGGGCCTTTCCATCGAATGCGAGTTCACCTTCGGCGGCTACGAGATCGACGACGAAGGCAAGCTCAAAGAGGGCGAACGGGACCAGCGGTTGTCCTTCGCCGTGCCCGTATCCATGACCGCCGACCCGGGGCTTTTCAAGCTCGTTAACCTAGCCGACAAGATCTCCTTCAACTACCGGCGGATGAGCGTCCTCTGTTTCGACTTCGTCAACGGGACGAACGGGGAGACCGTGAAAATCACGGCCGAGGTCGAGATCCTGACGGCCAAGAAACAGCGCGATTTCAAGACAATCACGTTCATGTCCGGGTCGGAACCACAGGTGGACCTCGAATTCAACATCCCCGAGGCCAAGGGCGGGACCTACAAGTACCGGGTGACACGGATATTCAGCGACGGACGGTCGGCAAAGGGCGAGTGGAAGGCGGGCGGGGAGACGTTCCTCGACCTCTCCACCTACGACATCGCCGTCAAGGACGGAAAGGTATCAAATCCCTGAAGGGGAGGGCGCCATGAGAGGGAAAAAAGCGTTGATCGCGGCCGGCATCATGCTGTCGGCGGCGCTGTTTGTGGCCGCCGAGGTGGCCCTGGACGAGGTCGTCCAGGCCGGCCGCTTCGTGCTCTACCGGGACCACGCCGACGCGCACAAGTACTACTACGTGCCGGACGCGCCCCGGCTGGCGATGAAACGGGACGGGACGCCGGAGTTCACCTTCATCAAGTACGCCAAGACCGGCGGCGAAACCAAGGGCGGCATCATCCACTTCCTGGTGACCTGGGGCATGACCGAGGGCGAACTGAGCTCGGCCGAATCGGCCCTCCGCCTGAAGGACCCGGAGGCCAAGATCGCCGGCCCCGTGCCGTTCAAGGAAGGGACGTTCAAGGTCGTCTCGGCCACGGCGGGCGAGGGCGGGATTTTCAGCCGCCGGATCGTCGGCGAGGGCAAGGCGCCCATCATGCCCGGCCAGAAGGCGGCCGTCTCGATCGCCCTGACCGAGGAGGGGGCGTCTCTTCTCTGGGAGTCGTTCAAGAATCCGACCTCGGATATCTCGGTCATGTTCGACCTGAAATTCACCGGCGTTTCGCCGGCATTCCAGGCCAAGCTCAAAGTCAACTGGGACAAAGTCTACACCCAGCACGACATCAAGCTCCACGCGGAAGGCCAGATCAAGGTCGTGAAAATCGAAGCCGATGTCCGGGCCATCCTTGAAGAACTGCGCCAGAAAGGCGCGATCGAGCTCGAGGTCGTGGGCGAGAACGAAAACATGCAGAAGATGCTCGACACGGTCTACGCCCATCTCCTCTCGCTCATGTGCGAGAAGGTGCCCATGGGCCCCGGGGAAGCAATAAGCCCGCCGGCAAAGAAACGCCCGGTTCCCGCGATCGTCGCGGATCTGCCGGAAAGCCATCCTGCCTGGTCGATGGGCGTACTCGCGGGCATCGTCCGCGCGGCGGACGAGCGCCTCCACGGCGGCCCGTTGGCCGATCAGGAACAAGTCCAGGCGCAGCGACGGACGGGATCGCCATGCGATGAAGCGTCGCAACAGAGCGCCGAGTCATTCGTCCGGAGGGCGGTGGCGTTCCTCCGTGTACGCAAGTACGTCCAAGCGGCCGAGATGTATCAAAAAGCGTATGAGGCCTGCCCGGATCCCGGCTATCTGTACGAGATGGCCGATATCCTGGCGTTCGGCGCCTTGGAACATGGGCCTGCCAAGCCGGCCTTTGAGGAATTCGTGCAGAAGACGGAAGGTCTTAGCGAGTACGCCGACCGTCGGGCGACGGCTCAAACTGTCCTGAACGATTATGACCAATTCGCTCCGCGCATGGATATGGCCAATCAATTTTTCAATGAGGGGAGATACGCCCAAGCCCTAGAGGAATTCCGCTGGCTCTACGACCGCATCCCTCAACCCCTTTTCCTCTACAATTTGGGGATTTGCCAGAAGGCTCTCGGAGACCAGACGGGCGGCCGCGAGGATTACCAAAAAGCGATTGAATATTTCGAGGCGGCGATCCGTCTGGCCGCGAGCAACCAGAAACCCGAACGATTCCTGGGCGACATGGAGGCCTCCCAGGCAAGCCTTGATTTGCTCCGGCCCCTGCTCGGAGCAGGAGCCGCGGCCCGACCGACAGGCCAGCAAACCCAACAGACTGCAGAAGAGACCAGGCGTCAGCAACGGCAGGAGGCCCAGACTCAACAGCAGGCGGGGCAAACCCAGGCCGGGACAGTCGCTCAGCAAGCGACATCCACGGGCGCGCAGACCGGCGGGACGAAGCCGCCGGGAACGGCGGACGCGGGGGGCAAGCCCCCGGCAGGTCAGTCACAATCGGCCAACATCGCCGGCGGGCAGACCCAGCAGCAGACAACGTCGCAGCCTGGGACCCAGCCCCCGTCTAGCCAAATACCGCCGGTGAAGCCGCCCGCTCAGGCGCCGGGGACCAAACCCGGGGCCAAACCTGGCGCCAAACCCGACGCCAAGGCCGAGCCGGCAATCAAGCCCATCATCAGCGTCCAGATCGGCTACTCTTTCAAGCGCGTCAAGATGTCCGGGAATTACCAGGTGGACATGCGCAAGCGCCTCCGCGAGGACCGCGACATCGTCATGAGCGGCAACATCGGCGGCGTCTACCAGAAATACGGCGAGGACAAGCGGTTCTTCACCGTGGTCAGTCTGGACGACCCGACCTTCCAGGAGCGTTCGATCGAGGTCATCCTCGACGGCCAGGACGCTTCGGACTTCAAGAACTACATCAACAGCGTTTCGGTTCTCTTCCGCAAGCAGAGGTTCTCGGGTGCGCCGATGACAGGCGAGGTGAAATTCATCGACCAGCAGTTCGCTCAGAGCGGCAACCGCCTGTCCTTCAAGTACGGGCGCCTCAACGAAGCCTCGACGGAGTGGCTCGACTACGAATACAAGCCGAAGTGGAGCTTCTACGGCGGCGTCGAGTGGGAGGGCGATTGGACGAAAACCTCCGATTCCGTCCTGACGCTCACTCCGCCGGTCCGCCGCCGGACGCTCGAGATCTCGGTCGACGAGGACAACATCCTCAAGAACAACGTCAAGGCCCTGGCCCTGCAGATCAAGCACCAGATCTACGGCAAGGATATTTTAAAAGAAGTCATCATCAACTACGACAAGGGCGATCCCCTGCAGGCCGTTTACACGTACATGCATGAGGACGGGAGTCTCGGCTACAATTATAAGGTCGTCTGGCTGCTCCTCGACGGGCGGGAGGTCCACACGGACTGGATGAGCAAGGAGAGCCCGTTCATCTACGCCGTCTACACGAAGAAATAGCCGCGAAAGGAGACTGGAAAGAAAATGAACAAAAAATTATTCGCGACCGCCATCGTGGTGTTGTTTGCGGCATCATTCCTGGCCGCGGAGGTCGAGCTCGACAAGGCGCCGCTCCAGATCGGCAACGCCCTTCTTTTCAAGGACCAGGCCGAGGCGGGGGCCTATTACTACATGCCCAACCAGCCCCGCCTGGCCTACTGGCCGGACGGCACACCCAAGCTGACCTTCCTAAAATACACCAAGGCCGGCAAGGAGGAGGCCAAGGGCGGCATCCTCCATTTCTTCGTCAAGTACGGCCTCGACGAGCAGGAGCTCGCCAAGGTCCGCCAGGAGCTGGCTAAGCAGGAGCCGAACGCTAAGCTCAAGGGCCCCATCGTTTTCAAAAAAGGAACGTTCATGGTCATATCGGCCGCGGCCGGCGAAGGCGGCGTCTTCACCCGGAAGATCATCGGCGAGGGCAAGGCCCCCCTCATCACGGGGTCGGAAGTTTCCGTCTCCATCGCCGTTACGCCCGAAGGGGCGGCCTTCCTCGAGGAGGCCCTGCGCCAGCCGACCTACCCGGTCAGCGTCCGCTTCGACATGACCTACGAGGGTCTGACGCCGAAGTACCAGGCCAACGCGACCATCTCCTGGTCCAAGGTCCGGACCTATTTCGAGCAGTACAAGAAGTGGCGAATCTACAAAAAGAAGAGCTTCATGTTCTGGAGCTGGTATGTCCAGAAAGGGACCGGCGAGGAGCTCCGCATCTCCGACGACCTCAAATCCGTCGGGGCCGTCAAGATCGACGTGACCGGCGAGGACCAGAACATGGAAGCCATCCTCCAGACCGTCGTCGACTCGGTCATGCGGGAGATGTTCGACATGAAGATGGAACTCCCCGGCGAGAACCAAGAGTCGGGGGAGGGCGGCGGCCAGGAAGGCGGCCAGGCCCCGAAGCAGCAGGACAAGCCCTACGGCGTCAGCACGACGATGAAGAGCGTCACCCGCTCGGACACCTGGACGGTCAACATGACGAAAAGGCTCCGCCAGGATCGCGAGACGGGGCCCATGGACGCCAGCATCGGCGATACGCTACGCAAGTTCAAGAACAACAAGAAGGTCTACGACATCATCAACCTCGACGACCCGGACCTCCAGGACCGGCAGGTCTTCGCCATCCTCGATGGCGAGGATTTCGACACCTTCAAGAAGTACATCAACTTCGTCACCGTGAGCTTCAAGAAGACCCACCCGTCGGGCGAGCCGACGACCCGCGACATCATCTTCAACGCCCAGTCGTTTGCCGAACGGGGCAACATGCTGCCGTTCATCTACCCTCGGCTCGGCGAGGGGGCGAGCTGGCTCGGCTACGAGTTCAAGACGACCTGGAGCTTCATGGGCGGCATCAAGGTCGACGGGACCTGGACCCGGAGCGAGGAGGCCGCGGTCAACCTCTTCCCGCCGCACCGCTACCGCCAGGTTGACGTCATCGCCGACGAGGAGAACGTCAGGGCTTTCAACATCAAGCTCATCACGGTCGCCTTCAAGAACAAGATCTTCGACAAGGAAAAGACGGGCGAGACCAAGATCCTGCCCTCGGAGACGCTCCTGACCAAGTACGAGTACCTGCACAAAGAGAACGACATGAGCTTTCAGTACGAGGTCACATGGCTTCTCGGCGACGGCCGGCGGGCGAGCTCCGGCTGGCAGACGACGACCGACCCCTTCGTCTACGCGCTTTACAAGGAAAAATAGGGATAGCGGGCGTTCGGCTATTTCGCTTTGGGCGGAATGAAGCTCATGGCCCGTTCGGCCATGGCTGTGATCGTCAGGGACGGATTCACGCCCATATTCGCCGGGACGGCGGACGCGTCGGTCACGTACATGTTGTCGCAGCCAAACACCCGGTGGAACTCGTCGATCACCCCGTGCTCCCTGTCTTTTCCGATGATGCAGCCGCCCAGGACATGGGCTGTCATGGGGATGTTGAATAGGACTTCGGTCATCGCGTTTTGCGGAATTGCGTCCATTCGTTCGGCCATGGCACGAACGGCCCGGTTGGCTTCCGGGATATAGGTCGGGATCCTCTTGCCGCCGTTTTTCGAAGCGAGCCCCTTGCGGAAGAACGCCCACCAGCGGCGCTTTCTCGATACCGTCAGATAATTATCGAGCGTCTGCATGACGAGCAGGATGACGGTGTTGCGCCCCCAATTGAAGGGGATGCGGAGTCTCAAGAATTGCAGGGGATGGCGGACGACGTTTCCGAAGAATTTCAGCGGGCGGGGGACCTTCCCGCCGCCGTCCGTCATCAGCCCGGCGAAAGCCGCCATCACGTCCGAGCCCTTGGGGTAACGGACCAACTCGATGTTCGTCGTGTCGTTGACGAAGACGTTCGAAGTGATCGACACACCCAGGGAATGCTGTTGGTTCCTTCTCGACGTCACGCCCGCCAGCACTTCGCTGTTCGTCCGGACGACATGTCCCAGCTTATCGGACAGCTCGGGCAGGGAACCCTTCTCCCGGCACCGCATCAGGAGGTCCAGGGTCCCGATGACGCCCGCGGCGAAAACGATCCCCCCGGCCCTCGTCACGAGCTTCCTCTTGAAAACGTGGTCCGTGGTTTTCAGGGCCGTGACGACATACTCGCCGTTCCCGTCCCGCCTGACGTCGACGACTTTGTGTTCCGGGACGACCTCGGCGCCGAGCCCCTCGGCCAGGTAGAGGTAGTTCCGGTCCAGGGAGTTCTTGCCGCCGTCGCGGCAACCGACCATGCAGTGCCCGGACATGGTGCACCCCGTCCGTTCCGGTCCCTTTCCCCCGAAATAGGGGTCGGGAACGGAGACCCCCGGCTTTCCGAAGAACACCCCGACATCGGTCGCCTTGAAATGCTCTTCCCGGCCGATCTCCCGGGCATAGTCCTTCAGCATGTGGTCGGTCGGCCAGAATTTCGGATTGGTCACCAGGCCGAGCATTCTTTTCGCGGTTTCGTAATGAGGCGCCAGCTCCGCTTTCCAGTCCGGAACCAGTCCTTTCCACTGGGGGTCGTCGAAAAAGACGTCGGGGGGGACGAACAGCGTGTTGGCGAAGTTGAGACTCCCGCCGCCGACCCCGCTGCCGCCGAGGATGAGGACGTCGTTCAGCAGGTGGACCCTTTGGATGCCGTGACAGTGAAGCGCCGGCGCCCAGAGGAATTTCCAGAACCTCCAATTCGTCTTGGGAAAATCCTCGGCCCGCCACCGTTTTCCGCTTTCGATGACACAGACGGAATAGCCTTTTTCCGCAAGCCGGAGAGCCGCGACACTGCCCCCGAATCCGGAACCAATCACGATATAGTCATAGGTCATGTTCCCCACAGGATGCCATATTCCGGGCCTGACGACAATCCCGATGTTTTCCATGTCCTCATCCGGCCGGGGAACGCGATTGACTCCCCGTCCGGACCTGATGTAGCATTATTCGGACGTTCGGGGAGTTTAGCCCGAGGAATACGCTCTTCGACAAGGAGACACGAGATGCGCACTTCCGCCAAGAGCCCCCACCTTCCGTTCGGCGACCAGCGCACGGCGCCCTGGTACGGCAAGGACATCATCTCCGTCAAGCAGTTCAGCCGGTCCGACCTCGAATACATCTTCGACGTGGCCCATGAAATGAGGGTCATGGTCGAGCGGGTCGGGACGTTCGACCTGCTCAAGGGAAAGATCCTGGCCAGCATCTTCTATGAGCCCTCCACGCGGACTTCATCCTCCTTCGTGGCGGCCATGCAGCGGCTCGGCGGCAGCGTCATCAACATCAGTGAGGTGCGCTACTCCTCGGTGGCCAAGGGCGAGAGCCTGCCGGACACCGTCCGGACGCTCGAGTGCTACGCGGACGTCATCGTCATCCGCCATCCCGAACTCGGCTCGGCGGCCAAGGCGGCCGAGGTCGCCCACAAGCCTGTCATCAACGCCGGGGACGGGGTCGGCGAGCACCCCACCCAGGCCTTGCTCGACGCCTTCACCATCCATGAAGAGCTGGCCCAGATGGACGACCTGACCGTGACCATGCTCGGCGACCTCAAGTACGGCCGGACCGTCCACTCCTTGTCTCGCCTGCTATCGCTTTACAATGCCAAGCTCAACTATGTCTCGCCCGAGATCCTGCGTATGCCCCCCGAGATCATTGCCGAGCTCGAGACCAAGGGCATCCGGCAGGCCGAGCACAAGATGCTCGACAAGGTCCTCCCGGAGACGGACGTCCTTTACGTCACGCGCGTCCAGCGCGAGAGGTTCGAGAGCGAAGAGGTTTATGACTCCGTCAAGGGGGCGTTCGTTATCGACAAGGGCGTCATGGCGGGGGCGAAACAAAAAATGATCGTCCTGCATCCGCTGCCCCGGGTCACGGAGATCAGCACGGACTTCGACGACGACCCCCGGGCCGCCTACTTCCGCCAGATGGAGTACGGCCTCTATGTCCGGATGGCCCTGCTGGCCATGGTTCTTGGCAAGGCGTAATTGAAGGCCGGGCGGCTTTTATCGCCTCTGGCCTCGGCCTTTCTCCTCGTCTTCTTCGAGGCTCACGCTGCCGCCGGGGGACAGGCTCCTGTCCCCGAAGTGCGGGCCGCGCGCGTTTCCTCCCCGCCGAAGATCGACGGCCGGCTCGACGACCCGGCCTGGGCCTCCGCCGAGCCCGCAAGGGACTTTGTCCAGCGGGAGCCCCGCGAGGGCCAGCCGGCGAGCGAGAAGACCGAGGTCCGCGTCCTCTACGACAGCGAGCGAATCTATTTCGGCGTCATGTGCTTCGACTCCGAACCCGCCCGTATCGTTGCCAACGAGATGCGCCGCGACGCCGAGCTTCAGGGTGACGACCGTTTCGTCGTCGCCCTCGACACCTTCAACGACCATCGCAACGCCGTCCTCTTCGCCACGAACCCCCTCGGCGCCCAGATGGACGCCCTCGTCCGGGACGAGGGGGCCAGCCTCAACACGGACTGGGACGGCATCTGGGTGGTCAAAACACAACGCGGGAAAGACGGCTGGTCGGCCGAGATCGCCATCCCCTTCCGGACCCTGCGCTTCAAGAAAGGTCAGGCGCAGACCTGGGGTGTCAACTTCGCCCGCTACGTCGTCCGTAAGAGGGAAGAGGACTTCTGGACGCCCGTCCTCCGGAGCTACGGTTTCACCGGGCACTTCAAGGTCTCGTTTTACGGTCACCTCGTCGGCCTGGAGGGTATCCGCCAGGGGGATAAATGGCAGGCCATGCCCTACGTCCTCGGCGGCGGGAGCAAGGACGACCGGGAAGAGCCTTTCCGCGCCACGGCCGACGCCGGCCTGGACCTCAAGTACCGCCTCACCTCCGACATCATGGCCGACCTGACGGTCAACACGGACTTCGCCCAGGTCGAGTCGGACCAGGAACAGTTCAACCTGACCCGCTTCGACCTCTTTTTCCCGGAGAAACGCGAGTTCTTCCTCGAGGGTGGCGACATCTTCCGCTTCGGCGAGCGTTGGCAGGAGCACGAGCCGCCCACGTCGCTCCTCTTCTTCAGCCGGACGATCGGCCTTTCCGAGGACGGCCGGGAGATCCCCGTGCTGGCCGGCGTCAAGGCCACGGGCAAGGCCGGCCCCTACGATATCGGCCTGATGAACATCCTGACCGACAGCATCTCCTACACCGAGGACGAAGAGCTCGTCGAAATCGAGCGGACGAATTCCTCCGTCTTCCGCCTCAAGCGCGACATCTTCGAGAAGTCGACGGTCGGGATCATGGCCCTCAGCAAGGACTCCCTCTCGAGCGGCGATTACAATCGGGCGGTGGGCCTCGATTTCAACCTCGCCTTCGGCAGCCATGTCCAGGGCACGGGCTTCCTGGCCAAGACTTTCTCGCCGGACCTCAGCGGCGCCGATCTGGCCGGCCACCTGGGCTTCATCTACCAAAGCGACTTTTTTTCGAACGACATCTCCTACACGGATATCGGGGAGAACTTCAACGCCGAGATGGGCTTCATCCCGAGGACGGATATCCGCAAGCTCCGCTGGAACGTCGGCGTGTCGCCCCGGCCGAAATTCCTGGGCCTCCGCCAGAGCTTCATCTTCAACTGGCTGACGTCCATCGACAACCACGCCGGGCGGCTCGAGTCGCGGACCAACATGACCGGGATCTTCAACCTCTTCCAGAACGGCACGACGGTCTTCTTCGGGGTCATGCAGAACTACGAATTCCTCGAAGAGGGCTTCGAGATCGAGGACGGCGTCGAGATCCCGGCCGGCGTCCACCGCTTCAACTCGTTCCTGCTCTTCGTCGAGTCGGACCAGAGCCGGGCCCTGTCGTTCCGGACGGAAATCAACGCCGGGAGCTTCTACAACGGGACGCTTTTCAGCCTCCAGCCCCAGGCCCGCGTCAAGCTCTCCCGCCACTTCAACGCCGAGCTCGTCCTTTCGCGGAACAGTTTCAACATCCCCGTTCCGGGCGGGCGGTTCGTCACGTCGATCGCCGGCGGCCGGCTCATCTACTCGTTCAGCCCGAACCTCTACGCCAAGGCCTACGTCCAGTGGAACGACAGCGAGAAGCGCTTCCGGACCAACTTCCTCGTCCGCTGGATCTACAAGCCCGGCGCTAACGTCTATGTCATCTACAACGAGACCCGCGAGCTCGGCCCGGCCGGCTTCCTCCAGGACCGGGCGGTCATGGTCAAGGCCAGCTTCCTCTTCAATTTTTAACGCCGGTTTGACCGCGTCCCCCCATTGGTTTAAACTTGGGCCATCATCGGGATGGAGGCCCGCCGACATGACTCGCAACCGCATCAACCCTTGGCGATTCGCTGTTTGTCTTGGTTTCCTGGCCGCCGTTTCCGGCCTTTTCGCGCAAAGAACCGGCTTCAGCCGCGAGGAATTCGCCCGGCGCCGGGCCGCCCTGATGGGCCAGGTCAAAGACGGCGCGGTCGTCCTTTTCGGCGACGCGGCCGCGCCCGCGGGCTCCCACTTCCGGCAGGACAACGACTTCTTCTATTTCGCCGGAAACGAGGACCTGGGCGCCATCCTCGTCCTCGTCCCGTCGACGCGTGCGGCCTGCCTCTTCCTGCCCCAGCAGACGGCCCGTGAGGAGATGGTCGACGGGCCCAACCTTCTCAAGGACCCGGAGGGAAAGACGAAATCCGGCTTCACCGACATCTTCGCGGTGGGCTATCTCGACGAGTTCCTGGCCCGGAACCTGTCCCGGTTTGGGGGGCGGTTTCACGTCAGGCTCTCGCCGCGGGACAGCCTCGACGACGCCCGCTCCGAAACCGGCCTGATGGACGGCCGGCGGTCCCGGAGCCACTACAACGACCAGCTATCCGTCGATAACTACCGGATCGTGAAGCTCAAAGAGCGCTACCCGCAGATGGAACTCCGGGACGTCGCGCCCTTGATCGACGTGATGCGGGCGGTCAAGACGCCGGAGGAGATCGCCGTCATGCGGCGGAACGGAAAGATCTCGGCCGAAGCCGTCCGGCAGGCGATGCTCGCGACGCGCCCGGGCGTCTTCGAATACGAGGTCGAGGCGGCGGCCATGTCCGTCGTCCTGGAGGGCGGGGCGAAGGGAGCCGCCTACGCGCCCATCGTCGGCTCCGGCCCCAACTCCTGCATCTGGCATTACGACAAGAACTCCCGCCGCGTCGAGGCGGGGGACGTCGTCCTCATGGACTTCGGGGCCGACCTCGACCACCTGGCCATGGACATCACCAGGACCTGGCCCGCCTTGGGACGTTTCACGGAAGATCAGAAAGAGGTCTACCGGATCGTCCTCGAGGTCCAAAAGGCCTGCATCGAGGCCTACAAGCCCGGGGCCACGCCGAAGGACGTCCGCGATCACGTGGCCCGGGTCATGAAGGCCAAGGGCCTCGACCCGCGCGGGCTCGAGGGCGGCTTCGGGCACGGTGTCGGGCTTTCGGTCCACGACGTCCCGCTCGGCGGTGTCCTCAAGGAAGGGATGGTCTTCGCCATCGAGCCGGCCCTCTACTACCCGGAGAAAAACTTCGGGGTCCGCATCGAGGACACGGTCCTCATCACCCGGACGGGCTGCGAGGTCCTGACCGCGGACGTGCCCAAGGAGATCGGCGAGATCGAAAAACTCATGGCCGGGCGCGGCAAGTAGAAGCGGTCGATCCCCATGGACCCCGATGACATCCTGAGCCGGGTCGAGAAGGGCCTCTGGGCCCCGCTCCCCGGCATCGCGGCCCAGCTGCGCATGGTCCCGGAGCCGCGGCCGGGCCAAAAGGCCTATTTCGAGGTCGAGGACACCTCGCTCAAGGCCGGGGTCCTCATCCTCCTCTACAAGAAGGACGGCCGCCTGTGGATGCTCCTGACCCGGCGCACGGAGCGCGTCCTCCACCACCGCGGCCAGATCTCTCTCCCGGGCGGCGAGCAGCATCCCGGCGAATCCCTCGAGGCCACGGCCCTCCGGGAGACCGTCGAGGAGCTGGGGCCGGACCTCGCCGTGGTCCGGGTCCTGGGCCGGCTGACCCCCCTCTACATCCCGCCGAGCAACTACTGCATCTATCCCACGGTGGCCTTCGTCCCCGGCCCGCTCGAATTCCATCTCCAGTCCGATGAGGTGGCCGAGGTCATCGAGGTCCCGGTCGACCATCTGGCGGACACCCGGAACGAGCGCCGGGAGACCTGGATCATCAACGACCGCCAGGTGAGCGTGCCTTTTTACGATTTCGAAGGCCGGAAAATCTGGGGGGCCACGGCCATGGTCCTGGCCGAGTTCCTGGCTCTGCTTGACCGCCCGGAATAGCCGTCGCCCTTGATTGCCTCCCCGAAGGCCTATACAATACCCCCGGAATTGAAACGAGGTCGGGACATGACGAAAAGAAAACGCATCCTGAGCGGCATCCAGCCGAGCGGCACGATCCACGTCGGCAACTATTTCGGGGCCATCGAGAACTGGGTCCGTCTGACCCGGGAGTACGATTGCTTCTTCACCATCGTCGACCTCCACGCCATCACCGTCGCCTACGAGCCGGCCCTTCTGCAGAAGCGGGTCTTCGAGGCCGCCCTCGACAACATGGCCGCCGGCCTCGACCCGGAGCGCTGCACGATCTTCGTCCAGAGCCACGTTCCCGAGCACACCGAGCTCTGCTGGCTCCTCAATTGCGTGACGCCGATAGGCGAGCTCGGCCGGATGACCCAGTTCAAGGAAAAATCGGAACGGGAGAGGGAAAACGTCACGGCCGGGCTTCTCAACTACCCGATCCTCCAGGCGGCCGACATCCTCATCTACAAGGCCGACGCTGTGCCCGTCGGGGAGGACCAGGCCCAGCACATCGAGTTCACGCGCGAAGTCGCACGTCGCTTCAACGGCCGATTCGGCGACTACTTCCCCGAGCCGGCGACCCTGATCGGAAGGGGCGCCCGGGTCATGGGGCTCGACGGCGCGTCGAAGATGAGCAAGTCTTTGGGGAACCACATCGGCGTCGTCGAGGACCCGGACGCCATATGGGAAAAAATCCGGCCGGCCAAGACCGACGAGGCCCGCAAGCGCCGCAGCGACCCCGGGACGCCCGACCTCTGCAACATCTTCAGCTACCACAAGCTGGTGACGCCCGAGGGGGAAATCAAAGAGGTCGTCGATGGCTGCACGGGAGCGACGATCGGCTGCATCGATTGCAAGAAGATCTTCTTCAAGAACCTGATGATGGTCCTGGACCCGATCCGGGAGAGGCGGCTGGCCCTCGAGAAGGACCCGGAATGCGTCCGGGAGGCCCTGCAGGAAGGGGCGCGGAAAGCCCGGACGGCGGCCCGCGAGACGCTCGAGGGGGCCAAAAAGCTCATGGGGCTGCTGGGTTAAAAAGGGACTGTCCCCGTAGGGGGGCTGTCCCTTTTTCTCTTATAGGCAACTCTTTCGGGGGGATTTTCGTCTTTTTGTATGAAGGCCGAATTTCAAGGAGGTTTCTATGACAAGAGCAAAGATACTGATCGTTTTGTCTGTCTTCGTGCTTCTCCTAGCCGGGTCCGCGGCGGCCCTGGCCGACTACCGAGAAGACTTTTCGAAGACCCTGCCCCTCAAGGCGGGGGAACGGTTCTCCCTGGAGAACGTCAATGGCGGTGTCGCCGTGTCCACCTGGAAAGAAGACAAGGTCGAGATCAAGGCCGTCAAGGTCGCCCGCAACGACGAGAAGGATCTCAAGGACGTCGAGATCCGGGTCGAACAATCGGCCGGGCATGTTTCGGTCAAGGCCATCTGGCCGAAATTCCGCCTCCATTTCAACGTCAACGTCGACTTCGAGATCAAGGTCCCCGAGGGCGTCATCCTCGACGAATTGGAAACGGTCAACGGCGGAATTGAGGTCACGGGGCGCTACGGCCGGGCCGTGGCGGGGACGACCAACGGCTCGGTCACCGTGGAGGACGCGTCGGGCGAACTCAAGGCGTCCACGACGAACGGCGGTATTCAGGTCAGCCGTTTCGAAGGAAAGTTGGACGCGGAGACGACCAACGGCAACATCCGTCTCGAGGGGCTGACGTTCAAGGATGGGATCATGGCCGAGACGACCAACGGCTCCATCACGCTCGCCATCGCCTCGCCGGAGGCCCTCAACGCCGACCTTCTGGCCCGGACGACCAATGGGCATATCACCATCGATTTCCCGGTGACCCTGAAGAACCTGACCCAATCGAAGCACCGCGTGGAAGCCAAGATCGGCCAGGGCGGCCCCGAGATCTCTCTCGAAACGACCAACGGCTCGATCAAGATCACGAAGTAAGCCCCGGGCCGATCCCCTTTCTTTGGCTCTTCTCCCAAGGTCGGGGAAGTCCTCTATTCGGCCTGGCGAAGGATATCGCCCCTAGCCCCCCGGCCCCCCAGTTTCTTTTTCCCGCGGCATTACATAATATGAGGCTACGATTCATGGACACACGTGCCGAGTCGCCTTTCACGCGCAAGGCCAAGGAGGTCATCCGGGCCATCCCCCGCGGCCGGGTCGCGACCTACGGCCAGGTCGCCGCCCTGGCCGGGCGTGAGCGGGCGGCCAGGGGAGTCGCCTGGATCCTCCATTCCTCTTCGGCCGCGGCGGGACTTCCCTGGCACCGTGTGATCAACGGCCGGGGCGGGATCTCCCTCGGGCGCGGCCGCGGTTTCGAGGAGCAGAAAAAAAGGCTTATCGCCGAGGGCGTCGAGGTCGGCCGTGGCGGCCGCATCGACCTGAAACGCTTTAAGTGGGAGCCGAACGACGGCGCCGCTGGACGGTCGCCCGCCGCCCGGAAGTTCCTGCGGGAACTGACGAAACCCCAATAGGGGAGAGATCGCACCTCGCGGCGTGGCTTCCGAGCCCGAGAACCACCGAGGCCACGGTCAGTGACAGCCCGAACGGGGGCCCAGAGAACAGGTCAACAGGGAAGCCGATTGTCCCCTGATCCGGCGCGAAAGGACTCCGCCCGGCTTGAAAGCCGGCGGCATCCAGTCGATGACGGTTCCCCCACTGTTGAAGTAATAGGGGCTCACGAGCATGTCCATGGCCGCCCCGCGTAGGATGCGAAAATCTCCGACCCGGAATTGTTTCTCTTCGTGCAGATCAAACATCGTTTCGGCGAGCGCCGGGACGGGGTCGAACGGGTATAATTGCTCGAGAACCTGGGCCTTCTCTTCATCAGGAATGAT
>Ga0209182_10000040_pt1 | contig 27186 bp, 24 predicted proteins | sample LakBais05cmmetaG_FD_185474 | JGI IMG/M metagenome (GOLD analysis project Ga0209182, IMG submission 185474) | Lake sediment microbial communities from Lake Baikal, Russia to study Microbial Dark Matter (Phase II) - Lake Baikal sediment 0-5 cm... | ecosystem: Environmental > Aquatic > Freshwater...
AATCAAGGGATTTCGCGGAGACATAAGTATAGTATGTCACACAAGGAATCCCGCAGATTGACACCGAGATCGCTCAAAAGGGCCATTTCCGGATGAAAACAATTTAACATCTCGGAGGATTTATGGAAAGAGCTTTTTTATGGTTCAGGTGCGCCGCAATGCACGATCCCGTTCGGCCTGTTCTGAAAAGACCCTCTGTTATAGGATGGGAAGCGAAGTTCCGCCAAATCGATCTGGTCATAGAGCGTCCTTTGAGAGGAGAAGAACTGCTGTCCCGCATGAAGGGATGGTTCACCGCGGATGTCAGGCAGGTAATAGAAATCGTCAGGCAGCACGGAAAACTTAAATTGCTCGACGATTACCATCTGGTGGTGGAAACTGAGAACGAACCGGAAATGACATCCCTTGCCGAAAAACTGGCGGAAGCCTTTGGGGAGGAAATGGGTTTGGAACGTTTCGTCAAAAAGAAGCTCGATTGACGGCAGCTTCTCATCCATGACCTTGATATTTATAGGTTTAATTGACTTGACACCCAAAGACCGTTTTGATATAGTCTCGCCGCAAAAAATTGACTACGCTATGAATTGACGGACTCGTAAAAAGTCAATATAAGACCTAAGGAAAGACCTTTGAATAACTCCCGTTTGACCATGTTTGAGGAAAAGATTGTAGCTTCCCTTTACCCCGCCTTCAAAGACTGGACTTGCGGGAAGCAGGCCGGTCAAGAGGCCGGGGCGGAGATATGATTATCAAATGATTATCGACTGCCATACCCACATATTTTCCTCCAAAATTATCACCGGTGTTTCCGCCAAACCCGCGATGGTGGAAAAACTTAACCTGCATGCCTCATTTGCCGCGGAACGAACGAATATCTCGGCGCTCAAGGATGACTGCCGCTCATCAGGCATAGACGCCTGCCTCATCCTTCCAACCGCCGATGCGGCAAGTGTACGCAAAATCAATACGGCATTTATTGAACTTGCCGCCGGCTCTGACTTTCTTTTTACCGCAGGCACCCTGCACCCTTTTTATGGGGACAACAAAAAAGAGCTGTCAAGGTTGCAGGAGCATGGGGTCCGGGCGATAAAACTCTGTTCTTTTTCTCAGGGCTTTTCTCTATCGGCCCTGGAAACCCTGGAGCTCTTCAAAATCATAGAATCGGCAAGTCTTTTGAAATACGGCAGAACCTTTGTAATACTGGACACCTTTTATCTTGCCCACGAATATTTCGGGACGCCGGACCGGCATACCACTACCCCCTTACTGCTGAGTGATATCGTCAGGAAATACCCCGGTATTGATTTCGTGGCAGCACACATGGGCGGGCTTGCCGCCCCGCCGGAAGAGATATTTACACACCTCGTGCCGTCAAAGAACCTCTATCTCGACACATCCAATGCCGCGCATACCTTATCCGAGAAGGATTTTCTCCGTCTTCTCGAAATCCATGGCCCGGAACACATTATCTTCGGCACCGACTGGCCCTGGTTTGACCACAAAGAAGAACTGAATATACTCGGCAGGCTGCTTAATCTGGCGGGATACAACGGAGAAGAAAAGGAAAAGGTATTTTACAGAAACATTGCCGGTCTTCTTGGTATTGTTTAATTGAGCCATTTGCAAGGTGAGGTACCCGCTACCGCCGGATTAAGACAAAGGAAGTCGACTTCATGTGCTCCTTGTCGGTATGGAGCGCAGCGACAAGCCAAGTAAGGTCCGTCAACAGGGTAAACTCCGCTTCGGAAATTGTCCTTCCCCAGCTTGTTACAGAACTTCCAATCAGTTCTTCAGGTTTCATAGATTCATTCCTCCTATGGATCTTACCCGTAAGGATGGTTCCGTTTGATATTTGAATGATAAAAGAAGAGATCTGATGCCAATATTGATGTACTGAATTTACCGCGTCCAAAACCCCTGCGGGTCGTAGCGACGGATGATCGTCAGTTCTTCTGCCGTCGGTGATTCTGTTTCGTGCACGTCCTCCGCAACGCGCAAATCCCAACCCGTCTCCGCGCGAACCGACGCGACGGATTGTCCCGGATGATACGATCGCAGCACAGCCTCACCCGTAGACGACGCGAAACCGAGAACACACAGCGTTGTGATGATAGCGCTGGGGCCGCCCTGCCTCAGACCGACGCGTTCGCGCCACCCCTGTCCGTCACCGAAGCCCGGCGAAGTAATATAATCCACACGCTCGACCAGGCGGCGCTTTTCATGAGCCATGATCACAACAAACCGCCTCGACAGGCCGGCAATGTCCGCCGCGCCCCCGCTCCCGGGCAGTTTCGTCTTCGGCGATTCCGGGTTGCCCAGGTAGGATGTATTCAAGTTACCGAAGCGATCCAGTTCCGCGCCGCCGATAAATCCCAGATCAACTGCGCCCCGCTGGAGCAATCCCATCATGTTGATCATCCGCGTCGCCCAGAGCGCACCGGCAATGTTCGGCGGATCCGCCATCGTGTAAAGCGGTTCGGGCGCCGGCGTATCACGCACCAGGCCACATTCGAACAGACCGACCGCGTTCGGCGCATGCATCTGTTTGGCAAGCGCAAAGGCAATCAACGGCAGGCGCATTCCCGTAAAAACGATTTCACCGTCCCGGATCTCGCGCGCAGCGGCGGCAACCATGATCTCCTGGGGTGTGTAATCCATCTCAGTATCCATAATCCACAGGCGCGGCATAGCGATGCTCTTTCAACTGCAAGCCTTGCCGGCGCTCTTCACCCAGTTTCTGCAAATACCCTGCACGGTCCTTCACATCGGCCACCCATTGGCCCATCCATTCGGCATTTCCTTCCACCGTTCGCGTTGTGCGATGATACTCGTGGTAATATTCATGATCGCGATTGTAATACCCCTGCACCGGCGATGGATGCGCGCCGCCCGGTTCGTGGACGACCGCGCATACCTTGAAACTTGGCGCAAGCACGCGATTGGGATCGCTGACGATGATTTGATGCGGGACAATTTCTTCCGCGACGATGATGATGCGTTGGCTTGCGAGCGCGGCCTCTTCGCTGATGCCAAGGCTTCCCCACGCATGCGCATTCCCATTCTCATCCGAACGCTGAACGTGCAGGATGGCCACGTCGGGTTGCAGCGACGGGACCAGCAGGATTTTTTCGCCCCCGAAAGGCGATATGGATTGCCTGAATCCCGGATTCGTCCCCGGAATATCTGTTCCAAGCAACGAATAGGTCGGGATGTAGGGCGCCCCGAGCCCGCCCGCGAGCAGCGCAAGCGAAACGGTGAAATTGCTGTGGTCGCTCACCTCAAGCCGATGCGGAATGCCCTGTTCACACGCCCGGCGGTAGTTATGTCCCAGTCCCGCGCTAACGTTGCCAACCCAGGCCGCGATAACTTTCCGGACGCAACCCGCACCGATCAGTTGGTCGAAGAGGGTGTCGGAAATGGGGCCGATCAGGGTCAAATCGCGCACCTGCCGGCGAATGATTTCGTGCCCCGCGGCAAATGGGATCAGCGACTCCAGCGCGGCGCCCATGACCACGCTGGAACCGCGCGGCACAAACCGCGCAACTGCGTCGCACATGGTCATGATTTTAGACATCTGCGGCGCCTGTTAATCGTCTAATTTTTTATATAGATTGATAAAATTGCTTCGCTCAAAGCCGAGAGACTTGAAGAAAGAAAGCAGATCTCCCCAATCCCACCGGGAGGCCGTAAAAATTTCGTTGATTCCCTTCCGTCGGTAGGCGTCAAAAAGCTGATTCGCCAGGGATTGGCCGATCCCTTTTCCCATGTACTGGGGCAGCACCCCTACGTTCTTTACCCAGCCCCCCTGATCGAGTCCGAAGCTGTTGGTCATCAGCTCGCTGATCAAAAAACCGACCACCCGCTTATCCGCTACCGCCACCAGGCTGATATTCCCCTCTTTTTTTATATGTTCCTTCAGGATGGCGATTTTTTCAGAGGTGACTTTCTGGCGGGTGATAATTCCCTGGATGGCGACCACCTGGGGCAGATCCCTTACCGTCAATTTCCTTATTTTGAATAAGACCTGATCCTTGTTTTCCATGGCTAATCGATCCTGATAATTTTAACCTGCTTGCCCACCCATTCCGGGGGCAGATAGACCCGACCGCTGTTTCCGCTCTGTTTGACCTCTTTTTCGATCATCTCCTCACCAAAGACCTCGAATTTGACACTGAAAGGCTTATAACCCTTCCCTTCCATGGAAGCCGGCTCTCGGGAAATCTTTTCTTTTTTCGGAGAAATCATCGCGGTTCGGCTCCGGGTTGTGGAATAGTAAGACTGGCGTCCCATGCACTTGTTTTAACCGGCACGAGGATAAGAGATGCAATCCAACATGTCAAGGAGATTTTACGGCAGGGGATGCTATGATGTACGCCATAACGGAGAAAAGGGGGTTTCTGAAGGCAGGGTAAGGGTTTTTCCCTGCCGTGAGTTTTTTCTTGACAAAAGGTTACATAGCTGTATTATAGCTCCGCCGATGTGGTCTTGGGAGCAGCATGACCCAATCCCTCTGAAACGTTTTTCTGAATCACACATAGCGTTGTATGGAGATAGACATCTGCAGACTGATCAAGTGGCGCCTCTGTTGAGACCCCGTGTCAAGCGGGAGCTGGTCAGGTGTGCCGTGTTTAAGTTAAATGCTCATCAGTTAATTTAGCTTGAGAGGAGGAGTAATATGGCAACTGTACCGGACAAAATCCTGACCTGGCAGATGGTCCAACCAACCACGCGTAACAAGGAGACGGGGGAAGTCATACCAGGCAAAATCGAAAAAGCGGAATTACCTGTGCCGGCATTGAAGGCCGGAGAGGTATTGGTGGAAGTTGCAGGCTGTGGTGTTTGTCACACGGATCTGGGCTACTTTTACGATGGCGTCCCCACCGTATCGAAACCGCCCCTCACATTGGGCCATGAAATATCGGGCATTGTCGTGGCGGGTGACGAAAAGTGGATCGGCAAAGAGGTGATCATCCCGGCGGTGATGCCCTGCCGTCAATGTCTGCTCTGTAAAACAGGCCGGGGCAACCGCTGTCTGGCTCAGAAGATGCCGGGCAACAGCCTGGGGATTTACGGCGGCTTTTCCAGCCATATCCCGGTGCCCAGCGTTGATTTGTGCGAAGTCAAGAACAGGGGAAGCATTCCCCTCTCCAATCTGGCTGTCGTAGCCGATGCCGCCACCACTCCTTACCAGGCGGCGAAGAAGGCCGATCTGCAGCCCGGCGACAACGTGATCGTGATCGGCATTACCGGTGGCGTTGGTCAGTACATGGGGCAGGTGGCGAAGGCCCTGGGGGCGAAGACCGTCATCGGGATCGCGCGCAACAAGGAGAAATTGGAGCGGTCACTGCAATACGGGGCGGATTTTGTGATCAACTCCACGGACAAGGATGCGAACACCATTTCCAAAGAATTTCGTGAACTTTGCAAAGGCAAGGATCTGCCGAACTTCGGCTGGAAGATCTTCGAAGTGACAGGCGCCAAAGGCGGCCAGGAGATTGCGCTGACGCTCTTAGGCTTCACCGGCAAGCTGATTGTGATCGGTTTCGGTATGGCCAAAACGGAGTACGCCATCGGCCGACTGATGGCTTTTGATGCCGAGGTTATGGGCAGTTGGGGATGTTTGCCCGAGTACTATCCCATTGTACTGGACATGATCCTGGCGAAGAAAATCGATATGGGGCCCTTCGTGGAGACGAGGCCCATGAGTACGATTGCCCAGACTTTTGCGGAAGTCCACAAGGCCGGCTCGCCCGCCAAGCGGATCGTCCTGACGCCCGATTTTTGATCACTGTCGCCATTCCGGCGAAAGCCGGAATCCAGTTATTTTGCAGTATTGCCATCACTCGCTGGATTCCGTATCAAGCACGGAATGACGGCGTAAACCGGAATGACGGTAATTTGCGTTCAAATAAACCTATTAGGAGGAAAAAATTATGGCTTTAGAATGGATGCCCAGGGAACATGGAAAAAAGGATCACAGCAGACACGGTTCTGATCACTGGGGGACAGAGGCGCCATGCGTGGTTTATGAGAAGAAACCCCTTAAAGACCCCAAGGGTAATGTAGTTCCGGGGCTTTTTGTGGCATGGATCCGGCTGAACAACCCGGCCCAGTACAACTCCTACACCACCGACATGGTGAAGGGTGTCATCGCCGGTTTCGAGAACTCCTCGACGGACCGCGAGGTGGTCGCCACGATCTTCACCGGCACGGGACCCTATGCTTTCTGCACCGGCGGCAATACCAAGGAGTACTCCGAATATTACAGCATGAGGCCCGAAGAATACGGTTCCTACATGGAGCTTTTCAACAACATGGTGGACGCCATCCTGATGTGCAAGAAACCCGTAATTTGCCGGGTCAACGGTATGAGGGTTGCCGGCGGACAGGAAATCGGCTTGGCCTGCGATCTTACTATCTCCTCGGATCTGGCAATTTTCGGTCAGGCCGGCCCGAGACACGGTTCAGCTCCCGTGGGTGGCTCCTCCGATTTTCTCCCCTGGTTCCTGAGCACTGAAGATGCCATGTGGAGCTGCGTTTCCTGCGAAATGTGGTCCGCCTACAAAATGAAGGCGAAGAACCTGATCAGCAAGGTCGTGCCTGTCCTTAAAGACGACAAGGGCAACTGGGTACGGAACCCGCAGATTATCACCGCCGACTACGTAAAAGACGGAGAGATCGTCTACGGCGAAAACAAGACGGGCGAAGAGGCCAAGCAGGCGAGGGCCTGGGTCAACGAGAAGCTGAAGAACAACGACTATGACTTCTCCCTGATCGATGCGGAAGTGGAAAAGGTCGTGTGGACCTTCGCGAACCTCTTCCCGGGCTGTCTCATGAAGTCAATCGACGGCATCCGGCAGAAGAAGAAATCCTACTGGGATACCATGAAAAACGATCACCGCTACTGGCTCGCCACCAACATGATGGGCGAGGCCTTCCTCGGTTTCGGCGCCTTCAACACGAAGAAGATCACGGGCAAGGATACCATTGATTTCATCAAGAACCGTCAGCTCATTGCCGAAGGCGGGCTGGTGAACGAGGCTAATTTTGCGGCAGTGCTCGGCACCCCGCAGCCGAAGTAGTTTTTTGTCAGATTTGTATCTACAGGCAGACTGTTTCAGGCAGTCTGCCTGTTTTTGGCGGCTCCATGGTGGGCTACCTGAGTAGTTGCGGTTCTCGTATCTTGCCGGCATATGAAATGGCGGTTGCGTATGTTCGCTCGCTGCGGCTGTGGCGCCGGTTGGAAATGCTGCGGCTACTGCCCCTCCGCAAGCAGCGGGGTATTGGATGTCATTCCGTGCTTGACACGGAATCCAGTTTCCTTTCCTTGATTCCCGGTTTCGCGGGAATGGCGTTAGCGAAGCAAGCCTCGGGGAATGAACCCGAAGAGGTTTAAACGCAAAACTTGAGGAGGGATGAACATGTCGTTTCGGTACATCAAGACGGACCATGCAGGAGGCCTGGCGCGGATTACGCTGGCCCGTCCCAAGCACAATGTACTCAACATCGAAATGATGAAGGAGCTGAACGCGGCCCTTTCGTCCGTCGCAACGGATGAAGGCCTGAAGTGCGTGGTCCTCTCCGGCGAGGGGCCAAGCTGGTGCGCCGGTGTCGATGTGGGAGAGCATCGTCCCGAAGTGGTTGCGGAGATGATGAGCGCCTTCAACGGCATCTTTGAAACCATGGAAAAAATGGAGGTGCCGCTGATCGCCGCGGTGCATGGCCCCTGCCTGGGAGGCGGCATGGAGCTGGCCATTGCCTGCGATATCATCATTGCCTCATCCAAAGCCACTTTTGGCCAGCCGGAAATCCGCCTTGGATTTTTCCCTCCTTACGCGGCTATACGCCTTCCTCAGCTTGTAGGGCCCGCCAGGGCCATCGAGATTTGCGCAACAGGCAGGATATATTCCGCCGAAGAGGCCAAGTCCATGGGTATGATCAGCCAGGTAGCCGGAGAGGAAGCGTTTGGCGAGGCGGTGGAGAGCGTCGCGGCCAGCCTGCTTCTGAGCAGCCCACTCATTATCCGACTCAACAAAAGCGCCGTGAAAAGGCATATCGGCATGGCCTTTCCCCAGGCCCTGGCGGAGGTAACGGACCTGTTCCTGAACAGACTCATGAAAACAGAGGATACGACGGAGGGGATAAACAGCTTCTGTGAAAAACGCAAACCGGACTGGAAAAACAGATAGGTCCACGATAATGACATTCTCGTAAATAAATGCATTTCCCCCTCCTCCGGCGGGAGCGGATTAGCAAATTCCCCCTCCCCTGGCGGGAGGGGATTAAGGGGAAGGGGCAATACCTGACTCAAATACAATGCCTTTTCACCCCCACCCTAACCCTCCCCCATCAAGGAGGAGGGAAGATTAAGTTATCGCGTAAGCATCGAAGGAGGCCAGATGAGTAAAATCAGTAAGATTGGTGTTGTGGGCGCCGGCAATATGGGCAGCGGCATTGCTCAGAAGATCGCCCAGGAAGGCCTCGATGTCGTCATGGTGGATACCGGGGATGAACTTGTCAAGCGGGGCATGGACAATATCCAACGGCTGCTCCGGGAAGGGGTGGAAAGGAAGATCTTCCATTTGGACGACATCGGCCGCATCATGTCTCGCATCACCGGAACCACGGACCTTCAGGCGCTGGCGGATGCCGATCTGGTGATCGAAGCGGTCTTTGAGGACAAGGGAGTCAAGACCGAGCTCTTTAAACGGCTGGACGGCATCTGCATGGATAAAACCATTCTTGCCACCAATACATCGAGTTTCTATGTCCGTGAATTTGCCGAGGCAACATCGAGGCCGGACCGGTTCATCGGGCTCCACTATTTCTATCATCCCGCCAAAAACCGCCTGTTAGAGGTTATCCCCCAGGAAAAAACATCAGCAGAGACCATCGACCGCGCGCTGCTGGCGGCCAAGCTGCATGGAAAGACCGCCATCCTGGTGAAGGATACGCCCGGTTTTGCGGTCAATCGTTTCTTTGTCCCTTTCCTGAACGAAGCAGCCCGGATGCTGGAGGAGGGGCTGGCCGGCATCGCCACCATCGAGGAGGCGGCGAAGCGGGCTTTCCGGATCGGCATGGGACCTTTTGAGCTGATGAATGTGACACGCCTCCCGATCACGTTCCATTCTACGGTCACCCTGGGCAATGAACTGGGCCCATTTTACGCGACCGCCGGGATCATGAAATCGCAAATGGGGAAAAAGGCCACCGACTGGGATCTTTCAGGCGAAGTGCAGGAAGAGAAGATCGCCGCCGTGATGGATCGCTTTTACGGTGTCTGTCTCGGCGTAGCCGCCGCCCTGGTAGATGAAGGGGTGGCCACGATGGAGGATACCGACCGGGGAGCGAAGGTCGGCCTGCGATGGGCGCTTGGGCCCTTTGAGATCATGAACCGATTGGGCATTGAAAAAACCTTCGCGCTGGTCGAGAAAGTGGCCGAAAAATATCCCGGCTTCCGAATGCCGGGGCTCCTAACAAGGCAACGTCAGGCCGGCCGACCCTTTGCCTTTACGCTTGTCAACCTGGCCATCCATAAAGACATTGCCACCATTACCATCAACCGCCCGGAAGCGATGAACGCATTGAATGAAACCGTAGTGGAGCAGTTGACCGAACGGTTCTCTGAAGCGGAGCAGAATCCCGGCGTGTCGACCATTATTTTTCAGGGCGCCGGAAAAGCCTTCGTGGCCGGAGCGGATATCCGCTACTTTGTTGAAAAGATCAAGGCCGGAAAAATTGACGACATCGTGTCTTTTACCCGAAAGGGTCATCAGCTTTTCAGGCGGATTGAAGATTCAAATAAGCTGACCATCGCACTTTTAGACGGCCTTTCCATGGGCGGCGGAAGCGAGCTCGCGCTGGCCTGCCAGGCGATTGTGGCCACGCCGGCAGGCTCTCTCTCCTTCCCGGAAACGGGCATCGGAATCTACCCGGGCCTCGGCGGCATGTTGCGGCTGGGACTCCACCTGGGGCCGGAACTTGCCAAGTATTACGTCTTAACCGGCGCCGCAATCACTGCCTCTGATGCGCAAGAGCTCGGCATTGTCACCCGCCTTGTCGAACCCTCCGCCGTGGATGAGGCGATCCAGAACCTGATCAGGGAAGGCAGGCCGGTCAAGTATCGCCCGCGGCCGATTCCCGACAGATTTACCCTCTGGCGAACCCTGTTTGGCGCAGAAAACACGGCAACCATCCTGGCGGCGAAAATCCCGCCGGGCGTTGATGAAGCGGTTGCGGCGAAAATTTTGAAAACCCTGGGCAACAAGGCGCCGCTGGCCTTGAAACTGGTCAACCAGATCATTGACCGGCAGGCGAAAACCTCTCGAGACGAGGGAATCGAGATCGAGCTTGACCACCTGAAGGTGATCTTTGCCACCGCAGATGCGCTGGAGGGCCTCTCTTCGCTCGGTCGAAAAAAGCCCGAATACAAGGGACTATAAAGGAGATTTTTAATAGGGAGGAGTCACATTGAAAGAACTCATGACGGGAAATGAAGCGCTGGCCTACGGCGCCTATCTCAGCGGCGTGCGGGTGGGGGCGAGCTACCCGGGAACGCCCGGCACGCAGATCATGGAAAAATTTGCGTCTTTCCCCGGGGTGCACGCCGAATGGGCGCCGAATGAAAAGGTGGCCCTGGATGTAGGCATCGGGGCAGCCTTCGCGGGAACGAGGGCCCTGGTTTCCATGAAACATGTGGGGCTCAATGTGGCAGCCGATTCGCTCTTCTATGCCGTTTATACCGGCTTGAACGCGGGGCTTTTGATTGCCTGCGCGGACGATCCGGGCATGCACAGTTCCCAGAATGAACAAGACAACCGGAACTACGCAAAATTCGCCCGTGCGCCCATGCTGGAGCCCTCCGACAGCGAAGAGGCCAAACAATTCGCCGCCACGGCCCTGGAAATGAGTGAGACCTTCGACACACCGGTCATCGTCCGCTTCGTGACCCGAACCTCCCATTCCTCTTCGGTGGTGGATGTCGATCCTGACGCGGTTCCCCCTCCCGCGACGGAACACAAACCCTACAAGCGGGAAATCGGGAAATTTGTGATGGTGCCGGGAAATGCCAGACGTCGTCATCCGGTGGTGGAGGAACGGATTGGAAAGTTGCGGGAATACGCCGAGACCACCCCGCTGAACCGGATCGAACCGGGGAATGACGATTGGGGAATCGTGGCCTCCGGCGCTGTCTATCAGTATGCTCGGGAGGTGTTCCCCGAGGCGACTTTTCTCCGTCTGGGCATGGTATACCCTCTGCCGGAGAAACTGATCCGGGAGTTTGCCGGCCGGGTGAAAAAAATCCTGGTCATTGAAGAACTTGATCCTTTCTTTGAAGAGCAGTTCCGCTTGTTGGGCATTCCGGTTGCCGGCAAGGACGTTTTCCCGATCGTCGGCGAATTCAGCCCCGCACTGATCCGCCAAGCCGCCATCAAGGCCGGCATTCTTCCGGCGGCGGTTTCCGGATTCTCCGCTGCGCCGGCGCTTGATATCCCTGTCCGGCCTCCGATCCTTTGTTCCGGCTGCGGCCACCGCGGCATGTTTACCGTCCTGAAGGAAGCCGGCGTGGTGGTCATGGGCGACATCGGTTGTTACACGCTGGGGGCGGCCTCGCCGCTCGAGGCGCTCCATTTCTGCGGCTGCATGGGCGCGAGCATCGGCGTAGCCCACGGGATGGACAAGGGGGGCATTCCGGATCGTCTTGTGGCTGTCATTGGCGATTCCACGTTCTTCCACTCAGGCCTCCATCCATTGATCAACACCCTTTACAACCAGGGGAAAACAACGACGATCATCGCGGACAACGGCACCACCAGCATGACGGGGCATCAAGATCATCCGGGAACCGGGCGTACCCTGCAGAAGCAACCGACCGTGAAGGTTGACTTAGAGAGAATGGTTCGAGGCCTGGGCTTCAATAAGGTTGACGTATGCGACCCCAATGAGATGGATGATTTCAGAAAAATACTGGAAGACCACCTGAAAAGCGACGAGGCCTCGGTGATCATTGCAAGGCGGCCTTGCGTTCTGCAGTCCAGGGAAAGAAGAACGCCCCCCCGGATCGATCCGGAGCTTTGCACGAATTGCGGGACATGCCTTGAAATTGGCTGCCCGCCCCTCGTTCAGCAGGAGGATTGCGTGAGCATCAACGAAGCGATGTGCACCGGCTGCGGCCTCTGTGTGCAGGTCTGTCCCGCCGATGCAATCAGGCAGGAAGCAAAATAATCGAATCCGTCCATAGGAGAGTGAACGTGAAAAAGATAGACTATTTGCTGGCCGGGGTTGGCGGCCAGGGAACCATTCTGGCGAGTAGAATCCTGGCAAGCGCCGGCCTGGAACTGGGTTATGATGTCAAGACCGCCGAGGTTCACGGCATGGCGCAACGCGGCGGCAGCGTGGAGAGCCATGTACGCTGGGGGGAAAAGGTCTATTCACCGCTGGTGGAGCATGGCATGGCGGATTACCTCATCGGTTTTGAAATGGTCGAGACCGCCCGTTGGCTCACCTATCTAAACAATAACTCGGTAACGTTCATCAACCGTTTTCGTATTCCGCCGCTCCTTGTCACTCTGGGGAAAGCGCGGTACCCCTCGGAAAAAGAGATCGAGAATCTGCTGCAATCGAGAGGCGGTGAGGTTAGATGGTTGAATGCCGACGACATGGCCAAGGATGCGGGCAACCCGGCCATGGCGGGTGTGGTCTTGCTCGGCGCCCTCTCCAACCTGGTGGGCGGCGGCCAGGAGATCTGGCTGCAGGTGATAAAGCGCCTTGTCCCGGCGCGATTCGTGGAAATGAACCAGAAGGCCTTTCTCGCGGGCAGGGGCGCCGGTCCGGGATAGCTGCCCCTCGGGGTAGGTCGATCCGGAACGCGGCCAAGGTTGGCGGGCTGTGAAAAAGCCCCCAAACCGTCATACCGGCGAAAGCCGGTATCCAGACATCGTCTCGGCAAATCCCGGATCGGGGTCCGGGACAGGCGCCGGGAACCAGGAACACAACAACACTGGATTCCGTGTCAAGCACGGAATGACAGGACAGAGAGGGAACTGGGGGGCGATATGCCCGAGGAAAAAGAGAGACAGCAGACCGGTTTTCGCTCAACGGTGAAATTGAAGCAGCTCATGGCGGGCCATTTTCATGAGCTGGCCGATGCTTCAACGACCGGCGGCCGGAAGATTGCCTGGTGTACCAGTGTGGGACCCGCCGAGCTGCTTCGGGGCATGGGTTTTCTGGTCTATTTCCCCGAGAATCACGCAGCCATGTTAGGGGCTACCCGGATGGCTACCGAGTTGATCCCCCACGCCAACGCCATAGGTTACTCACCCGATATCTGCTCCTATCTGACTTCGGACATCGGTTCTTTTCTGCGAAAAAAGACGCCCCTCACCGCAGCCTACCAGATTGCTTCGGTGCCGAGGCCGGATGTTCTCGTATTTAACACCAACCAATGCCGGGATGTGAAAGACTGGTTTGCCTGGTATGCCCGTGAATTCCAGGCGCCTTTATTGGGTATCCATACCCATCGAGAGCTTGGTGAAATCCGGGAGTATCAGGTCAGCGACATCGCCCGGCAGATGGAGGAGATGGTTCCCGCACTGGAGGAGGTGACGGGAGAGAAATTGCGCCGGGATCGCCTCGAGGAAGCGGTTTCCCTGTCGAGAGAGACTTCCCTGCTGTGGAAGGCCTGTCTGGAAATGAACGCCTCCTTCCCCGCGCCGTGGACATTCTTCGATGCGACGATCCACATGGGCCCTGCCGTGGTCGCCCGCGGGACCGGGGAAAGCGTCGGGTATTATAAAGCGCTTCTGGAGGAACTCCGGGAGAAGGCCGCTGCCGGCATTGCCACGGTAACGGGCGAAAAGCACAGGCTATACTGGGAAGGCATGCCCGTCTGGGGAAAACTGAGGCCTCTTTCGGAGCAATTCAGCGCGCTGAAAGCATCTGTGGTGGCATCCACATACTGCAATAGCTGGATTTTCGATCAGCTCGATCCGGCAGACCCTTTCGTAAGCATGGCCAGGGCTTACACGGAACTGTTTATCGTACGGGATGAAGCTTACAAGGAACAGTACATCAGCCGTTCTCGCGACTTCTATAAATTCGACGGCATCCTCTTTCATGATGCCAAAACCTGTCCCAACAATTCGAATAACCGTTACGGCATGCCGGAACGGCTGATGAAGCGGTTGGGCATTCCCACATTGACCATCAACGGCGATCTTAACGATTTGCGATGTTACTCCGAAGAGCAGACCAGGACCAATATCGAAGCTTTTATGGAACAGCTTGAGGAAGTGACCTGAATCTGACAGGGCTTCCGCTTAAAACGTTCAGCCGGATCGACCCTATTTTTCTTAAGGAGGAGTTTATATGTTGACCAAGGCGTTCATTCCCTATCGCGGTTATTACAGCACCCCTTTCTCACGATGGCAGGGGGCAATGGCCAATGAGCATGCCATTGTGCTGGCTGCCGAGACCTCGAAACGGTTCCTTATGGAAAGGAAATGGGATGCGGGTATGTTTGACTATCTCATCCTGGGGATGACCATCGGCCAGCCGCAATGGTTTTACGGAAGTCCCTGGGCAGCGGCCATGATCGGCGCCGCCTCGATCCCGGGTATGCTCATCAGCCAGGCCTGTAACACTTCGACAACCTGCATTTATCAGGCCGGTGTCGGCGTGGAAACGGGCCTTTATCAGAATGTCTATACCTTGATGACGGATCGCTGTTCCAACGGCCCCCATACCGTCTGGCCTAATCCCCAGGGGCCGGGCGGCGAGCTCATCTCGGAAAATTGGCTGATGGACAATTTCTCGCGAGACCCCTGGGCCAAAGGTCCCATGATCCAGACCGCGGAAAATGTGGCCAGGGAGACGGGCATCACCCGGGAAGAGTGTGACCGGGTGAGCCTGAGGCGTTATGAACAATACCTGGATGCCCTTGCCGACGACCGGGCCTTTCAACAGGGTTACCTCTTTCCCGTTGAGGTGAAGGCCGGCAAAAACAAGACCTTCCGAATGGAAAAGGACGAGGGCATCATGGAAACGACGGCAGCGGGACTGGCCGGCCTGAAACCCGTTATCCCGGAGGGGGTCCATACCTTTGGTTCGCAGACCCATCCGGCGGACGGCAACGCCGCGGTCATCGTCACAACCAGGGAAAAGGCAAAGGAGTTAAGCGCTGACCCCGGGGTGGAGATTCAGCTCCTCTCCTATGGGTATGCCCGGGCAAAAAAAGGCTTCATGGCGATGGCAACCGCTCCCGCAGCCCGGATGGCGCTCGATCGGGCAGGGATCACCGCAGGCCAGGTGAAAACGGTGAAAACCCACAACCCGTTTGCCGCAAATGACATCTATCTGGCCAGGGAGCTGGGGCTGGATATAAACGCCATGAACAATTACGGCAGCACCATCGTTTATGGACATCCCCAGGCCCCCACCGCCGCGCGAAACATTATAGAAGGCATTGAAGAGACGGTGAAGTTAGGAGGGGGATATCTGCTGTGGGCCGGCTGCGCGGCAGGAGATACAGGGGCCGCGCTGGTCATCAAGGTCCGTTAGCCTAAACGCGGCGGCCAGGGTCTGTAGGGATTTTGGAGAGGCAATCTTCCCTTGACTTGGCCATGAAACTTCAATATACATACGCGGGAGCGCCTGGGATGATCGCCTTAAAAGAGGCAATCAGGGAACAGTGAGAGATACAACCCGACTTCCCTGCCGCCGCCGGTGAGGCGCTTGCAATCTTAGTCGACGACTCCGAAGCAACGCGCCGGAGTGGAAATGCTGATTATGTACAAGGAGGTTGTGATCGATGAACTACGCAAGATATGCCGTGATCAATGCCCGGCACTTGTCGAACAAGGTCTGCCTGATTGAAAGGACTCCTTCCAAGAACCAGAGGCGGACGCTCACCTGGAAGCAGTTCAACGACGAAATCAACCGGGTGGCCAACTACCTCACCAAGGAACTGGGGGTGAAAGACGGCGACTTCGTGATGCATCTCCAGAACAACAGCCTGGAGTGGCTCATAACCTACTATGGGATCATCAAGATCGGAGCGGTGATTGTGCCTCTTAACTTCAGGTTCGTGGGGCCGGATATCCTTTATGCTGCGGATGTGTGCAATCCCAAGGTCTTCATCCTGGGATCGGAGTTTGTGCCTGTGGTTCAACCGGTCCAGAAGGACCTGAAGACGGTAAAGAATTTCATCTGCGTGGGCGATAGTGTCCCCAAGGAGATGATCGACTACAAGACCATCGCCGCTTACAAGGACACCGAAGAGGCCATTGTGGACGTTGAGGATCAGCATGATCTGGCCATGATGTTCACCTCGGGGACAACGGGCAAGCCAAAAGCCGTGATCCACACGCACTACTCCCTCAATAACACAGCCATCGGCAACGGCATGAGCTACTTTGTGGAGAAGAACGACAACTATGTCTTCTTCCTCCCCCTGTATCACAGCGGCACCCTGTTCCTGTGGGCGCCTTTCTATGCCACCGGAGCTACAGGAACGATTCTGAGGGAGTTAACGGAACCCAAATGGATCATGGAAGCGATTGCACAGGAGAAAGGGACGGACATCCTCTTTGTCGTGCCTGTTGCGGTGATGATCCTCAATGCCATCAAGAGCGGCCAACTCAAGCTTTCCGATTATGACCTCTCCTCCCTGAAGTACCTGGAAATAGGCGCCCAGCCTGTTCCTTTCGAGATCATGAAAGGGCTCGTGGACAACTTCCCCTGTGCGGTCTCCAACATCTACGGAATCACCGAAGGCGGCGGGGGCGGGACCTTTAACCTCTATTCCGAGGATGTACTCAGGAAACCGGGTTCGATCGGTAAACCCACCTTTGGAGTGGAAGGCAAGATTGTTGATTTCGACGGGAAGGACGTGCCCCCAGGCCAGGTGGGCGAGTTGATTTTCACAACCAATCGAATGATGAAGGAGTACTACAAGAACCCCGAGATGACGGCGGAGACGCTCAAGAAGGGCTGGCTCTACACCGGGGATTTGCTGCAGACCGACGAAGAAGGGTATTTCTACATTGTGGACCGCAAAAAGGACATGATCACCAGCGGCGGGGAGAACATCTTCCCGGTGGAGATCGAGGCCGCTCTCATGCAGAGCCCGAAAATCGACGACGCGGCTTGTATCGGGTATCCCGATGACAGGCTGGTCGAGATCGTCATGGCGATCATCCAGGTCAAACAGGGGCAGACCATGACCGAGGAAGAGGTCCTGGATTTCTGCAAGAAGGTCAGTCTTGCCAAGTACAAGTGGCCGCGCAAGATCGTTTTCGACAAAGTCATGCGCAATCCAACGGGCAAGCTGATGAAGCCTCAGATGCGGGAAAAGTTCACGGGCCGCAAAGAGGCTTTTAAAAAGCTGGATTAGTCCGGCGTTTGCAGGTTGATGAGAAGGGACATGGAGTTGCTTTACGCCTTCCCTTTCAGTTTCGCCTGAAGGTTCTGCGTAAACTCCTTCCTTAAGATACATAAATTACCTGTTGGCCGAAAGGGGGTGAGCTTCGAGGGAAAAGAACAGAAACAGCGCGAATCGGTGGAAGCCTCGTGCGAAGGTAATTTCAGAGAGCGCTAAAACAACGAAAGGAGGGTAAAAGTGAAGAGAATATGTCTAATCGCGTTAGCAATAGTGGTGGTTGCGAGCATGGTTGTTTTCGGCTGGGCGGAGCCCGCCAGTGCTCGAACGAAGATTGATCTCGAGTTCGCTACTTTCTGGCCGGCTGGCGACTTCCAGGCCGCAGTTGGGCACAAGACCTGGATGAAGACCATATCGGACCGCGTTATGGCCGAGACCACCGATTATGAGATCGCCTGGACCGAGTTCTATGGTGTGCATCCGGCGAAGCTATTGGACGGCGTTGAGGCCGGAACCTACAGTGTTGGGACAAGCGGTCCGGGCTATAGTCCCGGCGTATTCCCCCTGTGGGCTGGCCCCGAATACCCAGGCGAAGCTTACAGAAGGAACGCTTACACGATGTCATTGACCATACAGGCCCTTCATGATCAGATGCCCGAGCTTCAGGCGCAATTCGCCCCCACAAAAATGAAGCTGATGCATTTCTGGTCCACTGGGCCGGGTTACTTCCTTATGGTACCGGGTAGAGACATTCGAACACAGGCCGGCTTTTCAGGCAAGACAATCAGAGCGGCCAACCCCGCATCCGTCGCGACTGTAGAGGCTCTGGGAGCAAAACCTCTGTTCGCCCCCATGAGTGTGGCACTTGAGAGGTTTGAGGCCAAACTGATCGATGGCATCCTCTGTCCCACTGACACGCCCAAGGGCTTCGGTCTGGGTAACTACGTGCGGCATATTATTTCCGCTCCATTCAGCTACCACTTTGTGTTCTTTAAGGTAATGAACCGGGCTGCTTATGATCGCTTGCCGGCAAGCGTGAAAAAGATCTTTGATGAGGTCAACGCTGTCTGGCCTGCATACTACGGTCAGTTGAGGACATGGGGTGAGGCAGATGGGTTAGAGTACATGAAAAAGCTTCAGGGGTACTCCTACTTCGACCCGCGCGCAGAGAATCCGGCTGAATATACTAAATGGGTTGGCGCAACAGCTGGTCTCATCGACAAATGGATAGGCAATGACGCCAAGAAAAAGGCCGTGTGGAATAAGTTCCTCGAATTGGATAAATACTATAACACGACACCCCTGTATTCTAACTGGAATCACAGCTGGCCGACTCAGCCGGTGCCGCCCACTGGAAAAAAATAGGGCAATCAATGTGGATTTGGCTTGATATCAGTCAAAGTACGGTAGGGAAGTTGGGGTACCGCCGGGTTTCTCCCCGTCCTGGTACCCCAACTCTTTTGCGAAAAAATCTGATTGATCGCTTACAATAAAAGACACTGGAGAGCGTATGAATGCTTTCGAAAAGGTAGTGCAGTTTATCACAGAGAAGATGGCCTTGGTTTCCATGGTAGCCGTTGTGGGGTGTGTGGCCCTCGTGATGACTGATGTTATCAAGTATAATCTTACACACGAGCCGCTTCCCGGCACCCACGAGCTTGTGGAACTGATAGCGTCGGTGATACTGAGCACGTCCATCGCTTACGTTACGTTTGTGAAAGGACATGTCTCGGTGGATATCCTGGTGGACCGCTTTCGACCCCGGACGCAGGCCTTCTTTGACCTTGTTAACAGTATTATTTCTCTCGCCTTTACGGCCTGGCTCACCGTGGGAATGTTCGTAATGGCCATGCGTAATCACAGCTACGGCTGGGTGACGGGGGTTCTGCAAATTCCCAGGGCGCCTTTTATGTTCTTGATTGGCGCATCGCTGGGACTGACATGCCTGGTCCTTGTCATGTACGCGATCAAGGCCGTGATTGTGCTTCGGAAAGGAGTCGGACATGGAGCGTGAGTTGGTAGGTGTTATATCCATCATCATCATGATGGTGCTTCTTCTTATGCGCCTGCCGGTGGCTTTCGTGATGCTGGCGCTGGGCATGTGCGGTATTGCCTACATTAAGGGCATGGAGGCCGCGGTGGGCATGGCGGCCTCGACTGTATTCGGGACATTTGCCAACTATGCACTGGTGGTTGTTCCCCTTTTCACCTGGATGGGCTTCATCGGCTTCCACTCCGGCATCAGCGAGCATCTGTACGACGCCGCATACAAACTGGTGGGCCGGCTGAAGGGTGGCCTGGCCATAGCTACCACCATGGCATGCGCCGCTTTCGGCGCTATCTGCGGTTCCACGACGGCTACTGCGGCGACCTTCACGACCCTGGCATTACCCGAGATGAGGAAACGTGGTTACGATCTCTCTCTGGCCACAGCCAATATCGCGGCCTCGGGGATCCTGGGGGTGCTGATTCCGCCCAGCGTCATCTTCATTGTCTATGCCAGCATCACGGCAGAGAGCGTGGCTAAGCTTTTCATAGCCGGCATTCTCCCCGGCATTCTTCTTATGGTGCTTTACATTGCCGCCACTTACATGGTGGTAGCCCGCCACCCGGAAAAGGCGCCCCCCGGCCCGTCTTTTCCCTGGAAAGAAAGGATGTGGGCGTTGGCTAAAGGGGGGAGCGAGGTCATAATCATCTTTGCGGCTGTGATCGGTGGGCTGCTGAGCGGGTTATTCACGGGAACGGAGGCCGGCTCGGTGGGCTGTTTTGCCACGCTGGTGGTAGTGCTGGCCAGGCGGGCGCTCACCTGGAAGGGCTTTGTGGACTCGCTGAAAGACACAGTCCGGACATCGACCATGGTCATGTTGCTGGTGGCTGGGGCAGCTATCTACGGGGAGTTTCTTGGTCTGACACGCCTCCCCATGCTTGTGGCAAACTGGGTGGTGGCACTTCCTCTGCATCCCAATCTTATCATGGTCGGCATTCTTATCATCCTCATGATAATGGGCTGCTTTGTCGACGCTTTGGCTATGCTTTTGCTGACAATACCCATTTTTTACCCGGCGGCAATGAAACTGGGCTTCGACGGGACATGGTTCGGGGTTATTATGACGCTGGCCCTCGGGATGGGGGTGCTGACACCACCTGTGGGTGCCAATGTTTACGTTGTGTACGCCATTGCCAAGGATGTACCGATAATGACGATTTTCAGGGGGGTGTGGCCTTACCTGATTGCCCTGTGGATCTGTTGTATCGTCCTGCTGTTTTTCCCCCAGGTTGCCCTTTTCCTGCCCAGTTTTGTTAAATAGGGCCTGCGTGTAACCCCGCTCATTATTCTGAGCAATCATCGTCACGCCCCTTTGACCGTTGCAATACAATCTGACCGGAAGCCCAGCGCTTCCGGTCAGATTGTATTGCAACGGAGCAGCTCCGTCGGCGCCAGCCGCCCGTGGTCGGCCGACATGATCCTGTACCCCTTACGCCTTCCCTTTCAGTTTCTCCTGAAGGTTCCGCGTAAACTCCTTTTCCACCTCCTTGGCCTTGCTCCTCATGACCCGGTCACCGAACATGGCAAGTTTGCCGACGATAGCCACATCGGATTTGTATGACACGTCCACATTACCGTCGCCGATCTCGCTGAGTTCAACGATTGTTTTCTGTTTCATGTGGCCAAGTTTGGTGACATCTTCTCCCTCGCCTTCCAGCACGAGGCGGTGCGGCGGTTGCACTTCGGTGAGGACATTCCTGAATTTGAGCGTAACCTTGATGGGGCCTACCTTCTGCTTTACCACGGCATCGTATGTCTTTTCATCAATCTTTTCGATCTTTTCAGCGCCGGGGAGGCACGAGCCGAGCGTTGCGGGATCGAGCAGCATGTCCCATAGTTTCTGGATCGGCGCCTTGACCGTCAACTTTCCTTCGATAATCATTGTCTTCCTCTCATCCTGAAAAAAGGCGGCTGAAGATTATCCCTGCTGTGTCTTGGCGATCAGCTCACCCACCTCGACGTATGCCTTGTTGCCGGGCTCGGTGGCCTGCGAAAGGAGCAGGTCTATGTAGGACAATCCCTGGGCTTCGAACCACGCCTTGTGTGGCTTGTCACCCGTTCCAAACATATGCCTTGCACAGTCAACGGGGTCTTTTTTTAGCTTTCCACAAACGGGACATTTTAAGCTCATGGTGTTCCTCCCTCTTTCTTCTTTTCCTTGAAGGCATTTACGATCATTTCGGGCATAATAGGCGCCTGTTTCATCTGGAGGCCCGTGGCGTGGAAGATCGCATTGCCGAGGGCCGCCGCAGTCGGGTTCGTAAGGCCCTCACCGGCCTCCTTCGCTCCGTAGGGCCCCTCCGGTTCATAGGTGTCGATCTCGATGATCTCGCACTCGGGCATATCAGGCGCTCGAATGATCTTGTAATCAACCAGATTCGGGTTCATGATCTTGCCATCCTCAACGGGCATATTCTCGAGGCAGCCGTAACCGACTGCCATGGAGGCAGCGCCCTCGAGTTGACCGATCAGGCCGAGCGTGTTGATCGGCTGACCGCAATCATGGGCCGTTGTGCAATTAATGATGGACAGTTTTCCCGTTTCCGCATCAATTTCCGCCTCCACCGCCTGCACCATGTAGCTGTATGCCGGAGAGATCATGCCCTTGCGGTGAGGGGTATAGTGGCCCCTGCCGATAATCCGCTGACCGTCTTTGCCCCGGAGCGCTTCCTTTACCAGATCAACGTAGTGCATGCCCCTCTCGGGCCGGGCGACATTATGCACCCAGTTGTCCTTGATATCGAGGTCGTAAATGATATTGTAGCCGAATTTTGCGCTCGCGAATTCGAGGAGCTGCTTCTTGGCATCTTCCGCGGCCATCTTGGTGGCATTGCCGGCCATCAGCGTCTGCCGGGATCCCCATGCCCCGAGGTCTGCCGGACAGTGGTCCGTGTCGCCGGAATGCACCTTGATGTTCTCTAATTTGACTCCCAGCGCCTCTGCACAGATCATGGCCAGGGTGGTATTGGAACCCTGACCGATGTCCTGGGCGCCCACATGGAGCTCCACAACGCCGTCGTAGTTTATGGTCACGACGGCAGAGGAGAAGGAGTAGGGCGAGTCGAACCAGTTGAAGATGCCGCCGGTCATAAAGCCTGCTGCGGAGATGCCGATCGCCCGGTTTTTCGGCAGCGTACCCTTGGCCTTGATCCACTGTTCTATTCGGTCGAGGCACTGGTTGAGGCCGCAGCTCCCGATGGTGGCCTGACCCGGGACTTCGTATCCCGTGGTATGCGCATTCTTTCGTCTGATTTCGATAATGTCTAACCCCAGGTCGGCGGCGATCCAGTCTATCTGCTGCTCGGAACAAAACATGGCCTGCGGAGCGCCGAAACCGCGCATGGACGAGGAGGGGAGGCTATTGGTGTATACCCGGTAGCCGTCATAGCGGTAGGCCTTCCACTTGTACGGGAAGGAGTGAAAGAAGCCGGTCAGGTAGAGGGCCGTTGCGCCCATCCCCGTGTAAGCCCCGCCATTCGTAAATACCCGGGCTTCCCGCGCACAGAAGGTGCCATCTTTCTTCACGCCGGTGCGCACATAGTAGTACATGGGGGTACGCCGTTTGGTGGCGATAAAATCCTCCTCTCTCGTGAAGACGATCTTCACGGGTTTGGACAATTTCATGGAAAGGACCGAGGCGCAGAACTGTGAGGCGTCCAGTTCGAACTTGCCGCCGAAACCGCCGCCCACATAGTGAGCGATGACCCGGATATCGCTTTCCCGCATTCCCAGCACGCCGGCCAGCAGCGCCTGATGGTAATACGGTGACTGGGTGGAGGTATAGACGGTCAGCTTCTTATCGGAGGTGTAGCTGGCCACGGTCGCGCGCGTCTCCATGCACATGTGCGCCTGGCCGCCCAACTTGAACCAGTCTTCCCGGACATACTCCGCTTCCTCAAATGCCTCTTCCACATCGCCCCACTCGATGTGGCGCGTAACATTCACATTCCTCTCCACACCATCGTGGATCATGGGGGCTTCCTTCTTGATTGCTTCCATGGGATCGTCAACGAAGGGAAGCACCTCGTACTGCACATCAATCAAGTCGAGCGCTTGTTCGGCGATTTCTTCGGTGATGGCTGCCACTGCCGCCACCGGCTCCCCGATGTAACGAACCTTCTCGATGGTCAGGATCTGCTCGTCGCACAGCTCGGGATAACGCCTCCAGATTCCCTGTTTCACCCCCAGGGTATCCTTGCCGGTCACCACCGCCCTTACCCCGGGAAGTTTCAACGCTTCGGTCGGATCAATAGAGATGATCCTGGCATGGGGATGGGGGCTTCTCAGGATCTTTCCATAAAGCATGCCGGGCAGCTTCACGTCAAAGGTATAGGTTGCCCTGCCCGTCACCTTGGCATAACCGTCTACATTATGAACTCGTGTATTCAGGACGGAATATTTATTCGTTGTCATCACGCGCCCTCCCTGTACTTGCCTTTGGCCACGGCATCAATTGCCCGTACGATACTGTTGTATCCCGTGCAGCGGCAGAGGTTTCCCTCGATGCCGCGGCGGATCTCCATGGTATCCTTCGGAGCCGGAGTCTCGTTCAGAAATGCCCTTGCCGACATGATCATCCCCGAGGTGCAGAAGCCGCACTGGAAGGCCCCCTCATCCAGAAACGCAGCCTGGACCGGATCGAGCTTCCCCTCTTTTTCCAGACCCTCGACGGTAGTGATATTCATGCCATTCACCTGCACGGCAAGCACTGAACAGCCCTTTACCGCCATTCCATTGACGATGACCGTACAGACACCGCACGATGCCGTGTCGCAACCCCGCTTCGTTCCCGCGAAGCCCAGATGATCCCGGAGCGCCTCTACGAGGAGGGTCTTGGGATTGATGAAGAGTTCATATTCCTGATCGTTTACATAAAAGCGAAGCAGTTGTTTTTCCATAGTTCAATACCCCCTTCTACACTTGACAGGCCTGCTCCCAGGCCTCCTTGGTCATCCGCTTGGTCAACACCGCAATCAGGTGGCGCCGGTAGTCTTCCGAGGCATGGATGTCGGCAACCGGATCCGCTTCCCCCCCGGCCGTCTCGCCGGCTTTCGTAAAGATTTCCTCGTTCAGTTTGTTCCCGATCAGTAACCTTTCCGCATTCTTTGCCCTGATCGGGATAGGAGCCGCATTGCCCAGCACAATCCGCGCATCCCGGCAGATGCCTGCGTCGCCGACGCTCAGCGAGACAGCCACGGCAACGATGCCCTGATCGCTCTCCAGCAGGTTGAATTTCTGATAGGCGGTTGCGGTATGCGCGGGAGGAGGAGGCACGAGCACCTCCGTTACCAATTCGTCCGGCGAGAGAACCGTCTCAAAGAGTCCCGGATAGAATTCCTCAAGGGGCACGGACCGCCCACCGGCGCTCGAGGCAATCGTTACCGTTGCATTAAGGGCGATAAGGACCGGAGCCGGATCGCCGGCCGCATCGGCGTGCGCCAGATTGCCGCCGATTGTCCCCCAGTTGCGCACCTGGATGGAAGCGAGCTTCTCTTCCATGGCGACCAGGACGGGGTATTTTTCTTTGATGAGGAGCGATTTTTCGATGGTGCGGTGGGTGGTCGTGGCGCCGATCTTCAGGCCGGCCCGGGGATCATAGATGAGGTAGTTCAGTTCGTCGAGCCCTTTGATGTCAACAAGATACTCCGTCACGACGAGGCCCTGCCGCATGATGATCAATAATGACTGCCCTCCGCAGATGATCTTGGCGCCGTCACGGTGTTGCGCCAGCATCGCGAGAGCCTCTTTCACATTTCCCGGTCTCAGGTAGGTAAAGTCGTGTATCATCCATTTCTCCTTTCGGTGCAGTCTTCAAGGTTTGCCAGCCAGGCAGGTTTCTCTGGAAGATCGGGAAACTCAAACCTGATGCCGCCATTTGTGGATACGGGTTTCTCAATCGTCTGCCTGCATGCGATCCAGTCTTCCCTGTTCCAATGATGTTCCTGATATTGTGGGTACTTACAGAGACTAAGGTGTCTTCCGCGGAAGATACCGCACTCCTTGCAGGCTTTTCTTGAAAAGGGACAGACTTGTTGAAGCTTAGGCATAGACGATTCCAGATATCTGACGTACAGGGTGTCGGGTCAGCGAGCGACGGATACTTCTTTCGGTCACTCTCCCGGAGCGCGAACAGCTCGCTTTTCAGTAGCTACTTTATAGCAAAAAATGAACTCTGTGTAAAGAAACATTAATATTCAATGTTGTCAATTAAATCTTGACATACAGGAGCACCTTAGCCTACATTTAGCAAGCAGTTAGTAAGTTAGAACTTGTTTTCTGCGTTTCTTAACAAGCAACTCAGGAGGAATGAATATGGGCGATACATTTACACACATAGGTGATATCTTAGCAAGAAATGCCAGAATGTACCCTGACGATGTAGCGCTTATCGAACGCATACCCGCAGAGAAGAAAAGATCGGAAATTACCTGGAAGCAATTCGACGACCGGGCAAATCAGTTTGCCAATGTTCTTTTGAAAAAAGGCATAAAGAAAGGCGATAAAGTCGTTCATTTCATGATGAACTCCATTGATTGGCTGGTGGCATATTTCGGTATTGTGAGAACGGGGGCTTGGGTTGTACCGCTCAATTTCCGTTTTACGGCGGAAGACGTGAAGTACTGCTGTGACGTGGCAGAGCCGAAGATTATCGTCTTCGATGAAGAATTCACAGACAGAATAACGGCCATAAACGGTCAGCTCCCGACCGTGGAAGAATATATCTGTGTCGGAAATAAAACGCCCGGTTATGCACAGCCGTACGCAAAACTCTTTGCAGGAGCGTCTGCGGCGGCATTGAGCGTAGCCATAGGTCCCCAGGACGAATGCGGGCTCTACTTTACCTCCGGTACAACCGGGCAGCCCAAGCCAATCCTTCTCACCCACGACAACATGCTCTGGGCCTGCATCACGGAAAATGTCCACCATAGACAAACAAAGCAGGACTGTTTTATCCTGATTCCACCGCTTTACCACACAGGCGCTAAGATGCACTGGTTTGGAAGTTTTATCGTTGCGGGCAAGGCGGTTATCCTCAAAGGCGTATCACCCGAATGGACCCTCGAAGCGGTAAGTGAAGAAGGAGGTACCATCGTTTGGTTGCTGGTGCCATGGGCCCAGGATATACTCATGAAATTAGAGAGCGGCGAACTGAAGGCGTCGGACTACAAATTGGATCAGTGGAGGCTCATGCACATCGGCGCGCAGCCCGTTCCACCGTCCCTAATCAGAAAATGGAAAGAGCTTTTCCCCGCCATGGATTACGATACCAATTACGGTCTCAGTGAGTCCACGGGTCCGGGGTGTGTCCATCTCGGTATGGGCAACGAACACAAGATCGGCGCCATCGGGATACCCGGTTTCAACTGGGAATTCAAAGTTGTGGACGAGTTTGGCCAGACATTGAAGCAGGGGGATTTGGGAGAACTTTGCGTCCGCGGGCCAGGTATCATGAGAGAATACTATAAAAACCCAGAGGCAACAAAAAAAGCGCTCAGCAAAGACGGCTGGCTTTCTACGGGCGATATGGCGCGTGCCGACGAAGACGGCTTCATCTGGCTTGTGGATCGCAAAAAGGACATCATCATCACGGGAGGAGAGAATGTCTTTCCTGTCGAAATTGAAGATTTCTTCCATACCCACCCGCAAGTCAAGGACGTGGCCGCCATCGGTCTGGCCGACGAACGTCTCGGTGAAATTGTCGCCGTTGTTATTGAAACAAAAACGGGAGCAAGCCTGACCGAGGATGAAGTTTTGCAGTTCG
>Ga0209182_10000041_pt1 | contig 27105 bp, 20 predicted proteins | sample LakBais05cmmetaG_FD_185474 | JGI IMG/M metagenome (GOLD analysis project Ga0209182, IMG submission 185474) | Lake sediment microbial communities from Lake Baikal, Russia to study Microbial Dark Matter (Phase II) - Lake Baikal sediment 0-5 cm... | ecosystem: Environmental > Aquatic > Freshwater...
AAGAAGACGCCCGACCTCCAGCCCGGCAAAGTGACCGTCACGGCCCTGGTCAACGGCTGGTGCCCGGCCATGAATATGACCTTCGAGCGGACGAAGCGCGCGGCCGCGGATTTTGGAGATAAGGTCACGTTCCTGGCCGTCGACACGTTCGACCGGGACGTGCTCAGGGAGTGGGGCGCCGCCGACGCCCTCTTCGTCGACCGGAAGGCGCTGAGAACGGGACCGCCGCCCCCCTACCAGAAGATCAGGAAGGCCATAGAAAAACGGGTCAAGAAGCTCCGCTGAAGGAAGCCAAGGGGAAAATCAAGAACAGCGGAAATGACCGAAAAGCTGACGTTGTCGCGGACCTCGCGGTCGCTCGACCGGCCCCTAGGGGTGATCACATCACCAAGGTCGTGAAGGACAGCTCCTCGTGCTGGGGCGGCAGCTCGTCGTCGCCGAGGCCGTCCTCGACGAAGATGCTGATGACGTCGCGGAGGTTGGCCAGCGCCGCCTCGTAGGTCGCGCCGCGGGCCCGGCAGTCCGGGAATTCCGCACAGACAGCCGCCCAGCCCTCACCGTCACGGATAACGTAAACAGAAAAACGATAGCCGTTCATCTCAGCCTCCGTTTCATCCGTTCTTGGATCTCACTCATCGCGATCGGTGCTTCTCACCGTTATTCACTGCCAAAACCATGCCAAGTTCTCCCCTGTAGAACTCCAGGAGTTTGTAAAAAAAAGGAGAAAATGGCAGAAAGTCAAAACGACCTCAAAAAGGCGCAATTATAGATCTTGGGGACCCCCTCGCCGTCTTTGCGGACCTCGCCGCGCAGGAAGCAGACCGGCGGCGTCCCGTACGTGACGCAGCGGGTTTCCCCGATCCCTTCGAGAAGCCCCGTTTCGTCCTCGAAGAGATAAAAATACTTCGCCCCTCCCCGGCTCCCGTTGTCCGGGTCCGGCCGCGCGTCGTCTCCGCCGCCGTGGCCGTTGCCGCTCCGCATCATGCCGTAGGTCTCCCTCTGCCGGGCATCGACGACCCGGACGACAAGTTCGACCATCGTCCCGGCGCAGTCCTTGAGGTCTCTCACCCGGAGCACCGGCCTTTTCCCCTCGTAGAGGTCGAGATCATCCCCCTCCGGCAGGAAGCCGAGCGATCCGTAGAGCATGCGCCGCTTCTCGTCCGAGGCGATGTCGGCGACCTCCTCCATGTGCTCGAGGCCCTGGAAGTAGCGGAGGATCTGGCGCGTCCGCCGCGGCTCGAGGGAATCGAAGATGCCGGCCCGGATGAGCGCGAGGAGCTCGGCCTTGCCCGGCTTCGTCCGGGCCAGGAAGTCCTCGACCGAGGCGTACTCGCCGCCCGCCTTCCGCTCCTCGAGGACGCGCTCGATCGTCTTGAGGCCCAACCCCTTGATCGACGTCAAGCCGACACGGATGGCGCCTGGCCCGCCGCCCGAGCCGTTCCCTCCGTTCTCCTTTCCGTTCTCGACCTCGAAGCCGGGCCCGCTGCGGTTGGCGTCAGGTCCCAGGATGCGGATGCCGTTCCTCTTGGCCTCGGCGATGTACTCGGGCAGGTCGTAATAGCCGCCGCCGGCATTGAGCACGGCCGCGAAGTAGGGCACGGGGTGGCGGACCTTGAGGTAGACGGCCTGGTAGGCCATGTGGGCGTAGGAGGCACTGTGGGCCTTGTTGAAGGAGTAGGACGAGAACTTCTCCATGGTCTTCCACAGCCGCTCGACCTCGGCCGCCGCGTAGCCGCGCTCGCCGGCCTCGCGGACGAACTTGGTCCGAAGCGCTGGGTCGCCGCCCCTGCCCTTGCGCAGGCTCCGCCGCAGGAAGTCGCCCTCCTCCGGCGGCATCCCGGCCACCCGCTCGGCGATCTGCATGACCTGTTCCTCGTAGAGAAGGATGCCGCCGGTCTCGGGCAGGATGCGGGCCAGGAAGGCGTCCTCCGCCGGCGCGCCCGGCCTGCCGCTCCGCCGACGCAGGAGCGCCTCCTTCATGCCGCTCTCGGTCGGGCCCGGCCGGACGAGGGCCAGGGCCTGGGTGATCTCGTGGATGTCCGTCGGCTTCATCCGCCGCAGGAGGTTCATCATGGCCGGGCTCTCGACCTGAAAACAGCCGATCGTCCGGGCCGCGCGCAGGGCCGCGTAGGTCCCGGCGTCCCCCGGCGGGAGCGTCCGGAGCTTCATCTTCTCTTTCGTCTCCGAGATCGCCGCGAGCCCCCGCACCGAGAGGAGGTCGAGCTTGATCAGCCGGAGGTCCTCGACCGCGTCCTTGTCGAAGTGGGTCATGCGCAGGCCCTTGGCCGAGGTCTCGAGGGGCAGGTACCGCTCGACCGGCGCCGGCGTCAGGATGACGCCGCCGACGTGGAGTGAGATCTCGTGGTAGACATCCTGGAGCTCGGCGGCGAGCTTCCAGACGTCGAGGCGGCCCGGGGCGGGCGCGGCCCGCCGCAGATAGAACGGCTCCGCGAAATATGGGACGCGCTTCGAGAGCCCCCGCGCCTCGTCGGGCGGGACGCCGAAGGCCCGGAGCGTCTCGTAGAGGGCCGAGCGGGCTCCGAAGCTCTTCAGGCTGCAGACGTAGGCCGCGCCCGTCTTGCCCGCGCCGTAACGCTCGAGGACGTAGGTCAGGACCTCGTCGCGGCGCCGCGAGTCGAAGTCGATGTCGATGTCGGGCGGGTCGGGCCGGCCGCGGTTGAGGAAGCGCTCGAAATAGAGGTCGAACTCCATGGGGTTGACGTGGGACACGCCGAGGAGCCAGGCCAGGAAGGACGAGGCCCCCGAACCCCGCAGGTTGTGGAGGATGCCGCGGCCGCGGGCGAACTCGACGATGTCGTGGACGGTCAGAAAATAGGGGCCGAAGCCCGACTGCTCGACGACGGTGAGCTCGCGGCGGGCCCGCTGACGCTCCTTCCAGGTCAGGTTCTTCGCGGCCGTGAGGCGTTCCATGACGACGTCGCGGAGGGTCCGGGGGAAGAGGTCGGCCGGGAGGCCGGGGATGACGTCCTCGAAGACGAATTCGCACTTTTCGGCGACCTCGATGGTCCTGTCCAAGGCTTCCTTAGCGGAATCGCCGAAACGGCGCAGGGTGAGGGCCTCCTGGTCCGGCCCGAAGAGCTTGACCTTCGCCAGGAGCCGGTCGCGCTCCGGCGGGTAGGGGATCTTTTTCTCGATGGCGTGGAGGAGGACGAGGCGTTCCGGGCTCGTCAGGTACTTGACCGGGTTCGCCCAGACGACGGGCAGGCCGGCGAGGGAATCGGGGACATGTTCCAATTTTGAAGAAATTGGTACGTGTCCCCCAGATTCCCTGCCCCCGCATTCCAAGATCCTCCGAAAATTGGCGAACTCCGCCCCGAGGTAGAGATCTCCCGGCGCGACCTTCCCGCGGAGGTCGGCGAGCATCGTGGCCTCGGAATCCGAAGGGGACATGTCCTCTTTCCTGTCCCCCTCGGCGCTCCCGCCTAATGGGGGCATGTACCCTGAGGGACTGTCCCCGAAGCGGGACTGTCCCTCAGGAACATAGATCACGACGAGGCCGGAAGCGTCCCGGACCTCCCTCCGGTTGAAGATCTCCATCAGGTTCGAGTAGCCCTCGCGCGTCTTGACCAGGAAGACGAACCGCCGGCCGCCGCACTCGAGCTCACACCCGAAGAGCGGCCTGACGCCTCCGCCAGCGGCCACCCGCTTCCACTTGCCCCAGCCGTAGATGTTGCCCACATCCGCCAGGGCCGCGGCCGGGAGCCGCTGCCGCCCGGCCCACTCCGCCGCCTCCTCGAGCGTGACGCTCCCCTTCCCCCGGCTGTACACGGAATGAAGGCGGAGCGGGACGAACATGCTTTCACTTCGTCAGGGACGCCGTCTTCAGGACGTAGCCCCGCCGCGGCTCGAAGACGTAGACGGCGTCGAGCATCTTCTCCCGAGCCGTCAGCACCGAGCCGAAGCCGTACTTGTCGCGGACCTGGTCGAGGGCCCGGCCCAGCCTCTCCGGCCGCTCCGAGTAGGGCTCGAAGAGCGACAGGGGCCGGACGCGCACCAAATCGGAAGCCTTGACCCCAACGAGGCGCAGGGCCAGCCGCGAGCCGGAGAAAAGCTCGAGGAAGAGCTCCTCGGCGATCTTGTAGATCTGGCCCATATCCTGGAGCGGCGACAGGACGAGACGGCGTTTGACCTCGGTCTTGAAGTCGGCATAGCGGGCCTTGACCTCGATGACGTGGGCGTAGAGGCGGTCCTCGCGCAGGGCCAGGGTCAGCCGGTCGCAGAGGTAGGCGAGGTGGGCCAGGAGCAGGCGCCTGTCCCAGAGGTCCTCGAGGAAGGTCGTCTCGCGCGACACGGACTTGGGCAGCGTCCGCGTGACGAGCGGCCGGCTGTCGATGCCGCGCGACTGGAGATAGATGTCGTCCCCGCCCGTGCCGAAGAGCGTGTGGAGGGTCGTCCGCGGCAGCTCCCACAGCTCGCCGATCTTGTGGATGTTCATCAGGCGGAGGACGACCTGGGCCTTGGGGCCGATGCCGGGCAGGGCCTCGATGCCGAGGCCGCGGAGGTAGGCCTCTTCCTCGCCCTCGCGGATCTCGAAAAAGCCGGCCGGCTTGGCCCGGCGGGTGGCCAGCTTGGCCAGGATCTTGTTCGGGGCGGCGCCGACCGAGACCGTGACCCCGATCTCGGCCTCGACGCGACGCTTGATCTCGCGGGCCGCCGCCGGGAACGAGGGATAGATGTGCCCGCAGCGGGTGAGTTCGAGGTAGGCCTCGTCGAGGGAGGCCTCCTCGACGTCGGGGGTCGCGGCGTGGAGGACGCGGAAGAAGCGCTCCGAGAAGGCCTGGTAGACCTGATAGTTGCCGCGGACGAAGACGCCCTCGGGGCAGAGCTGATAGCACTTACGCAGGGGCATGCCGGAGTGGACGCCGAACTTGCGGGCCTCGTAGGAGCAGGTCGAGGCCACGCCGCGCTCGTGGGGCAGGCCGCCGACGATGACCGGCTTGCCTTGGAGTGACGGGTCGAGCAGGACCTCGACGGCGGCAAAGAAGGCGTCGATGTCGACGTGAACGATGTAGCGTCGCCCGTTTTTCGACAAAGACACCTCTCCTCCTTTTTTCGTTCGATTTAACTTTTTACTCTCCCCTGCCCTAAGGGGAGATCCGTCGGGAATCGCCCCGTTCAGTACTTTCTCATGACGCCGATGACCCGGCCCAGGATCCTCGCGGACGGGGCCTCGATCGGCTGAAAGGCCGGGTTCTCCGGGATGAGGAAAACCTGTCCGTTCGTCCGCCGCAGCCGCTTCAGGGTGACCGATCCGTCCTCGAGCAGGGCCACGACCATCTCGCCCGAGTTGGCCAGGTTGGTCCGCTCGAGCAGGACGTGGTCGCCGTCGTCGATGTAGGCGTCGATCATGCTCTTGCCGTCGACCCGGATGCAGAAGACGTTGCCCCGGCGGCGGCCGACCATCCAGCCCGGGACGTCCATGGCCTCGCCCGAGACGTCGAACGACTCGCGCGGCCCGCCCGCCGGGACGAGACCGGCCATCGGCACCCGGACCTGGCCTTCGAGGAGGACCGGCAGTCCGGCCACCCGGATCTCGCCGCCCTCGCGGATGATGTAGCCCTTGCGCTCCAGGCTCTGGAGGTGCTTGAGGACGGCCGAGGGGCTGGGGATCTGGAGGGCCGAGCCCAACTGACGGATGGTCGGGGCGTAGCCGTGCCCCAGAATGAAGTCTTCGACGGCTTTGAGGACCTTGGCCTGCCGGAGGGTCAGTTCACGTCTCAATGTGTTTACCATTTTGTTCACCTTTTATAAGATAATGCGGCGAAGGGCGCTTGTCAAGGATTATCCTTCCGCCGAGCTTCTAACAGCTGTCGTGTTCTCAGGATCTCCTGCCGCAGCGTCTCTTCATCCGGCAGGATCGTCAGGTATTTCGAGGCAAAGACCTTGGCCTTGATGCCGCCCGTCGCGTACCTCACGAGGGCTTCGTTCTTCCCGCCGCAGAGGATGATGCCGACCGGGTCGGATTCATCGGGCAACTTCAAGTTTTCCTTGGCGTAATTCAGGTACAGATTCATTTGTCCGGCGTCGGTGTGAGAAAACCTCCCGCGCTTCAGGTCGACGACAACGAGGCAACGGAGCTTCCGGTGATAAAGCAGCAGATCCATGCGATACCAGGAATCCCCCACTCTGACTTTCTTCTGGCGGGCGACGAATGTAAATCCTGTTCCCATTTCCAGGAGGAACCATTCCAGATGGCGGATGAGCGCCTCCTCCAGGTTGGATTCGCCGTATTCATCCTTGAGGTTCAGGAACTCCAGAAGATAGGGGTCGCGGACCTCCTCCTCGACGGTCATCATGTCCTCGCGTCTGGGACCGCGGCCCCGGGCCAGGAATTCATCCCGGTTCTTCGAACCGAGAGACCGCTCGTAAAACTGCGTGCCGATCTGGCGGTCGAGCTGGCGGACGGACCAGCCGCCGGCGATCGACTCCGACTCGTAAAACGCGCGGGCTTTGAGATTGGAGACGGACATCAGATGAACGTAATGGGACCAGGAAAGAGGGAACAACCCCAGAGAGAGCGTTGGATTCTCTAGTTCCCAAGAATGTTTTCCTCCGAATTCCGTACTCTTGCCGCACACCGGCTGTTTAACGCGCGCTGTCAATTTCGCAGACGGTGTCTGCGAAATCTCCCAGCTAAGATAGAAAAAACGCATCTGTTCCAGATTTCGCTCAGAAAAGCCCCGCCCATGCTTCTTTTTGAGGTCCACAGAAAGCCTGGCGAGAAGGCGTTCTCCGTAAGGAGCGCGCTCCTGCCCTTTTTGTTCAAACTGGACGATCCGACGACCGATTTCCCAATAGGTCGTTGTGAGGATACTGTTTATGGTCCTGGCGAATGTTCGCCGGGCTTGATCCAAGAGCCCGGAGATTCCAGACAGCAACCGTCCATATCCCCGTGAAACGTCTGGGATACCTTGAGCTTTCACCGGCAGAAGATCTTTCCGTTCCGTTCGTTTGCCCACCTTTATCCCCCTCTATTGTTTACCATTTTGTTCACCTTTTATAAGATAATGCGGCGAAGGGCGCTTGTCAAGAGGGAATTCCTGGAATTTCGGCGAGCCCGGATAATCCGCGATATTGGGTTGTTCTTGTTCCTAAGCCTTCTTACGGCCTTTCTGATCCCTTCGCCCAGAATCAGGCGGGAGCGCTTTTCGTTTCTTTGCTTTGCCCTCTATCATCCTGGCCGCCTCATCAAATCCATCATCCGCTATCGCCTCCCGCCGGGCTTCATCATCAAGTCGCAGTTTGTTGAATTTCTCATATTCGTCGAGCGCGAGCGCCTGGGCCACTTCCATCGAGACCTTTCCCGAATGCTCAAGGATTTCGCGCTCATTGAACTTTAAAAAGGCATCGAGCCTAGCGCGCCAGTCTTGCATATATAGCGGCCGCCGGCGGCGTGCCTGATCCTCGGCGTGGTCGAGATACATGACGACGATGCGGTTGAGCTCGGAAATCTCATCGGCCGTGAGGTAGTTCTTCGCCACCGCCACGTCGCTTCTGCGCACCTTGCCGCCCTTCCAGCTTGTTAAGCCCATGTTCAGTTTCTCAGCGTTAGCCCGTTCTGAGATGAGTTCGGCCGCGGTTTTCCCCGCGATTGCCCAGTGGAGCTTGTTCTGGACGATGCTGAAAAATTCCAGTGTCTGCTCGGCTTTAGGATCATAGTCGATTGAGAGGGTATAAAGGTCGCGGATTTTCTGATAAAACCGCTTCTCTGAAGCGCGAATATCTCGTATTCGCTCCAGAAGCTCGTCGAAATAATCGGCCCCGAGGACTCGGCCCTCCCTGAGCCTCTCGTCGTCCATCGTGAAGCCTTTGACGAGATACTCGCGCAGCCTCTCTGTGGCCCACCGGCGGAACTGTACGCCCCGATGCGACCTCACGCGGTAGCCGACAGCAAGAATCATATCGAGGTTATAGAACTCGATCGGCCGAGTAATCTTCCGGCTCCCTTCAGTCTGAACTGTCAAGTATTGCTTGACAGTTGCCTCCCGCGCTAATTCCCCTTCCCCATAAATGTTCTGGATATGAAGGCTTACATTCTGCTTGGTCGTTTGGTAGAGTTCGACCATACCGGACTGAGGCAGCCAGACCGTGCCGCCCTCCAAACGCACCTGAATGCGGCCCTGACCATCTTCCGTATTGTAGAGGATGATTTCTGAACGATTTCCCGGAGGCACTTCAAGTGCGCGTTTCATTCCTTGAACTTCCCTTCTGTATTAAGGATAGGAAATTCCTTTTTCGCGTGGCATGGAATCGCCGGCTTCGGTCTCAGAATCAACCCTTCCCCTCATGAAATAAGGATATCCCGGCCCCGGACATGTGTCAAGAACTCAAAAACCACACGAACGTCAACTCCAGGTGACGGATTATCCGGTCAGAAGCAGCGACTCCCGCAGCCGCTCGCTCCACGCCTCCAGGCGCTTGGCGTGACACGACGGGCAGAAGCCGCTCAAAATTGCCTTAATCTTCCAAGGCAATTTTCAATCGTCGCAGCGGGCTCCAGAACTTGACGCGCGAGGGGTCGAAGCGGTCCGGCTTCCAGCGGCCCAACCAGGTCAGCTTGCCCTCCGAGTTGTCTCGGTTCTTCAGGGCCTTGACGCAATCGTAATAACCTTGAATCCCTCCGCAGTCCTCCGGCGGGCCGGCCAGTTCGCCGGCCAGGCAAATCGGATACTTCTTTCCCGGTTCCTTCGGATAACTGCCCTCGAATAGGACATCATGCAGCCAGCCGTCGCCGTAATCATAGGTATAGAGCACCCGGTCCCCCGGCTCTTGGAGAAAGTCCATAATCGTTACTTCAGTAGTCATAAGGGGGGCCTCGTCTTCCAGGTCCTCGAGTGCGAAAGGACATTCTATCCGGATGCCTATGCACGCTCGTCGCCGAGGCTGGATCTTGAAATCATGCAGGTGTCGGTCCTCCCAACCCATCGCATCCTGGATCGCGACGTGCAGGTCATAGAACGTATAGTATTCCGGCACCTGGATCCTCCTCCAAACCGGAGGATCGGTCTCCAGGAGTGTGATCTTGAATTGGAGGACGCTGCGATAGGGCCTTCTTCGGGGCCAGGTGATCGTGATTTCTCTCTCCATGCCCGCCAACCTGAGCCGATTCTAGCCAAGGCGCGTTGAATTGACAAGAGGTCTCAGGGTTTACGGACTGATCTTCTGGCCCGGATATATGCGGGTATTGGTTCTTCCGCGATCCGCTTCAGTCTTTTATCGCTGTCCTTGCGCCGCGTGACCGCCAAGACGACGACCTCATCACCGCAGATTCTGTAGTAGGCTCGGAAGTCGCCGCTCCTCAGCCTGAACAAGGGCGGGTTGAAACCGGCGAGTTTCTTGATCCGGGACTTCCCGAACGGGACCGGCCGCGTTTCGAGATAGGCCTGGATATCTTTGACGAGCGGGAAAGCCACCGCCGTTTCGAGGCCTTCAATGTCCCTGGCCGCGGCAGGACTGAAGATGACTTTAAGCCGTTTTTCCCGCATCCCGTTTTTCGAGCTTCCTGAGCAATTCGCCCGCCTCGATCCCGCCCAGGCTCATGTATTCCGCGTAAGCTTCCTCGATCTTCGACCGGAACTCCGGGTCGTTCTCGATGAGATAATCAGCCACGTCTTCTTCCGTGACGTGATGGAGGATCGCCGCCGGCTTTCCATAGGCGGTGATGATAATATCGCCTCTCTCGGACTCCCTCAGAAGGTCCATTGTTTTTTGCTTGAGCTCTTTCACTCCCGCGTAGCGCATCGGTCGCCTCCCCATGTTTGTTACACTATAGTGTAACTTATTCATGGCGCCCCTTCAAGGCTTATTTTCGTCCTCATTGAAGAAGACGCTCGAAAATCGCTCCTAGCTCATCACGGAGCCGATCTTCCCAAGGAGCAAGGCTCGCTGGGCGCAAAAGAGAAATATATATATTTTGCTAAACGAACGGAATCAGCCGGTTAGGCATGCTCACTGTCGAAACGCCCGACCGAATCCCGAAAGCGTGGTATAATAATAATGTTCATAAGCAAGGGGAAATCCTCGCTATCAACACCTGAATGAGTAAAGGAAGGGGCCAGAGGCCCTGATCGGTCACACACTCCTCTCCTTTATGACGTTCTAAGATCTTATTTTCCATCGTCAAAAGGAGACGAAAATGAACATCTACGTAGGCAATCTGGTCAAGACCGTCAACGAGAGCGACCTGAGGGAAACCTTCCAGGCGTTCGGCGAAGTGGCGACGACCTCCATCATCAAGGACAAGTTCAGCGGCGAGTCCCGCGGCTTCGGCTTCATCGAGATGCCGAACAAGGACGAGGCCGAAAAGGCCATCTCCATGCTGAACGGCAAGGACCTGAAGGGCCGCACGGCCACGGTCAACGAGGCCAAACCGCGCACGGACTCACCGAGGCCCGGCGGTTCCGGCGCCGGCCGGCGGTACTAAGACCCCCGGAGGGCCCGGGGCCGGGCTTCCCAGTCCCGGTCCTGCCGGCTTCGCCGGCACTGCCAAAGGCGGTGGCAAGGCCGGGGCCGTAAACACGACTCTACGAAGGGAGCGGCTGGTTCAGCCGCTCCCTTTTTTTTGCTCAGTTGTCGCGACGGAGCTCGAGCCGGTCGAGGCCGTGCTCGTTGAATTCCTTCTCGTACTTCTCGATGAGCGGCCGCTCCCGCTCCATGCCTTTCTCCGCGTAGAGCTCTTCCAAGGCTTTTTCTCCGAATTTTAGGACGTAGTCGCGGTCGGCCAGGCGGTAGATAAGCTGGTCCCAGAAGCAGTTATCGTTGTAGAAATCGACGGTTTCGGTCATCTTCTCCTCGAGCTCCCCGGAGGGGATGGCCTTTTTGGTCTCCTCGTCGAAATCCACGTATTCCCCGAGGTCGTGCTTTTGGGCCGCGGCCAGGACGAGGCTCTCGATCTCGTCGTATTCCTCGATGACGTCGTCTGTCCGCCAGTCGTTGGCCATCCGGTTGCCGAGGTAGACGAGCTTGACCAGGCCGGCGAGCTGTTCTTTCGTCATTTGGATGTTCATGGTGTCCTCTTCCTCAAGGAAAATATACCATTTTCGAGGGAATTCGCCAAACCGCGGACGCGGCCTTCGCGCGCCCGTCGAACCGGTTGACAGGGGCCGCGGCCGGGGCTATAGTTCGGGCACGTTCATTTCCATCCAAGGAGGCGCATCCCGTGAAAAAAACGTGCTTCGCCCTTGCTGGCGCTCTCGTCCTTTTCTCCGCTGCGGCCAGGCCCACCCAACAGGCCTCGAAGCCGGCCGCGCCGGCGATCCCCGTCCGCTATGAAGAGCTCACCGCGCCGGAATTCGTCCAGGCCGTGGCCCGGTCCGGAGCGACATGCGTCATCCCCCTGGGCATCCTCGAAAAGCACGGGCCGCACCTCCCTCTCGGGACGGACCTCATCGACTGCCGGGAGGTTTCGCTCCGGGCGGCGGCCGAAGAATACACGATCGTCTTCCCGCCCTACTTCGTCGGTCAGATCTTCGAAGCCAAGCACCAGCCGGGCACGATCGCCTACGGCAGCCGGATGCTGCTCGATTTCCTCCAGCAGACCTGCGATGAGCTGGCCCGGAACGGCATCCGGAAGATCATCCTCGTCAACGGCCACGGCGGAAACGACTCCCTCCTCAGGTATTTCTGCCAGAGCCAGCTCGAGACCCGGCGGGACTATGCCGTGTACCTGTTCGACCCGGCTTATGACGCGGCGACCGAGGCGCGCCTGGCGAAGCTCCGCAAGACGACGCTCGACGGGCACGCCGGCGAGGAAGAGACATCGGTCATGCTGGCCCATCACCCCGACCTAGTGCACCTCGACAGGGCGGGAGCGGAGAGCGGCGAGGACGTCAAGCGCCTGGCCGGGCTGAAGTACGCCTATACGGGCATCTGGTGGTACGCCGGCCAGCCCAACCACTACCGGGGGGACGGGAGCGCCGGCGACAAAGAGTTCGGGAAAACCCTGCTCGAAGCGGAATCCGGGCTTCTCGTCGAGATGATCCGCTCGGTCAAGAAAGACACAGTCACGATAGAGCTCCAGAAGCGCTTCTTCGACGACGCAGCCAAGCCTCTCGAAACCAAGCCCTTCAAGAAAAAATGAAAAAACTCTTCGACCTGGCCAACGCGGGGGAGAAAAGCGCATGAAGACGCGTACGAATAAGATCCTCATCCTGGCCGTCATCGCCCTAAGCCTATCCCTCCTCGCCTGCGCCGACTCCGGACGGCAGAAGGCGAACGGCCCGGGGACGCCAACCGCGGCCTCGGAAACGCGGCCGGGCCCCGTGGAGCCGCCGCCTCGGACAGAGCCTGCCCAGAGCGCAGGAACGGAAGCCGGGCAACCGGCCGGCATGCCTCAGGCGGCGCAAGTCCCGGCCAACGCCCAGTTTACAGAGGACGAGCGGAACACCATCGATATCGTCCGCAAAACCAAGAATTCCGTCGTTTTCATCACCAACCTCCAGTACGTGAGGGACTTCTTCTACTCGTCCGACCAGCCCGTGCCGCGGGGCAGCGGATCGGGGTTCGTCTGGGACGACCGGGGGCACATCGTCACCAACTTCCACGTCATCGACGAGGGCGATAAGTTCATGGTCAGCCTGCCCAACCAGAAACAGGTCGAGGCGACGCTCGTCGGCCGCGAGCGGGACAAGGACATCGCCGTCCTCAAGCTCGGGGAGATGGTCCCGGACCTGACGCCCGTCACCATCGGGACGTCGCGGGATCTCCTGGTCGGGCAGAAGGTCATCGCCATCGGCAATCCCTTCGGGTTCGACCACACGGTCACCAAGGGGATCGTCAGCGCCCTGGGCCGGAGCATGCCCGGCGCGGGGGACGTCACGATACGGGACATGATCCAGACCGACGCCTCGATCAACCCGGGGAATTCGGGCGGGCCGCTCCTCGACTCGGCCGGCAAGCTCATCGGCATGAACACGATGATCGCCAGCCCGTCCGGGGCTTCGAGCGGGGTGGGATTCGCCTTACCCGTGGATACCATCCGGAAGATCGTGCCCCAGATCATCCAGTTCGGCAAGGTCACCCGGCCGGGCCTGGGCATAACGTTCGTCCGCGACGAATACGCGCGCCGGGCCGAGATCCAGGGGGCGGTCATCGCCGAGGTGCCCCGGGCGAGCTCGGCCTACGACCTGGGTCTGCGAGGGCTCAGCCGCGACGACAGGGGCCGGCTCTTCATCCGGGACGTCATCATCGGGATCGATGGGACGAAGATCGCGTCATACGACGACCTCTACAACGCGCTCGACGGCTACAATATCGGGGACACGGTGACGCTCGAGGTCGATCAGGGCGGCAAGAACCGCAAGGTGCGGATTATCCTGGTCAAGATCGACTGATGCCGTTTCAGAAGGTGCTAGGTCTAGAAGACCTGGTACCTTCTTTTTATTTTCAGTCCCGCTTTAAAGGCACGAGACCGGCCATCTCGCCGATGACGTTGACCAGGTCCTTATCGGACGGAACGATGATCTTAGCATTCGATTGAAGCGCGGTTTCCAAGGCCTGGAGCCGGCGGAGGACCTGGGCGTTGCCCACAAAATATTTCTCGGCGGCTTCGTTGACCAGTCGGATAGCCTCGGCCTCGCCCTGGGCCTCGAGGATCTTGGCCTGACGGACGCCGTCGGCCTTCTTGATCTCGGCCCGGCGCTCGCCGTCGGCGACCGTCTCCCGAGCGGTAGCGAAGTCGACGGCGGCGACCTTCTCGTTCTCGGCCTTGACGACCTTGTTCATGGTCTCCTGGACGTCCTTGGGCGGGTCGATCTCCTTGAGCTCGGTCCGGACGATGTCGATCCCCCAGCGGGCCGTTTCCGTGGACAGGGTCTTGAGGAGCTCCTCGTTGATCTTGCCGCGCTCGCTGTTGGCGGACTTGAGGGTCAGCGTGCCGATGATGTTGCGGAGGGTCGTCCGGGCCAGATTGACGATCTGCCACTGGTAATTGTTGACGTTGTACTGGGAGGCCTTGACGCTTGCCTCGTCGTCCTTGACCTTGAAGTAGACCTGGGCGTCGACCCGGGCGTTGAGGTTGTCGAAGGTGATGATCTCCTGGGGCGCGGCGTCGACCATCTGCTCGGTGATATTGACGCTGTGGAGCGTTTCGATAAAAGGCATGACCCACTGGAAGCCGGCCTTGACGAACCGGTTATACCTGCCGAGGCGCTCGACAAGCCCGCGGTGCGTTGGCCGGATGACGCGGATCCCGGACAGGAATATCACAATAAGCGCAACGACGACGATCCAAATATAAACGGCCATGGTGGTCCTCCCCTCTGTGGCGATTCCCTTTGTATATACTCCGGCGACGGGCGTCCTGTCAATCAAGACGGGGTCAGGTGTACTTCTTGCCACGCTTTTATGACAAAAAGTAGACCTGACCCCTTATTACATCTTCCAGGTGCCGGCGACGATCAGGTTGGCCCCGGTGACGGAGGCCGCCTTGTCCGAAGCGAAGAAGGCCACGGCCTCGGCGACGTCCTCGAACGTCCCCAGCTGGGACTCGGAGAGGTTCCGCGCCTGGGGCAGGGCCCCGCCCCTGATGAGGCCCGGCGAAACCATGTTGACCGTGATGCCGTTCCCGACTTCCGAGGCCGCCGCCGTCCGGGTCAGGACGAGAAGGCCCGTCTTGGCGACGGCGTAGGGCGCGATCGTCGGAAATGCCCCGAGGTGCTCGACCCGGCTGTAGCCGATATTGACGATCCGCCCCCATTTCCGCTTGCGCATCCCGACGAGGGCGGCCTTGGCGCAGAAATAGGGCCCGAAGAGGTTGCCGCGGAGGACGCGTTCCCAGTCGGCGACCTCGAGCTGGTCCCAGGGCTTGACGAGGAACGGCCCAACGTTATTGACGAGGATGTCGATGCGGGCGAAGCGCTCCTCGACTTTCTTGATGAGACCGGCGGCTTGGGCTTTCTTGGTCAGGTCGGCCCGGAAGACGGCGCTGAGCTTGCCCTTTTCGCGGATGGCGGCAGCCAGCTCCTGGGCCTCGTCGCGGCGGGTGAGATAATGAACGGCGACGCCGGAGACGTCCTCGGCCAGCCGGAGAGCAATGGCCCGGCCCATGCCCCGGCTGGCTCCGGTGACAAGGGCGATCCGCAGGCTCATGGCGTCACGCGAGCGTCCCGACGGCAGCCTCGACGGCGTCGAGGATCTCGCCCGATTCGACGACCTCTTTGAGCTTGTTAATGTCGTTGTAGAGGGGCCGATCCTCCTCGAGGTGGGCGACATACTTGCGGATGACCTCGTAGGCAGCCGCGGTCCCCTTGCCCGGTTTGTGGGGTTTGCGGAAATCGACGGCCTGGGCCCCGGCCATGAGCTCGATGGCCAGCACGGCCTGGGCGTTATCGATGATCTGACGCGTCTTGAGGGCCGTGGTCATGCCCATGCTGACGAAATCCTCCTGGTCGGCCGCGGCCGGGATGGACCCAGTGGCCGCCGGGTGGGACAGAATGCGGTTCTCGCAGACGAGGGCGCCGGCCGTGTACTGCGTCAGCATCAGGCCCGAGAACATGCCCGCGCCCTTGGTCAGGAAGGCCGGCAGGCCGGCGTTGAGGTGCGGGTTCATCAGCCGGTTGTGGCGGCGCTCCGAGAGGACAGCGATCGTGGTCACGGCCGTCCCGAGGAGCTCGAGGGGAAGGGCCATGGGCACAGCCTGGAAATTGGCGCCGGTCAGGACGAGATCTTCGTCGGGGAAAAAGATGGGATTGTCGGCCGCGCCGTTGAGCTCGATCTCGACCATATACCGGGCCCATTTGAGGGAGTCGCGGACGGCCCCGACGACCTGGGGCGTGCTGCGGAGGCTGTAGGCGTCCTGGACTTTTTTCCCGGGCTGGGCCAGGAGCTCGCTCCCCTCGGTGAGGCGCCGGATGTTTGCGGCGGACTCCAGGGCGCCGGGGTAGCCGCGGGTTTTGTGGACCCTTTCGTCGTAGGCCTTCATGTTGGCGTTGAGGACCTCGAGGGTCATGGCCGCGGCGATCTCGGACATCTTGAGCCAGCGGTGGACGTCGTGGACGATCAAGGCGGACATCCCGGCGATGACATTAGAGCCGTTGATCATGGCCAGGCCGTCGCGGGCGTGGAGAACGATGGGGGCGATGCCGGCCCGCTTAAGGGCCTCGGCGCCGGACAGGCGCTCGCCCTTGTAGAAGGCCTCTCCTTCGCCCATGGGGACGAGGGCCATTTGGGCCATAGGGGAAAGGTCACCGCAGGCGCCGACCGAGCCTTTTTCGCACATCACCGGCGTCACACCCTTGTTGAGGAGCTCGACAAGGGTTTCCGTGACGACCGGGCGGAGGCCCGAGTGGCCGTGGCAGTGACAGCTGATGCGGCTGAGTATGGCCGCCCGGACGACATCCGCGGGCATGGGCTTTCCGTAGCCCGCGGCGTGGCTGTAGATGATATAGCGTTGGTATTGCTCGACCTGATCCTGGGTCAGGACGACGTTGGCCAGCTCGCCGATCCCGGTATTGACGCCGTACATGATCTCGTTTTTTTTGATCTTGTCCTCGAGGAGGGCCCGGCATTTCTCGATGCGCTTCCTGGCCTCGGGCGCGAGGGCGACAGGGGCGCCGTCACGCGCTACCTGGACGACTTTCTCGACGGTCAGACCGGTCCCGGTCAGGGTGATGGTCATGGGAAAGCCTCCTCGGAGTGATATGTAGGGTCGTGATGCATTTTAGCCCTACAACTTTAGCCGAAGTCACCCTTGAAAACAAGAGGGACTGTCCCCTTCATCCGAAGCGGCGAAGGGGACAGTCCCTCCTCGGGGCCCCTTCCGGTTGCCTGGCCTCCCCCGCTGTGCTATAAGTATTCGTCTGGCGACCGAGCTTAATTCATTGCGGAGTCGAGCCTCATGGCTAAAGAAACGAAACGAGTCCTGATGACGGGAGCGGCCGGGCAGATCGGGTCCGAGCTGGCCCAGGCGCTGCGTAAAAAACACGGCGCCGACAACGTCCTCGTCACCGACCTCTTCCGCCCCCCGGCCGAGCTGGCCGAAGCCGGGCCGTTCGAGCTGCTCGACGTCACGGACCGCGGTGCCCTCGACGGGCTCATCGGGAAATACGCCGTCGATACGGTCTACCACCTGGCCGCCCTGCTTTCGGCGACGGGCGAAAAGAGCCCCCAGAAGGCCTGGGACGTCAACACGAAAGGGCTCTACAACGTCCTCGAGATAGCCCGCGCCCGCGGGCTCGCGCGTGTTTTCTCGCCCAGCTCGATCGCGGTCTTCGGCCCGGCCACCCCCCGGGAGATGACCCCTCAGGACACCGTCCTCGACCCGACGACCATGTATGGCGTGACCAAGGTCGCGGGCGAGATGCTCTGCGATTACTACGTCCGGAAATACGGCCTCGACGTCCGGGGCTGCCGCTATCCGGGGATCATCAGCCACCTGACGCTTCCCGGCGGCGGCACGACGGATTACGCCGTGGCCATCTATTACGAAGCGGTCAAGTACGGCCGTTACACCTGCTTCCTGCGGGAGGATACCCGGCTGCCCATGATGTACATGCCCGACTGCCTCAAGTGCACGCTCGACCTCATGGAGGCGGATTTCACGAAGCTCAGGCATCATTCGAATTTCAACGTGGCGGCCATGAGCTTTTCGGCCGGGGAGCTGGCCGCCGAGATCCGCAGGCACATCCCATCGTTCGAGTGCCGCTACGAGCCGGATTTCCGCCAGGCCATCGCCGACTCCTGGCCCGCCTCGATCGACGATTCCGCGGCCCGCGAGGAATGGGGATGGAAACCCGACTACGACCTGGCTGCGATGACCGTGGACATGCTCGCCGCCCTCGCCAAACGGCAGGCCGCAGGCACCCTGAATTATTGAATCCCCTTATTTCGCCTTGGCCTTAGCCAGCTTATCCGCCAGGAAATTCGGCAGGGCGAAGGCCGACCGGAAGACATCGGGGTTGAAATAGCGCAGCCCGTCGGGGATGTAAAGCGTTCTGATTTTCGCCGGATTCACCTCGTCCGAGAGGAAGTTGTAGCACCACATGCCGACCGGGTAGGTGGGCACGGGGCCGAGGTACAGGGGGGAATGGCGGAAGATCTTCTTCAGGAAAACGCTCTTTCGCGCGTGGGAGTCCAGGTGCAGCATGAGCGAGCCCGCCTGCGCGGCGATGATGCCGCCAGGGTTGAGCCGTGATTTGAGTTTTTTATAGAACGCTTCCTGGTGGAGGACCGTGGACGGGCCGACCGGGTCCGAGGAATCGACGAGGATGACGTCGAACGTCTCCCGGACCTTGTCGATGAAGACGTTGCCGTCGGCGACGACGAGCTCGGCCCGGCCGTCCTCGAGCGTCCTCCTCAGCCAGGGAAAGTGCTCGCGGCAGGCCTCGATGACCTGGCCGTCGATCTCGACGAGCCACGCTTTTTTGACCGGGTGCTTGAGGACCTCGCGAAGCGCGCCGCCGTCTCCCCCGCCGATGATCAGGACTTTCGCGGGCCTCGGGTGCGAGGCCATGGCCGGGTGGACGAGCATCTCGTGGTAATAGAACTCGTCCCGCTCGGTCGTCTGGACGAGCCCGTCGAGCAGGAGGACACGACCGTAATCCTTGTTGCGGATTATCTCGATCCGCTGGAACTTCGACTTCCCTTCGTAGAGAACGTCCTTCACGGCGAAGAAGATGCCGGAAGCGCGGGTCTGGTATTCCCGGGCCTCTGTTTTTTTGGCGTTGAGCGCTTTGGTCGTTTTCATGTTTTGCCTTCCTCCCGAGCCCTTATCATAGCATAAGCCACAAGTGCCTAACTTGAGATTTCGGGGCCCGAAAATGGCCTAATAGAGCTTATCGAGCTTGATGCCGCGGTAGTATTTCTTGAGGATGTCCTGGTATTTACCGCCGGCCACGGCCATGCCGTAGGCGCCGACCTGACAGAGGCCGACACCGTGTCCCCAGCCGCGGCCCGAGAACGTGAACGTATCGACGTGCCCCGCCTCGTCGTAAGACCGGTCCACGACGAACAGCGTGTCGCGGAGACCCAGCGCGGCCCGGATCTGGAACCCATGGACCGTCGCGCTGTTGTCCTCCCCGGTAACCACGAGCTCGGTCGCCCGGCCCGACGCGCCCCGCGACTTGATGTCGATATCGACGAGGCCGCCGATGGGATACGACTGGTTGATCAGGGCCTCGAGCTCCTGGCGCGTTTTCCGGACCTGCCAGCGGTTGAACAGCGAGAACCGGTCGAGGACGTTCGAGTTCGGCGGGTAGAAGACCTCCAGATAGGCGACCTGGCCCTCCCGTTCGAGCCAGCGGACATTCTCGCCGCCGAGGAGTGTCAGTTTCGTGGCGAATGTCGTCTCCCCTTCGACCGTCCGGAGCAGCCGGACATGGTTGGAAAGGGCGAGCGTCTTCCGTTCGAAATCCTGGCCGACCTCGATCGTGCCCTTCCCCGCCGCCCGGAACGTCCCGGATCGGAAGAAGTCCTTCTGGTCCTTGACGATGCGGGCCAGGGCCATGGCCAGCTCGGCCCGGCTGACCACACGGAGGGGGTCTCCGGAGCGCACGGAGGCCGGGACAAGCCCCGATTGGAAGCAGTAGGCCATGGGCCCGCGGTCCCGGCCCTGGACCTGGGGGACGTCCTTGAGGATGAAATCCACCTCGCCCGGCAGAAGCAGCTGTTCGATCCGTTCCTGCCAGCCGAAAGCCTCGACGAGGAGACGGGCCAGGCCGATGAAATCCAGGGCCGCGGAATCGGGAACGAATCCCTGTTCCTTGACGCCAAGGAGCCGGCGCGTGTCCTTGATCCATTCGACCGCCTCGTCGAAGGACACATCCTGCCGGAAGTCCAAAGGCTCGGCGCCCATGGGCACGACACCCAGGCCGAGAAGGAGGGCGACATCGAGGCTGGCGTTCCGGCCGTCGACGGTGATGGGCGCGACCGGGGTCTTGGCTTCGATCTGCCATTCCGGCTGCTTCTCGAGGGTGCATTCGACGCTCTTGAGGTAGGGAGCGGGACGTCCGGCGAAGACGTTCTCGACGTTCTCGGTCTTGCCGCCGCAGGTGCTCGTATAGAGGGCGTTGATCAGCTCGCCCCGATAGCGCATGACTTCGCCCTTCGTCTCGTCCACCGCCCGGGTGCTCAGGGGGTGCTCGGAAGCCATCCCCATGTAGAGCTGGGACCGCGGCGTGCTGACGAGGTCGTAGCCGAATTCCTTGAACTGGCCCTTGTTCTTGAGCGCGTACGTCCGGGCGGCCACGGCCTGGGCCTTGAGCGCCTCGAGGGCATTGAACTGGCCGGGCGAGAGCTCGCCGGGGACGACGCTCTTCAGGTAGTCCTCGAGGTTGAGGACGTTGGTGAGGACGATCCCCTTCCGGCTTCCTTTCATGATCAGGAAGCCGCGGTAACTCCGCCCGTTGAGGCTGAGAAAGCTCTGGGGATTACCTGGGATGAAGTAGATGGTCGATTCCCGGCCGAGGGGCTTGAGTTCGTTTTTGAGGTGCATCCAAATCGGCTGGGATGCTCCCTCCGTGATGTCCTCGCGGTCGATCCAGACGTCCTTCAGTCCGGCCGCGCTGAGTTCCGCGACCTTGGCCAGGGCGTCGCCTCGGGTCAGAAAATCGCCGAGCTTGATATCGAAGACGCCGGCGGCATCCGCTTGGGAGTCTTCGGCGACATAGACATTGCCGCCGATCCTGCTCTTGAAGCCGGCGGCCAGGAGGTCCGCCTCTTCCCGTTCCTTGGCGTGGGCCAGGAGGATGACGTACTTCTCCGTGATCTTCTCCGCTCCCCCCTTGATCTGAACCTCGTCGGCGTCGTCGGCGATCAGCTTGTAGCCCGTGTCGACCTCGTAGATCTTCATGCCCGAGGAGGAGCGGATGCGGATGTCCGGGAGGTTCGTGCCCAGGCCGATGGTGATGACCGGCTTGGGGATCATGAAGCCGTGGAAGAAAGCCCCTTCCGTCCCGAATTCGACAGGGATCCCCCCGAAGAAAAGGAAGGCGGCAATCGGGATAAACAGGTACTTAATCTTGCGAAACTTCATAGGGAACCCGCTGACTATAGGGACGGTTCTATGCTAGCGGATGCGGACAAGCTTGTCAAGCGAAAATTCTAGCTGTGCTACACCGGCACGCAACTGCCACAATAGCTTGTATTTAGTCCTATCTTTTTACCGAGTTCGCTGGCCGGCTAGCGCCGGGGACTGCCTCGAATTCCGCCGACCAATCGACCGTCCCGCTTTCGCCCGGAAGCAGCTTGACCCTGACCGTGAGGCCCTCGTTTTTCGTCTCGAGGACCGTGGCGCCCGGGCAGTCGAACTTGTCCAAACGATACCCCTCGGGCTCGGTCAGGAAGAGCTCGTAGGGGTCCCCGGCAATGACGAAGCTCCTTCCGGAGAGCCTTCGGTCCGCCCATCGGACATCCGTGAGGTCCACCCCGCCGCAGGTGACATGCCGGCTCGTGGCGATGACCTGGGGATGGGGCTGCCTTTCCCGGATGGCCAGAGCCTGCGACCTGAAGACCGGGTCGAGCGGGCCCGGGGCGAACGACTCTGTGAAGCTCCCCAGTAGCTTCCGCGTCCAGAATTCGAAGACGAAGTATTCCTTCCCGGGGTCGAGACCGAGGTCGGCGAACCGGATCTCCCGGACGGACTCGCCCGTCCGGCCGAGGACCATCCAGTCCTCGAAAGGCCGGGCGATCTCGAGAAGAAAGAGGTCGCAGGTCGGCTGAAGGCCGGCATCGAAGACCCGGGAGCCGGAGCCGCTGACTTCGGCGCCGACGCGGCCGAGCTCGCCGGACCTCGACGGATCGACGTCGAAGATCTGCCCGGGCCGGGTCCAGAGGACGGGCGCCGCCCGGCGGGCGGGCTCAACGGCCTCCGTCCGGTAGAGCTCCGGTTTGTCGGTCAGAAGGAGGATCGACCCGGTGAGCGATGTCACGAGCGTCGATTTGTAGCGGTCCTCGTTGAGTTCGATGTGGTCCGGGTCGTTCCGCCACACGACGTTGTTCCAGGAGTTGAACTGGGCCAGGCCGGCGTAGGAGAAGCCGTCCGTCCCGATCCGGCAGCCGTCGAGGAGGCCGATGAGCTCGGGACGGATGCCCCAGCAACCGAGGAGGAAAAAATCCCGGCCGATCTCCTGGCGGATCGCCTCGACGTAGCTTCTGTATGCGGCGACGAGGCTGCGCTTGGTCCTCTCGAAATGGCCGGCATGGGCATTGTATCCTTCGTAGCGAAGGTGGCGCAGGGCGTCGACCTTGTAGTATTCCCAGCCCATCTCCCGCAGGCCGCGGTACACCGGCCTGACCACCGCGTCGACCGCTTCCGCCTTCGAGGCGTCGAGGCTGAACTCGACCCAGCTGCCGCGGGCGGGACGCCCCGCGACGTCGGTCACGAACCAGTCCGGGCGCGAGGCGGCGAAATCGGCCTGCTTGAAGGCGACGTTGGTCCAGATGCCCGGCTTCAGGCCCTTGCTCTTGATGTAGCGCGGCAGGAATCCCAGCCCTTGGGGGAACTTGGCGTTCGCTTCGAGCCAGAGCTCGGGCAACCCCTCGCCGCGCTGATAGCCGTCATCGATCTGAAGGTATTCGTAGCCGAACGGCAGGAGGACGGTCGAGAGCGTGTCGGCCGTCTCCACGATGTCCCTTTCTGTCACCTTGTCAAGGAAAGCGAACCAGGAGATCCAGCCGGCGACGGGATGCGGCCAGATCTTGTAGGTCCACGGTTCGAAGAACTCGAGGCCCCGGTGGACCTGGTAGAACCGAGGCCGGAAGCGGAGGACGATCTCGCCGCCCTCGGCCTCGAAGCCGTATTGCCGGATTCCCGGCTCTTCCTCGAGGGACCTGACCGTTGCCCGGGGCCCGGCGTCGACCGAAAGCACCCAGTCCCTGCCCCGGTCGTAGACGGCCCGGTTGAGCAAGCTGCGGCTCGTGCCGGAGACGTGCCGGACCATGACCGGACCGCGGTCGCGTCGGTCGGCTTCGCAGGGGAACGACTCGGGGCCGCCGAAGAGAGTGCCCTCGAGCTTGACCCTGCCGCCCCGCTCGCGGGGGGTCAGGAGGATCACCTGGCTGACGGCATCCCCAGTTCGGAAGACGTTGATCTTGGCCTCGACTTCGGACTCAACCCCGGAAATCTCACCCGTGAATATTTCCCGGCCATCGTAGCGGACGCGGATCTTATCCCCTTTGATGGAAACCCGGGCCGCCTCATTCGGCGGCGCCGCCGAAGCCGGTCCCTTCCTGCCGCAAGACGCCACGACCGCGGCCGACACAAAGACCGCCACGGTGACGATCACGGACGCTCTTGTCCTCTTAGCCGTCAGGCGTTTCTTCATCGGTTCTCCTCGTTTATTGATGGGCGTCCCGGGACTCGCCGCCGCGCACTTGATCCCGGCTATTTTACCTCGTGCCCCACGTTGATGACAACGCTCACTGTTCACGCGGAGCTTTTCCCTTCATAAAAAACTAGGCGACTCATACCCGAGGGGCATGTCCTCTTTTATGGAAACGGCCGCCGGAAATAGGGGCGAGGGGAATATCGAAGAGAGCATGAAGCGGTAATTTAGCCTTCCCGGGCCGGATTCGATGGGAGGAGCGGCAGGGAGCGAACTCTGGGGAGCGACCGATAGAAGTGCGGCGGAGCGGCTCGGAGCCGCACTTCGGGGAAACATCTGAAATGAGGTTCCTAAGAAGGGAGACCTGTACCTCCGGTACCTGTCCCCAACTCCGGCCTCCCCAACTCCGGCCCAGAGATATTCCCCGAAGCCCCCCGCAGCAGTCATCCAAGGACGCTGCCCGAGCAGTGATGGGGGCCATGCATAGCCCCCGTAGCGGAGGGGGTCCCATCAGCTTGCTGATGGGGGAACCGCCGGGACTGGTTCCCGGGGGCCGGGGGATATGCATGGCCCCCGTCATTGCCAGAACGGGCGGCGTCCCGCAGCCGTCATCCGAGAATAAATATAGCAAGCGGTGATAGAGGAATTCGCGGCGGCGAGTGTGATAGAATTCCGGGAAGTTCATTACGGAGACCGGACCATGAAAAAAGCGCTCCTCGCGGCCCTCGCGGGCCTATGCCTCCTCCAGGCCGGGCTTCCCAGTCCCGGTCCTGCCGGCTTTGCCAGCACTGCCAAGGGCGGTGGCAAGGCCGGGGCCGGGCTTCCCAGTCCCGGTCCTAGCAAGGCCGGGGCCGGGTTGGCCCAAGTCGACAGCCTGTCCCAGCTCTTCGGCCCGGGCAAGGCCGTCCTCGACCTCGACGGAGACGGTTTCCCGGAGAAACCGGCCGTCACCATCATCATCCCCGACAAGCCGACGGCCCGCGAGCTCGCCCTGGCCGCCGACATCGCCGCCCGCGTGAATTTCGAGAGTCTGGCCGTTGACTTCGGGCTCGTCCTACGGGAATCGGAGGTCGCCGGCCGTCGGTCCTTCCCCTTCCCGATCCTCATCGGCAACAACTTGGCCTGGGTCCGGGAAGCTTTGAAGGAGCGCCGGCTCGACCCAGGCTCGCTCGGCCCGAACCGGGGGCTGGTCTTCCTCTTCGCCCGGAAGAACGAGCGTGGCATCGCCTGCGTCGCCGGCTCCGACGAAGCCCTCCTCCGGACCGGGCGGGCCTTTTTCCTGCGCTGGCCGTATTTCTGGGAGGTCTGGGGCCGCGAGACCGGGGCCACCTACATGAGCCTCGAGAACGACCTGGCCGCGTTCCTTGCCGCGACGGGAGTCAAGTTCCAGAAGATGGTCGTCCGGGAAGCGCTTTACGAATTCCCCGTCGACCCCGGCTCGTCGGACGGCCTCCGGGCCTTATCCTTCGTCCAGGGCCAGATCAAGAACCTCGGTGTCGAGATCCACTTCACGGATGACGGCGACAGGAAAAAAGCGCAGGACGCCCTCCTCCTCCTCGAGCGTCAGCAGCTCAAGGGCGTCCGGACCGGCGTCCTTTCCTACCCGGCCTGCGCTGCCCTGACCTTCGAACTCTGTTTCGGCGACGCGAAGTCCCAGGTCATCCTGCCGAGGATGGGCGCGACCAAGAGGCTCCTGACGCCCGGTTTCAAGGAGCGGCCCGGCGCCGAGGGGATGGGCAAGGAATTCGACCTCCTCGGCCTTTTTTCGACCAAGGGTGTCTATGCCGACCAGGACAAGGACGGGATCCCCGACACGCTCGACTCTTCGATCGTCATCCCCGATGACTTCGGAAGCGGGAATATCGCCGAGCTCTCGAGCCGTCTCGTCCTGGCCACGGCCGGGGCCTCGTTCCCTCTCGTCCAGCTGCAGGCCGAGGTCGAGAGCCGGAAGGCCCTGGCCGCCCCGATCCTCGTCGGGGACAACTCCCTGACGCTCGACCTCATCAAGACCGGGAAGCTGAAACCTCCGGCCCTCGACGGCGCCTCGGGACTGATCAAGGTCGTCCCCAAGGCCTTCGGAAAGTCCTCGGCCCTCGTCGTCTACGCGCCGGGTCCGCTCGGGCTGGACAAGACCCTTTCCTACCTGGCACGGACCTTCCCCTACTTCGAGGAATACGGCGAAGGAAAGCCCCAGCTGGCCGACCTCGCCGCGGACATCGACAAGTTCCTGAGCGGGGAAAAGGGGGCCGCGGAGGCTTTCCTCATGAACGCGGTCGACAAAACGGCGGCCGAGCTCAAGGGGCGGGACCTCGAATCCGTCGATGCCGAGCTTCTCCTGCCCGGGCCGAACGGGCCCTTCGAGGCGGCCGTCCGCGATATCCTGCGGAACGCGGCGGGAAACGCCGCGCTCTCGGTCAAGGCCTCGACGCTCAGGGAGGGCCGGGCGGTCTTCGAAAAATCGAAAGAGTTCACCTGGGAGGTCGACGACGCCCTCGCCCTGATCCGGGAAAAGATCGGCGGCCTCGCCGGTACGGCCGAAGCGGCTGGGACGGCCGCTTCCCTCAAGGTCAGTCTGGGGGTCAGCGAATCGCCGGGCGTCCGGGAGAAAGTCCGCGGGGAAGTCGAAAAAGTCCTCCGCGCAGCCGGGCACGCCGCGGCCGAGGTGGAGGTCGTTTGCGCCTACAAGCCCGGTTATTTCTGGCTCATCGAAAAAATCCTGCCCATCCTCAAGGGGAAAGGTGTCCACCACCTCGCCATCAAGTTCGCCGAGGAAAAGGAGGACTTCACCCGGCCCAAGCGCGCCTATGCCGAGCCGAGCCGGTGGCTCCAAGAGCTCTACCCCGTGGACGAGATCCTGGCCCGCGAGCTGGCCATCCCCCTCGACCGCATCGAGTTCGAGGTCAAGGGGCCGGAGGGAGCGGTATACGAGATCAGGGCCTATGACGACAGGAACGCCGTTCTGCTCGACCGGGGCTTCACGCCCCGGACGAGGGATATTCCCCTTTCGAACGTCCTCCCGGAATGGGGGACGGCCAAGGTCACCTGCGGCTGGCTCCATATCGAGGCCGGCGGGTCTATCGTCTGCGACCTCCCGCTCGAGACCGACCTCGAAAAATTCTGGGCTTTCTACCAGGAGGACGTCCTCAAGGCGGTCGCCGGCCATATCCGGAAGAAAACGGGCGACGAACCGACGTTCTCCAAGCAGCCCTATTTCAAGCGGCTTCTCGTCGACGTCCAGGCGAGCGAGCCGGATTGCCGGATCGGCCTCGACGAGGAGATCATCTCGTCGCTCGAGGCGCTTCACGATGAGATCTACTTCGACACGCTCGACCTCCTGCGGGGCATCACCCGTTTCGACCCGGAAGACAAGGACCTGCCGGCTGACACCTCCCGGTCGTCGGCCCCGGGCAACGTCCTGCCGTCCCTGCATCCCTCACTCGAGGGCGGCCCGGCCCGGGCCAGGGTCGTCCTTGAGGACTGGCCGGCAGCCGCTCCACAAATGACCGTCCGCTGGAAGGAGAAGGGGCACGAGGAGGTCTCGCGCAAGACCGTCTTCCCGACGCTCAAGCCCAAGGAGACACGGACGACGGAGCTCGTCTACGACGGCCGGACGGACCGTATCGCCAATGTCGTCGTCGAGACCGACTGGGAGAAGGAGGCCGACTACCTGGCCCTTGTCGACATCGTGAGCTCCTGGCGCAAGCTCTTCGCCGCCGGAGCCCTGGGCGACGTCTTCGGCTTCCCGAAAGTCGAGGGCTTTACGCTCCGGCTCCTCTGCCAGACTCTGGAGAAGGACGAGAATCTCAAGGTCGTCCCGCCGCCCGGG
>Ga0209182_10000042_pt1 | contig 26844 bp, 18 predicted proteins | sample LakBais05cmmetaG_FD_185474 | JGI IMG/M metagenome (GOLD analysis project Ga0209182, IMG submission 185474) | Lake sediment microbial communities from Lake Baikal, Russia to study Microbial Dark Matter (Phase II) - Lake Baikal sediment 0-5 cm... | ecosystem: Environmental > Aquatic > Freshwater...
GCCGACTACGGCATCGTCGGCGACCTCTTCGAAGTCCTGCCGCGGCTCAAGGACGAACTGAAGAAGGCCCTCGCGGAGTAGCCTGCGTTTAAGGGTTCTTCTCCCGTGCTTGGGGAGGAACTTGCTTCGGATATTTCCTAGAACTGCGGCTCCGAGTCGCTCCGCCGCACTTCTATCGGTCGCTTCGAAAACTCCGCTCCCTGCCGGTCGGCGGGTGTTTCCTTAGAGATGTCCAGCAACAGTCTGTTCGTCACCGACCGCGTTTCCCCCACGCTCGTGACGAAGATGGCCGGGTCGTCCATGACCGGGCACTTGTTCTCGCAGATCCCGCATCCGGTGCAGAGCTCGAGGTCGATGACGGGGGCCTTCTGGACGGCGACCGAGCCGTCGGGGAGCTTGGTCTCGACCTCAAGGAACTTGATGGCTTTCGGCGAGACGGGGCAGTGTTCCTCGCAGACGATGCAGGGCTTACCCAGAGCGTAGGGGAGGCAGCGGTTCTTGTTGACCCAGGCCGTGCCGATCTTGACCTTGTTCTTCTCTTCGATGGTCAGCTTCTTGATTGCCCCCGTTGGGCAGACCTGCGTGCAGAGCGAGCAGTAGTACTCGCAATAGCCGACCTTGGGAACGAGCATCGGCGTGTAGATCCCCTCGGGCCCGGCCTCGGTCAGGACGGGCTGGAGCCCGCCCGTCGGGCAGGCCCGCATGCACTGGGCGCACTTGACGCACTTTGCCAGGAACTTGTATTCGGGGAGGGAGCCGGGCGGCCGGATGAGCTTGAGAGAGGCCCGCTTGTGGGCGGGCGTCAGTCGGAAGAAGGGCACCGCGACGACACCCAGCAAGGTGGTCAGGATGAGCTTCCGCCGCGACAGGTCGACGTTCGAAACGTTGGTCATTTTTTCGGGCCGGGCGGAAACCGGGAAACGGATGGCGCCGGTCGGGCAAATCGAGGCGCAGTTCTGGCAGTAGATACACTCGCCGCTTTTCCACTTCTCGTTCGGATAGGGCTGGGCCTGCGTTTCACAGTGCTGGGTGCAGAGGCCGCACTTGATGCATTTCTCTTCGTCGATCTTGAGCTTGAACAAGTTCCAGCGGCTGAGGAGGCCGAGGAGGGCGCCCGTCGGGCAGAGATAGCGGCACCAGAACCTTTCCTTCCGGGCATTGAGCGCGACCGCGCCGAGGAAGAGAAGGCCGATGGAAAACCCCTGGATGAACGTAACGTTGATGGTCCAGTTTTCGAGGGTCTGGGAGATCGAACGGGCCAGGCCGGTCGTCCCCAGGCCGTAGAGGATGCCGCTGAGGCTGGAAAGGGCGTAGGCTAGCGAGGGGAACACGGCCGTGGCGAAGGACCGGGTCAGGAAGGAAAACGGGTCGAGGTATCCAGCCAGGTCCAAGCCGAACAGAGCTCCGGCCAGGACGATGATCAAGATGTAGTACTTCCAGGCCAGACTCGTTTTCTCCTCCCGCGTCGGCTTGAGGAACTTCGTTTTCTTGAAGACGAACGAGGAGAACTGGTGGACCGCGCCGAGGGGGCAAACCCAGCCGCAGAAGACGCGGCCGAAAAGGATGGTCGCTACAACCGTGATCAGCGCGAAAGCGAAATAGGCGTAGACAAGACGCGCCGAAACGATGGTGACCAGGGCGAGAAGCGGGTCGAAATGGAAGAAGCGCTGGACCGTGGAGCCGATGTAGTCCTCGCCCGTGTAATGGGCGCCGAGCAGAAGATAGAGGAAGAGCCCGAAGAACGCCGTCTGGCTGGCCATCCGGAAGAGCTCGAGGATGCGGTGCTTCCTAGATTTTTCTCTTTTCAAGGCGGACCTTCTCCAGTTGGAATTCTCCGAGGCCCCGTTCCCGGGCGAAACCGAGGTAGGGAAGCTCGCGCGGCGCGACCCCGAAGAACGAAGCCCCCATGGCGTCCACGGCGACGGGGTCCGTGCCGGCGATGACCGTCTTCATGAGCTGGGTGTCGGAGAGGCGCCCGCCCTGCGGCCCGTTGCGGACGAGGATGCGGTAGGCGTCGAGGACGGTCAGCTGGGGTTTGAAGAAAGCGGCCAGGTCGACCACGGCCTTGTCGAGGCCCTGGTGGAACTGGTTGCGGGCGCCGCCGGTCGCGCCGAGCCAATTCTTCATGCCCAGGGTCAGGCGGCAGAGCGAATGGTGCTTGGCGATGGGAACGTTGATGATCTTGTCGGCCTCGACGACGTCGAGGACGATTTCCCATTCCTTGATCCAGGCGCCCTTGAGGGCCATCCTCTTGATCCGGTAGTCGTCGACGAAAAGCATGTCCCCGCCGGCCTGCTTCACGGCCTCCTGGATGCCGGAGCGGACGTAGCAGCGCTTGGCCTGGTTGGTCGTGTTGTCGATGACGATGGCCTTCTTCGCCCCGGCGTCGAGGACGAGCTCGACGAGGGCCTTGACCACCTCAGGGTTGGTGCAAGCGGCCATTTCCGGTGTCCGGTCCCAGCCGATGTTCGGCTTGATGACGACCTTGTCGCCCTTGCCGACGAACCGCTTCATGCCGCCGAGCATGGCCACGGCTTCCTTGGTGATGGCGTATGGAGATTCGCCTTCGACCGCGGCGAGTTGAAGGGCCGGGGCCTGGGCGGAAGCCTGTCCGGCGAATACCACCGGCCCGAAGCGGAGAGCCAAGCTGCCCGCGGCCATGTCTCTGATGAAATCGCGTCTCTTCATCGTCTCTATCCTTTCCCGAGGGAGCGTATGTATTCCATGATCCCGTCGTAGATGCCCTGGGCGGCCAGCTCCCGGTATTTCTTGGTCTTGAGCTTGGCCTCCTCCTTGGCGTTGCTGAGGTGGGAGATCTCGACCAGCACGGAGGGCATCTCGCCCCCGATGAGGACCCAGAAGGGGCCGCCCTTGACGCCCAGGCTCCTGACCGAAGGCAGGTCCTTGGCGAGGGACCGGACGAGATTTTTCTGGATGAACTCGGCCAGGTCCCGCGACTCCTGGATCTTGCTGTTCTGGACGATCTTCTGCAGGATCGTCTTCATCTCGCCGATGTTCTTGGTCGAGGTGGCGTTCTCGGCGGCGGCCAGCTCGATGACCGAGGGGTCGGGACTGATGTTCAGAAAAAACGTCTCGACACCGCTGCGCTTCCTGTCCCGGTGGGCGTTGGAGTGGATGGACACGAACAGGTCGGCCCGTTTCTGGTTGGCGATGACCGTCCGGTTATCGAGGGGTACGTCGACGTCCGACTCCCTGGTCAGGATGGCGTCGAGGCCCGCTTTTTCCTTGAGTAATTTCTGGAGGGCCAGGGCGACGTCGAGGTTGACGGTCTTCTCCTGAAGACCGCTCTTGCCGATCGTGCCGGGCCGCGGGCCGCCGTGGCCGGGGTCGATGACGATGGTCCGGACGCCGAGGCCGAGCTGGCGGGCCATGGAGGTCCCCGCGAGGTTCGGGTCTCGAGGGGTCACATCGCGTTTCACGGGCGGCTGGGTCTTGTCGGCGGGGGGAAGAGCCTTGTCGAGCGGCGTCGCCGAGGGCGAGGCTTTCGTTTCGCGCGGGTAGATGTCGATGACCAGCCGGAACGGGTCGAAAAGATGATAGACTCTGTAGGATCGGATCCTGGAAAACTCGACGTCGACGGCGACCCGGACCGTCGAGGTCGTCTTCTGAGAGATCCGGACCTGGCTGATATATTCCGCTTTGACAGGGTAGGATTGGCCCTGGAGGATCGGGTTGAGCTTGGCCTGGAGGACGTCGACGTAGATCCGGCCGGGGTCCTGGAGCTCACCGGAAGTGTACTCGCGGAGCTTGCCGATGTCGAGGACGATGCGGGTGAAGTTCGGATGGGTGTAGCGGCGGAGGTTGACGATCTCGACCCGCGGATCGTCCTGGGGCGCGGCGGCGAGGAAGACGGAGAGGCAGGCCAGGACCGGGAAGAGCGACCGTATCCTCTCGTATTTCAACTCATATTGATTTTATAGGACCCGCCGCCCGTTGTCCACCGGCCTGTGCCCCGCTAGGGGACATGTACGTCCGGTACGTGTCCCCTTTCTTCGCTCTCCCTGCCGGCGTATGGGCTATTCCTGCCGTCGGCCGCCCAGGGGCCTCGGGTATCGTCTCCGTCCGCTGCGGTGATTCTTCACGCCTTCCCGGGCCGGATTCGGGGACATGTACCTCCGGTACGTGTCCCCTTTCTTTAAGACTCATTTCAGATATTTCCCAGAATTGCGGCGTCGAGTACTACGCCACAATTCTGCCGGTCGCTTCTCGGAATCCGCTCCCTGCCGCTCCGACGACACCCTCGACCCCTTTTCCACCGGCCTCCTCTGGGAACACCCCCGAGTCCCTCCCTAGCGCAGGCGGGCCCTGCGCCACCCAGGCAGTGATGGGGGTCATGTAGAGCCCCCGTAGCGGAGGGGGACCCGTCGGCTCGCCGACGGGGGAACCGCCGGGACTGGTTCCCAGGGGGGCCGGGGGAAATGCATGACCCCCATTGCTGCCAAAACGGGGGGCGTCTTTAGGCCCGTACTACGCGCCGTATTTTTTCAACTTGAGGGCGTGGGCGAGCATCAGGGGCATGGCCGAGATGGAGCGGAAGCGTCCGAGAATGCCCTTGGCGCAGGCCCGTTCGGTGAATCCCTGGACGTCATCCGTCCCGGCGGTCGGCGAGACCAGCATGAACGGGTTCGGGTGCCAGGAGTGGCCGGCGAGAAGCGCTGGCGTCGAGTGGTCGGAGGTAACGACGAGGACATCCGGCTTGAGGGCCAGGAGACGCGGGATGAAGGGGTCGAGGGCCTCGATCGCGGCGACTTTGGCCGCGAATTTTCCGTCCTCGCCGGCCGAGTCGGTCTTTTTATAATGGATGTAGAAAAAATCGTGCTCCGCCCAATTCTTCTCCAGGGCGTCGAAGAGATCCATCGTTTCGTTTCCGACGTCCATCACCTCCATGCCGAGGAGCTGGGCCAGGCCTTTGTACATCGGGTAGTTGGCGATGGCCGCCGGACGGACCTTGAACAGCTCCTGCATGGTCGGGATAGTGGGGAATTTGGAGAAGCCGCGAAGGAGGGCCGCGTTGGCCTTGGCCTCGCCCGCGAGAACCGACGCGACATCGTCGAGGAAGCGGTTGACGATCGCCGACGCCTTGGCCGCTTCGGGGACGAGCGGTGCCGTCGGGAGCGGGGGCTGGCCCTCCTTCTGCGGGTCGGCGTCGGACAAAGCGTCGGCCAAGCCCTCGGCCGCGAACCGGGCGACGAAACGGTGCTCTTTCCCCGGAAAAACGCGGACCTCGACGCCGTCACGCTTGGGAAGACAGGAATTCAGGTGCCCGCAGATGCGGACGTTTTCCTCGGTCGGGATGCGGCCGGCACGACGGTCGACGATGAGGCCGTCCCGGACCGTGGCGAAATTGCCGCGGGCCACGAGGTCATTCCGGCCGACCTCGACGCCCGAGCCCAGGGCCTCGAGGATGCCCCGGCCGAGCTGGTAGCGGAGCGGGTCGTAGCCGAAGAGGGCGAGATGGGCCGGGCCGCTGCCCGGCGTGATGCCCATCATGACGGGGTCGGAGACGCCGCAAACGCCGCCTTTCGCCAGCTCGTCGAGGTTCGGCTTGCGGGCCGTCTCGAGCTCGGTCTTGCCTTCGACGGGCAGGCCGCCGACGCCGTCGATGACGAGAAGGACGATCTTCGACTCGGTCGCTTGGCTCAATTCTCTGGCCAGGTCTTCCCATTCCATGGTCGCATTCTCCTTGGAAAATCCTCCCCAGTTTAACAGATATCACCTCCCTCCGGCAATTTAAGCCTCTTGCGGCAACAGGGCCAAGAGCCCGGTTCGTGGCTCCGGGGCTCCCGGACTTGGCTGGTTTGCGCTATAATGTCCGAGGGGACAGCCATGGCCACGCTTTACATCTATCCTAAAGAGGGCGACTCGTGGAAGCTCGAGATCGACAAGGAAGCCGTTTCCATCGGGCGCGCCCAGGGCAACGACGTCACCGTCGCCGATCCCAACTGCTCCTCGCGCCACGCCTTCATCGAACTCGCGGGCGGTGGTTTCGTCATCCGCGACGCCGGCAGCAAGAACGGCACGTTTGTCAACGGCCGCCGGGTCGAATGCCCGACGGTCCTGTCCCAGGGTGACGAGATCGCCCTCGGCTCCACGACCATGACCTTCGACAGGCCGAGGATGCCCCGCGTCACGATGGTCGATTCTCCCGCGTCGGCGACGAATGCCAGCGCCGTGGTCCCCTTCCGGACGATCCTCGAAAAGACCTCCGCCACGGACGTCCGAACGTCCCCGCTCGCCGCACCGGCCGACCTCAGGGAAGAGAATCGGATCCTCCAGGTCATGATCCGGGTCAGCGAGGCTCTGGTCGCCCACAAGCCTCTCCAGGAACTTCTCGAGGACATCATGGACCTCATCGCGGAGAACCTCCCCATGGACCAGTGCGTGATCATGCTCCGCGGGGACGGCTCCGCGGCGCTCGAAACGCGCGCGGCCAGGATCCAGGGGCAGTGGCGTGGACGCCCGGAGATCCAGGTCAGCCGGACGATCGTCGCCATGGCCTACGAACGCCATCTCTCCGTGCTCCTTTCCGACGCCGCCGCCGACCCGAGGGTCGCGGGCAATGCGAGCATCATCGAGAAGGGGATACGATCGGCGCTCTGCGTTCCCATCGGGGACAATGAAGAGGTCATCGGGGTTCTCTACGCCGACCGGCATGGCCGGCTCGAGCCGTTCAAGGACGCCGACCTCCGGCTCCTCACGCTGCTGGCCAACACGGCCGCCGTGAGGATCCAGCAGGCCCGCCAGGTCGCGGCGCTCATCGGGGCCGCCAAGGTGAAGCGGGATCTCGAGACCGCCGCGGCCATCCAGCGCGATTTCCTGCCCCAGTCGCTGCCGTCCTGCGAGGGCTACGGGATGGCCGCCCGGGCCGTCCCCTGCCTGCAGGTGGGCGGCGATTACTACGACCTCGTTTCCCTCGACGCCGAGCGGATCGGCCTGGCCGTGGCCGATGTTTCGGGCAAGGGCGTCGGGGCCGCGCTCCTCATGGCCTCGCTCCGGGCCTGGCTCCGGGCCGAGCTCCTGCACGGGACCGACCTCGCCGCGCTCGGCGCGAAGCTGAACGATTTCGCCCACGAAAGCTCCGACATCCGCAGCTTCATCACCTTCTTCTTCGCGGAGCTCGACAAGGAAACCGGCGGCCTGCGCTACGTCAACGCGGGGCACAATCCGGCGCTCGTCTTCGGCCGGGACGGCCTTGTCCGCGAGCTCCCGGCGACGGGGCTCTGCCTGGGGATGCTCGCCGGCCGCCCCTACGAGGTCGGGACGGCCGCCCTCGCTCCCGGCGAGATCCTCGTGTTGTACACGGACGGGATCACGGAAAGCCGGAACACCGGAGAGAAGGAATTCGGCGTCGAAGGCTTAACCGAGGCCGTCCGCGAAGATCTGGAAAAAGACGCGCGGACGATCCTGGAAGGGGTCTTTCGACGCCTCGCCGAGTTCACCGTCTGCGCGGAACCTTTCGACGACCGGACGCTCGTCATCGTCAAGCGGGACGCATTTGAATCCGCGCCTTCCGTCTGATAATATCTCTCCATGCAGAAAGTCCTCATCCTCGATTTCGGGTCGCAGTACACCCAGCTCATCGCCCGGAAGGTCCGCGAGCTCGGCGTCTACTCGGAGATCCTTCCCTTCTCGACCCCCCTGGCCGCGATCCGTAAGGAGAAGCCGGCCGCCCTCGTCCTCTCCGGGGGTCCCCAGAGCGTCTACGGCCAGGGCGCGCCGCACCCGGCCAAGGGCGTCTTCGAGCTTGGCGTCCCGGTCCTGGGCATCTGCTACGGCGTCCAGCTCATGGCCTACGCGCTCGGCGGCGAGGTCATCCCTTCCAAGGAGCGCGAGTACGGATTCGCCTCCCTCCGCGTCCTCGACCGCTCGGGGCTCCTGGCCGAGGTCAAGGACAAGGAGCAGGTCTGGATGAGCCACGGCGACCGGCTCGAGCGCGTGCCGCCAGGCTTCCGTCTCACCGGCAGCACGGCCAACACCCGCGCGGCCGTGATCGAGGACCGCTCCAGGAAATTCTTCGGCGTCCAGTTCCACCCCGAAGTCATCCATACCAAGGAAGGTCAGAAGATCCTGGGGAATTTCCTCTTCCGGCTGGCCGGCCTGCGCTCCGACTGGACGATCTCGTCGTTCATCGAGCGCAAGGTCAAGGAGATCCGGCGGACGGTCGGGACGGGCAAGGTCATCTGCGGCCTGTCGGGCGGCGTCGACTCGCTCGTCACCTCGCTCATCATCCACAAGGCCATCCGCAACAGCCTGACCTGCATCTTCATCGACAACGGGCTCCTGCGGAAGGGCCAGTACGAGGCCCTGATGGAGGCCTTCCGCCACAAGTTCGCCCTGAAGGTCATCGGCATCGACGCCTCGGACCTGTTCCTCGACAAGCTCCGGGGCATCGTCCCGCCCGAGCGCAAGCGCAAGACGATCGGCCGGCTCTTCATCCACCTCTTCGAACGTGAAGCGACGCGGATCGGCGGCGCCGAGTTCCTGGCCCAAGGCACGATCTATCCCGACGTCATCGAGTCCAACCCGGTCAAGGGGCCGTCGTCGGTCATCAAGTCCCACCACAACGTGGGCGGCCTGCCGAAGGGCCTGAGATTCAAGCTCGTCGAGCCCCTCCGCGAGCTCTTCAAGGACGAGGTCCGGGCCCTGGCCCTCGAGCTCGGGGTCGACGCGGACTTCATCCATCAGCACCCCTTCCCCGGGCCGGGGCTGGCCGTCCGGCTGATCGGGGAGGTCGATCGGGACAGCCTGGAGATCCTGCGGGCCGCCGACGACATCGTCCTCCAGGAAGTCACCCGGGCGGGGATCTACAAGAAGCTGTGGCAGGCCTTCGCCGTCCTGCTCCCCGTTCGCTCGGTCGGCGTCATGGGCGACCAGAGGACCTACCACCGCGTCGTCGTCGTCCGGCTCGTCCAGAGTACGGACGGCATGACGGCCAACTGGTACCCGGCGTCGCCCAAGCTCATGGCCCGCATCTCGACGCGCATCGTCAACGAAGTCCAGGGCGTCAACCGCGTCGTCTACGACGTGACGACCAAGCCGCCCGGGACGATCGAGTGGGAATAAGTCCGCCGCCGACTGACGGATCACCATGGAACCGACATTCGTTCATCTTCACAACCATTCCGAGTACAGCGTCCTTGACGGCTGCCTGAAGGTCGCCGACCTCGTCGACGCGGCCTACAAGAACAACATGCCCGCGGTCGCCATCACCGACCACGGCAACATCTTCGGCGCCGTCCAGTTCTTCAAGCAGGCCAAGGCCAAGGGAGTCAAGCCCATCCTCGGCTGCGAGGTGTACGTCGCCCCGAAGAGCCGTTTCGACAAGCATTCGAGCCCCGGGGACGACATCCACCACTTCCACCTCATCCTCCTCGTCAAGGACGACCGCGGCTACAAGAACCTCTGCAAGCTCGTCACCCAGAGCTATCTCGAGGGCTTCTATTACCGGCCGCGGATCGACAAGGAGCTCCTGGCCGCCCACGCCGAAGGGCTCATCGGGCTCTCGAGCTGCCTCAAGGGCGAACTGGCCACCTGGCTTTCCCGGGGGTTCCCCGAGAAGGCCGAGGATTCCGCCCGGGCCTACGCCTCGATATTCCCGGCCGGCGACTTCTACGTCGAGCTCCAGGACCACGGCCTCCCCGAGCAGAAAGCGGTCAACCCCCAGCTCGTGGCCATCGCCCGCAAGCTTGGCCTGCCCCTCGTGGCGACGAACGACATCCATTTCGCGCGCAAGGAGGACGCCGAGAGCCAGGACGTCCTCGTCTGCATCCAGACGAACCGGAAGATCTCCGACCCGGACCGGCTCAAGTTCAGCACGGACCAGTTCTACTTCAAGTCCGCGGCCGAGATGACGGAGCTTTTCCGCGAGACACCCGAGGCCATCCGGAACACGGGCCGGATCGCCGCCCAGTGCGGCTTCGATTTTCCGACGAAAACCTATTACCTCCCGAAATTCGCCCCGCCGAGCGGCAAGGACCTCGGCGAGTACTTCGAAGAGATCGCCTGGGCGGGCTTCCAGGCCCGCATGGCCAGACGCCAGGCCGAGGGGCCGAACGGCGTCGCCTCCCACTCCATGACGGAATACGAGGAGAGGATGAAGCGGGAGATCAAGCTCATCAAAGAGATGGGCTTCGAGGGCTACTTCCTCATCGTCTGGGACCTGCTCAAGGCCGCCCGCGAGAAGGGCATCCCCGTCGGGCCGGGCCGGGGGTCGGCGGCGGGCAGCCTCCTCGCCTATGCCCTCGAGATCACCGAGATCGATCCGCTCGAGTACGACCTCCTCTTCGAGCGCTTCCTCAACCCTGAGAGGATCAGCCTGCCCGACATCGACATGGACTTCTGCGCCCGCCGCCGCCAGGAGATGATCGAGTATGTGACCAAGAAATACGGCCAGGAGAATGTCTGCCAGATCATCACCTTCGGGACCATGGCCGCCCGCGGCGCCATTCGCGACGTCGGCCGCGTCCTCGAAGTGCCCCTGCCCGAGGTCGACCGGATCGCCAAGATGATCCCTTTCGTGCCGGACGCGACGATCGCCGACGCCCTGAAAAGCGTTCCCGAGCTGAGGACGCTTCGCGACCGGAACTCCAAGATCGCCCAGCTCCTGGCCATCGCCCAACGGATCGAGGGCCAGGTCCGCCACCCCTCCATCCACGCCGCGGGCATCGTCATCACGCCCCGGCCCCTGGTCGAGTTCCTGCCGCTCTACCAGTCGGTCAAGGGCGAGATCACGACCCAGTTCCCCATGGGCGACGTCGAGGCCCTGGGCCTGCTCAAGATGGACCTCCTGGGCCTCCGGAACCTGACCGTCATCGACGACGCCCTGGAGCTCATCCGCAAGGAGACGAGCCTGGTCATCGACATCAACAACCTGCCCCTCGACGACGGCCCGACCTTCGACGTCTTCAAGGCCGGGAACACGGACGGCGTCTTCCAGTTCGAAAGCCCGGGTATGAAGGACCTCCTGCGCCGCTTCCGCCCCGGGGAATTCCGGGACCTCATCGCCCTCAACGCCCTCTACCGGCCGGGCCCGCTCAAGAGCGGCATGACCGACGAGTTCATCCACCGCCGCAACCACCCCGAGCGGGTCGCCTACGAGCTCGCCGAGCTCGAGCCCGTCCTCAAGGAGACTCGCGGCATCATCGTCTACCAGGAACAGGTCATGCGCATCGCCACCGACCTGGGCGGGTTCACCCTGGCCGGGGCCGACATCCTGCGCAAGGCCATGGGCAAGAAAGACAAGGAGACGATGAAGGCCCAAAAGCAGAAGTTCGTCCAGGGGGCCAAGAGAAAGGGCATCAGCCAGTCCAAGGCGGACAAGATCTTCGAGCAGATCAAAGAGTTCGCCGAGTACGGCTTCAACAAGTCCCACAGCGCCGCCTACGCCTTCTTGGCCTTCCAGACGGCCTACCTCAAGGCCCATTACCCCGTCCATTTCCTGGCCGCCCTGCTGACGTCCGAGGCCGAGCGCGGGTCGACGCCCCAGGTCGTCAAGTACATCGGCGAGTGCCACGAGATGGGCATCCAGGTCCTGCCACCGGACATCAACAAGAGCGAGTTCCGGTTCACGGTCGAGGGCCGCGACATCCGCTTCGGGCTGGCCGCGGTCAAGGGCATCGGCCAGGCGGCCGTCGAGGAGCTCGTCGCGGCCCGCAAGAGAGCCGGCGGCTTCAAGTCGCCGTTCGACCTCTTCCTCGAGCACGACACCAAAGTCCTCAACCGCAAGGCCGTGGAGAGTCTGATCAAGGCCGGGGTCTTCGACTCGCTGGGCTGGAAGCGGTCGCAGTGCTACCACATGCTCGACCGGATGATCGACTTCGGCCACGAGGTCCAGAAGGCCCAGGCCACCCGCCAGACGTCCCTCTTCGGCTCGGGCGGGGCCGAGCCGCCGCCCATCCCCCAGGAAGTCCGGGAGATGCGGGAGTGGGACGAGTCCCACGTCCTGTCCTACGAGATGGACGCCCTCGGCCTTTACATCACCGGCCATCCCCTGGCCCAGCATAAGGACCGGGTGCGAAAGCTCGTCAGCCACCTCCTCAGCGAGCTCGACTCCGAGCGGGACTTCGACAAGGAAGTTCGCCTGGCTGGTATCATCGGCTCGCTCAAGCAGCTCAAGACGAAAAAAGACGAGCGCATGGCCACCTTCGTCCTCGAGGACCTGACCGGCAAGATCGAAGTCGTCGCCTTCCCCGAGTGCTTCGGCAAATACGGGACGTACCTGAGAGAAGGCCAGCTCCTCTGGGTCAAGGGCAAGTACATGGGCGAAGAGGACAACCGCCGCATCAGCCTGAGCCAGGCCATGCCGCTCGCCGAGGCTTTCGAGAAGCAGGCCAAGCGCGTCGTCGTCCGCATCTTCCTGCCCGGCCTCGAGGAGGCGACGCTCTCCGAGCTCAAGGCGATCCTGGACGCCCACGAGGGGAAGTGCCCCGTCTACTTCGAGCTCGAAACGCCCCGCTCCTACCGCCTGACGGCCCAGAGCGCCGAGGTCCAGAAGGTCACGCCTTCGGAGGACCTCATCAAGAAGGTCGAGGCCCTGCTCGGCGAGAAGTCGGTTTCGATCGATTATTGACGGGCCGGGGCGAAAAAGGTAGATTAAGTTGATTATTCTGTTGATTTTCTGAGGATTGACGTGCCCTACAGGATCATCGTGGCCGACCCCAGCCCTTCGGTCCAGAAGACCGTTCAGCTCGTCTTCGCCGAGCCGGAGTTCAGGGTCTTCGTGTTCGAGGACGGGGCGTCTCTCCTTGAATCGGTCGCGGACGTCCGGCCGGACGCGCTCCTGGTCAGCTTGACGCTCCCGGGCCGGGACGGCTACGAGGTCGGTAAGACCCTGAGGAGCCGGAAGGAGCTCGCCACGGTCCCGCTCATCGGGCTGAAGGGGACCTTCGAGTCCTTGGACACGAACAGGAACGCTCCGTCCGACTACGACGAGGTCGTCCAGAAGCCCTTTGATTCGGAGAGGCTGGCCGCCGTCGTCCGAGAGCTCATCGCCCGGAAGACCGGGCCATCGTCGCTGCCCGAGGAGCCGCTCTGGCCCGCGGCCGGGGGCGATTCCGGGACGAAAACCGGTCCGGCGCCCGCCGCGGACCAGGGCCTCAAGGATTGGGTCCGCGAGGAAATGGTCGGCATGGAGCGGGAGATCGAGAAACGGGTCCGGGCGCGCGTCGTCGCGGACATCAAGGAATGGACATCGAAACCATGAACACCAAAGACGAGTTGGCCAAAGCCTACGACCCCAAACCCGTCGAGGAGAAGTGGGGGAAATTCTGGCTGGACGAAGGGCTCTTCGTCGCCGACCCCAAGTCCCCGAAGCCCAAGTTCTCGATGGTCCTGCCGCCGCCGAACGTCACCGGCATCCTGCATATGGGCCACGCCCTCTGCTTTACCCTGCCCGACATCATCATCCGCTGGAAGCGGATGCAGGGCTACAACTGCCTCTGGCTCCCGGGCACGGACCACGCTTCGATTGCCGTCCACAACGTCATCGAGAAAAGCCTGGCCGAGAAGGGCTTGACCCGGGAGAAGGTCGGTCGCGAGGAATTCCTCCGCATCGCCTGGGACTGGAAGGCGAGGTACGGCGGGGCCATCACCGGCCAGCTCAAAAAGCTCGGCGCCTCGCTCGACTGGTCCCGGGAACGCTTCACCATGGACCCGGGCTTCAGCCGGGCCGTGAAACAGGTCTTCGTCTCCCTCTACGACGAGGGGCTCATCTACCGCGACTATTTCCTCGTCAACCGCTGTCCGCAATGCCGGACGGTCCTCTCCGACATCGAGATCGAGCACAAGGACCTCCACGGCAAGCTCTGGCACATCCGCTACGCCGTCGAAGGGTCGGCCGAGTCCGTGGTTGTGGCGACGACACGGCCGGAGACCATGCTCGGCGACACGGCCCTGGCCGTCCACCCCGACGACGAGCGCTACGCGCATCTTCACGGCAAGCGCGTCATCCTGCCGCTCCAAAACCGCTCCATCCCGGTCATCACCGACGAACGCATCGAGCGGGAGTTCGGCACGGGCGCGGTCAAGGTCACCCCGGCCCACGACCCCGTCGACTTCGAGCTCGGGAAAAAACACGGCCTGGAGCAGGTCATCGTCATCGACGGCTCGGGCCGGATGACCGAGGCGGCGGGCCCGGACTTCGCCGGCCTCGACCGCTTCGCCGGCCGGGCCAAGGTCGTCGAAAAGCTGCGCGAGCAAGGGCTCCTGGTCAAGATCGAGGACCACGACCACGCCGTCGGCCACTGCTACCGCTGCAAGAACGTCATCGAGCCGCATCTCTCGTGGCAGTGGTTCGTCCGCATCAAGCCGCTGGCCGACGAGGCCATCCGCGTCGTCGAGGACGGCTCGATCGAGTTCATCCCGGCGAACTGGGCCAAGACGTATTTCGAATGGATGTACAACATCCACGACTGGTGCATCTCCCGCCAGCTCTGGTGGGGGCACCGCATCCCGGCCTGGTACTGCCGGGACTGCGGCCGCATCATGGTGGCCATGGAGGCGCCGGCGAAATGCGATGCGTGCGGCAGCGCGCTCGACCAGGACGAGGATGTCCTCGACACCTGGTTCTCGTCCGCCTTATGGCCCTTCGGGACGCTCGGCTGGCCCGACGAGACCGAGGACCTCGAGACGTTCTATCCGACCGACCTCATGTCTACCGGCTTCGACATCATCTTCTTTTGGGTCGCCCGCATGATCATGATGGGCCTCAAGTTCCGGGGCCGGATCCCCTTCCGCCACGTCTTCATCAACGGCCTGGTCCGGGACCTCAAGCGGCGCAAGATGAGCAAGTCCGAGGGCAACATCATCGATCCGCTGGAGATGATCGACAAATACGGCACCGACGCCCTGCGCTTCACCCTGGCCGCGATGGCCGTGCCCGGCATGGACCTGGCCCTGTCCGAGGAGCGCATGTCCGGCTACCAGGCCTTCGCCAACAAGATCTGGAACGCCTCGCGCTTCGTCCTGATGAACCTGGGCCAGGACCGTCCCGCCGTCCGGGAGGCCGAGCTGACGCTCGCCGACCGCTGGATCCGGAGCCGTCTCGCCGAGGTCACGGCGGAGCTTTCCTCGAGCCTGGAGCAATACAAGTTCTATGAAGCGGCCGACCTCGTCTACCACTTCATCTGGCACGAGTTCTGCGACTGGTACATCGAGTTCGCCAAGGTCGGGCTCCGGAAAGGCAACAGGACGACCGAGGCCGTCCTGGCCGACGCCCTCGACCGCATCCTGCGCCTCCTCCACCCGTTCATGCCCTTCATCACAGAAGAGATTTGGCAACACCTACCTGGAACCGGGAAGTCGATTACGGTGGCTGACTTCCCCAGACCCGAGCCTGGTTGGCGGGATGAGGCCCTGGAAAGGGAAATGGCCCTTGTCCAGGAAGTCGTCGAGGAAACGCGGAAGATCCGCACCGAGAACAAGATCGCGCCTAGAGAAAAAATAAAGCTCATATTAGTTGAAGGTCACGCAAAGGGGACATCGAATGCGTCCGGAAAGGCGACCATCATTAGGACTGAATCTGAGCTTATAAGGGGATTGACTGGCGCGGCTGAGCTCGAGTTTGGTGAAGCTATGCCGGCAGGAGATGATCTGCTCAAGGGGGTTACCGGGCCATGCGAGATAGGGATAATCCCGCCTAAGCCAACCGACCTCGGCCCGGAGCGCGAGCGGCTGCAGAAGGAGATCGCCAAGGTCGAAGCGGAAACGGCCAAGATCGAACGCAAGCTCGAGAACGCCGACTTCGTGGCCAAGGCGCCGGCGGCCGTGGTCGAAGAAAACCGGGTCCGACTCGACGAGCTCCGGGGCCGCCGGGAGAAGCTCGGCCAGAACCTGGCCAAGGTCGCCGCCGCGTCCTGAAGCCGGAAGCGGGGAGCCATGCCCGTCGGAACCATCGTCCATCGGAGGGAGTGCGTCGGCTCGACGAACGACGCCGCCCGCGAGCTGGCTCTGGCCGGGGCCGACCACGGCACGGCCGTCGTCGCCGGGGAACAGACCCGGGGCCGGGGCACGAAAGGCAGGGTCTGGCATTCGCCGCCCGGCCTGGGGCTCTACGCGTCGTTCATCCTCCGCGGCCCGGCGGCGGGCCCGGTTCCCTTCCTTCACCTCCTGCCCCTCGCCGCGGGGCTGGCCGCTTCAGACGCGGTCCTGGCCGTGGCCGGCGCCGCTGTCCGGCTTAAGTGGCCGAACGACCTCGTCCATGACGGAAAGAAGCTCGGGGGCATCCTGTCCGAGGGCGTCTCCGGCGGACCGGCCGGGGATTTCGCCGTCGTCGGGGTCGGCATCAACGTCGGTCACGATCCCCCGGACTTCCCCGCCGACCTGCGCGCGTCGTCGACCTCCCTCCGGATCATCGGAGGCAGGGCGGTGACGATCGCGTCCGTTTTCGACGGCCTTTGCCGGGCGCTGGACTGCTGGTATAATGCCCTCGCCCGGGGAGACAAGGGGTCGGTCATCAGAACGTTCGAAGCGAGGATGGCCTTTCCGGCCGGCCTGCCCATCCGGGTCACGACGGCCGCCGGGACGTTCACCGGCATCTGCCGCGGCCTCGACGAGGACGGCCGCCTCGTGGTCGAACGCGCCGGCGCGGCGGGCATGGTCGCCCTCGACGCCGTCCTCGGCCTCGACGGGGCTTGACAAGGAGGACCGAAATGCTCTTGGCTTTCGATGTCGGGAACACGACGATCGCCGTCGGGCTTTTCCGCGGCAAGAAGCTCGTCAAGAGCTGGAAGATCAAGACGGACAGCGACAAGACGGGCGACGAATACGGGGCCATCCTGCTCAACCTGATCCAGGTGGCCGGGCTGCAAGCCAAGACGATATCCTGCGCGATCATCTCGAGCGTCGTCCCTCCCTTGACGCCCGTCATCGAGGACTTGTGCCGGGAGTATTTCGGGACGGCGGCTTCGGTCGTCGGCCCGGGCCTCAAGACGGGCATGCCCATCCTCTACGAGAACCCCCTCGAGGTCGGGGCGGACCGGATCGCGGCCGCGGTCGCCGCCTTCGAGAAGTACGGCGGTCCGGCCATCGTCGTCGACTTCGGCACGGCGACGACGTTCGACGCCGTCTCGGCCAAGGGTGAGTACCTGGGCGGGGCGATCGCCCCGGGCATCCAGATCGCCGCCGAGGCCCTCTATCTCAAAACGGCCCGCCTCCCCCGCATCGAGATCAAGAAGCCGAAGCGGGCCATCGGCCGCACGACCGTGTCCAGCATGCAAGCGGGCCTCTACTTCGGCTATATCGGCCTGGTCACGAACACGATCGAGGAGATCCGCAAGGAGCTGGGGAAAAACGCCCGGGTCGTGGCCACGGGCGGCTTCGGCAGCCAGATCGCGGCGGAGCTTCCGGCGATCGAGGCCTACGAGCCGGACCTCGTGCTCGAGGGCCTGAGGATCATCCACGAGAGGAACCGCGACGCCAAGCCCTAGACCGCGCGCCGGCCGGACGACCATGGACACCGAAGACAAGGGACAGAGCGGGTACTACCAAACGATCGCCCACGAGTTGCTCGCCCGCCGCGGCCCGCCGTTCTTCCTGTCGCCGCGGGACCAGTCCACGATCGCCTCCTGGGAATCCAGGCGAGTCCCTCTCCAAGTCGTCCTCGAGGGCATCGGCCGGGCCTTCGATAGCCTCAAGACGAGGGGCAGGGGGACGAAAGGGGTATCGCTCGCCTTTTGCGACAGACAGGTCGACGCCGCCCTGGCCCAGCACCTGGACCGGTCGGCCGGCCGGGGAAATGCCGCTGGGCCGCGGCCCGGGAAAAAGGACCGGGCCCGCCGGGAGGTCGAGAAAGGGCTCCGCGGCCTGGCCCCGGACGACCGGGAGATCGCCCGCTTGCTCGAGGCGGCCCTTGCGGCTCTGGCCGCGCCGAAGCCCGACGAGGCCGCGCTCGAGCGGATAGACGCCGAGGTCGAAGAGCTCCTCTGGGGCCGGGCGACAGGCCCGGAGAAGGGCGCGGCCGAGGCCGAGGCCCGCAAAGGGCTCCGGGGCCGGCGGCCCGAAGGGCTCGAAGCCATGGTCCGCCGTCAGGTCGTCAAGGAGTCGCGGGACGGCCGCAAGATCCCCCATGTCTCCCTCTATTATTATTGAGAGGACATGCCCATGACCGCCATCAAGGTCCTCGCCCTGCTCAAGAAACACAAGGAAGGCCTGCCCTTCGACGAGATCCTGACCGAGCTCGGCGTCAAGCGCCGGGACAGGGCCAAAGTGCTCGAGGAGATCCGGAAACTCAAAGCCCGGGGGGACGTTCGTTTCCTCCGCGGCCGCTTCCTCCTCTCCGAGAGGACGGGCCTCGTCCGCGGGCGATTCGTCACCGCCCGTCCCGGCTTCGGGTTCGTCACGCCGGAGGGCGGCGGCAAGGACATCTTCATCCCCGCCCGTCATGCGCAGGGGGCCCTTCCGGGCGACGAGGTGATGGTCGTCGTCAACGAGCGGGGCAAGTTCGGCAAGCCCGAAGGGAAAATCGAGCGCATCCTCAAGAAGGGACGGACGGCGCTCCTCGGAGTCTACCGCGAGCGGGGAGGCGCCCCCTTCCTTCAGCCGTTCGACTCGCCGTCGCAGGACGACGTCCCCCTCAAATCCCGCGGCAAACTCGGGCCCGCCCCGGGGATGATCGTCGAAGCCGACCGGGCCACCCTGGCCGTCACGCGGGTTTTCGGGATGCCCGAGGACCCGGGGGTCGACGCCCAGGTGGTCATCAGGCGGTACGGGCTCCGGCCGCAGTTCCCGGAGGAGGTCCTGAATGAGGCCGCCGGGATTCCGGACGTTTTATCCGCCGGCGCAATCGAAGGGCGGCGGGATTTCCGCGACTGGCCGTCCGTGACCATCGACGGGGAGAAGGCCCAGGATTTCGACGATGCCGTCAGCATCCGTCGGCTCCCCGACGGGGGCTGGCTCCTCGGCGTCCATATCGCCGATGTCTCCCACTACGTCCAGCCCGCGAGCCCGCTCGACCGCGAAGCCTTCGAGCGGGGTACGAGCGTCTATTTCCCCGACCTGACCATACCCATGCTTCCCGAGAAACTCTCCAACGACCTCTGCAGCCTGCGGCCGAGAGAGCCGCGGCTCACGGTCTCGGCCCTGATGGACATCGGCGACGACGGCCGGGTCCGCCAGGCCGAGTTCGCTCCTTCCATCATCCGTACGGCCCACCGGATGACGTACACTTCGGTGTTCAAGATCTTCGAGGGGGACGCCGCCGAAGCGAAAGCCTACGCCGATGTCGTCCCCGACCTCCTGCTGATGCGGGAGCTGGCCCGGGCCCTTCGGGAACGGCGGCTGGCCGAGGGGAGTCTCGACTTCGACCTCGTCGAGCCCGAGCTCGTCTACGAGGCGGGGAAGCTCCTCTCCGTCGCGGCCGCGGAAAGGAACGAGGCCCACCGCCTGATCGAGGAGTTCATGGTCACCGCCAACGTCGCCGTGGCCACGGCCTTTTCGGAGAAGAAAATCCCGGCCATCTACCGGATCCACCCCCAGCCTGACGTCGGCGACCTCGGAAAATTGCGCGACCTCATCCTCAATTTCGGTTTGACCCTGCCGGAGCCGGCCAAGGTCCGGTCGAAGGACCTCCAGCACGTCCTCGAAAAGGCCGAGGGCCTCCCCGGCGAGAAGTTCGTCGGCCTGCAGGTCCTGCGGGCTATGAAGCTCGCCGTTTATTCGACCGGGAACGTCGGCCACTACGGCCTGGCCCAGGTCCACTACACGCATTTCACCTCGCCCATCCGCCGCTATCCCGACCTCGTCGTCCATCGCATCCTCAAGGGCCTCCTCGCCCGGGAGGAGCCGGGCCGGCTTCCCCTCGATACAATCGCCGCGAAATCCTCCGAGCGGGAGCGGAACGCCGCCGAGGCCGAGCAGGCGCTCCTCGAATGGCGGATCTTCCGCTTGCTCAAGGACCGCCTGGGCGACGAGTTCAGCGGGATGGTCGTCGACGTCATCAAGGCCGGCCTCATCATCGAGGTCGACGAGTACTTCGTCTCCGGCCTCCTGCCCTTCGACTCCCTGAGTGGGGACTACGAGCCGAAGCCGGCGGCTCGCCGGCTCCGGCCGCGCCGGCTCCGGAAAACGTTTGACTTGGGGGACGAAGTTCGTGTAATCCTTGTCTCCTGCGACCCGGCCCTGCGCCGCATGAGCTTCGTCCCGGCGGCGGACCCGGAGGAAAGCCGCCCATGAAAACGCCCGCATTCGACGCTATCCTCGACTTCCCGCTGGGGAAACAGGGCCAAGACGTACGGGCCGAAGCCGTCTTCCTCGAAGGCGCCATCGCCGCCCGATTCACCGAGTATCCGGTCCCCGGCCGGAAGGACGCCCCGTTCGTCCGGGCCCAGGCCGTCGGGCCCGTCGATGTCAAGTGGGGGGACCCGTTCGAAGTCCGGACGGCGGCCGGCGGTATCCTCGGCCGCGGCACCTGTCTTTATCCGGGCTCGCCGTCGCCCGACGAGCTCAAGCTTTCGAAGCGCAAGGCCCTCCTGACGCGGTTCTCGCTCGGGGAAAAGGACATGATCCTAGCCCTCGCGGAGGCGGGGGGCCTGAAGGGCCTGAAGGGGGAGGACATCTCCGTTTTCTGCCGCTTGCCCAGGTCCCGCGTCGAGGCCCTGGCTCGCCTCCTCGAAGAGGAAGGGAAAGCCCGCATCCTCGCGTTTTCGCCCCTGTTCCTCGTCTCCCAGGGCACCCTGGATTTCCTCCGCGGCCGGGTCCTTTCCTTCCTCACCCAGTACCACAAGAAACACTCCTCCCAGAGAGGGGCTCCCCTCGAGAAGATCGAGAAGCGCTTCGACGCCCCCCGGACCGTCCTCGTCCTGGCCCTCCGGCTGCTGGCCAAGGAGGGGCGGATCCTCGAGGAGGGGGGCATCGTCCGGCTTCCCGATTTCCGGATCCCCCTCACGGCCGCAGACGAAGAGACCGTGGCCGCGCTCGAACGGATGGTCCTCAGCGGCGAGCTCGGGAGCGTGACCCTGGACGACATTCAGGCCGAATTCAAGCTCACCCAGGGGAAGCTTCATACGCTCCTCGCCGTTCTCGCCGAGCGGAAGAAGATCGTCGAGGGCCTGGACGGGTTCATTCTCCATTCCCGCTGGCTCGACGAGATCGTCCGCAAGATCCGGGGGTCCGGGAAACCGGAATTGACCGTCGCCGATTTCAAGGCGATGACCGGCCTGTCGCGCAAGTACAGCATCCCTCTCCTCGAGCTACTAGACAGCATGGGGATAACGAGACGAAAAGGTTCTGTGAGAGACATACTTTGATCCCCAGGCAGTCCTAATCCTCATGTTTCCATGAGGGTTAGGGCAGCATCCCTCTTCTCGAACTTTTAGATAGTATGGGCGTGACGCGGCGGAAAGGCTCTGTGCGGGATATTCTTTAGCTACTTCGTCTCGTCTTCGGGCTTCTTGTCGTCCTTTTTCTTGAGGGCGGTCTTGAGCAGGTCGCCGAAGATGCCGAACTTGGGCTGCTCTTTCGGGGCCGGCTTGAACTCCTCTTTCTTTTCCTTGGCCCGCTGTTCGAGGCCCTCTTCCGCTTTTTCCTTGACGGCGGCCAGGGCTTCCTGGACCGATTCTTCCTCGACGAGCTTCTCTTCGATGACCCGGCGTTCGCTTTTCTTCGGGCCCTGGCCCTTCTCGCCCTCGGACATAAGCTTCTTTTTCTTGAAGACCTTTTCCTTCTTCAGGGGGGCGCCGGGCTCGGGGAGGGGAGCGGGAGCCTTCGGGCGTTCTTTGGGGACCGCTTTCGCGGCGGCCTCGGCTCCCCGCAGCTCTTCGGCCACGGCTTCGAGGGCGGCTTCCTCGGGCGTGATGGCTTCGGCCTCGGGTTCGGCGTAGGTTTCGGGGAAGGCGGCCTCGAGCGGCGCCTCCTCTTTCGGGACGTAGGGCTCGTGATACGTGAAGACGCCCTTTTTCTCGGACTTAGTGAATTCCGGCGAATTCAGGAGGGTGAATTCCACGTCCTCCTGGTTCGTTTGGCGGATGACGTCGACGAGGTGGTAGGCCCGCAGGAAATGGAGGGAATGCGAGGACGTGGCCAGGGCGGGGTTCTTGAAGACGGGGACGACGAGCTCCTTGAGGTCGAGACCCTCGCGTGTCGCGGCGAGCGGCAGAAGCCGGGCCAGCGTCTCGCGATCGATGTAGATGATCTTGTTGGGCTCGGCGTAGGTGTAGACCTCCTCGCCCGTGTTGCGGAACTCGTCCTTTTCGGCGTCGTAGTCCAGGCGGGCGATGGACATCTTCTTCTTCGATTTCTTGATCCAGAACTTGAAGGCGTTGGGGCCGGTTTTTTCAAGGGTCAGGCTCGTCCCTTGGGGCACGTTGTGCTGGGTGTAGAAATCCTGGAGCCCCAGGAAGAAGTTCTGGTTCGGGTAGTAATAGATCGTGTAGGACTTACCTTCCTCGGGATCCGTGAACGTGTACTCCCGGGCGTGGGAGAGCTCCTTGTTCAAGCTGCGGGGGACCTTGACCCCACCCGAAAGGATCTCGCGCCAGGTGAGGTAGATCTTGATCGGGAAGGCCTGGACGATGCTCATCTCGGGCTTCTCGACCTCCTCGAGCTCGGGGACCTTGGCCATCGGGGCGGCCAGGGGGAGGTTCTCGGGCAGGGCGTTGAGGATCGACTTGACGTGCCACTTTCCCCAGCCGGATTCGGCCAGGAGGATGAAGTCCTTCTTGAATTTCTTCTCGAGGAGGGCGGAGAGGCTCAGACAGGTGAGGTCGAAAAGGTCGCTCGACGCCTCCAGGCCGAAATATTTCTTGACAAGGTCTTCCGTCGTGGCCGAGCGCCGGGTCTCGACGAACTCGTTTTCGATCTCATGGATCTTCTCGGGAAGAATGTCCACGCGCTTCGCCGAAAGCTGCCAGAGGTCGTTCCAGCTGAAGACTTTGGGGTTCTTGGCCAGGACGGCGCGGAGGTTCTTCTCGAGCGCCTTGAGGTCGCGCTCGGTCATGGGCAGCTCGGTCAGCCGCGGGTCGTCGCCCTTGGCCATGATCTCGGCGGCCTGGTTCCGGCCTTCGAGGCTCGCGGGGAGCAGAACCTGGGTCCTGGTCTTTTTCATGTAATCGACGTATTTCCGGAAGACGCCGCCGCCGGGGTAATCGAGTTCGAGCATCTCGCAGTTGAAATGCTTGGAATACGTCTTGGCGATGATCTTCAGGATGATCCGGCCCTCGAAGTGCTCGATAGCTTTGCTGCCCACGGTCAGGGGCTCGTTGTAGTCCTTTTCGATGAAGTCGCCCACCTCGTAGTGGGCGTAGGGGTCGTACTTCTTGACGGCCTGCGTCCGCTCCGTGGCCGTCTTCTCGAAGGCCAACTTTCCGGCGAGCGCGTGCGTCGACTGGGGCTGGGGCGTCCGTTCGAGCTCCTGCTCGACGAGGGCGATGTCCTCGGCGGACACCGTAGTGAGGGTGGTCATTTCGCTGTTCATGTTCAGTCTTTTTTCCTCATCAGCGCGAGGAGGATGGCCTTTTGGGCGTGGAGCCGGTTCTCAGCCTGGTCGTAGACGACGGAGCTCGGCGCGTCGATGACCTCGTCGGTGACCTCGTCACCGCGGTGGGCCGGTAGGCAGTGCATGAAGACGGCACCGTTCTTGGCGTGGGACATGAGGCGGGCGTTGACCTGGTACGGGGCGAAGATGCGGGCCCGTTTCTCCTTTTCCGCCTCCTGGCCCATAGATGCCCAGACGTCGGTGTAGACGGCGTCGGCCCCGCTCGCGGCCTCCTCGGCCGAGTTTGTCAGGGTCAGGGCGAAGCCGGTGTCCTGGCCGTCCTCCCGGGCCGCCTGGACCATTTCGGGCTTCGGCTCGTAACCGGCGGGCGTCCCTACGGCCATCTTCGTCCCGCCCCGGGCGGCGGCCAGCATCAGGCTGTGGCAGACGTTGTTGCCGTCGCCGACATAAGCCAGCTTGAGGTTGGCCAGGGAGCCCTTGTGCTCTCGCAGGGTCAGGAAATCGGCCATCGCCTGGCAGGGGTGGGAGAGATCGGTCAAGGCGTTGATGACCGGGATCTTCGTGCTGGCGGCGAGGTCGACGGCGATCTGGTGCCCGAACGTCCGGAGCATGATCCCGTCGACCCAACGCTCGAGGTTCTTGCCGATGTCGTAGGCGCCCTCGCGGCTGCCCATCTGGATGTCCGAGGGGGCGAGGTAGATGGCCTCGCCGCCGAGCTGGAGCATGCCCGCTTCGAAGGTCATACGCGTCCTCAAGGAGGGCTTCTGGAAGATCATGGCCAGGATCCGGTGTTCGAGCGCCCGGCGGTACTTGCGCGGGTTCTTCTTAACTTCCGCCGCGCGGTCGAGCAGCTGGCTGAATTCGTAGATGCTCAGGTCGCGGATCGACAGGAAATCTTTCTTCATTGCGGCTCCTCCTCGAGTGAAGCGATGATCCGGGTCCCCGAGCGGTTGAGCATGGCGGCCTTGAGATGGGAGTCCTTGGTGATGAGGACCTCCCGGCCGCCGGCCTCGATGTACTCAACGGCGGCCCGGATCTTGGGCCCCATCGATCCCGGGGGGAACTGGCCGTCCGCCAGGTGCTTTTTGGCCTCGTCCACGGTCAGGACCGGGGCCTCCTCCTGGTCGGGCTTGCCGAAATTGATGAAGACGCGCTCGATGGCGGTCAGGATGACGAAGAGGTCGACCTTGACCTCGCGGGCGAGCAGGCTCGCAGCGTAGTCCTTGTCGATGACGGCCTCGACGCCCTCGAAGAGGCCGTTGCCGTTGATGATGACCGGGATGCCGCCGCCGCCGGCCGCGATGACGACCCGGCCGGCTTCGACGAGCTCGCGGATGATGCCGCTGGGGACGACGTCGATGGGTTTGGGCGAGGCGACGACCTTGCGATAGCCGCGGCCGGAGTCCTCGACCATCGTCCACTTCTTCTCCCGGGCGAGCATCTGGGCCCGGTACTTCGAGTAGAAAGGCCCGATGGGTTTGGTCGGCTTCCCGAAGGCCGGGTCGTCCTTGTCGACGACGACCTGCGTCACGAGGGAGGCGACCTCCTTGTCGATCGAGTGCCGGCGGAGTTCGTTGATGATCGCCCTCTCGAGCATGTAGCCCATGCTGCCCTCGGTCATGGCGTCGCAGACGTCGAGCGTATAGGGCGGGATCTTGTTGGCCGCCTCCTCCATCTGGATGAGCAGGTTGCCGACCTGGGGCCCGTTGCCGTGAACGATGATGAGCTCGTAGCCCTTGCGGACGATGTGGACCATGAGCTCGGCCGCCTTCTGGGCGTTCCGCATCTGCTCGGCCTGCAGACCTCTCTGGTCTTCGGGGAGCATGGCGTTGCCGCCGAAGGCGACGAGGGCGATTTTCGGTCTCATCGATCCTCAGAACTTCTTGAGCAGGTCCTTGAGCGTGGGTGAGCCGATCTCCTCGAGCTCGTAGCCGACGCGGAGGATGGGTTTCGAGACCTTGATGACCCGGGTGATGTCGATCGGGGTTGCGCTGACGACGAGGTCGCAGTCGATGGCCTCGATCGTCTTGGCCAGCTCGCGGGTCTGCTTGTCGCCGTAGCCCATGGCCGGCAGGACGTTGTCGAGGTGGTTGTACTTTTCGAAGGTCTTCTTGATCGTGCCGACGGCGAAGGGACGGGGGTCGATGATCTCGGCCGCGCCGTACTTCCTGGCGGCGACGATCCCGGCGCCGTACTTCATGCCGCCGTGGGTCAGGGTCGGGCCGTCCTCGATGACGAGGACGCGCTTGCCCGTGATCCGGCCGCCGTCCTCGACGATGGTCGGCGAGTTGGCCCGGACGATGGTCGCCTTGGGGTTGATCTTTTTGATATTGGCCAGGACGACGTCGATGTCCTCTTTCTTGGCCGTGTCCATCTTGTTGATGACGATGACCTGGGCCCGGCGGAAGTTCGTTTCGCCGGGGTGGTAGCGGAGCTCGTGGCCGGCCCGGTGGGGGTCGGCGACGACGATCTCAAGGTCGGACTTATAAAAGGAGAAGTCGTTGTTGCCACCGTCCCAGAGGATGACGTCGGCCTCTTTCTCGGCCTGGCGGAGGATGGCCCCGTAGTCGACGCCGGCGTAGACGATGATGCCCTTGTCGATGTGGGGCTCGTACTCCTCGCGCTCTTCGATCGTGCACTCGTGCTTGTCGAGGTCGGCGTAGTCGGCGAAGCGCTGGACCTTCTGCTTGACCAGATCGCCGTAGGGCATGGGATGGCGGATGGCGACGACCTGGCGGCCCTTCTTCTGAAGGATCTCGGCCACCTTGCGGCTGGTCTGGCTCTTGCCCGAGCCCGTCCGCACGGCGCAGACGGAAATAACCGGCTTCCTGCTCTTGATCATCGTGTCTTTCGGGCCGAGCAGGACGAAGTTGGCCCCGGCGGCCATGACCTGGGAGGCCTTCTGCATGACGTATTCGTGGGAGACGTCGCTGTAGGCGAAGTGGACGTCGTCGACCTTATGGGCGGCGATGAGGTCGTTGAGTTCCGCCTCGGCGTGGATCGGGATGCCCTTGGGGTAGAGCTTCCCGGCTAGCTCCGCGGGGTACTTGCGCCCCTCGATATCGGGGATCTGTGTCGCCGTGAAGGCGACCACCCGGTAGTCCTTGTTGTCCCGGAAATAAGTGTTGAAGTTATGGAAGTCACGCCCGGCGGCACCCATGATGATGACCTTTTTCACGATGCATTCTCCTTTCTTTTTAGAAAAACCTATCCATCCGTTAATTCCGAATCTTCAATTGTCCGAAAAGAAGGATAAGTATAGCCCACTAAGGGATTTAAATCAATAAGGCGAATCGCGCCGTCTAAAATCTTACCGAAGGCCTATATGTCTTGCCATTTAAAAATCTTACCATGGGTGGACAGGGACAAGGGGATCTTCGTACTCTACCTTTTCTCGC
>Ga0209182_10000045_pt1 | contig 25743 bp, 21 predicted proteins | sample LakBais05cmmetaG_FD_185474 | JGI IMG/M metagenome (GOLD analysis project Ga0209182, IMG submission 185474) | Lake sediment microbial communities from Lake Baikal, Russia to study Microbial Dark Matter (Phase II) - Lake Baikal sediment 0-5 cm... | ecosystem: Environmental > Aquatic > Freshwater...
CCGTCATCCACCGCGACCTAGACACCCCCGGCCTTATGGTTGACCTGAAACGTGAAGCCGGGGGTGTCTAGGTCGCGGTGGATGACGGAGGAAGGGACGGACTCCGTGTACTTGGTATGGCGATAATAGGCCGAGACGGCCAGGTCCAGGTTCGCCCCCAGTCCGATCGAGGTCGTCAGGCCGCCGGTCGCGCGCTGGGTTTTCTGGTATTCGTTGAACGTGTAGGCATCCGGGTTCGCCCTGCGGCGGAGGACCTTCGGGTCGGCGCTGAACCAGTTGAGGTTGAGGCCCTCGGGATTCTGATTGAAGAAATCCGTCCAGCCGAGGATGGCGGTGATTTTCACGGTCGGGCTGAGGGTGAAGGCGAACTTACCGCGGGCGTTATCGGCCTTGTACGCCGACTGGTCGCGGTAGCCGTCTCCGGTGAGCATCGACCCCGTGAGGCTGTAGTTCATGATGCCCGTCGTGCCGCCCATTTCGGCCTGGCCCTTCTTGAGGCCGGAGGCGCCGCGGACGAGGATGGCGCCGCTCGAGAAGGGGTCGGGGCCGCCGTCGCGGGTCATGATATTGATGATCCCACCCGACGAACTGCTGCCGTAGAAGGCCCCGGCGGGCCCGCGGAGGACCTCGATTCTGCGGACCGTGGCCCAGTCGACGTCGTAGAAATCCGAAACATAACCGGAGGGGTCGTTGAGCGGGATACCGTCGACGATCGTCCGAATGCCGCGGGTGCCGCGCTCGGTCAAAATGCCCTCGCCCCGGATCGAGAGGTGGACGCGCTCGCCGTCGGCCTGATTGTCGACCCGGACTCCGGGAACGAGCTTCATGACCTCGTCGATGGCGATCGTCCGCGGCATCGTCCGGAGGATGGGGGTCTCGACGACCGTGGTCGCGGCCGGGTTCTTCTTGAGCGGGATCTCGACGCGCGGCGCCGTGACGGTGATCTCGACCCTCGTCTCCGTCTCAGCTTTGGCCGCCTCTTTTTCTTTGGCCTGCCGTTCGGTTTTTTTCTTCGCCGCCGCCTTCGCCGGGTCCGTGTCCCTCGACGCGGGGGGGGAGGCGAACGACGGCCCAACCAAGAGAACGAACATCGAGATGAGAGCCAGTATAAGCCCTGAGGACTTCGTGAGCGGCTTATGCATATATATATCTCCTTTCTATAGTAGACACATGCGCGAACCGGTTTCTTCCATGGGACCGGTCCGCGCCGGGAACGGCTTGACACCGTATCCGGCGGACGATACATTGACGCTGTGGCTACGGAAATTTCGTCCGAGCGAACGGCGGCGACGAGAACTCTCCCCGGCGAACGGGAGCGGACCATCGTTTCAGCCGCACGGCGCGGCGACGCGGACGCTTTTCGGGAGCTGTACCGTGCGTATCGCGACCCGCTTTGGGCCTTGGTCGTTTCCCTGGTTGGGGATCCTCTCCAGGCCCAGGACGTCCTCCAAAACGTGTTTTTAAAAGCGTTCCGGGGCCTCGGAAGCTTCCGTTTCCAGTCCAGCCTGTTCACCTGGATCTACCGAATCGCCCACAACGAATGCCGGAATCACCTGCGGAAGCGGAATGTGCCCTACGTTCCGTTGGAGGCCATCCTCGGAAGCCGCGATGAAATCGACGGGGCGCGCGTTTCCGGTCATCGGGAAGCGCTCAAGGTCACCGTTCAGAACGCGGTGATGCAGCTGCCGTTCAAAATGCGGGAGGTGGTCATCCTCAAGTACCCGGAAGGCTTGTCCTATAAAGAGATGAGCCGGATCCTCGGATGCGCGCCCGGAACGGTGGCCTCGAGACTGAACCGCGCTCTGGTGGAACTCGAATCTCGACTGCGGCCTTCGAAGAGGCTTCCATGAAGAGACGGGAGGGCAAGGAGCTTCATAGATGAGTTATCGCTGTTATCTCCTGCGAAGGAAATTCGTGCCCTACCTCGAGGGCGGGCTCCCGCCGCGCGAGGCCGGGCGTATCGAGGAGCATTTGGCCGGCTGCCGGACGTGCGGAGAACGGCTCACGACGCTCCGGGCCGGACATCAGGCCGGTCGGCAATTCGGCCGGCTAGGCCCGGACATCGGTCATCGGCCGCCGGAGTTCGAGGAGATCTGGGCGGGCATCGGCGCGACGCTCGACCGGCGAGGCGGGCCGGCCCGGGCCGGGGGAAATCTCCTCCAGACGTTGTCGACGCCGCTCGCGGTCCGGGTCCTCCTCGCGCTGGTGTTGGCGCAATCCGTTCTTCTCGTGGTCTCCAACTGGAGGACCTTCCGGCCGGCGAACGAGGTCGTCGCCCAATCGCCGGACGTCCGGGGGCTCCGCGGCTTCACTCCCGTCCGCATCCCGGAGTTTTCGGCGAACTCCCAATTTCAAATCGTCACGGAAGGGTTCGTGCAAGGCGTTTATTTCGACGAGCAAGAAAGAACCCTGCATATCAAACTGGTGGAAGTGCCGAATAAGCCGGAGCCTTTCGTGATTTGCGAGGTCAGAAATCTCGGCGACGTGATCATCCCGCGACAGGGCAACCGCGTACGCGTCTACGGAACGGCCCGCTACGATGCCCAGCCGGGACGCGGCTGGCATGAAGTCAATCCGGTCCTGACCCTGGCCGTCTTGAAGCGCTGAATTTCTCCTCTTCCGCGGCCGTCGGGCGCGGGCGCGATAATTGAGGTTGCGCGGGCCGGGAGGCGGCATTATAATCGGGGCAGGGGAAGACCCGCTCATCCAGGAGGTGGGCCGTGCTCTATTTCGCCTACGCTTCGAACATGAATTTCATCCAGATGAAGAGATGGTGCCCGGGGAGCCGGTTCCTGAAGACGGTCTTCCTCGAAGGGCATCGATTCGTCTACGACGGATATTCCGTGACCTGGGACGGCGCGGTCGGGGACATCGTCAGGGCTGAGAGGGAGCGCGTCTGGGGCGCCGTCTTCGAGATCACCGAGAAAGACCGCCTGTCGCTGGACGCGTTCGAAGGGTATCCACGGACCTACGACCGGAAAGAGGTCGACGTCAAGGACACGGAGGGGAACGTCTACCGGGCCATGACCTATGCCCGAACCGGACGGGCCGTGGGGAAGCCGCACCCCGACTACGAGAAGGTCGTCCTCGACGGCGCGGCGGACTGCCGCCTCCCCGAAGATTACGTGGACCAATACTTGCGGACCATCAGGATGTGATACGGGTCGAAGGCGACCCGGCCCCGGCTTAGAACCGGCAGCGGATTCCCGCCCGGACGGCCATGCCCGATAGGTTGATGCCGGCCTGGCGGGGGTCGACGACCCCCTCTTCGGCCAGTTTGCTGTCCCCGATGAAAAGTTGGGGATGGACGCGGGTGTCTGCGCCCTCTTTCCGAAAATAGTAGAGCGTGCCCTCCTCGGTCAGCATATCGCCGTCCGAGTTCCGGTAGACGTCATGGCCAGAGAGCCCGCTGAGGCTGGCCATGCGGAACCCCGCTTCGACGAAGAAGGACGTGTTCGCGCCGACCTTCCAGTCCCCGCCGAACGCCGCCTCGGCGCCGAAGCGATGCGCCGTGGCGGTGCCTTTCCATTCCTGCCAGCTGTCTCCCCGTTCCAGGCGGTAGAGATAGCCGGCCTTGACGAAATAGACGCCGAGGCTGCCCCGGATGTAAAAGCCTTTTCCCGGATAGAACCGGACGCCGAGCTTGACCGGGACGGCGCTGACCAAGGGTTGAGTGTCGATAGTCTCCGAAAAGACTCCGTCCGTGAATCCGACCCGGCCCCGGTTCGCGCCCCAGAAATAGTCGACGCCCAAGCCTATGGAAAGCAAGGGCGAAACCCTGTAAGAAAGCTCGAGGCCGACGAGTGTTGCCAGGTGCAGGGCATCGACGGGTCCCGACGCCGGAAGCCCGAGGGAAGCGGCGTTGATGTCGGCGAAGCCCTGGGCGCCGTCGTTGAGGTCTCGGGGGGCGGTCCAGCCGACTCCCCCGGACAGGGAAAACTCAAAGGACGGGGCAGGGGCGCTCCGTCCGGACGGCTTCACCGCCCCTGTCGCCGCGGCGCGCTCCTTCTGGGAGGTCTCTCTCTCCGGCGTTCCCCTCGCGGGCTCGGGCGCCGCCGTCTGCCCGACGACCTCGACCAGGCTTTCATGGATGTAGCCGCCGATGACTCCGCCGTCCTCCAGAGTGTAGCGGACGAAGAACCACTCGCCTTCCTTCTTATCGGCTTCGAGGACCGTGCCCTCCGCGATCTGCTGGACGATGGCGCTGCCGATGTCCGGTTTTTCCCTGAGGTTGGCCTGCTCGGCCGTAACCTTGACCTTCATCGGCCTGCTCGGCGTTTCCTGGGCCGCGGCGAGGAGCGTCAGGGCCAAGATCATGAAGAAGGGGAAGAGGAAGGCTCGTTTTATCATCGCTTTACCCGCAGGCCATTATAGTCCAGCCGGGTGGCGACGACAAGGCGCGGAAGTCAAAACCGCCGGACCCGATCACGACCACTCTATTCGTACTCGGCCCAGTGCTTGACCTTGAGGTCGGCGGGTTTCTTGGCGGCCAGGGCCTGGACGAAAAGGTCGGCGGCCTGGAGGTTGGTCAGGATGGGGATGGAAAAATCGACGGCCAGGCGCCTCAGCTTGTAGGCGGAGTTGAACTCGACCCTTTTGGCCGGGTTGGGAACAGAGATGACGAGATCGATCTTGCGGCCGGCGATGTAGTCGCGGATATTGGGTCCTTTACGCTCGTGGACCTTGAACAGGCGCGTGTTGGGGACGCCGTTCTCCTTGAAGTAGGCCGATGTGCGCTCGGTCGCGAAAATCCTGTAGCCCAGGCCGGCCAGGGTTTGGGCGGGGCCGAGGAAACGGTGCTTGGATTCCTCGCCCCCGATCGTCAGGAGGATGTTCTTCTTCGGCAGGGTGAACCCGGTCGAGAGGATGGCCTTGAGATAGGCTTCGTGGACGTCCTCCCCCAGGCAGGCGACCTCGCCCGTCGAGGCCATCTCGACGCCCAGGACGGGGTCCGCGCCCTTGAGCCGGGAGAACGAGAACTGGGGGGCCTTGACGCCGACGTAGTTCAGGTCGAGCGTCGTCTTCCGGTTGCGGACGGGCTGGCCCATGATGGCGGCCACGGCCAGCTCGACGAAGTTCGTCCGGGCCACCTTGCTGACGAAGGGGAAGGAGCGCGAGGCCCGGAGGTTGCACTCGATGACCTTGATGGCATTGTCCTTAGCGATGAACTGGATGTTGAAGGGGCCGGTGATCTCCAAAGCCCGGGCGATCTCGCAACCGATGTCGCGGATGCGGCGGATCGTCTCGATGTAGAGCTTCTGGGGCGGCAGCACCATGGTCGCGTCGCCCGAATGGACGCCGGCGTTCTCGACGTGCTCGACGATGGCCGAGGCGACGACCTCGCCGCGGTCGGCCACGGCGTCGAGCTCGATCTCCTTGGCGTTCATGATGAATTTGGAGATGACGACGGGGTACTCGGGCGATACCCGGGAGGCCTTCTGGAGGTAGCGGTCGAGGTAGTTCTCGTTGAAGACGATGCTCATGGCCGCCCCGCTCAGGACGTAGGACGGCCGGATTAGGACGGGGTAACCGATCGTCCGGGCAAAGGCCTTGGCCTCCCGGACGCTCCGCAGCTCGCGCCACTCGGGCTGGTCGACGCCGAGCTCGTCGAGGAGTTTCGAGAACTTGAAGCGGTTCTCGGCCCGGTCGATGCTGGCCGGCGGCGTCCCCAGGATGCGCACTCCGGCCTGGTGGCACCTCAGGGCGATGTTGTTCGGGATCTGCCCGCCCATCGACAGGAGGACGCCGAGGGGCCGCTCCTTCTCGTAGATGTCGAGGACCCGCTCGAAGCTGAGCTCGTCGAAGTAGAGCCGGTCGCAGATGTCGTAGTCGGTCGACACCGTTTCCGGGTTGTAGTTGACCATGATCGTCTGGTAGCCGAGTTTCTTGAGGGCCAGGGCGGCGTTGACGCAGCACCAGTCGAACTCGACCGAGGAGCCGATGCTGTAGGACCCCGAGCCGAGGACCATGACCTTGCCCGGTTTGCCCTTGCCGTTGCGGAAAGAGACGTCGTCCTCACGGCCGTTGTAGGTCACGTAGAGGTAATTCGTTTGGGCCGGATACTCGGCGGCGAGGGTGTCGATCTGCTTCACGGCCGGGACGAGGCCCGTCTCTTTCCGTCTCTTCCTGACGCGGAGCTCCGTCGACCCGGTGAGGAGTGAGATCTGCTTATCGGAGAAGCCCTTCCGCTTGGCCTCGAGGAGAAGGTCGGGCGGCACGGCGCCGAGCCGGCGGCCGGCGAGCCGGGCCTCGCAGTCGACGACGGACTTGATCTTGTGGAGGAACCAGCGGTCGATCCGGGTGAGTTCGTGGATGCGGTCGACGGTGAAGCCCTTTTTGAGGGCCTCGGCGATGCCGAAGAGCCGCTCGTCGGTCGGCTGGCGGAGTTCCTTCTCGAGATTGCGGAAGGAGTAGTTCTCGTTGGCGACGAGGCCGTACACGCCGACCTGGAGCATCCGGGCCGCTTTCTGGATGGCCTCCTCGAAGGACCGGCCGATGGCCATGACCTCGCCGACGGATTTCATCTCCGAGCCGATCTTCTTCGAAACGCGGCCGAATTTTTTGAGGTCCCAGCGCGGGATCTTGACGACGAGGTAGTCGAGGGCCGGCTCAAAGCAGGCCGATGTGACCTTGGTGATCGAGTTCGGCAGGTCGGGCAGGAGATGGCCGAGGGCGAGCTTCGCGGCGACGAAGGCCAGCGGGTAGCCCGTGGCCTTGCTGGCCAGGGCCGAGCTCCGCGACAGGCGGGCGTTGACCTCGATGATCCGGTAGTCGCCGTCGCGGGGGTTGAGGGCGTACTGGATGTTGCATTCGCCGACGATGCCCAGATGGCGGATAGCCTTGATGGCGATGGCGCGGAGGCGGTGGTACTCCTCGTTCGTCAGCGTCTGGGACGGGGCGATGACGATGCTCTCCCCGGTGTGGATGCCCATGGGGTCGAAGTTCTCCATGTTGCACACGGTGACGCAGTTGTCGGCCCGGTCGCGGACGACCTCGTACTCGATCTCCTTCCAGCCGTCGAGGTACTCCTCGATGAGGACCTGGGGGGCGGCGGTGAAGGCTTTATTCAGCGACTCGCGGAGCTCGCGCGGCGTGTAGGCGATGCCACTGCCCTTGCCGCCGAGGGCGTAGGCGACGCGGGCCATGACCGGATAGCCGACGGCCTCGGCTGCCCGGAGCCCCGCCTCGACCGTCCGGACGGCGATGCCGCGCGGCGTCCTGAGCCCGACCGCGGCCATGGCCTTGTTGAAAAGCTTGCGGTCCTCCGTCTTTTCGACCGCCTCCATCGGTGTCCCGAGCACGGGCAGGCCCGCCCTTTCGAGGACACCGCTTTTCCAGAGGGCGACGCCGCAGTTGAGGGCCGTCTGGCCGCCGAAGGCGAGGAGAACGCCCTGGGGCTTCTCCCGGGCGACGACCTTCTCGACGAAATAGGGCGTGACGGGCAGGAAATAGACCCGGTCGGCCATCCCTTCGGAGGTCTGGATCGTGGCGATGTTCGGGTTGATGAGGACGACCTCACAGCCCTCTTCTTTGAGGGCCTTGATGGCCTGGCTTCCGGAATAGTCGAACTCGCCGGCCTCGCCGATCTTGAGGGCGCCGCTCCCCAGGATGAGGACTTTCTTCGGCTTTTTCATCCGGCGGCCTCGAGGAACGTGTCGAAAAGGAATTCGGTGTCCGTCGGTCCGGGGCAGGCCTCGGGGTGGAACTGGACGCCGAAGACGGGCAGGCGGCGGTGGCGGATGCCCTCGTTCGTCCCGTCGTTGGCGTTCCGGAACCAGGGCGCCCAGCCGCGGGGCAGGGTCGTGGTATCGACGGCGAAGCCGTGATTCTGGCTGGTGATGTAACAGCGCTTGGTGCCCTCCTCGAGGCAGGGCTGGTTCTGGCTCCGGTGTCCGAACTTGAGCTTGAACGTGTCGCCGCCCGCGGCCAGGGCGAGGAGCTGGTTCCCCAGGCAGATGCCGAAAAGGGGAACAGCCTCGCGCAGGAGCTTACGAACGGTACCGACCGTCGACGCGGCCCGTTTCGGGTCGCCCGGGCCGTTGGAGATGACGACGCCCCGCGGCGCAAAGTCCAGGATGCGGCCGGCGTCCGTGTCGGCCGGGACGCGGACGACCGAGACGCCTCGCCGGACGAGGGCCCGGATGATGCCCTGCTTGACGCCGCAGTCGATGAGGACGATCGTCTTCTTCGCCCGAGGGTTGGTGATGCGGATCTCCGGCGTCGTGACTTCGGCCACCAGGTCGCGGGCGTTGGGGTCGGGCGCGACGCGGGCCTCGCGACGCAGCCGGGCGACGTTGAGCGGGCTGTCGGCGGCGGCGAGGAGCCCGGGCATGACGCCGTGGACCCGGAGCTTCTTGGTCAGGGCCCGGGTGTCGATGCCGGAGATCCCCGGGACGCCGTTCTCCCGGAGCCAGTCGTCGAGGGTTTTCACCGACGTCGCGTGGGACGGACGGCCGCAGAGCTCCGAGACGACGTAGCCGGCGATCTGCGGCCTTTCCGACTCGAAGCGGGCCGGGTCGACGCCGTAGTTGCCGATGAGCGGGTAGGTCTGGCACAGGATCTGGCCATGATAGGAGGGGTCGGTAATGGACTCCGGGTAGCCGACGATCCCGGTATTGAAAACGACTTCCCCCCCGATCTTGGCGCTCGCGCCGAAGCCTACGCCCTCGAGGACGGTCCCGTCCGCGAGGGCCAGAATTGCTCTGCGAATGAGGTCAGCCTCCGTTCCATTTTCGGGCAGTATAGCACAAGCCCCCGGGCGGCTCAATAAGAAGGACAAGGGGAGGCCATATCACCCCTTGAATCATCCATCGGGAGCATGGTATTTTCATCAGGGAAGAGGAGAATGGTCCCCTGTTCCTAACCGATGAGGTGACCCCATGCCCGGAGACGGCGGCGAAGCGACTCTCGTGAAGGCGGCTGAGTCCGCCCCGGCCGCGGCGGCGCATTCCGCGCCGTCCGACAAGGACGAGCTCATCCGGTCCATGGCCAGGGCCCTGCGCGTCGCCTTCAAGATGGCCTCGATGTACAACCCCGACCATCCCGCCTTCAAGAGCAGCGTCAACGAGCTCATGGCCAAGTTCGAGGCCATCTTCGTCCACATCAGCCCCCTGTCTATCGGCTTCTCGCCCCATGCCCTCCTCATCGACAACCGGTTCTGGGAGGGCGAGCGGACCTACATGGACCTGGCCCAGCTCTTCCACTTCCGCAAGATCAAACGGCTCGAGATCCGGCCGGGCATCCCCCACACCGAGTTCATGCGCTTCGCCTCCAAGATCATGTTGCCCGTCAAGTCCTTCATCAGGGAGGGCGGCGCCCAGGCCATCATCAAGAAAGAAAACATCCTCCACATCTCCCTCGACGTGCTGGACTATTCCCAGGTCCTGCTCGGCGAGGGCGAGGAGATCAAGGACATCTGGCCCTACCTCCTCATGGAGGCCGTGGAGGAGAGCGACTCCGGCAAGCTCGACCAGCTGGCCGGGAGTTTCGAGAAGGTCGTCGGCAAGTTCAACACCGAAGACCTCATCCAGAACGAGGAGCTGCACAAGAACTTCGCCAAGTTCTTCCACTACCTCAAGACGACCTCCGAGGAGAAGCACCGCACCTGCGCGAAACAGCTCCTGCGGACGGTCGTGGCCGCCCGCAAGACGCCGACGGAGTCGAAATTCGAGAACCTCAAGCTCCTCATCGCCGACCTGAGCGAGGAGGACCTGGCCTCGACGCTCTGGGAGGAGATCATCGGTAACGACAAATTCGACACGCTGAGCTTCAGCATCTTCTCCCGGATCATCGACAAGGAACGGCACAAGAAGATCTCGACGTCTCTCTCCGCCCTCTTCCACAACGACAACCCCCAGAACCGGAGGCCCGAGGTCGAGTCGAAGATCCACATCCTCCTTTCGGGGGCCTCGTCCCAGCTCCATTCCGAGATCTACCGCCAGACCCTGTCCAACCTCCTGAACGAAATATCCTTCGATAAGAAGCTCACCCTCGACCGCCAGCTCCTCCAGAGGAACTACCGCTTCCTCCTCCTCGTCCTGCTCTCCCAGGAGACCAAGAGGGAGACGGCCGTCGCCCAGCTGGGGCGGGCAGCCGAGGAATGGCCGAGGGTCGTCGATGAGGGCGATTTCGAGTTCCTGCTCGACCTCTACAACATCCTGGAGAGCCGGGCCGCGGACCTCGAGGGCGAACCGGCCTACGATCAGGCGAAGAAGTCCATCGCGGAGCACGTCGAGGGTTGCCTCCTGCGCGGCGAGACGAGGCCGGAGTTCGACGTCTTCATCGACAAGCTCGGCCGGAGCCTCCACGAGTGGGAGGCCTATTTCGACACGGTTTTCAAGGACAGGATCGTGACCGCCTCTCTATTGCGGGCTTGTTTCCGGTTCTTCCCCTCCCACCTCGGGGCGATCCGCTCGGGGATCAAAAAAAAGGCCTCCGACAGCGAGCTCCTGGGCAAGATCGCCGACGGCCTGAAGTCCATCGACACGCCCGTGTCCCTCGACACGCTGAAGAAGGTCTACGAGGCCGGCGACCCGGCCGTGAAAATCCGGGCCCTCCAGGCGATGCAGAACCTCAAAGAATTCGACGAGGCCTTCCTCTTCCCCGTCCTGGGCAAGAAGAACGAGCTCGTCCAGGCCGAGGCGCTCGTCCTCCTCATGAGGAACGAGCGGACCAAACACGTCGCCTTCAACAAGCTCTTCAGCCTGCCGTCCCCCTACGGCCTCCGGAACAAGTCGCTCCTGCGGAACCTCCGGATCGTCGAGCGCTACGACCTTCGCGATGCCCTGCCCTACATCGAGCCCCTGTCCGAGCGGAAGGATCTCTGGAACCGCAAGGTCAGGCAGGAAGCCGGGCGGGTTTTGGAGAAATGGCGTGAGGGATAAGATCAAGATCTGTTTCATCTACCTGATGAACGCCATCCAGGCCGGGAAGATCTACACCGGCGACCACCCCAAGTTCAAGGAGTACCTCGACCGGCTCAACGGCGCCGTCCAGGAGATCCTCGAAGACCGCAAGGAGCTCGTCCTCGGCATCGTCGGCGGCGAGGCGGCCTGGGAGGACGAGATCTTTTTCAACCTGCGCGGCAAGCTCGCCCTGCTCATCGATTTTTTGGAGAAGAACGGCATCGAGAGGATCATCTTCCAGCAGGGCCTGCGCTTCGAGGAACTCCGCGAGTTCATCATCTTCCTGACCCGCGTCAAGCGGCAGGAGAAGATCAGCGAGCAGGAGTACTTCAGTTTACACGGCATCCAGAACATCCGGGCCGGCAAGCTGCGGACCTTGGTCAAGGGGGAGGAGGAGACGACGGAGGCTAACGAGACGCGGACGCGGTACGAGAACTCCGTGCAGACCGTGTCCCACGCCCTCAACGTTGTCCTCGAGAAGGAGGAAGTCGACTACCTCGACCTCCGCTTCAACATCCTGGGCATCATGGAGGACTTCGTCGGCCGCCACCAGGAGCTCCTCAACCTGGTATCCGTCAAGAGGCGCGACATGGTGACCTTCGTCCACCTCCTCAACGTCACCCTGCTGTCGATGTTCTTCGCCTCGAAGCTCCAGTTCTCCAAGGACGACGTCCTCGACCTGGGCATCGCCGCGCTCTACCACGACGTCGGCAAGCTCTACATCTCGCTCAAGGTCATCCAGAAGAAGGACAAGCTGTCCGACGGGGAGTTCGTCCAGGTCCGCAACCACCCGCTCCTCGGCGCCAAGATCCTCGACGGCTACAAGGATGCCATGGGCGTCCTGCCCATCGTCGTCTGCTACGAGCACCATCTCCGCTACGACCTGGCCGGCTATCCGAAGTCGCCTTACGCCCGCAAGCCCCATCCGGCGTCCCTGATGGTTTCGATCTGCGACGTGTACGATGCGCTGGCCCTCAAGCGATCCTACAAGAAAGACTATCCTCCCGAGAAAATTCACGAACTGATGATGCTCGAGAAGGGCAGGATCTTCGACCCCCAGCTCCTGGACAAGTTTTTCCAGTTCATCGGCGCCTGGCCGGTGGGGACGCTCGTCTCCATGAGCGACGGGCGGGTCGGCGTCGTCAAGGCCACGAACGAACAGGACATCTTCCGTCCGTCCGTCCAGGTGCTGGCCCCGGAAAACGCCGGCGAGGTCGTCGACCTCGTAAACCAGGGGGACGTCCGTATCCTCGAATCTCTGAACCCCCATGCCGAGGGCGGCAAGTACCTGCCGCTCATCGGCTGTCCGCCGCCGCCGCCGGGCGCGGACGACGAAGAGGCGGAAGCCCCCGACGACGACTGAAGGAGAAAAAACCATGTGCGGAATCATCGGCTGCGCCGGGCTCAGGGACGTCGTTCCGGACCTGGTCGAGGGCCTCCGGCGGCTCGAATACCGGGGCTATGACTCGGCCGGGGTCGCCGTCCTCGACGGCGACGGCATCGGCCGCCGGCGGGTCAAGGGGAAGGTCCGGGACCTCGACGAGGACCTCCGCCTCCATCCGCTCGCGGGCGGCTGCGGCATCGCCCACACCCGCTGGGCCACCCACGGGCGCCCGAGCGAGGACAACGCCCACCCGCACGTCGACTGCAGCGGGACGATCGCCCTCGTCCACAACGGCATCGTCGAGAACTACTGGTCCCTCAGGGAGCGGCTCCGCGGCGAGGGCCACGTCTTCCAGACGGAGACGGACACCGAGGTCATCGTCCACCTCGTCGAGAAGTATTTCCGGGGGTCGCTCGAGGAAGCCGTTCGTGCGGCCGTCGCCGAACTCGAGGGGGCCTTCGCCGTGGCCTGCATCTCGTCGCGCGACCCGGGCAAGATCGTCGTCGCCAAGAACGGTCCGCCCGCCGTCGTCGGCTTCGGCTCCGGCGAAACCTTCATTTCCTCGGACATCACCCCGCTCCTCCACCACACCCGGCGCGTCTCCTACATGAACGACGGCGAGATCGCCGTGCTCATGCCGGCGGGCGTCCGCTTCGAGACTTTCGCCGGGGCGCCGGTCGAGAAAGCGGTGGAGACCCTGACCTGGGAGCCGGCCATGATCGAGAAGAGGGGCTTCGAGCACTTCATGGCCAAGGAGATCTTCGAGCAGGCCGATGTCGTCCGGGACACGCTGAAAAGCCGGGTCTCCCTCGAATCGGGGCGGGTCTTCATCGACGACACCGGCATCCCCCCGGCCGTCTTCCGGGAGGTCGACCGGGTTGTCCTCATCGCCTGTGGGACCTCCTACCACGCCGGCCTCGTCGGGAAATACCTGCTCGAGACGCTGGCCCATGTCCCCGTCGACGTCGAATACGCCTCCGAGCTCCGCTCCCGGGATTTCGCCATGGACCGCAGGACGCTCGTCCTCGGCATCTCCCAGTCGGGCGAGACGGCCGATACGCTGGCTGCCCTCCGCGCGGCCGGGGAAAAGGCCCGGGCCGTCCTGGCCGTGACGAACAACCTGAATTCCTCGATGGCCCGCGCGGCCGACGGTATCCTCGACCTCCACGCCGGCCCGGAGATCGGGGTCGCTGCGACCAAGACCTTCGTCGGCCAGATGGCCGCCCTGGCCCTCTTCGCCCTGGGTTTCGCCCAGGCCCGGGAGGCCCTCGGCGCCGGGGAGAGCCTGGCCCTTGTCCAGGAGCTCCAGCGCGTGCCGCACAAGATGGACCGGGTCCTCGGCCGGGCCGGCGACATCGAACGGGCCGCCCGCCGCTACCTCGCCTGCGAGGACTATCTCTTCCTCGGCCGCTGGATCAACTTCCCCATCGCTCTCGAAGGGGCCCTGAAGCTCAAGGAGATCTCCTACACCCACGCCGAGGGCTACGCCGCAGGTGAGATGAAGCACGGCCCCATCGCCCTGATCGACGAGAAGATGACGACCCTGGCCATCGTCCCCCGCGACCGTGTCTATGAGAAGATGCTCTCGAACATCGCCGAGGTCCAGGCCAGGAGCGGCCGGATCCTGGCCGTGGCTTTCGAGGGCGACGCCCGGGTCCGGGCCGCAGCCGAGGAGGTTTTTCCCATCCCCGAAGTGCACCAGCTCTTTTCTCCGTTCCTGACGGTCCTGCCGCTGCAGCTCTTCGCCTATTATTCCGCCGCCGCCAAGGGCCTGGACGTCGACCAGCCGCGCAACCTGGCCAAGAGCGTTACGGTCGAGTGACCTTGCGGAGAAGTGAGAATATCCTGTATACATAACGTATCCTTCGATGAGGAGAAACCGATGAGCAAACGTGCCGCGCGGCGCCTGGGCGCCGTCATCGTTCCGGCCGTGGCCCTTCTCTTCGCCTCCGGTGCCCTGGCCCAGGCGAAGAAGCCCCGGGCCGTCTTCAAGGAAACGGCCCATAATTTCGGCAAGGTCAAGCAGGGAGACGTCGTCAACCACGAATTCGTCTTCAAGAACGAGGGTAACGCCACCCTCGTCATCGACAAGGTCGAGACGACCTGCGGCTGCACGGCGGCGCTTGTTTCCGACCAGAAAATCCCCCCGGGCAAGGAGGGCAAGATCAAGACGACCTTCGACACCCGGGGGTATTCAGGGAAGATGACCCGCTATGTTTACCTCGTTTCCAACAACGCTGAGAACGAGCGGACCGAACTCAGCTTGACCGTCGACATCGAGGTCCCGCCTTCGGCCAGGATCGACGTCGACAAGTACAACGTCGACATGGGCCTCTCGCTCGAGGGCGAGACGCCGCTGGCGAAGATCGTCATCAAGAGCCAGGGCGAGCGCGAGCTCAAGGTCGAGATGGCCCACGAGAACGTCAAGTTCTTCTCCGGTGGCCGGCCGCTCGTCTCCCCGTTCTTCCTGCCCTCGGGCGAGTCCCGCGAGGTCGAGCTCCGCTTCCCGCCGCAGTCCCGGCCGGGCGCCCAGCGCGACTACGTCCTCATCAAGTCGAACGACCCGGTCCGCTCAACGCTGTCCGTCTACGTCAGCCGCTACGTCATCACCCGGAAGGAGCTCCAGGAGCTCTTCGACAAATACCGTTCGGTCCTCAAGGACCGGAACTAGGGAGGGACGAACACCGGACGTTAGAACATCCGGTGTGGAGAGGCATGGCGACGCTCCTCACGGTCAAGGTCCAGCCGCGCGCGAAGGCGCCGGGCGTCGAGAAGCTCGGCGAGGGCGTTTTCCGGGTCCGGGTCGTGGCCGCCCCGGAGAAGGGGCGGGCCAACCGGGAAGTCGCCGAGCGGCTGGCCGAATTCCTGGACGTCCCGCCGTCGCGCCTGACCCTCGTCCGGGGCGCGGCTTCGTCCCATAAAAAGTTCAAGCTCGAGCCCTGAAGGGGAGGGGGCATGACCGCTTATAACCTTGTCAGCTTCCTGGGCATCTTCGTCTTGGCCGGGGTCGCCTGGCTTTTTTCGTCGAACCGGAAGGTCGTCAACAAACGCGTCCTTCTCTGGGGCATCGGGCTGCAGCTCCTCGTCGGGCTGTTCGTCTTCGTCCTTCCGGCCGGGACGGCGGTCTTCCTTTGGGTCAACAAGGCCGTCGTCGCCGTCCTCGAAAGCGCCACGGCCGGGACGAGGTTCGTCTTCGGCCGCGTGGCCCTGCCTCCCGGGGCGACGAACGAGGCCGGCGAGACATCGCTCGGCTACTCCCTGGCCTTCCAGGCCCTGCCGACGATCATCTTTTTTGCCGCCCTTCTCGGCGCCCTCTACCACCTGCGCATCATGCCCTTTTTCGTCCGCCTCTTCGCCCGGCTTTTCTCCCGGTCCATGCGGATCAGCGGGGCCGAAGCCCTTTCGGTTTCGTCCAACATCTTCGTCGGGGTCGAGTCGGCCCTCGTCGTCAAGCCGCACCTCGCCGGCATGACCCGCTCGGAGCTGGGGACGATCATCACCGCGGGCATGGGCACCATCGCCTCGACCACGCTCGGCCTGTACACCCTCCTGCTCCAGCACGACATCCCGATGATCGCCGGGCACCTCGTGTCCGCCTCCTTCATTTCGGCGCCCGCCTGCATCGTCATGGCCAAGCTGATCATGCCCGAAACGGAGAGCCCTCTGACGCTGGGCGTCGACGTCAATCCCCACTACGAGAGGGACGAGAACCTGATCATGTCCATCATCAAGGGGGCCTCGGACGGCCTCAAGCTGCTCGGCGGGATCGTCGCCCTGCTCATCGCCTTCCTGGGCATCCTGGCCCTTCTCAACCTGGGCCTGGGATGGGCGGGAGGCCTTATCAACGGGCTATTCGGCTGGAACGTCCACTGGTCCCTGGAGGCCTTCCTCGGCTATCTCTTCTATCCCCTGACGCTCGTCCTGGGGATCCCGCCGTCCGACGCCCTGGCCATCGCCAAGGTCATCGGCGAGAGGACGGTGACGACCGAGGTCGTGTCCTACAACCACCTCGCCGCCCTGATCTCTAGCGGCGCCCTGCGCGACCCCCGTTCGGCCATCATCGCCTCCTACGCCCTCTGCGGCTTCGCCCACGTCGCCTCGCTGGCGATCTTCGTCGGCGGCACAGGCGCCCTGGCCCCGGCCCGGCTCCACGACCTGTCCCGGCTCGGGTTCCGGGCCCTGCTGGCGGCGACCCTGGCCTGCCTCATGACCGGCGCCGTGGCCGGGACTTTTTACACCGGGTCCTCCCTCCTCTTCGGGCGCTGACGAAAAAGCGCCCGCGCCTGGGACGATTGGCCGCCTCCGTGCGTCTTTCTATCTAGGAGACTGCGCTATGGACGACCGAAACCTCTGCTGGCTGGCCCTCCACCTCGTCTTTCACGGGCCGAGTACCGCGGCCCGGAGGGTCCTCGGGCGCTTCCCTTCGGTCCTCGACGTCTTCCGGGCGGGCCGGGCCGACTTCGAGGGGCTCCGCCTGGAAAACGGGACGATCGAGGCGATCGTCTCCGGCCGGGCCATCGGCCGGGCCGGCGAGGAAGTAGAAAAAATCGGGCGGAAGGCGTATACTCTTTTGACCTTTGAGGACCCTGGGTACCCGGATTACCTGAAAGAAATCTACGACCCTCCGTTCGTCCTCTATTGCGAAGGCGACGCGGAGACGCTTCGGGAGGCCATGGTGGCCGTCGTCGGGACGAGAAGGCCCACCCCTTACGGGCGGGCCGTGGCCGAGAAGCTGGCCGCCGATCTGGCCTGCCGCGGCTTGGTCGTCACGAGCGGCCTGGCGCTCGGCATCGACGCCTGCGCCCACCGGGGGGCCCTCAAACAGGGAAGGACGGTCGCCGTGTTAGGTTCCGGTTTGGATGTCCCATATCCGCGGGAGAACCGCGGCCTCGCCCGGGAGGTCGCCGGGCGGGGCGCCGTCGTCTCGGAGTTCGCCCTGGGAACGCCGCCGCTCGCCGAGCACTTCCCCGTCCGCAACCGGGTCATCAGCGGGCTCGCGCTCGGACTCGTCGTCGTCGAGGCCGCCCGGCGCAGCGGGTCGCTCATTTCGGCCCGGCTGGCCCTGTCGCAGGACCGGGAGGTCATGGCCGTACCCGGCAACGTCACCTCTGCGCAGAGCTGCGGTTCGAACGGCCTCATCCGGGACGGAGCCAAGCTCGTCGAATCCTGGGAGGACGTGGCCGAGGCCCTGCCGTCGCCGTGGCGGGAAAATCTCCTTGCGCAGAAAAGCGAGAAAGAGGAGAATGGTTCAGTTTCTCTGAGCCGGGAAGAGCGCCGGCTCGTGAGCGAACTGCCCGTCGACGCGGCGCTTCCCATCGACGAGCTGGCCGAAAAGACGGGCCTTTCCATCTCCGGCCTGCTGGCGCTTCTGCTCGGCCTCGAGCTGAAAGGGGTCGTCGTCCAGCATCCCGGGAAACAGTTTCAGAGGAGAATGTAATTGGCGAAATCACTCGTTATCGTCGAATCGCCGGCCAAGGCGAAGACGGTCAATCATTATTTGGGCGAAGATTACGTCGTCAAGGCCTCGATGGGACACGTCCGCGACCTGCCGAAAAAGCAGCTCGGCGTCGACGTCCAGGCCGATTTCCAGCCGACCTACCAGGTCATCCCCGAGAAAAAGAAGATCGTCGCCGAGCTCAAGAAGGCGGCCCGGGACAGCGAGCAGGTTATCCTGGCGGCCGATCCCGACCGCGAGGGGGAGGCCATCTCCTGGCACCTCAGCCAACTCCTCGCAGAGGACAATCCGCGCATCTTCCGGGCCGTCTTCAACGAGATCACCGAGGAGGGCGTACAGGCCGCTTTCCGCAACATCGGCCAGATCGACCTGGCCAAGTTCGAGGCCCAGCAGACGCGGCGCGTCCTCGACCGCCTCGTCGGCTACCGCATCAGCCCCCTCCTCTGGAAAAAGGTCGGCCGGGGCCTCTCCGCCGGCCGGGTCCAGTCCGTGGCCCTGCGGCTTATCTGCGAAAGGGAGAAGGAGATCAAGGCCTTCGTCGCCGAGGAGTACTGGACGATCGCCGCCCGGCTCGAGGCCCAGAACCCGCCCGCCTTCAAGGCCGCGCTGGCCAAGATCGACGGGAAAAAGGCCAAGGTCAAAAACGCCGAGGAGGCCGGGACGATCGTCGCCGCGTGCGAGCGCGCGCCGTTCGTCCTCGACAAGGTCGAGGTCAAGGAAAAACACAAGCACCCCGTCCCGCCCTACATCACCAGCACCCTCCAGCAGGACGGCTTCCGGCTTCTCCGTTTCCCGGTGAAGAAGACGATGTTCGTCGCCCAGAAGCTCTACGAAGGCATGGCCATCGGGGAGCTCGGTCAGACCGGGCTCATCACCTACATGCGCACGGATTCGATGCGCGTCTCCGAGTCGGCCCAGGCGGCGGCCCGGGCGTACATCGAGCAGAAATACTCGCCCGCCTACGTCCCGGCCAAGCCGAACCAGTACAAGAGCAAGAAAAAAACCCAGGACGCCCACGAGGCGATCCGGCCCGCCCACCTCGACCTGCCCCCGGACAAGGTCAAGCCCTTCCTCAAGAAAGAGGAGTACGACGTCTATAAGCTCGTCTGGAACAGGTTTCTCGCCTCGCAGATGGCCCCTGCCGTCGTCGAGGAGACCGCCTTCGACGTCCGGGCCGACCGCTACCTCTTCCAGGTCAAGGGCGAAGTCGTCAAGTTCGACGGCTTCCTGGCCCTGTGGCCGACCGGGAACGGCGACAAGGAGCTCCTGCCCAAGGCCGCGGCGGGCGAGACCCTCAAGCTGGTGGAGCTCGAGTCCAAGCAGAAATTCACCGAGCCGCCGCCCCGCTACACGGAAGGGACGCTGGTCAAGGAGCTCGAGGCCCGCGGCATCGGCCGGCCGAGCACCTACGCGCCGATCCTGGCCACGATCCAGAGCCGCACCTACGTCGTCATGGACAAGGGCAAGTTCGTCCCGACCGAGCTGGGGATGTACGTTACGGATTTCCTCGTCAAGTACTTCGCCAAACTCATGGAGTACAAGTTCACCGCCCACATGGAGGAGGAGCTCGACCAGATCTCCGAGGGGACCCAGAAGGGCGTCGACAGCCTCAGGGAATACTACACGCTCCTCGAGGAGTACCTCAAGCTGGCCGGGGAAAGTCCGGGGGTTCTGAAGGGCATCCCCATCGACGAGAAGTGCCCCAAGTGCGGCGGCCAGGTGGTCATCAAGTACGGCCGCTTCGGCCAGTTCAAGGCCTGCTCGGGCTATCCCGAATGCAAGTTCCGCGAAAGCCTGGTCAAGCAGGAATCCAAGCCCCTGGACGAGAAGTGTCCCCAGTGCGGCGCCCAGCTCGTCCAGAAGTTCGGGAAATACGGCGCCTTCGTCGCCTGCCCCGATTATCCCAAGTGCAAGTACATCAAGAAGGAGAACGCCGAGACGGGGATCGATTGCCCGCTCGCCTGCGGCGGCAAGCTCCTGCGGCGAAAGACGCGCCGGGGGAAGCTCTTCTTCGGCTGCGGCAACTACCCGAAGTGTACCTTCGCCACCTGGGACGAGCCGATAAACCGGCCCTGCCCGCAGTGCGGGGAGAAGGTCCTGCTCAAAAAGAACCTCATCCGCGGCGACCCCTACATCTACTGCCGGAACGAGAAATGCGCGTTCAAGGAAGCGGCGCCCCGGGAGAAGATCTGGGAGAAGCCCGGGACGCCCGAGGAACCCGGGACACCCGGGGAGCCCGGTGGGCCCGATGAACAAGGAAATCTCTGAGTTCCTGTCTTTCCTCAGGTACGAGAAAAACGCTTCCCCCCACACGTTGGCCGCCTATGAACGCGACCTCCGGCAGGTCGCGGCCTACCTGAAAGAACGAGAGGTCCGCTGGGACAAGGCCGGCAACGTCCTTCTGCGCGGCTTCCTGGCCGAGCTCCACGAGAAAAAACGGAAAAAGTCGACCATCGGCCGCAAGCTCGCCGCCCTGCGCTCCTTCTACGCTTTCTGCGTCCGGAAGAAATGGACCACTGAAAACCCGGCCAAGGTCCTGGCGACGCCCAAGCAGGAGAAGAAAGTCCCCTCTTTTCTCTCCGAGGACGAGACGACCGCCCTCCTCGACCTGCCGCGGTCGGGGAAACCCCTGGACCTGCGGGACAAGGCCATCCTCGAGCTCTTCTACGCCACGGGCATCCGGGTCAGCGAGCTCGTCGGCATCGAGACGGGCGACCTCCATTTCGGGGAACGCCTGGTCCGGGTCCGGGGCAAGGGCAAGAAGGAGCGGATCGTCCCGTTCGGCCGGAAGGCCCGTGAGACCCTCGAAGAATATTCCCGGGCGCGGCGGGGGCTCGTCGACAAGGAGGGCGCCGAGCCGGCCTTTTTCCTGAACTACCGCGGCGGGCGGCTGACGACGAGGTCCGTCCAGAGGATGGTCCGCAAGTACATCCACAGGACGGCCGTCGCCCGGAAGATCAGCCCCCACTCCCTCCGCCATTCCTTCGCCTCCCACCTCCTCGGCCGGGGGGCGGACCTGCGCGTCATCCAGGAGCTCCTCGGACACGCGAGCCTGGCCACGACGCAGAAGTACACCCACGTCGACCTCAAACAGCTCCTTGCCGTCTACAAAAAAAGCCACCCGCGGTCCTGAATTCAACCACCCCTGATGACGCTGCCCGTTATTGTCAGCGATAGGGGTCATGCATTTCCCCCGGCCCCCCGGGAACCAGTCCCGGCGGTCGGCCAGGGAATCTTCAATATTTTCTGAGGCCTGATATCCAAGACTCGATCCAGATATTTCCCAGAAGTGCGGCTCCGGGCCGCTCCGCCGCACTTCTGCTGGTCGCTTCTCAGAATCCGCTCGCTGCCGCTCTGACGATACCCCTCAGCCCCGCTGGGCATCGCCGCGGGGAGCGAAATATAAGTAGGGGACATGTACTTGGGGTACATGTCCCCGTTTGCTTAAGACTCCGCTCCCTGCCGCGCCCCGGCTGCCGGCTGACTCGCAAACTCTCGTTTCCCGGTGTCGGTCGGTTTGTCCACGGGTCTTGACGCGCCTGCTCGGAGCCTCCACTTAACAGACATAAAACAAATAGATTAGCCAACTGCCCCGGTTGGCATCGCGGTTGCATTAGAGGCCGGTGAAAGGAGGTCATACCAATGACCACACAAAGAAACAAGGTTCTGGCGTTCGGGCTGGCCGCGGCGATCGTCGTCTTCTCCCTGGCCTCGGCCTATGCCCAGTCGGCCGCGCCGAAAGCGAAGGTCAACATCAACACGGCCTCGGCTTCGGAGCTCGAAACCCTGCCCGGGGTTGGTCCCAAGGTCGCTCAGAAGATCATCGATTTCCGGACCAAGAACGGGAATTTCAAGAAGGTCGAGGAGATCATGAAGATCCAGGGGATCGGTGAGAAGATCTTCGAAAATATCAGGGACCTGATCACGGTGGGTGGCTAGAAACCTTAGCGCCTGGCCGCGGCCCTGCCCGGAAGCTCTCCGGGCGGGGCCTTTTTTTCGGCTTCGAGGAAGGCTCGAAGCTTGAGGACGGCCCGGCCGCGGTGGCTGACCGCGTTCTTGACCTCGGGCGGAAGCTCGGCGAAAGTCCGGCGCAGGGGCGGGTAATAGAAAAGCGGGTCGTATCCGAACCCCGAGGCTCCTTGCGGCGCAAGCCCGATCCTGCCGCGGACCTCGCCGCGGAATTCCCTGACGACGCGCCCTTTCTTGGCGAGGACCATGACGCAGACGAAGCGGGCCTTCCGCTCTCCCGCCGGAACTTCCCGGAGGAGACGAAGGACCTTCAGGTTGTTCTTTTCGGCGGACGGTTTCGGGCCCGAGAAGCGTGCCGAGCGGACCCCCGGCGCCCCGTCCAGGGCCTCGATCTCGAGGCCCGAGTCCTCGGCCAGAGTCAGGCCCCCCCATTTCCGGCTGTAAAAGAGGCTCTTGGCCCGGGCGTTCGCGGAAAAGGTCTTCCCTCGTTCCATATGGGAAAGGCCGGGAAGGACATCTTCCAGCCCGATGATCTTAAGGGGAACGCCTTTCAGGGCGCCGCGGATCTCCCGGACCTTTCCCGGGTTCTGGGTCGCCAGAAGGATGTGGCCGTCAGTCAATCTTCAGCTCTTCGATGTCGGCCAGCTCGAGGAGCCCCTGGTTGAACTCCTGTTCCTTTTCCTCGGAGGCCGAGAACGAGAACGCCAGGAGATAGGACTGCCCCTCCTGTTTCATGATCAGCCGCTCGAGCCGGACGCCGTGATGGAGAGCGAGCTTGCGTAGGCTGGAGAGGATGTAGGGGCGGGCCTTGGCCTTCATGTGATAGTGGAACTGGGACTTGCGGAGGTAGGAATCCTCGATCTTGCGGAAGAGAAGAAGCGTCGTGATCGTCAGGGCGGTGAAGATGAGCGCCGGCAGGTAATACCCGGCGCCGATGACCAGGCCCAGGCCGGCGACGAGCCAGAGCGTCGAGGCGGTCGTCAGGCCGGCGATCGTCCCCCGGGCCTGGAAGATGGTCCCGGCGCCGAGGAAACCTACGCCGGTGATGACCCCGGCGGCCATGCGGACGAGCGTGTCGGCCGTACCGCCCTTGGCCTGGACGAGGAGCGTGGCCATGGTCATCATCATGGCCGAGCCGACGCAGACCAGGATGTTCGTCCGGAAGCCGGCCGGCTTCTGGCTGGCCTCACGCTCGAGCCCGATCAAGCCTCCGAGAGCGATGGCCAGGATGAGCTTGAGGATGACTTCGATCGTTTCCATGGAAACTCCAACCCTCTTTTAACATCGGCGGGAGAGGTTGTCAATCGCGGTCCGATTCTGGTAAAATGACCCACAAATCAGGAGAGCCAATATGTCCGCTCTTATCAAGAAAGTCCACGCTAGGGAGATCTTGGATTCCCGCGGCAACCCCACTGTCGAGGTCGAAGTCACGCTCGAGGACGGCTCTCATGGCCGCGCGGCCGTCCCCTCCGGCGCCTCGACCGGAGTTTACGAGGCTCTCGAGCTCCGCGACGGCGAGACGGGCCGCTACCAGGGCAAGGGCGTCCTCAAGGCCGTCGAGCACGTCAACATCGACATCCCCGAGGTCGTCCTGGACCTCGACGCCCTCGACCAGGCCGGCGTCGACCGGGCCATGCTGACCCTGGACGGCACGGAGAACAAGAGCAAGCTCGGCGCCAACGCCATCCTCGGCGTGAGCCTGGCCGTGGCCCGGGCCGCGGCCATGTCGGTCGGATTGCCGCTCTACCGCTACCTCGGCGGCGCTTCGGCCAATCTCCTCCCCGTGCCCATGTTCAACATCCTCAACGGAGGGGTCCATGCCAACTGGCAGAGCACGGACCTCCAGGAGTTCATGATCGCCCCGGTCGGCGCGCCGAACTTCCGCGAAGCGCTGCGCTGGGGGGCGGAGACCTATCACGCCCTGAAGAGCGTCCTGAAGAGCGGCGGCTTCACGACGGGCGTCGGTGACGAAGGCGGTTTTGCCCCGGCCTTCAAGAAGAACTCGGACGCCGTGGAAACGATCCTGAAAGCCATCGAGAAGGCCGGTTACAAGCCCGGCGAACATATCGTCCTGGCCGTCGATGGAGCGACGAGCAGCATTTACGAGGATGGAGTCTACCACCTCAGGACCGAGAACAAGAAAGTGAAGGCGGACGAGATGGTCCGGATGTACGAGGACTGGGTCCGTAAGTATCCGATCCTCGTTTTGGAGGACGGGCTGGCCGAGGACGATTGGGACGGCTGGAAGCTCCTGAACAAGACGCTCGGCCATAAAATCGAGCTCGTCGGCGACGACCTCTTCGTCACGAACGTCAAGCGTATCACCCGGGGCATCGAGGAAAACGCCGCGAACGCTGTCCTGATCAAGCTGAACCAGATCGGGACGTTGACAGAAACCGTCGCGGCCATCGACATGGCCCGCAAGGCCGGCTGGGGGGCCATGGTCTCCCACCGGAGCGGCGAGACCGTCGACAGCTTCATCGCCGACCTGACCGTGGCCATGGGCACGGGGCACCTCAAGACCGGGGCGCCCTGTCGCGGGGAAAGGGTCGAGAAATACAACCAGCTGATGAGGATTGAAGAAGAGCTCGGCTCCAACGCCGTTTATGCCGGGCGGAAAGCCTTCGTGCGCTAAAAAAACCCTTGACAGAGCCTCCCCGCGCATGTTAATAGACTTAGTCTATTGATATAGTCAATTAAGCAGGAGGCGGCATGAGGCTATCGACCAAGGGCGAATACGCCAGCCGGGCCATGCTGGAGCTCTCCCGCCGGTACGCGGACGGGCCCATCCACAGCTGGGAGATCTCCAAGGCCCAGGAGATCCCTCCGAGGTTCCTCGAGCAGATCCTCCTCCTGCTGAAGCGAGCCGGGTATCTCAAGAGCCGCAAGGGCCAGAAAGGCGGTTATGTCCTGGCCAAGCCGCCCGCAGCCATCAACGTGGCCGAGGTCATCCGGGTCATGGACGGCCCCCTCGCCCCGATCGATTGCGTCAGCGTCATGGCCCACGAGCCTTGCCCGATGGAAGGCACTTGCGGATTGCGCTGGCTTTGGAAAGAAGTCCGGGATGCCGTGGCCGGGATCTTGGAAAGGACGACGTTCGCCGACCTCGTGGCCAGAAGTCAACGAGGACAGGGAGCCGAACGATGAAACGAACATCCTTCTTATTGGTCCCGCTTTTTCTCTTGACGGCCTTCCGTCCCATCCGCGCGGACTTATTTCTGTCTGGCGCGGTGGGGCCGGCCCGGGAGAGCCTCTCGCTGTCCGGCGCCTGGGCCCTCTATCCCCTGGCCATTCGCTGGCAGGAGGAATTCCTTAAGAGCCATCCGGGGGTGAATGTCGACGTCCAGGCCGGCGGAGCGGGCAAGGGGATTACCGACGTCCTGGCCGGCGTTGTGGACATCGGCATGGTCTCCCGGGAGATCCTCCCAGCCGAAGTCGAAAAGGGGGCCGTGGCCCTGGCTGTGGCCAAGGACGCTGTCGTGGCCACCGTGAACCGGAAGAATCCGTTCCTCGCCGATATTCTGCGGCGCGGGCTGCGAAGGGAAGAATTCCTCGGAATGTGGATCAAGAAGTCCATCAGAACGTGGGAGGAGGCCCTCGGCAGGAGCGGCCGGACCCCCATCCATCTCTTCACCCGTTCGGACGCCTGCGGCGCCGCGGAAACCTGGGCCGCCTATCTGGGTGGACACCAGGAGGACCTGGCTGGAATAGGCGTCTACGGCGACCCGGGACTGGCCGAGGCCGTCCGGCGCGACCCCCTGGGGATCGGCTTCAACAACGTGAATTTCGCCTACGATGCCAAGACGCTCAAGCCCGTGGCCGGCCTCGAGATCTGCCCCATCGACCTCGACGGCAACGGGACGATCGACCCCCCCGAGAAAATCTATGCGACACGCGACGACCTCACCCGGGCCATCGCGGCGAACGTCTATCCCTCGCCCCCGGCGCGGGAGCTCTATTTCGTGATCAAGGGGAAGCCTGGCCGTCCCCTCCTCACGGAATTCCTCGAATGGGTCCTCACCGACGGCCAG
>Ga0209182_10000046_pt1 | contig 25687 bp, 26 predicted proteins | sample LakBais05cmmetaG_FD_185474 | JGI IMG/M metagenome (GOLD analysis project Ga0209182, IMG submission 185474) | Lake sediment microbial communities from Lake Baikal, Russia to study Microbial Dark Matter (Phase II) - Lake Baikal sediment 0-5 cm... | ecosystem: Environmental > Aquatic > Freshwater...
TTACTCTTTCTCTTCTTTTTTCAACCTGTGGGTCCGGGATTGGAACTGCAGAAATCAACGCCTTTGTATATGGATGTAGAGGATTATTGTATATTTCGTCGCTTGGTGCGATTTCCATTATCCTGCCGAGGTACATAACGACAATTGAGTTACTTATATGCTTAACCATAGCAAGGTCGTGTGAAATAAATAGATACGTAAGGTTAAATTTTTCTTGAAGGTCCTCGAAAGTATTTATTATCTGTGCTTGAATTGATACATCAAGTGCAGAAACGGGTTCATCTGCAACAATAAATTCTGGTTCTACGGCAAGTGCTCTTGCAAGGCCAATTCTTTGTCTTTGTCCTCCAGAAAATTCGTGTGGAAACCTCGCAAGATGTTCCTGGTTAAGCCCGAGAAGACTTAAAATTTCAGCAGCTCTTTCTTTCCTCTCATTTGGCTTATATAAATTATGAATCTCCATAGGTTCCTTAACAATGTCTTCGACAGTGAGTCTCGGGTCTAGTGAGGCATAGGGGTCCTGGAATATCATCTGTAATTTCCTTCTCATTTTTCTCATTTCTTCTTCACTGAGCTTGGCAATATCTATTCCCTTAAAGATGATTTTTCCTGAAGTTGGGTCATAAAGTCTTATTATTGTTCTGCCTACCGTTGTTTTGCCGCTTCCCGTTTCACCTACCAGGCCCACTGTCTCCCCTTTTTTAACCTTGAAGCTTATATCATCAACTGCTTTGACGGCGTCACCTTTTGTGTTTGCAAAAAGGCCGCTTTTCACAGAGAAGTATTTTTTAAGGTTTTGTACTTCAAGGATGATTTCGTTCTCCATTATTTGCTCCTTTTTACTTTTTGGGCCCTTTTATCGAGAAGCCAGCACATTACTCTATGACCTTCTTCAGGGTTAAAATAAGGAGGTCTTTCTTTAAAGCAGATCTCCATTGCGTAGGAGCATCTCAAAGCGAAAGGGCAACCTTTTGGGGGAGATAGTAAATCAGGCGGCAATCCTTTAATTGTTGTAAGTCTTTCTTTTTCTTGTTCATCTATTCTTGGCACGGCACGGAGCAATCCCCACGTATAAGGATGCTTGGGATTATCAAAAATTTGAGTGTCGGTCCCTTCTTCAATAATCAATCCTGCATACATAACGATGATTCTGCTGCAAAGACCTGCAACAACCGCAAGATTATGTGTGATTAAGATAATTGAAGAGTTAACCCTTGATTTTAAATCCTGAAGTAAATTCAAGATCTGGGCCTGTATAGTTACATCAACTGACGTAGTTGGTTCATCTGCAATTATAACCTTCGGTTCGCAAGAAATTGCAAGGGCAATCATAGCTCTTTGCCTCATCCCCCCACTTAATTGATGTGGATATTGGTTAAATACTGTTTCAGGGGATTTTATACGGACTAAATTAAGCAATTCAATGACTCTCTTTTTTGCTTCCCCTTTGTTTATTATTTTATGGAGTATAAGTGACTCAGACAGCTGGTAACCTATTGTCAAAGCTGGGTTAAGGGATGTCATAGGATCCTGGAATATCATTGATATTTTTCCGCCTCTTATTTTTCTCATTTCAGGTTCAGATAATTTGAGTAAATCAACCCCATCTAAATTTATTTGACCGGAAACAATTTTTCCTGGGGGATATGTAATGAGTCTCATAATTGACAGACCCGTTACAGTTTTTCCACACCCTGATTCTCCCACAATTCCAACCGCTTCACCCGGGTATATATTGAAATCAACACCTCTTACAGCTTTTACTACCCCTGCATATGTGAAGAATTCTGTTTTGAGATCTTTTATTCTGAGAACTGGTTCCATTGTTCCTCCTATTTTCTCAATCTCGGGTCAAGTGCATCTCGTAAACCATCTCCAAGGAAGTTAAAAGATAGCATAGTGATGGAGATAAACAGCGCAGGGAAGAACAGTAAATTAGGATGAGATTGGAAAGCCCTTATGCCGTCTGATGCAAGGACTCCCCAGCTTGCCATAGGTGCTGAAACGCCCAGGCCAATAAAGCTCAGGAAGGATTCAAAAAAGATTGCGTTTGGAATAAGAAGTGTAGCTGTAACAACAATTGGACCAATTGCATTTGGTATTATATGTCTGATGAGTATTCTTCCTCTTGTTGCTCCGAGTGTTTTTGCTGCGAGGGTAAAATCTTGCTCTTTCAAAGAAAGCGTCTGACCTCTTACAATCCTCGCCATACCCACCCAGTATGAAATTCCAAGTGCTATGAAAATATTTTTAAGACCTGGCTTAAGGACAACCATAAGAATAATAACAATGAGAAGTATTGGGACACCGTAGAGTATATCAACAAATCTCATCATTATGTTGTCTACTCTCCCGCCGATGAATCCTGAAATTCCCCCATAAAGTACACCTATAATAAGGTTTATAAAGCTTGCAACAAAACCTACTGCAAGTGAGATTCTTGCTCCGTATAATACTCTTGTAAAAACATCCCTTCCTAACTCATCTGTTCCAAACCAATGTGAGCGAGACATTGGTGCATAAACGTTATTGAGGTTTGTGGCATCATATTCATAAACGGAAACCATGGGGCCAAAAATAGCCAGAGCAATTAGGACAATTATTATATAGAGACCTATAAGAGCCAGTTTATTTTTTTTCAGTCTTCTCCAAGCATCTGCCCAGTATCCGATGCTTGGTCTTATGTATTCTTTTGCTTCAAGTTCTTCTATATTTACTGGTTTAAAAAGTTCTTTTTCGTCAACCATTTTTATTCCTTTGTAACCCGCGATATTTTCAGGGGGTTATTTCTCTGTTGAATATGTTATTCTTGGATCAATAAAAGCGTATATTATATCAACGGCAAAGTTAGCAAGAATTAAAAATGCAGCATAGAAAATAGTAGTTCCAAGAATCACCGTGTAATCTCTATCGTATATGCTTGTTACATAGTATCTTCCCAGGCCGGGTATAAAGAAAAGTCTTTCGACAATGAAACTGCCTGTAAATACTGCTGCAATCAATGGCCCAAGATAGGTAACAACTGGAATTAGTGCGTTTTTTAATGCATGTATTGTCATAACCCTGTATTCTGATAATCCCTTTGAACGAGCTGTTTTTATGTAATCTTGATTTAAAACATCAAGCATGCTCGACCTCATAAGCCTGGCTATGTATGCAGTTGGGTATGCAGCAAGAGTAACTGCCGGTAGTATAACATCCTGCCATCTGCCCCATCCTGCAATATTAAATATATGAAGCTTCAGGCCAAATATATACATAAAGAGAGTTGCAAGTATAAAGTTTGGTATAGAAATTCCCAGAATAGAGAAAAACATTACGAAGTTATCCTGCCAGAAGTTCTGCTTGTATGCTGATATTATTCCTGCAGGAATCCCGAGCCCAAGTGAGATAAGTATTGCAACAAATCCCAGGAGTGCAGACACAGGAAACCCCTTCCTCACGATGTCATTAACAGTAAGTGCATCGTACCTAAATGAAGGTCCCAAATCACCTTTCATGAGGTTTACCATGTAATCTGTATATTGCTTCCAGAGAGGGTCATTAAAGTGGTATTTTGCTTCAATGTTTTTAAGGACTGCCTCTGGTAATGCCTTTTCTTTTGTAAAAGGACCGCCTGGAATTGTTTTAGCAAGGAAGAATGTGACTGTAGCAACAATGAAAAGCGTGATTAACATTGCAATAACCCTTTGTGTGACAAATTTTCTCATTTGTTAATCCTCCAGTGGAGGCCATGCCCCGATATTAACAGAGGCATGGCTCTTTTCGTGTTAGTGTTTTTCTATATAAGCTTCCTTGAAGTCTGTGTAACCGAGTGCTGACGTATAATAGCCCTTAATATATGGCTTTATAAGTTCGGGCCTTGTGTAGAAATAAATTGGGCCAATCGGCATTTCGGCCATAAGGATTGTTTCAGCTTTGTGCATTGCTTCCATCCTTATTTTTTGGTCGTCAGTCGATTTTGCCGTTTTAACGTATTCATCGTACTGTGTGTTGCTCCAGCCAGTATCATTGTTTCCGCCGCCTGTAACCCACATATCGATGAATGTCATTGGGTCAGTGTAATCGCCAATCCAGCCTGCTCTTGCCACATCATAGTTCAGCACGTTTCTGTTGTCAAGATAAACTTTCCATTCCTGGTTGGTTAAAGTACAGTCGATTCCAAGATTCTCTTTCCACATTCTCTGTATTGCCTCTGCAATTGTCTTGTGTGCTTCGCTGGTGTTATAAAGCAGTACAAATTTTGGGAATCCCTTTCCATTAGGATAACCTGCATCGGCAAGCAGTTTCTTCGCTTCGTCAGGGTCATATGCTTTGAAGAAATCCCCGCCAACTTTTCTGAAGTCGCTCCCAGGCGTTGCATCTGGAACACCTGGTGGGACATAAGCAGTTGCAGGAAGCTGTCCCGCCTTTGTAATATTCTTTACAATTGCTTCTCTATCAATTGCAAACATAAGAGCTTTTCTTACTCTTACATCATCGAATGGCTTTTTTGTTACATTAAATAGGTAGTAGTATGTGCCGAGGTATGGGTTTATTATAAGTTTACCCTCACTCTGTAGTCTTTCAAGTTCAGGCAGAGGCGGGTTAGGACCCCAATCAATTTCACCGTTTTCGAACATCATTAACTCAGTTGAACTCTCTTCTACCATTGTAAAGACAATCTTGCTAAGCTTTACCTTATCTTTACCCCAGTAATTCGTGTTCTTTACCATTTCAATTGTATGGTTATGATCCCACAATGTAAGCTTGAAGGGCCCGTTGCTTACAAAGTTGTCAGCGGACTTTGCCCAGTCAGGATTTGATTGGTCGAGTTTCTTATTTATCGGAAGGTAGGTGGTGAATGAAAGAAGGGAAGTAAAGTAAGGAGTAGGTGCTTCAAGAGTTACTTCGAGCGTTTTGTCGTCAAGAGCTTTTACACCAACTTCATCTGCATTTGTTAACTCACCTGAATTATATTTTTCACCGTTTTTTATGTAGTATAGCTGATATGAATATTCTGATGCTATTTCCGGGCTCAGAGCTGTTTTCCATGCATATTCAAAGTCCTGTGCTGTAAGTGGTTCTCCGTTTGACCATTTTGTGCCTTTCAGTTTAAATGTCCATACAAGACCATCAGGTGAAATAGTGTAACTTTCTGCAACAGAAGGTACAATCTGTCCTTGATTATCATACCTCATAAGACCGTCGAACAGGTTCAAAAGCATTGTAAACTCGGGTATACCTGTTGCTTTCCTTGGATCAAAGTACTGTGGTTCAGCGCCTACGTTGTACTTTAACACCATTTCTTCAACTGGTGCAGCTTTTTTACATCCTGCAAAAGTTCCCAGCATTGCTACCACTAACATAAGAATTGTTAGTTTTTTTAACATATTAACCTCCTTTGAAAAATTTTATGCCATTTGAGGCATAATTAAAAACTTGCTGTTATTTAATCCAGCAATTATATTTTACTCTAAAAAATTTTTTTACAAAAAATATAACAATCATAGGATTATCAAATATCTCATAATTTTTTAGCTTAAAAATGGATTTAATTCCTTCTCATCCTTAATTGTGCTTGTTCCTCCATGTCCCGGGAGTACGATTGTTTCATCCTGTAGGACAAGAAGTTTTTCCTTTATCGAAGTAATCATTTCCTCAAATGCATTGCTGTACTCCTTTGCAATACCAACACTTCCTGTAAAGAGCGTGTCACCGGAAAATATAAATCCCTCTCCCTTAAGAGAAATACTGCCTTTTGTATGCCCAGGCGTGTGAATTACTTTTAATTTTATTTTTCCTATCTTTATTTCATCGCCTTCATTTATTGTCATGTCGCAATCTGGAGAAATTACCAGTTCTCCAAAGAAATTTGAGCCATTTTTTACAGGGTCATTTAATTTTTCTTTATCAAGAGGATGAATAATAATTTTTGCATTCTTAAATTCTTCTTTAAGTGTCCTATTTCCAATTATATGGTCAAAATGTCCATGTGTGTTTATAATATATTTTAACTCTCCCAGCTCTTTGATCTTTTCAATTATCTCTATATCCTCATCTTTGTTAGCATTTGCAGGGTCAATGACGCAGACGCTTTTCGAGTCTTCAAATACGTAAGTGTTTGTTTCAAGTGACCCGAACGTATAAATATAAATGCTTAGGCCCTGGATGTCTTTCTTTTCCATTTTATATTATATAGATTTATAATAGTATGTATAATTAATAGAGGTGATTGATGGATAACTCTTTCCTTAGTTCTATCTTTACACGTGGAAAGCTTTATATACAGCTTCTACAGTCATTGACTGTTATTATTACAGCAGCATTTATTCTTACACAAACCTTTATCACCAGAGCTCTTTTTAATCTTGAGGAGTCGGTTAAAAAACAAATTTTTTTGGGCATATTCTTTGGTTTAATCTCAATCACAGGGACATACCTCGGGGTAAATGTTAATGATGCAATTGCAAACGTGAGAGATATCGGAGCAATAACAGGAGGTCTTTTTGGTGGGCCTCTTGTGGGTGCTATTGCCGGACTAATGGGTGGAGTGCATCGTGCATCTTTAGGAGGGTTCACCGCGAATTCATGTGCTCTCGCAACTATAATAAATGGTGTTGCCGCCGGATTTCTTTATAGATTAAGAAGAGGAAAGATTTTTTCACCACTTGCAGGGTTTTTTTTCGCAGCGGCAGCGGAATCCTGCCATATGCTTCTCGTTCTTCTTATTACAAAACCATTTAATCAGGCGCTTGCTCTTGTGCGACAAGTGAGTGGTCCGATGATCCTTACAAATGCAGTCGGTGTAGGGCTTTTCCTTCTTGTAATACAGGTATCAATGAGAGAAAGGGAATTAGTTTCAGCAATTACTGCTGAAACTGTGCTTAAGATTACAGAAAAAACACTGCCTGTTTTAAGCAAAGGGCTTACAACGGAAACCGCAGACATAGCAGCTAAAATTATTTTAAAATATACAAATCTCGATGCAGTTGGCATTACAGACAGGAATAAGATTCTTGCATTTAGAGGGCTTGGGGAAGACCATCATATAGCAAATGGCCCGTTCAGGACATCTTCCACAAAAAGAGTTTTGAAATCAGGAGAAATTGCATTTTTAAGAAACAAAAGTGATATAGACTGTGAAGAAAAGAGTTGTCCTCTTGGTTCAGGTGTAGTAGTTCCTATGAAAAGCGCAGATGAAGAAATTTTTGGTGCCCTCAAACTTTATAGAAGACATAACGATGCAATGAGTCCTTTTGACATCGAAATTGCAAAAGGACTTGCAACAATTCTTACTACACAGATCGAATTAAATCAGATAGAAGAAGAAAAAAAGCTAAGAATCGTATCCCAGTTAAAAGCTCTTCAGGCCTATGTAAATCCACACTTTCTTTTCAATGCTCTTAATACTATTTCGTATATCGTAAGGCAGGATCCAGAAAGAGGGAGACACCTCATACAAAAACTCAGTTATATCCTAAGAGAAACGATCTATAGAGTTTCAGACCTTGTAGATTTAAAAGAGGAGATTCGTCTTGTTAAGTCATATCTTGAGATAGAAAAGGAAAGGTTTGGGGAGCGCCTTGAATATGAATTTCATATTGACGATAAACTTCTTGATGTAAAAATCCCGTCATTTACTTTGCAACCAATCGTTGAAAACTCAGTTAAGCATGGTTATTCCACAGACATAAGGAAGATAAAGATAGATATTTCCGCATATTTAAAGTTAAATATGCTTTATTTTGTAGTATCTGATACAGGGAGAGGAATCCCAAAAGATAAATTGAAGGATTTGCTTGAAGGCTGTGATAAAAATTCAATCGGCATTAAAAATGTTTTTGAAAGGTTAAAGAATCTTTATGGATTGAAAGCTGTGTTCAAGGTGAAGAGTGTTCCGGGCAAGGGAACGAGAGTTGTAATTGCAATACCAATAGAAGGAGTGAAAGATTGGCTATTAGAACAGTTATCGTTGACGACGAAAAGCCTTCAAGAGAAGAGATAAAACTTTTTTTAAAGAGGTTTTCAAATTTTGAGCTTTCAGGTGAATTTGATAATGCATTTGACGCACTGAGTTTTATGGTATCCACAACTGTTGATGTTGCTTTTTTTGATATCAATATGCCTGGTTTTGATGGAATTCGTCTTGCAGAAGTTCTAAAGGGTACCGAGAACTCTCCTGTTATCGTATTCGTGACCGCGTATTCAGAACATGCGGTAAAGGCATTTGAAGTTGATGCCATTGACTATATCCTCAAGCCCATTGACGAGGGGCGTTTTATAAAAACCATTGCAAAGATAAGCTCAAAAGTAAAAGGGAAGACACCACCTAACCTTAATTTTGTGGTTTGCGAATTTCAGGGAGAGTTAATATTGCTTAAACCGGAGGACGTTCAATACTTTTATGTGGAAAAGGGAAAATTATTTGTAAGGAAGAAAAGCGAATCACTTCCAGTAAAAGGTATGAATCTTCAAAACGCTGAAAAAAGGTTTGTTTCTCAAAACTTTTTCAGAATAAATAAGGAATATATTATAAATCTATCTAAAGTGTGCAAAATTATACCCTGGTTTAAGGGAAAGTATCTTATTCAGATGGAAAACGGAGATAAACTTCCTCTTTCACCGCACCATCAGAAAGAATTCAGAGATAGATTTCGCTTTTGAATTTTTAAAATTTTCCTAATATATAATTCAAAACAATCAATGTTTCAAACATTTTTACTTTTATCCCCTCTTTTTTTGCTTTTATTTAAAAACTCTTGACAGTCGCGTAATAAGTTATAGAATATTATAGAGTTATTGTGTAGTTTTTTAAAAATCTTATAGAGGAGGTGGGTAGAACAACAAAAACCTTCGAAAATTATTTAAGTTTAGACTGGAAAAGCAAAATTTAAGTAAAAGGAGGTATTAAAAGATGTCTGCATTAATTGTATTGATCGGTGCCATAATTTACCTTGTAAGCTATTTTACCTATGGTAAGGCGCTGGAAAAAAATGTTGTAAAAGTTGATACAAAAAGAGAAACACCTGCAGTACGTCTCAGGGACAATGTGGATTATATGCCTGCGAATAAATTTGTACTGTTTGGTCACCACTTTGCTTCCATTGCAGGTGCAGGCCCAATTGCAGGACCAGCCATTGCTATGGTTTGGGGTTGGCTTCCTTCACTTCTATGGGTGTGGTTAGGCAACCTTTTCATTGGTTCAGTGCACGACTACCTGTCCCTTATGGCTTCTGTCCGTTATGACGGAAAGTCCATTCAATGGGTTGCAGGCAAAATAATGGGCGAAAGGACAAAAACAGTCTTTGAACTTTATGTCCTCTTCGCAATGATTCTTATTATTGCTGCATTTATGGCAACATTTACAGCTCTTGCATCCAAATCTCCCGAGATTCTCACTGGAACAGTGCTATTTATTGTTATTGCAGTAATTGAAGGACTGATTCTTTACAGGACGAAGATTCCCTTCAACCTTGCAACGATTATTGGCGTTGTTATGATGGTACTTGTAATTTTCATAAGCTTCAAATGGCCTTTTATTAATATCCCTAACATTCATACTCTTTATATACTTCAGTTTATTTACATTGTCTTTGCTGCAGCGCTCCCAGTATGGATTCTCTTACAGCCAAGAGACTTTCTAAACTCATTCTTACTCTATGCTGGCTTAGCACTTGGTCTCGTTGGAGCAATAATTTCATTCAGGGGCTTCACATGGCCTGCATTTACAACGTTCTCAGCCAGGGCAGTAGGTGGACAGCCTTCGCCATTCTGGCCCACTGTTCCTCTTGTCATTGCATGCGGTGCTCTTTCCGGCTTCCACTCAATCGTTGGTTCTGGCACGACTTCAAAACAGCTTGATAAAGAAATAAACGGACTTTTTGTTGGATATGGAGCAATGTTTACCGAGGGTTTCCTTGCAACAATTGTTATCACTTCAATTGGTGCATTTGGTCTTGAGGTTCTTGGAGCTGCTGCAGCCAAAGTCACCGAGCTTGGAGTTGACATGGCGCAACTTACAGCAGGCGGTGCCTATCTTGGAAACAACTATGTCAAGGCTGCAAATGCAGTTGGCGGAACCCTGGCCGTGTTTACAAAGTCTTATGGCATGATGCTCAACAAAGCAATTGCAATTCCTGCAACATTTGGTGCAACCTTTGCTGGGCTCTGGGTTTCTGCTTTTGTTATGACAACACTCGACACAACCAACAGGCTTGGAAGGTATGCCTGGACAGAGCTCTGGGAACCAGTTAAAAATTCAAGCGCAGGGCTTTATGCGTTCCTTTCCAACAGATGGGTTGCTTCCATTGTAGTTGCAGCCATTGGCTTGTGGCTTGTATGGGGCAATACATACACTGTTCTTTGGGCAGGCTTTGCAGGTACTAACCAGTTGCTTGCATCCATTGCAATGCTTACAGCAGCCACCTGGGTAAAGAATGTTCAGAAGGCAGGAAAGTGGGCTATGGCAGTTGTGATTCCTGCAATCTTCCTCTGGATAACTGTGTTTATTGCTCTTGTATGGTATTTGTTTAAAGTTGTTCCTACCCTCGCAGCAGCAACAAAAGTCCCGATGTATATCTTTACAATCGTTATGCTGATTCTTGATATTATCCTTGTTGCACAGTTCTTTGTGTCTTACAGGAAAGGTCCTGAATTAGAAGCTTCTAAGTAATGAATGAATTCCTTGAAAGACTGAAAAGGTTTTTAAAAGGACTTGAGATAGGAATGAGGGAGGTTTCGACCTCCCTCATTGAGAAAGAACTCGAGGAGTACGAAAATGTCTTTGCCCTTATCACAATGGGTATTTTCTCTGGAATACCTTCTCCCCCCACAGGGATCATATTAAGGCTGATTCCTCATATGCAGAGGGAGATGTATGTAATGCTCAAAAGAAGTGCAGACCTTGATGACGTTTTTGCAGAAACGCTCAGTCATTTTGACATAGGTTAGGAAGGTTTTATGCAAACTTTCTTTTTTCTTGGGAAAGGTGGTGTAGGTAAAACAACCCTTTCTGCAGCATTTGCCAGTGGAATTTCCAATGAAGGAAAGCGTACTCTTGTTGTATCCCTTGACCCCGCTCACAACCTTGGCGATGTCTTTGCAGAAGAGATACCCTGGAAGATAAAGCATCTTTCTAAAACTCTTGATGCAATTGAAGTTGATGTTGATAGGATGATTCTTGAATATCTCAATGAACTCTCATCAAAACTCAAACACACTTACAGATACCTCTCTGTAATGAATCTTGAAAAATATTTTGATGTGCTTAAAAATTCCCCGGGCATTGAAGAGTATGCAACTCTTGAGGGCATTAAAAAATTCGTGTTCGAAGAATGCTACGATACTGTTATTTTTGATACCCCTCCTACAGGAATTACAGTGAGGGTTCTTGCAATGCCTAAAATTTCTCTCATCTGGACTGCAAACCTTGTAAGTATGAGAAGAAAAATCCTTTCACGAAGGAAAATGATTGAAAATGTCAGAGGAAAATTTGAAGCGGAGATTGAAGGAGAGGTTTTGGAGTTAACCTCGGAAGAACGCAATGACCCTATTATGCAGGAACTTCTTATCTACAAAAAAGAAACGAAAGCTTTAAGTGAACTCTTCTCCTCTGATAAGACATTCGTTAATATTGTTACAATGGCTGAAGATCTTGCCTACTTTGAGACAAAAAGAATACATGAGTCGTTAACTAAATTTAAAATCCACTTGAGAAAAATTTACCTCAATAAATTCTTTCGTATAGAAAACCCTCCTCCTGAAATTGCTGGTAAAATAAAAGAGCAGGAGAGAGTAACAGAGATGATGAAAGATCACTTTAAAGATATTGAAATAAGAGAAGTACCCATGCTGAGGGAGTCTCCCAGAGGAATTCCTCAGCTTTTAGATCTTTATGAAAAATTTATTCAATAGGAGAGCAAAGTGAAAATATCGGGAAACCTGCTGTTTATAATAATAGCGCTTGCTGGAATTTCTGTCCTTCAATTCCAGAAGGGCAGAAGGCTTAATCTTATGCTTATGAAGGCATTTGTTGAAGGTTTTGAGAAAAGACTCAAACTCAGGGATAAAACCTACACCTGGATTGGGGGGTCTGCTGGTTTTAAGGCGGATTACGAACTGAGTGATAACTATGTTAAAAAGGTAGAGCTAACGCTTACACTCATCCCTCGCCAGAGTCTTTTTTATTTGCCTATATCTTTTCTTGTAAAGCGTGGAGACAGGCTCTATATTGTGCTTAGACCAAAGTTTCAAGTTCACTCTGATGCGCACATCATCAGGAATTTTTACTACCTCTTCGGGCCAGAAATAAGAGAAGCCCCTGAGCTTAAAAAGGGAATTATTAAGCTTGAAAACACAAAAGGTTTTTATACGTTGTTTGAAGAGGAAGAAACGCTTGAGAAACTCCGAAAACTCACCCAGGAAGTCTTTTCCGATGTGAAAAGGGTGCGTCATATTGCTCTGGTAAAGAGCACAAATGTGCTTTTCTGTCTTATTAAACCCGACCCATACAAAACTCCCGATGAAATAAAAAAACTTGTGGAGAAATTTCCTAAAATATTTTACGGAAAAGAGGAACTCAGAGACCTTCAGTAAAATTATCCTGTATTTTATGAGAGTTTTTCTTTCATTTCATCATCCTTATGAGATTTTTTATAACTCAATAACATCGAGGTGTCGGCTAATTTCTTCAGTGAAAAATTCATAAAGAAGTTCATATTGTTCAACTACTGCTAAATGTGCTTATAATATAGATATGAAAGTTAATTTGCTATTTTTCGGTGAGGCGAAAACCATTATGAAACAGGGTAGTATTGAAATAGAATTTAAGGGGAGTAATACAAACGATTTGAAGATGTTTCTTCTGAAGGAAAATCCCAAACTTTGTGATATCCTTGAAAACTCTATGTTTGCCGTAAATATGGAGTATAAAAGTCTTGATACAGAACTTAAAAATGGCGATACAGTAGCAGTAATTCCTCCAGTCGAGGGAGGCTAATATGGTTAGCTTAACTAAAGACGATTTAAATATAGATTCACTCATTCGGAATCTTAAAAATAGCAATGCAGGAAGTATTGTTGTTTTTCTCGGCGAGCCCAGAAGAGGCGAAGAAGATGGAGAGGTTATCTCAATTGAATATTCTGCTTACGAAGAGATGGCACTTAAGGAGCTTAAAAAAATTGAATCTGAAGCTCTCAAAAGGGACGGCGTAATAGATGTGATAATCATTCACAGGATTGGCAATGTACCGCTAAAAGAGATCTCTTTTTTTGTGGGGGTAACCTCCTCTCATAGAAAAGAGGGTTTTCAAGCTTGCAGTTTTATTGTTGATGAGGTAAAGAAAAAGGTCCCGATATGGAAGGAAGTCAAGTATGATAGAGACAGGAGTTGTTAAAAGCCTTAGCGGAAAACTTGCAGAGATAACTGCTGACACCGGTACCGAATGTAAATCCTGTGTTTTAAATGGCACATGCGGTCAATCTACGCTCGGTGAAGGGCAGACTGTATATGTAATAAATGATATCGGTGCAAAGATAGGCGATGTTGTTGAATTCGAATACGATGAAAAAGAACTTTTAAAAGGCACCTTCGTTGTTTATATGGTGCCCTTTATCTCCACAATAATTGGCTTAATTATTGGAGTAATTTTAGAAAAGCTTTTAGGAATAGAACTCGTGAGGCTTCAGAATGCGACAACAGTTTTATTTTCAGTGTTTTTTCTTTTGGCCTCTGTGCCTGTCGTTAGAAGAATTGATAGGAATATTAAATCTCGCTCGCGTATCAGAAATGTACTTGTACAGGGCCACAGGTAAATATTAATCTTTTTCGAGCAGCAATAAAATTATTTGTTCCTGTGAATTTGTAGAAGTGGTTGCCCTTGCGTGGGATAATGAATTTCGCGCTTGAGGGATATTAATTCTGCACCGTTTCCAATGATTTCTTTTGCAAGGATGAGTTCTTCTATATTAAGAGGTTTTGCAAAACCAAAGGATGGTTCTCTGACCACTGTATTTATATGGACTTTATCTGCTTTTATCAATTCTAATGCATCGTGTAAGCTTCGATAATTGTCTTCGTAATCGTTTACTCCTTTTACAAGCATAATTTCAATCCAGAGTTCGTGTTGGAACATTTTTCTGAAATCAATAATTCCCTTTATTACGTCTTCGACCTTTATAGAATCTAGCGATTGATTTATCTTCTTATAATAGTCGGTTCTTGCGGCGTTCAGGGTAAACTTAACTATATCAGCCTGTAAAAGGTCAATTTTTACATCGCCTCTTGATATAAGAGAAGAATTAGTAAGGACAACCACGGGAATGTTTGTGAATTCTTTTATTATGGAAATCATATACCCAATTTTTGAATTTAGAGTTGGTTCCCCAAATCCTGAAAATGTAATGTGGTCGAGATGCTTGTTATAAGTGCTAAGGAACTTCCTCAACTCTTTGAGTATTTCATCTGCACTGACGTATTCTTTTCTTTCGCCAGTAAGAATCATCGTCTTTGCAACATCGCAGTAAACACAATTAAAACTACATACTTTGGCAGGTACTGTCGATATACCAAGTGATACTCCAAGTCTCCGGGACCTCACCGGTCCGTAAATATATTTCAACTCGCTCTCCTATATTTGAAATAACGATACGAATTTTACACCATTTTGGTTTTGTGTCAATACCTTTTTACAGTTTTTTTGGCACTTTTTTTCTTTTTTTTAAAAAATTCCCAAAAGAGTTGATTTATGCTATAATATTTTTGTATCGTTGAGGTAAATTTCAGATGAAAAGCTTAAAATTTATTGGAAACGGGCTTTCTAAAGCGGTTGGAAACCTCGAAAGAAATGCTTCTGAGAAAAACAAGGCTATAGGGAAAACTTTGCAAAACAAGTCAAAGTTATACTTTTCCTCGCTTTACTTCAGGAATTTTAGATTATTTTTCTTCGGGCAGGCGATTTCTCTTATAGGGACCTGGATGCAAAATGTAGGCCAGGGGTGGCTTGTCTTAACTACCACAAATTCTCCCTTCCTTCTTGGAGTTGTCGGAGCTGCTCAGTTTCTTCCAATGATGTTATTTTCTCTTTATGCAGGAGTAATTATCGACAGATTTTCAAAGCGTAAGATTTTACTTCTGACTCAGAGTGCACTTACAATTACAGCATTGGCATTTGCAATTCTCACCCAGCTTAAAATTATAACTTACTGGGAAATACTTCTTCTTGCCTTAACAATGGGCATTGCAAATACTTTTGACATGCCTGCAAGGCAGTCTTTTTATGTTGAACTGGTCGGGAAAAAAGCCCTTATGAACGCAATATCCCTTAATTCCTCTATTTTTAATCTTGCAAGGATATTAGGTCCTGCCATTGCAGGTATTCTTATAGGCAAACTTGGGTATGCAGCATGTTTTTATATTAACGCAGCAAGCTTTTTGCCGGTTATATATGGAATATACCTCATAAAAATAGAGGAGAAACCCAGAAAAGCAAATCTCACGGAGCGTGTATTTGTAGATATCAAAGAGGGTTTGAAATATATAAAACACTCTCAGATAATTCTTATTTCTGTGGTTCTCCTTGCCATTGTTAATATATTTATGTTTAACTATAATATCTTTGTTCCATCTTTTGTGAAAGATGTCCTCAAGATGGGCGCGACAGGGTACGGGTTTGTTATGGCTATGATGGGTCTCGGTGCTCTTTTTGGCTCACTTTTGCTTGCAATGCTGAGTCACAGGGGTATCAAACCGTGGTATGTGTTTTTTACGGCGATTGGTGTGGGTATTTCTTCAGTTGCAATGGGCCCTCAAAGAAGCTTTTTACCCTTCAATATCTTTATGATTCTTCAGGGATTCTTTATGATTACTTATCTCAATTCCACAAATATTCTGATACAGGTTAATGCAGAAGACAGTATAAGGGGCAGAGTTATGAGTATATATACGTTTGTGCTTGGTGGACTCACGCCGTTTGGTGCATTATACGCAGGTACCGTCTCGGAGAAACTAGGCGCAGGTGCCGGCTTCCTTATAAGTGGGTTAATTTCCTCTGTTGCTGTCATTTTTATCTATACCCAATGGTATAGGAGGATTTCTCTTAAAAAACCTATTAAAGTTGTGTCTGGAACAATCATTGAAGTCCCTCCGATGAATAAATTGATAAAATGACAGGTTCGAAATTCTCAAACTTAATTAAAGGGCTCAAGTTATTTTCAATTTTCTTTTACATAGGCTTATTCACCATTGGTGGTGGCTATGCAATGATCCCTGCCATGAGAAACATTATTGTTCAAAGGGAGAAATACCTTTCTGAAGATGAATTTCTTGAGATGTTTGCAATCTCCCAGATTACTCCTGGACCTATTGCTGTAAATATGGCAACGTTTATCGGATATATGCAGGGGGGAATTATTTGCTCAACCCTCGCAACCCTTGGAGTCGTGCTTCCATCTCTAATTATTATTACTCTCATATCAATATTTTTCCTTGATTTTACCAGGTTTACAGTTGTGCAAAAGTTATTTACTGGAATTCTTGCAGGAATTGCAGGTGAAATTGCTTATCTTACCTTTGATCTTGCTAAAAAAATTAAGATTAATCTTTTTACCGGAGGGATTTTCATTATTTCTCTTGCTGCTCTGTTTATCCTTAAAATTAACCCGATCTATGTGATTATAATAGGTGGGGCTATTGGAATTATTGTTAAAGGGATACTTCACAAAGATGATGGTCATTAAGCTGTTCTTAGAATTCTTTAAAATCGGTGCATTTACGTTTGGAGGAGGCCAGGCAATGCTCCCCATAATGCAAAGAGAACTTGTAATAAATTTAAATTGGATTTCAATGCAGAATTTCCTCCATTTTGTTTCAATTGCAGAAGTTACTCCTGGACCTATTGCTATTAATATGGCAACTTTTATAGGATATGAGACGCAAGGTGTGACTGGTGCGATTTTCTCTACCGCAGGAGTTGTTGCTCCATCTTTTATTATAATCCTCCTTATCGCAATGGCTGCAAGTAAATTCCGTGAGAATCGGGTTTACCAGGCATTTATGAGTGGCGTGCGCCCGGTACTCCCTGCACTTCTTATAAATGCAGTGTACCTTATAGTTGCAGAAGGTTTCAAGGGAATAGCTCCCTTTGTATTGGCTGCTGTCACCTTTTTTGTCTTCGCAAGATGGAGAAAAATTAACCCAGTTCTCCTTCTTATCATTGCAGGTATAGCAGGCATTTTGTTTCTGTAATTTTTATTGCAAAGTGCCAGGCACCCGGGAATATTTTAATAATTTACTTGTTGGATTTTTAATTTAATCAGTTATAAAATCTTCTTCGTCTATTTCTTCTTCGTAGCTTTCTTCTTCAACCCTCATAATAACAGGGAAAAGAAAAGATAACAGAGAAATGATTACTATCATACCCCCAGCTAAAAAGCTGAGCAGCGAAATCGCACCACCATTCCCTTCTCCGAAAATTGAAGTAAGATTTATAGATTTGTTAAGAACAATTACTGAAGAGTTATTGAAAATGGGTGTTAAAAAATTATCAACGAGTGGCCCGCTCGTTGCCATTGGTAGAATACTAACACATTGGGCGATAACTCTTCTTGCCGAAAAAACCCTTCCCTGAAGATCTGGTGGAACTTTTGACTGCCATATTGCCTGATTTGAGGAATTGGTGATTACTCCGAAGACTCCGATTATAGAACAAGCCACGATATAAGAGACAAGAGTTTTTGATAGTCCAAGAATGATGGCTCCTGTCCCAACCAGCATTATTCCAAAGATAAGGCTGAATATTTTTCTTTTTGTTCCCCCCCAGGCTGTCATTAACAATCCGCCGACAATACCTCCTATACCGAAAGCTGATTCAACCGTTCCAAGAAATACCGTGTTGTTGTTTGTTTTTGCAAGTATCATTGGAGCAATAAGGGTAGTATAAAAACCCGCAAAAAGATTTACGAACAGAAAAAGTAAAAGTAAATAGAATAATGGTCTTCTCTTGAATATATAAGGAAAACCAAAAATCGCATCTTTAAACAGATTTACTTTTTCCTCAACTTCTTTCCTGATATCAGAAATAACGACCCATAAAACTGCTCCGATTGCAAATACAAAAGTGATGATATCTATTGTCATAATTCCGCCGAGTTTAATTATTGGAAGCAGCGCTCCTGCAACGATTGGTGCTATAACCATCGGGGCAGTCTCTGTAAGTGAAAACAGGCCATTCGCTCTACCGTACTCCTCTTTTTTTAGCATGATGCTTATTGTTACAGAGTAAGCTGGCCACTGGAATGCATTAAAGGAGCCGGAAATAAAAGAAGCAATATAAATAAACCATAGTGTAAGATTATTCGTCTTATATAAGATTAAAGTTATAATTGTTATTATACCTGCTGCTAAGTCCGGGAGAATTAGCGATCTCTTTTTTGGCCATCTGTCAATTAGTGCACCAGCGATGGGAGTGAAAATTATGTTTGGAATGAAGAAAAGCGTTGCAACTATGCTGAAGGGAGTTGCATTTCCTGTTGTCTGCCATATCCAGATTCCTATACCGAATTGTGTCATGCTGGATCCAACCAGTGAGATGATCTGTCCAATAGACATTATTGAGAAGCCTTTAAACCCTGCAGGTCTTTTCACTTTCTCTCCTTTTTAGAAACCACACAATAATGTTTTAATAAAACTTATTTATTTTCCTTAATTTTATTAAGGTAACTATCCCATTTTAGTAATTTCAAAATTTATGTCAAGTTTCAATTGTCTTAATTTACTGCAGTTCTGGTACAATAAAAGTCATATTTTTACTGTCCTATTTGTGAGATGATACCATTTTATAAGGAGGCTTTTTCCTTTGATCTTGTTTATTGCAAAATCTCTTTTTTTCTCTACTTACTTCATATCGTCCTCTGAAAACTTTTGACCTATTCATATCCTGTTAATTCTACATAGGCAGTACCATTTAGAGATTTCTTTTTAAATAGAACCTTGCCTTCCTGTGCATAATTTTCAGTAATTTCACCTTTAACATGGCAAATCCCTTCCCAGTAAGAGTGTGTTATAAATGATGAAATATGCTGATCTTTAATCAAAGGCAAAACATTAAATTTCATTAATAGATTGCTGTTTTTACTACCAAATATCTCTATCCCCCAATTCAATGGATATTCTACGCCGTCTTTTGTTTTGAAAATTTCCCCTGAAGTAATTCTGATGTTCTTAAGTTGAATATTTTCCGAATTTTTGTAGAGGTTTCCAGTCGTCGTCTGTCCAACTTTTCTTCTGAAGTTAAAAATCATTATATAAAGGTCGTCTTCATCAAAACGGAGAGAAAACCAGTCCCATTGCAAATTTTTAATATGGAAGTTCCCCCACTGATGGTCGTGCCAGGTAGAACCTGAAACAGGCAAAGTCTCCCCTTTAAATGTTATGTTTCCGATTGTTTTTAAATTTGGGAATGAAAAATAGTGAGAGGAATCATAAGGCTCATTTTTCATAGCGATAATTCCACTTTTCCCTTGCTTCATCAGGTCTTGAATTTTAAGATCAAGCTCAATTTTTAAGCCTTGTTGATCGGTTTTAATCCTAAAGCTATTTGATATCGCATCAAACTCTACACGATTTCCTAATGCAGATATAATCATTTTCTTGCTTTTTCTAAACAAAGACAAAGGATCAAAAGGCAAAACCAGCTCCTTATTATAAAAGGTTCCTTTTTCGACATCTGTTAATGATGCGTGAAGGATTCTACTTTCAAATATAGTTCTAGTTATGAAAAACGTTACCTCAAAACCAATTAGTTGCTTTCGTAAAGGAGATTGCAACACTCCGGTAAAATACCACCATTCTACATTTGAAGTTCCGTGTAAAAAATGATCGAGGTTGCTAAATTTAACAGAAGAAAGGCGAATGCTTGACTTTCCTTCTGTACTAATCTCGTAGATTAGATTAGGGACAAATCGTAAAAAGTTCTTTATAAACTCTTTTATTCCATTCATATATGCTTTCAGAATTCCCTATCTTCTATTCTCATATTTTAATTGTACCGAGATAAAAAATTTCTCAAAAGCCAGCTTTGCTAAAAATTTTATTAATCTTTTTCTCCCCCCTTGCATATTTATATGTAATTGGTAGAGCTGCGTAGAGAAGGAATTCTTCTCCATCATCAAAAAAAACATTATGGGGGTGTAATAATGACAGCAGTTCAGAATCCAGGCAGACTTGACATGGTTTTCACTCTTTCTGATAGTTCAACAAGAAGGGAAAGCATTGGAAATGTTATACCTACGGCTCTTGACCAGGATCTGTATGACATTACGGTTGCTATTGCTAACCTGTTAAATGACGTTCTATTCGACATAAGGCTTGCCACAAGCAAGACCTATGCTGCATAAGGAGGTGAATTATGACTGATACAAGTTCTCAGGCTTTAAGGCTTGTATTTGGTACATAGAAGAGTCGAAGCCTCTGTCGGAATTTCACTTTTAAATAACTGAGATTTCTCATCTCTTTCTATTATTAAATCATATTGATATTTCTTACATTTGAGATACTTCTTATTGTCAGTTTATGTATTTTGTTGTTCTTTAAATTTCTTCCTGACTTTTCTACAGTCTTAATCTTGAGTTACTTACGTTAAACCATATAATATTCGAATGCCTCAGGATGTTTCAGATATTTTTTTGCTCTTTACTTCAAAAAATTTGCCACACAGAACTAAACTGAAAACAACTGAAACAGTTAAATTTGAAATTAACTGATTTTTTAAGAATGGCAGAGCTCCTGCATAACAGAGTATTAAACCTGCTAAAGTTTTTGGATACATTTGCCATGGCTCGAATAACCAAAATAGAAAATTTGAAACTATAAAGAAAACTGCAACCGAATATAGGGTCCTTAAAAATAATTTTTTCCTGTTAAACCAATTAATCGATAGAACTATAATTCCATAAGTAATAAATGGGATTAGGTTAACCCAATTCAACTTTGGAACACCAAATGCCAGAATCATAACTAGTATGACTAAGAAATATAAGTTGACTTTTTTGTAATATATTTCTCGATTTAAAACTGTACAGATATACACAAACATAAAAGTTATAATCTCAAAATTCGGTAATACTTTGAAGTATCTTAACAAAAGCGCAATCAGTAGCCCGGCTTCTAATAAAACTATTGTTTTAGTTCTAGACATTTTATCTTTGTAACCTCCTTAATTCTTTTCGTCTGCTCGAAGTTAATGTATCTTATTTTCGGTGCTTTTTACCATTTATAATATACTCATTTTAAATCAAAAGTGAAATTAAATCTTAAAACACACAAAGTGGTATGTAAAAACTTAAAATTTGCAAAAAGTTTTTACTAAGCGCATTATATTGAAAATTATGTGTAGCAAATGAAGATTAATGCAGTTGTGGAAGCGCCAAATTGTTGACAGTTTCCCTTTTTTAGGAGTTAAGTGAAGTTTCTCTTTTATTTTTTTGTTAGTCTTTTACTTGCATATACAACTAATTTATGCTATAATTGCCCGAAGGTGTTATGGAAATGGATAAAAATACTTTTTGGAATTATTTTACCTATATATCGAGGTATACGAAGAGTTACACGGCTTGTAAGCTCAGGGAGTTTGGCATTGGCAGTGGCCAGTCGAATATTTTGAGGTTTTTAATCCATGCAGGAGATGGGATAAGTCATGAAGAAATATGCGACAAGCTTGAGCTTAATATGACTACTGTTTCAAGGGCATTGCAAAAATTGAAGGAGAACGGGTACATAGAAGAAGTTAAGGGTGAAAAGGATAACAGAATAAAAAAGATATACCTTACAGAAAAGGCGAAAAAATTGGGACAATTTATTGAAAGCACAAAAAATGATTTAGTAGGTATTCTTTTTATTGGAGTTGGCGATAGCGAACTGGAAACTTTCATAAATGTCCTTAAAAAGATTTACCAAAATGTAAAAAAAGAAGAAAATAGAAAGGAAAAAATTCATGGATAAAACGACCGAGATGTTAGCAAACGAAGGTATAGGATCTTTACTGTTTAAGTTGTCGTTTCCTGCTGCAATAGGAATGATGGTGCAGGCATCGTACAATGTCGTTGACGCAATATTTGTCGGAAGAGGCGTTGGCCCGATGGGAATAGCCGGTATAACAATTGATTTCCCCATTCAGATGGTGGTAATGGCGGTTGCACAGATGATTGGCATAGGTGCTGCGTCTATTGTGTCGAGAAGTCTTGGTGCTCAGAATAAAGAACGCGCAGAAAAGGCACTGGGAAATTCATTTACATTGTCGTTAGGGATAGGTTTGCTGATAACGGTTCTTGGTCTTTTATTTATAAATCCGTTGCTGAAAGTTTTTGGTGCAACTTCAACGATTCTTCCTTTTGCAAAAGATTATATGAGTGTTATCCTTTTTGGATCCGTTTTCACCATATTTGGCATGGCGTTAAATAGCATAGTAAGAGCCGAAGGAAACGCCAGGATCGCCATGTGGACGATGCTTATAGGTGCACTAATGAATATAGGACTTGATCCACTTTTCATATTCGGGTTCCATATGGGGATTAAAGGTGCCGCGATTGCAACAGTGATTTCACAATTTGCAACATTTATCTGGCTTTTAATCTATTATTTAAGTGGCAAGAGCGTTATGAGAGTTTATATCAAGAACTTTAAAATTGACCTCTCTATTGCAAAAGAGACTTTTGCAATAGGTCTGTCTTCTTTTGTAAGACAAGTATCTGCAAGCTTAATGGTTGCAATATTAAACCATGTTCTGGCATTTTATGGCGGGGACATTGCTATAACCATATATGGACTTGTAAATCGTTTGGCGTCGTTTGTATTGATGCCAACATTTGGCATTGCACAGGGTTTTCAGCCAATTGCTGGATTTAGTTACGGAGCCAAAAGGTATGACAGGACTAAAAGAAGCATATACTTGGCGTCAATCACTGCAATTCTTGTGGCAACTTTTGGTTTTTTGATAATGGAGTTATTTCCGTACCAGCTTGTTCGTATGTTCACGACTGACCAGTCGCTAATAAATATGACTGCAATACCATTGAGGATAGTAGTTTTGGTGTTTCCATTAATAGGTTTTATGGTGATTGTTTCCACTATGTTCCAGGCAATTGGCAAGGCTTTACAGGCATTTGTTCTTTCTATGGCAAGGCAGATTATATTTCTAATACCGTTAGTTCTCATATTACCAAAATTCTTTAAACTACCTGGGGTGTGGTACTCTTTTCCTATTGCAGATTTCTTAACTATGTTTTTGAGTGCTTTGTACCTGATACCTGAAATTAAAAAATTAGACAAGAAAATATTAGAAATTCATAAACAACCTGTTGAAACAGTTCCTGTGAGTGAAGAAGAAAATATTTTATAAAAATATTTTTCAGAATTTACAATCCTTTCGCTTTAATTTTGTCAAAATCGTGCCTGACACTAAATTGATGCTTTAATAACCCTTGCAATTACCGAGGAGGAATGTTGGATATAGAGCACTTTAGGTTATACTTATATGAAAAGTTTGTATTAAGAGGTGCATATGATGAAAAATAATTTAACAGACTATAAATGGGCACTTGTTACAGGTGCTTCATCTGGTATTGGCGAGGAGTTTGCCTATCAACTTGCAAAGAGGGGAATGAACCTCGTGCTTGTTGGAAGAGATGAGGGACGGCTTGATGAGGTGGCAAGCAGAGTGTCTCAGTTAGGAGTTGAGGCAGTTCCTGTGGCGGCGGACCTTACAAAAGGGCTGGATGAAGTTATTAGAATAATATCAGAGAGGAAAATAGATATAGACCTTCTTATAAATAATGCTGGTATCGGTATTTACGGTGATTTTATTGAGAAGGATATTTCAAAGCCTCACGAAATGATCGAGATTAATGTAAAAGTATTAACTGACCTTGCATACATCTTTTCAAAGAAGATGGTTGAGAGAGGCAAAGGCGGGATAATCAATGTCTCATCAATTGCAGGGCTTTTTCCTGTGCCGTACTATGCTGTTTACGGGGCAACAAAAGCTTATGTTTATAGCTTCTCACTTGCTTTGTGGGCAGAGTTGAGGGATAAAAATGTGCGAGTGCTCTGTCTTGTGCCTGGAAAAACTAAGACCCGGTTCTCAGAAAGGGCGGGCTCTAATGTAGGTGGCAAAAAGATGGAACCTGCGGAAGTGGTAAGAATCACTCTTAAAAGTTTTGAAAGAGGGGATCCATTTGTTTTGCCAGGTCCTATGAATAAAATATTTAGCTTTATTGGGGGTATTTTCCCAGATAAGCTTGTCGTGAGAGTGATAGGGTCATTCCCACAATATTTTTAATTTGCACAGAAATTTTATGTAGAGGTCTTTGTTAACCTTGTATAGGCCCATTAATTTTTGTGATCCTTTAATAGCAAAACCTTCCATTGGGTATAGAAAATGGTTGTGATTGCCAGATTACGGCTTTCAATTAAACACAAGGAGTTTATCCAAAAAGAGTTAGCATCCGAAAAGGGCTTTTTGTTCTGATATTTGATTTTTGAAATCAGGTATAATATATATAGATAGTTAATTTTAAGAGCAAGGAGGGTTAAATAAAAAATGAATTATTCTATAGTTGGATTAGTCGGTAACGGGATAGCAAAATGAAGAATATCATTAATTTGCCACATGTTATTTGTAAATATACCTGCATGGTCAATGGTATTGGAGATGTTTACCGTTTTAAAACAGGGCAGACATTTTCAGACGAGTTTTTGATGGCCGTAAGCGGGATGGCTGATTTTGCTTACATTAAAAATAAAAAAGCCGAACCTCCGTTCATGGTATTTTGGGGGCAATCTATAAAGAATCAGTACAGAAATCTTGAGCAGGTTTTGGGCTTAAAAATAAAAATTATCGAGGGAAAAAGTTTTAATCTTGCAATGAAACTGCTCAGGGAAGAGATAAACAGGAGAAACCCTGTTATCATAGGGCCTCTCGATATGTTCTATCTTGAATATCATGAATTCTTCAACAAAAAACACGCTTTTCCTCATTTTGTACTGGTTGTTGGTTATGATGATAACGACAGAAAGATATTTTTATATGATTGTGATTCTGTGGACCTCCAAAAGCTGAATTATGAGAATCTGAAGATTGCCTGGGAGAAAGGCGAGCCCGGCTATATAAAAAAGAATGCTGTAATTACTTTTTCACTTCCTGATAGACCCTTATCTTTTAATGAATCTGTTAAGGCGGGGTTAATTTTAAAAGCAAGTCAGATGCTTAATCCACCGATTAAGAGTCTGGGAGTGCCGGGAGTACGTAAACTTGCTGTGGAGTTTCCGGACTGGGAAAAATTTCTCGGGAGCGATGATTATAAAATGGCACTGGAAAATATGGCAAGGTATGCAAACTCTCCGCCCACACTATCAAGAGCATTTAATGATTTCACAGGAAAAAGAGAAGATTTTTCAAAGCTTCTTAAGGAGCTTGGAACAATTACACATGAAAAGCGTCTGCTAAGCCTGTCTGAAAGGTTTTCCACATCAGGTAAATTGATAAGAGAGATTTCTTTAATAATACTCGATAAATTAGACGGTAAATCAGATAGAAGGAAGTTTATCCCGCAACTGTTAATGAAAGTCGCTGATATCGAAGAAGAAGCATACGGTGAAATTAAAGGAATTTATAACGAATAAAACCTTTCTAAACAATTTATGGAAATTGTTTAC
>Ga0209182_10000047_pt1 | contig 25443 bp, 26 predicted proteins | sample LakBais05cmmetaG_FD_185474 | JGI IMG/M metagenome (GOLD analysis project Ga0209182, IMG submission 185474) | Lake sediment microbial communities from Lake Baikal, Russia to study Microbial Dark Matter (Phase II) - Lake Baikal sediment 0-5 cm... | ecosystem: Environmental > Aquatic > Freshwater...
CGGAGGACCTCCAACTTGCTGGTCAGTCCAGGGAGGTCTCCTACGCCATCGCCGTTGCCGTCCATGAAACTGCGGACATAGCAGTGGTAGATGACGCCTCGTTTCCACCACGGTTGGCTCTGAGCGTCAGTTTCGGTCATGTCGGTTTCTTCGTGTCACGTCGCTGGTGCGCTGAAGTGGGAGGATCGAGAGATGGCACCGAGGACACCGGAGGCCTCGTCTCCTGCCCGAGGCGTGTCTGGTAGAGTGTGAAACCCGTGTCGGAGAGGAAGGGCTGCCGCAGGACTCCGTTCATGCGGTCAGCCATGCCGGGGGTCATCAGGCCGTGTGACAACTGGAAGAAGGCTTCCAGGACCTGGAACGACATCTTGGACAGTGCTTCCAGGGGCTGATTGCGGTGGATGATCTCGCCCAGCTCCGATTGGGCTAGACCCTCCATGCCGTACTTGCGGACGTATTCGATGACATGCCCGATCTCGACGCCATAGCCGGTCATGAAATGCAGCTCGCGCAGGATGCCGGCGCGTGCCGCGATGGTCCCCGCAAGTGGCTGGAACAGCCCTCCGAGTTCCGGATACCAGAGGTTCAGCAAGGGGCGCGCGGTGAGCTCTGTGACACGGCCGCCGCCCATTTCCACGAACTCGTTGACGACACGCACGGGTCTCCGGTAGAACCCCTTGATGAAGCTCAGGCGCTCGTCCAGGAGAAGAGGGCCGACAAGCCCGGTGACAAATGACTGGTGGGGATTGGATAGGTCGGTGTCGACGAAGACGAGAATGTCTCCTTTTGCGACGAACAATGCTTTCCACATCGCCTCGCCCTTGCCGGCATAGGTTCCGAGGTCCGGACGTACCTGCTGGTGGACATAGACGGGGATGCCGCGCGCGGTCGCTATTTCGCGCGTGTTGTCGCCACTGTTGCTGTCGATGAGGATGATCTCGTCGAGCAGTGGCCGTTCGTCCATCAGTGGGCCCTTGAACGCGTCGATGACCTGTCCAACCGTCTTCTCCTCATTGAGCGCCGGCAGGACGAGAGAGATCGACACGTGGCGGTCATGCTTGGCCTGGAGGAGCCGGTCGATGTCTGCAAACTCGTCCTGGGAGAACGTGTTCTTGAGGATCCAGGGCTCGATGACGTTCGTCGCGGCTGACAACTGCTCAAGCTCTGCGCCGCGCGCGTAGACGAACACGGCGGTCGTCCGGAGCACTCCTGCCGTGACCTGCGCAAGCAGGTGCTTGGTCACCGAGTGTTTTCCCGGGTGCTGTGGCAATCCGAGGACGAGCAGGCCGTACTGAAGCGAACAGTGTTCGATGGCGGATTCCACGCGTTCCTCGGCCTGTTCGATGGCGAGACGGGCCTGTGGCAGTTCAGCCTTCACCTTGCCATATGCTTCGAGGACGCTGTCGTCAACCGTCGCGGACTCGCCTGCATGGGTGACATAGACAAAGCTCGTCCTGTCCACGACTCCAGCCTCGGTAAGCCGACGCAGCACCGTCCCGGCAAGGGCCGCATTGGAGTCGCCGCGGGCGAAGATGGCCGCCGTTGTCCTGGAAGGGTTCTGATGGAGTTTGTAACCGATCACCTGCGAGCTCGAACCACAGGCGGACTCGAGCAGGCCGATGTCTTCGTGATGCAGGAGGTCGAGGTCGATTACGAGTGTCCGGGAAGGATCCCCGGACGTTGCCAGGCGGATTGCCTCGTCAATCTCGACGATCTGGAAGGGGATCGACGTTGCCCCAAGAGCTTTGCGAGCCGCCGTCACCAGACGGTGGACACGGCCGATTTCCTCTCGCGGCGTTCTGGGAAGAACAAGAACAACATCTCCAGCGACGCCGGCCGAGTGAGCAAATGCGATCTTGGCCATGAGCCGCGTTGGTGCTGTGAGCTCAACAAAGTGCTGTGTCAATTTCCCACTCCCTCTCCGCAGGATGAATCCTGCTTCCAAGAGTATAGCAGAAGCACGGCTTCTGTCACTCCGAGACTACATCGGGAAGGCTACCGGGGGCCTCGGCGTCTCGCGAGACAAGGGGGCAAGCTGGAACACGGCGGGAGGATTTGCTGGCTATGCCGTCCCATGGGTCGCCTTTGTACCTGACTACCATACATCTGGAGTAGCATTCATTTCCGTAGAGGGCAAGGGACTATGGCGTACGACGGACGCCTTTGCGACAATGGAGCAGACTGCCCAGCTCACCGCCGGCTCGAATCTGGTGGACACGGTCGTCGATTGTGTCGCGGTATCTCCTGCCTTTGCCACCGATCACACCGTGTATGTCGGGACGCACTCGGGACGCATGTACCAAAGCACAGATGGAGGAGCGGCGTTCAGCTATCTCGCCGGGAGTGGACTCCCCGCATATGCCATGAAGGACCTGCGTGTGTCGCCCGACTTTGCTCAGGACGGTACAATCTACATGTGCACGGACTACGGGACTGGGAGTACCAGACAAGCCGGTGTCTACAGGTCCACGAACAGGGGGGTCAACTGGACACAGGTCGCCAGCTACATCTGGTATGATGCCATCCGTCTCAGTGACGCGTACGAGGCCGACGGCACCGTGCTTGCCGTTTCTTGGAGCGGCGGTCTGGACGTGACGACAAACCGCGGACTGGTCTTCGGCAGCATGAGTAGCGGAATTCCACTCGTAAGCAACAAGTACTGGGGCAATGCGCTGGACATTTCGCCTTCCTTCAGCACGGACGGTGTCGTCTACGTGGGTCTGACCAATGGCGGAGTATTCACGACGTATCGGCTCGGGAAGGCTGCGGCGACAACAGTGAGTCTGGTCATCGGCAGCAGGACGATGAGAGTGAACGGCGCTGCTCAGGAGCTGGACGCCGCTCCAATGATCATAAATGGCAGGACGCTGGTCCCCATACGCGCCATCGTCGAGGCTATCGGGGGGACGGCAACCTTTGACGCCAAAGATGGCAAGGGCAGAGTCGACATTGCGCTGGGAACGCACGCTCTCTCGCTCTGGATCGGAAAGCCGGGTGCCAGCCTGGACGGCAGGAACGTCCCGATCGATGCTGCCAACGCAAACGTCACACCCATCATCCAGGCCAGTCGAACCTATCTGCCCTTCCGCTTCGTGGGTGAGAGCCTGGGTTGCGAAGTGGGCTGGGACCTGACGACACGAACCGTTACCCTGACGTATCGGCCATAGGAGGACTCGGAATGAAGAGGACTATTTCCATCAGCTTGCTGCTCATGCTCCTTGCCGTTCTCGTCGGGACACCTTCCGGTTCCTTCGCCCGCGCGGGCGAGGTGGACCGCATCGTGACCTTTCCCGACGATGCCCACATGGACGCCTGTCGGCTCATAGAATCAGCCACGGCGTCTATCCTGTTCAGCATCTACGATTTCAGCGATCCCCGCATTGAGGACTACCTGGCAGACGCCGCGGCCAGAGGCGTGGCTATCAAAGTCATGGTCGATCCAGGCGAACGCCTCGCCCTCACGGACTCGAAGGGCATCATCGCCGACCTGGTCCGGGCGGGGATTACGGTGCGGAGTACGAACCCCGCCTACCGCATCACGCATGCCAAGTATCTTGTGGTTGATGGAAGCACGGCATACATTTCGGCCAACAACTTCACCTACGCTGACGGCAAGAAAAACCGCGCGTTTGCCATTATCACGACGGACCCAAAGGTTGTGGCCGACCTGACAGCGATCTTCTGGGCGGACTGGCAGAGGAAACCATTCACCCTTCAGCAGTTGACGAGCGATCGCTTCATCGTGTCTCCGCTCAACGCAGGCGCTCGCATCAAGGCGATGATCGACGGGGCGAAGACCAGCGTTGTCGTTGCAACGCAGTACCTCAGAAGCGACATGGTGAATCAGGCGCTGGCCGCGGCCGCTGCGCGTGGTGTCAACGTGCAGGCCATCACCGACGGCACCTATGCCGATTCCCGGACGGCCGCCGCCGATGCAAGGATGCTTATCGGGGGTGACACCGTTCGCGTTTCGATGACGCCGTACTACCACGTCAAGATGACGATTGTCGATGGAATGGAGATGTTTGTGGGTTCGCAGAACTACTCGGACCCGCCGCTCACGGACGACAACCCCTTGCTGCAGCAGCGCGAGGTCGGTATCATCGTCACCGACCCTGCTCTTATCGCCAGGGCGCAGGCGGTCTTTGCATTCGACTGGGCACGGTCTCTGCAGCCATAGCTCCACTCTGGACGTTCCCGGATGCAAGCCCCCGGCCACATGACCGGGGGGAGTTGCTTTGAGGCAGGGTGGGCACGAAGTCCTGTCGGTTGACAGCGGGTCCTGCATCCCAATGATCGACGGGGCTCCGGCTACTTGCCGATACAGAAGGTGCTGAAGACGGTTGCGAGGATCTCGTCAGGGGCGATGTGATCGCCGAGAAGCCGTTGCATCGCTTCACGGGCTTCGCCGAGAAGATACGCGAGGACGTCTGCTGGAGCTCTCGCTGCTGAGTTCATGAAATCATTCAGCGCGCGGTCGGCGATCGCGAGCTCTGCTGCTTGCCGGTGCGTCACGATCTGTCTGGCTGCGACCGTCCCGGCAGCCGTCTCGACCAGCTCCGTCAGGCGGTGGGTAAGCTCGTCGAGTTCGGTCCCTTCCGTGGCGGAGATGCCCAGCACTGGTTCACCGACCTCTGCCTCGAGACCCGCGGGGACGGGTCCGGCGTCGATCTTGTTCACGGCCACGAGATGGGGCAGCGAACGGGCACGATCGAGAAGGTCGCGTTCATGCCATTGCAGTCCCGTTTCGGCATCGAGGACGATCAGGACAATGTCCGCGCGTTCGATGGACTGAGCCGCCCTTTCACTAGCAAGATGATCAAGGACGTTAGTAGCGGCTGCCCCTATGCCGGCCGTGTCGATGAGGATAACCCGGTGTCTTCCCAGGAGGATCTCCTCCGCTACCGAGTCACGGGTAGTCCCGGGGATGTCTGAGACGATGACCCTCGGATACTTGAGCAGGGCGTTCATCAGGGAGGACTTGCCGACGTTGGGCGCACCGGCGATTACGACAGTGACGCCGTGCCGCAGCCGCGCGGTTGCCTGCGCGTCCGCGAGCAGCTTCTGGATCTCCGCATGCGCCTCTGCTGCAAGACTTGTGGCTCCGCGCAGGGCGCCTGCCTCGTCCTCCTTCGAGAACTGGTCGGGGAAGTCGACGGGCCCCTCCACAGATGCCAGGGATTTCGTGATCAGGCTCAGGACCCCGCGAAAGGGCTGAGACGCATCCGTGAACAGCGACTTCCTGGCCAGGGAGAGCTCCTCGTCAGACCCTGCGTCCACGAGGTCGCGCACCGCTTCGGCCTGCAGGAGGGACAGCTTGCCTGCCAGCAGTGCCCGGAATGTAAACTCACCCGGACGAGCAGGCTGTGCCCCAAGTTCCAAGCAGGCCTCCAGAACACTGTCCAGCAGAAGAGGGCTCCCATGCAGCTGCAGTTCGACGGTATCCTCGCCTGTATACGAGCGAGGGCCGCGCATCGGCAGGACGATCCCCTGGTCCAGGACTTCTCTGGTAGTCGGGCGCCAGATGCGTCGCAGATTGGCCATGCGGTCCACAAGTGCGGGCTGGCCTGCGGTCAGCTGTTCGGCGATTGCCCAGGAGTCCGGGCCGCTGAGTCGTATAATGCCAATGCCGCTGCTGCCACGGGCGGTGGCAAGAGCGGCAATGGTAGAGACGTGCGGCATGCGCCGCTCCCGTTACCTCGCGAGCTCGACGATGACGCGGCGCTGTGGGTCGCGGCCTTCGCTGTGCGTCGTGATACCCGGGTAGTCCTTGAGGGTCACGTGGATGATGCGTCGCGCCTTGGCGCTCATCGGCTGCATCACGACGGCTTGTTTCTCGCGCTTGACGCGCAGAGCGGCATCGATGGCCATGCGCTTGAGCATCTCGCGCTGGCGCATGACGTATCCGTCGACGTCGATGGTGACAATGCCGGGGGCACCCTCGCGGTCCTTGTGCACGACGACGTTGATGATGTGCTGCAAGGCGGACAGGCACGTCTGGTCCCTGGTGAGGAACGTGCCGCTTCCGGTGAGCCCGGTGATGTTGATGTACGGGTCGCCGTCCGTATATGCTACCTGAATCTCAGGGTTCTCGTCGAGTGCCTTGAAGAAGTCGACAAGGAACTCCGTGACCAGTTGCTCAGCATGTTTGGAAAGCCTCATGATACTACCTCCTACTTCTTCTTTGCCGACTTCTTGAGGACTGGTGCCGGGACGGCCATGCCTTTGGTGAGGCGCCTGATGACCAAGTACTGCTGCCCTGCGGAGAAGAAGGAGAAGAGCGCCCAGTACAGGCTGAGCGCGATACTGAAACCGTACGCCCAGTAGCCGAGCAGAAGGGGCATGAAGTATGTCAGGAATGCTGTTTGAGACCGATCCTGTCCCGGGATGAAGGAAGTGATGGATTGCACGTAGGTCGAACCCGCAACGATGATGGGCATGATGAACCTGGTGGCCAGCGGAAGCCCGCTCGAGGCCATGGACAGGGCAGGCGCCCACAGGAAGGGTGCGGTGTTGAAGGGCGAGTAGTTGTTGATGGCCGTGAACAGGGCAAGGAAGATGGGCCACTGCACCAGGAGCGGAAGACATCCGCTGAAGATGTTGACGTTGTTGTCCTTGTACAACTTCATTGTCTCCTGGTTCAGCTGCTTGGCGTCATCCTTGCTCGGATACTTTGCCTTGAGCTTGGCGATCTGCGGCTGCAGCTTCTGCATATCGACCGTCGACTTGAATTGCATGCGCGTCAGGGGTTCTGTGACGAGCTTGAGGGCCAGGGTGAGCAGGATGATGGCCAGGGCATAGCTGTGGACCAGCTTGTTCAGCTGTTCGATGATCCAGCGGATTCCGGCGGACAGGAAGTTGATGCTGCCGACCCTGACGATGCCGGCGTTCGCGATGATCTTGGTAACTGCAATGCCGTCGCCATCCTTGTAGGAGACGCTGACATTGACGGCGTAGGACTTGATGGCGGCCGCCGTCTTCTGCTGAAGGACCAGCTTCACCTGCGCGGTCTTGCCGGGCAGGAGGGGCGCAGTCAGCGCGACGGAGGCGTCGGTGGTTTCCCAGAGGTCGAAGGGAGCGATGCCTGCATTGCCGTCGATGGCGACGATCTGGACCTTCACGTCGCTCACGAACTTGGTCATGTTGTTCTTGATGGTGATGACGATCGGGACGTTCTCAAGCGGGCGTACCGTGGCCGAGAGGCCGATGCCTACAGGGTCAGAGGTCGTGACGGGTCCTGCCGCGCGAACGCAGCCGGAAAGCGTCAGGACGCCAAGGAGCAGGGTAGCGACGAGCAGGAGTCTATACGCGCTCTTACGGGAGCTTCTCTGAATCAATGGAAACCTCCAGGGTGTGAGTTGCATGCGCGCAGTCGTGGTGCAGGTCGGGCACAGGATCGAACCCTCCCCGATGATATGGATGACACCGCAGAATACGCTTGAGACCGAGCCATAGCCCGGTCAGGACACCGTACCGCTCGACAGCCTCGAGCGTGTACTCCGAACACGTTGGATAGTAGATGCAGGTCGCGCCCTTGAGCGGAGAGAGGAATCGACGATAGAAGCGCAGCAGGAACGTAACGACCTTCTTCATTGCTGGCGGTACTGGGCCGTAAGTCGTGCCAGCTCACGCCGGACATCGTCGACGGAAGAGGCGACGATCGGCTTGCGAGCCACCAGGACATACGCAAAATCGGGCATGAGGTCGGGCGAGACCAGGCGAAAAGCTTCTTTCATGAGACGTCTGGCATGGTTGCGCTCAACGGATTCTCCTACCTTGCGGGAAGCTGTGAACCCCACCACGTGGGTAAGGGCAGGAGATACAAAAACCACGATCAACGTACCGTGATAGGCCTTCGAGTTGTCGAAGGCCTTCTTGTATACGCTGCCTGGGATTCGTTTCCACAGTCTTGCCAACTGTCACTGCACCAACAGGTCAACCATCCGCGGAGCGGACGGACACCTACGCGACGATGAGCTTCTTGCGTCCCTTCAGTCTCCTGCGGGCGAGAACGTTGCGTCCACCCGGGCTCCTCATGCGGTTCAGGAAACCAAGAGTGCGATTGCGCTTGCGGTTCTTAGGTCTGTAGGTAGTTCTCATGATTCGATACCTCCACTGATGAAAATCTCCTATATCATACCGGAAAGACCATGGTTGTCAAAGCGACCGCGCATCGTGAGCGGCACAGGGTCTTATCTGTCTGCAAGCGGGTTCGCAATGACAAGTCCGGCAAGAATACCGGCTGCTCCGAGCATCATCAGCGGCGTGAGCGATTCATGAAGAAACAGGACACCTGACGCGGTACCGATAAGCGGGTTGAGGTAGACAAACATGCCGGTCTCGGACGCCTTCTTCGTCTCCAGTGCCTTGAACCACACGGGATATCCCAGCAAGATCGACAGGTACGCGAGATAGGCAACGCTCGCCCAGGCTATGAACGGCATGGTCACGACTTGTGACACCAGAGAAGTGGGACGAAGCCAGGGCAGCAGGAACAGCGTCCCGAGGAAGAGGCCCCAGACGGTGACATCGAGACCACGATACTTTGTCACCAGTGATTTGCTCAGCACTGTAGAAAGCGACCAGCAAAGAGGCGCGAGAAAGGCGAGAACAACCCCAACCAGGCTCGTCAGCTCGACACGCCCATTGATTCCCAGGACCAGCACGACGAGACCGGCAAGAGAGACCACGAGGCCGACAACCCGTCGCCCCGGCAATCGTTCACGAAGGATGAGAGCCGACAGGACGCCGGTGAGGATGGGGGCGAAGCCGGCCGTCAGCGCTGCCACACTGGCGGTCACGCGTGTTTCGGCGGCATTGAGGGCAAGATGGTAGCCTGCCACCATGAGGAAGCTGACAAAAAGCAAGCGGGGCCAGTCGCGCGGTTCAAGCTTGCGCAGCCGGTACAGACCCGGAAAGAGAAACAGGAAAGGCCACACCAGGGCAAACCGGAGGATCGCCAGGTTGGCCGGCGTCAGTGAGCGTGTCGCGACACGCACGAACGTGAAGGCATTCGCCCAGACGAGGAACAACCCGACCAGGCTGAGATTGACCAGCGCTGCCTTTCGGTCGCGCATCAGTCCGTTTCCGGTCCCCAGAGTGCTTTCACTCGGCGGAGCGGGACAAGGACAAGAATGCAGATGGCAATACTCGGAACGACGTACGCTGCGTTGTAGGCAAGAGAATAGAGCAAAGGCGACATGTGCCAGCTGGGAGCAGCTGACGCAAAGAACACCAAGCCGGATATGACATGGAAGACGTAGCGTACGAGTCCTCCGGCCAGAACCCCTTTCCACCAGTTCTGGCCCTTTCGGAAGGCGGGCAAGCCGGCCAGTCCGAGTGCAAGCCCCGGCAGGGGGTAGTCGAGGAGGATCTGCACAGGATTGACGAACCATGGATCAGTGATCAATGTTGTCAATCCAAGAGCAAGACCAGTGATCAGTCCATCACGCCATCCCCACTTGAGTGCGATATAGAGCACTGGAATGATACCAAGTTCAAGCGTTCCTCCCATCGGCATGGACCAGATTGCCTTTGAAAGGTAATTGAGTGCAACGCCGAGGGCCACCGCCAGCCCCATCTCGGCGATTTCCTTGACACTGATCACCTTGTTCGGTGTACGTTCCATTGATTCCTCCCGAATCTACGGATAGATTGCGGGGCGTCGCGATACTACTCTGTCTCCCTACGCTGGTATGACCCAGATCAGGTTCAACGAGTTGAGCCGTATGACTCTCTCAGCCCTTTCGGGCACCCCATAGAAGCATAATGCCTGATCATCCTGAGTCAACGGCACCATGTCGCGCAGGGGTTTTCACAGCTGAAGGAGCAGCGTACGGCAGGTCAGGAGCCCGGCTTTACTTGCAGGGTGATGTTGGTACAATGACGTGTGAACCAAGGAACGGGACAGTGCCGGGCATGAGGTTTCAGTCGCGGGAAAAGGGACGTGCCCGGACGAGGGAACATGCGGCAAACCGAGCTTCAGAACGTCAGTCTTGTAATGGGAGGCCAGAGAGTATGAAGTTCCTGAAAGTCTCACTGATTGCACTGCTTGCCATCGCGTTCGTCGTAGGTTCGACCGGCTGCAAGAAGGCGGAAACGCTACCTCCTGCTGTCGAGAAGCTGAAAGTCGCCTTTATCTACGTTGGACCCCACAACGACGGTGGATGGTCACAAGCGCACGAAGACGGCCGCCTGTACCTGCAGCAGAATGACCCGAACGTCGAGTCCACCTATTCGGAAAGCGTACCCGAAGGTTCTCCGGCCGAGAAGGTCTTCCGTGATTATGCAAGTGCAGGCTATGAGCTTATCTTCGGCACCAGCTTCGGGTTCATGGACGCCATGGTGAACACGGCCAAGGACAATCCCACGGTCAAGTTCATGCACGCGTCCGGGTACAAGCGTTCCGACAACCTTGGAACGTACTTCGGCCGCATGGAGGAGCCCGACTACCTTTCCGGCCTTGTCGCCGGCAAGATGACCAAGACCAATAAGATCGGGTTTGTCCTGCCGTTCTCCATCCCCGAGTGCATCCGCGAGGTTGACTCCTTCACGGTTGGCCTGCGCGAAGTCAATCCCAAGGCTACCGTCACCGTCGTCTACACCAACACGTGGTTTGACCCCGCCAAGGAAGGCGATTCGGCCAAGTCCCTGCTCAACAAGGGTTGCGACGTCATTGTGTCCGGTGTCGATTCTCCTGCACCTCTCGATGAAGCGTTCAAGGCCGGCAAATACGGTATCGGCTACGACATGGACATGGCTGCCGGCATGAAGACGCCGGAGGAAGCCAAGTCGGTGCTCACGTCCCGCATCTGGCACTGGGGTCCCTACTACCTCAAGGTTGCCAAGGCTGTTGAAGACGGAACGTGGACCAACGGTGACTACTGGGGAGGCATGGCTGATGGCATCGTCGACCTTGCCCCCATCAGCTCGGCCGTTCCGCAGGACGTCATCGACTATGTGAACACCCGCAAACAGCTCATCCTTGACGGCAAGTACACGCCGTTCGACGGACCCATGATCAACCAGAAGGGTGTGACCGTGGTTCCTGCCGGCACAACTATGTCCGACGCTGACCAGTTGAACCTGCAGTGGTTCGTGCAGGGCGTCATCGGCGAGATTCCAAAGAGCGGTTCATAGAGAACAGTCAAGGCTCCCCGGCATTACGCCGGGGAGCCTTTCTTCTTCTATGGAGGAAAAGGTGGATGGCCAGGAACAATTGATGCTCGTCATGAGCAACATCACCAAGCGCTTTCCGGGCATCGTGGCCAATGACCACGTGAGCTTCGCATTGCGGAAGGGCGAGATCCATGCGTTGCTGGGCGAGAATGGAGCCGGCAAGACAACGCTCATGAACGTTCTCGACGGTATCTACTATCCCGACGAGGGCGAGATCGTTATCGAGGGGAAACGCGTCGATCTGCGCTCGCCTCTCGATTCCATGAAGCACGGCATTGGGATGGTCCATCAGAATTTCATGCTGGTCGATTCTCTCTCTGTCATCGAGAATGTCATCCTGGGGCTGGAGTCTCAGGGTTTCTACATAGACAAGAAGTCCGTGGCCGGCCGAATTGTAGCCATAGCAAAGAAGTACAATTTCCGCGTCGACCCCTATGCCAAGATCTGGCAGCTGTCCGTGGGCGAGCAGCAGCGTGTCGAAATCATCAAGACACTGTTCAAGGGCGCTCGCATCCTGATCCTGGATGAGCCGACCGCGGTACTGACGCCGCAGGAGTCCGAGGAGCTGTTCGGTATCCTCCGGGAGATGAAGTCGGAGGGCAAATCCATCATCTTCATCAGCCACAAGCTCAACGAGGTCATGTCCGTTTCCGACCGCGTCACGGTATTGAGGAAGGGACAGCTCGTGGGTACCGTCGATACGGTCTCCATCACGGAGCGCGAGCTTGCAAAGATGATGATCGGGCGCGACGTCCTGTTCCGCCTGGAACGCAAGGACATCGAACAGGGCCGGGAGATCCTCAAGGTCGAAGACGCTCAAGCCTACAATGACCGTGGCATCATGGCTCTCAACAAGCTGAGCATCACTGTCCATGGCGCCGAGATCATGGGTGTCGCCGGTGTCGCCGGCAACGGGCAGGTGGAGCTGGCGGAATGTATCACGGGACTGCGCCACCTCGTCAGCGGACATGTCGCGGTCGAGGGCATCGATGTGACCAACGCGGCTCCATGCACGCTGGCATCCGCGGGGGTGAACTACATACCGGCCGATCGACTTGGCGTGGGCTTGGTGCCCAATCTCTCCACCGTCGAGAACGCCGTGCTGCGGAAGTACAAGCAGGAGCCGATGTGCAGGGGGACATTTATCAACTACGCCGCCGCCTGCACGTATGCTGACCGACTCATCGAGAAGTTCGACATCGCCGTGCCGCTGAGGAATGCGCCAGTCAAGGTCCTTTCCGGCGGGAACATGCAGAAGCTGCTGCTTGCCCGCGAGATCGAGGAGAACCCGAGGCTCTTGATTGCAGAACACCCGACCCGCGGTCTGGATGTGGGCGCCACCGAGTTCGTGCGCAAGACGCTGCTGGAACAGCGCGACAACGGGGTGGCCGTGCTTCTCATCAGTGAGGATCTGGATGAGATTCTCATGGTTGCAGACCGGGTCGCGGTGATGTACGAGGGGCGCATCGTCGGTATCGTTGACTCGCACCACGTGGACATTGCACAGATCGGTCTGATGATGGCGGGCGCCGTGGGCGCCAAGGCTTGACCGGAAAAAGGGTCTGAGATGCTGCGATTCGAGAAACGCGACAAGACGCCGGTGCGACTTCGCGTACTGGTACCCATCTGCTCGGTCCTGCTTGGCCTCCTGGTGGGGTCTGTCGTCATGCTGTTTGCCCGTGTCAACCCGCTGAGAGTCTATGGAGCCATGGTCAAGGGAGCGTTCGGGTCGGCCTACACCTTCTCAGAGACCTTGGTCATCGCGGTTCCCCTCATCCTCATCTCAGCCGGGCTTTGCCTGGTCTATCGCATGAGGTTTTTCAACATCGGAGCAAAGGGTCAATACATCATCGGGGCCATCTGTGGGTCCTACCTGGCGCTGTTTGGCCCGGCGACGATGTCCCGGCCGCTGCTGCTGACGTTGATGATGGTGCTCGGTACCCTTGGAGGAGCGCTGTGGGCTATCATCCCTGCACTTCTCAAGGTGTACTGGAATGTCAACGAGGTCATTGCGACACTTCTGCTCAACTATATTGCGTCGTATATCCTGTGGTACTTCATGTATGGGACATGGCGCGATCCGGGCAGCCATGGGTTTCCACTGTCCAAGAGCTTCGCGCTCAGTGCTCAGCTTCCGCGCATTCTCGCAGCTCCCTCCCGGCTTCACATCGGGCTGTTCTTCGGACTAGCCGCCGCCGTGATCGTCTGGATCATCATCCGGAAGACGCGCTTCGGGTATGAGGCCAGAGTCCTGGGCGAGAACGAGCGCGCAGCCAGATACGCCGGCATCAATGTATTCAAGACGGTCATCATCGCAGCGGTCATCTCAGGCGGGTTCGCCGGCCTTGCCGGCATCGCGCACACCTCAGCCGTGCTGCGCATCCTGCAACTCGAGATCAACTCAAACTATGGGTATACGGCCATCATCGCGGCATGGCTGGCAGGGCTGGACCCGCTGGTCGCCGTCGGGGTCTCGGTGCTCCTTGCTGCTCTCGAAGCCGGCGGCTACCAGATCCAGATCGTCATGCGGGTTCCCTTTGGGATCGTCGGCGTGATCGAGAGCTCGATCCTCTTCTGCCTGCTGGCAGGAGAGATCGTCACGCACTACCGCGTAACCCTGACGAGGAGGTTGGCCGCATGAATCCTACCTTTGGCACCATCCTGATCAAGGTTCTCACGGGAGCCATCCAGTCTGGGATGATTCTTCTGCTTCCCACGCTGGGTGAAGTCCTGACGGAACGCAGCGGCGTGCTGAACCTCGGGCTCGAGGGACTGATGCTGATCGGCGCGTTCTTCGGGTTCCTTGGAGCCACGAAAACCGGCAATCCGTATATTGGCCTGTTGCTCGGCATGACAGCAGCAGCCGCGGCGGCGGGTATCCACGCATTCATCTGTGTGACTCTCCGTGGCAACCAGACGGTCACAGGCCTCGCGCTCGCTATCTTCGGGGCGGGCCTCACCAGCTTCTATGGCGACAGATGGGTCTCTCAGCGTCTCACGACCGCAATCAAGCCCATGGCTATTCCCGGGCTGTCACAGATCCCAGTCGTCGGCCCGATTCTCTTCAGCCAGGACCTGATTGTTTATGCCGGCTACATCCTGGTAGCCCTATTCTGGTTCCTGCTGTTCAAGACGAAGGTCGGCGTCAACCTGAGGGCGGTCGGCGAAAATGCGAAGGCTGCAGACGCCATGGGCGTCAACGTCGTGGGCACGCGCTACTTCTGGACCATTCTGGGAGGAGCACTGGCGGGTGCGGGAGGAGCGTATATCACGTGTTGCATCCACCCGTACTGGCTTAACGGCATCACCTCGGGCAAGGGGTGGATTGCCGTTGCTCTCGTAGTCTTTGCCATGTGGAACCCCTTCAACGCGCTCGTCGGGGCATTCCTGTTCGGGAGTATCGAGGCCATGCAGCTTCAGCTCCAGGCGGGGGGCACCTACATCAACAGCGCTCTGCTGTCGATGCTACCCTATGTGACGACGTTCGCGGTCATCATCGTGGCAACCCTCATCGTCCGCGTGCGTCACGTTGGGACGCCAAAGGAACTGGGGATACCCTACGCACGCGAAGAGAAGTAAGGGGCGTCTCTGAACCTGAAGAGTCAAGACCCGTGGAAACCAGCCGCCCATTGTGGCTGCCGGTTCGGTTCATCCAGGGACACCTGTCAGGATATTGCCAGTGAGAACAAGAAGGTCAGGGGCTTGTCCTCAACGGTCAGCGTGACCGAGATCATGGACACGCCGGAAGCCCCGAATGTGACTGGAACGGTGAACCGGTCGGCAGATGTCGTCCCCTGGCCGAGGACATCGTTGTCGGCAGAAACCTGGTAGGCGTATGACCCACGGATGCCACGTGTCACAAATGTCAGCGTGAGCGGTGTCCGGGGCGGCAGCGGCGCGGGACGGTCCAGCTGCAGAGAGCACCGGACAAGTGGCTCTCGCCACGTCGCAAGAGAGGGGACGAGCAGCAGCGCTGCCATAACGCCAGCGGCAATCACGAGGATTCCCGCTGCGATGACGATGGATGTTCGAGAATGTGCCACGGAGGCACCCCGCTGCTACTTCAGAAGGACTGCGACCAGGAGCTTGATGCAGCCTTCGACGTCGCCGAGGTCGACCATTTCGCTGGCGCTGTGGACATAGCGGTCCGGGATACTGATGACGCCGGTAGGGACGCCACTGGCGTTGGTCTGGATGGCAGCTGCGTCGGTCGTGCCACCCTGGAGGACCTCGAGCTGGAACGGGATGCCATGTTTCTTCGCCGTCTCGATGAGCAGGTCACGGACGGCAGGCGTCGCCACCATCCCGGCGTCCTTGACCTTGATGGCGGGTCCCTTGCCCAGACCGATGTCCAGCACGTAACTTTCCGGGGTATCACCCCAGGCAGTGACGTCCAGAGCGATGGCAAGCTCCGGTTGGACGCCCCACGCACCGACCTTGGCGCCCTTGATGCCGATCTCTTCCTGCACGCTGAACATGGCGTACGTCTCGTAGTTCAGCTCCTTCCCCGCAGCGGCCCTGAGGGCCTCGATGAGGACGTAGCAGCCGATACGGTCATCGAGTGCCGCAGAGGTCACGCGGCTGCCTACCTGCACACAGTCACCTGCGTATACTGCGAAATCGCCGACGGCGACATGCAGGAGAGCGTCATCCTTCGATGCTGCGCCGATGTCAAGGAACAGCTTGTCCAGCGTCAGATGCTCGAGCGTCTTGCGTTCCTTGCTTTCCACGGCTGCAACGCCGACTGTCCCGTTCGCGAACACGAAGCGTTGTCCGAGGACCTTGTACGGGTCAAGTCCGCCGACCGCGCCGAAGCGAAGGAAGCCGTCCTTGTCGACGTGAGTGACGATGATGCCGATCTGGTCCATGTGGGCCGACAGCAGCAACTTCGGCTTCCCTGGAGCGGGAATGCAGTAGATCAGGTTCCCCAGTGCGTCCACCCTATAGTCCATGTGCAGGGAATCGAGTTCGCGCGTGATGACGCCGCGAATGCCCTCTTCGTAGCTGGTGGGCCCCCAAGTCTGCGTCAGTATGCGGATAAGTTCGTTCATCTATACCTCCGTGGTGGCAAGTTGTGCCAGGAACTTTGAAAGAAGCGATACTGTGTTCTCGTAGTCGCAGACGTTGATGAGCGACACGGGAGAGTGGATGTAGCGCGAAGGGACGGCGACTGCCAGTGCCCGCACGCCTATCTTGGTGAGCTGGATGCTGCGAGCGTCGGTGCCGCCTGCCGGCATGCGCTTGAACTGCCAGGGAAGCCCGTTCGCTGTCGCGACCTCGATCAGCTGGTTGCGAAGCCGGTGGTCCGTGATCATGCCGCCGTCCTTGATGGTGAGGACGGTGCCGGCACCCAGGTTGGTGACCTCCTGGTAGTCCTTGACCTCGCCGATGTCGGCGGCGATGGTGCTCTCGACGGTGATGCTGATGTCGGGTGTGTATCGCCACGCTCCAACTCTGGCGCCCTTGGTTCCCACTTCTTCCTGTGTCGAGAACATCCCGATGACGGGGAAGGGCCAATCCATCTTGAGCAGCTCGACCACGATGGCGCAGCCGACGCGGTCGTCAAAGGCCTTGCCGACCAGATACCCGTCGCCGAATGTCCCAAACGCCGTGTCGAACGTGATCTGATCGCCGACGGCTACCTTGCCCGCCAGTTCCTTGTCCGACTTGGCGCCGAGATCGACGACGATGTCGTCGGCCTTGACAACGGTGGTCTCGATTTCTTCGCGGGTGGACAGATGCACGGCCTTGATGGCTGTCACGCCGGGAAGGCGGTCCTTGCCGACTAAAACCTTCTTGCCCAGCAGCAGCCGGTCGTCGATGCCACCGGCCTTGCCGATGTGCAGATACCCTTCCTTGGTGATGTGGGTTACGTACAGTCCGACCTCGTCCATGTGCGCGTTCAGCATGACGTTTGGTCCCGGCTTGTCCATGCCCTTGAGCGCAAACAGGTTCTTGATGGGGTCGCGCTCGAACCGGTCGACGTGACCCTCAAGCTCTGTTCTGAGGATGGCGGCAACCTCGTCTTCGTGCCCGGAAATGCCGCGTGCTTCGGTGAGCTTTTTCAGCAGCTCAATGCGTGTCTGTTCCATACAACTCTCCTATGAATGCCGCGTCGAAGCCCTTCGCGACCTCGGCAATGAGTCTCGCTGTCCTGTCGACGTCAATCTGGTCGGCGGTCTCGACGGGGGAGTGCATGTAGCGTAGCGGAACGCTCAGCACGCCGGCGGCGATGCCGGAGCCGACAAGCTGCAACTCGTCCGCATCAGTGCCGGAATATGACATACAGGGTTCTTCGCTCGTGGGGATCTCGACCGCCTTAGCTCTTCTGCGAATGAGTTCGAGGACGTGGTCATTGACGACAGGGCCGATGCTTACGCCTGGACCGCCGCCGAGCGGGATGGTCTTGTGTTCCGGAACGCCGTCGGTGTCGGCATGCGTGACGTCGACGGCGATACCAACGTCGGGGTGGGCGAAGTAGCCGCTGGTCCAGGCGCCGTTCCCGTTGATTTCCTCCTGGACGGTGAAGGCCATAACCACGTCATACGGCAGCGTCATATCCTTGAGTAGTTCGAGGGCCTCCACCAGAGCCACGCCGCAGAGGCGGTCATCCTGGGTCTTGCCCGCGAAGCGCTCGTTCATGAGCTTGCTGATGCCGGCCGTGAACGTGACGGTGGAACCGATGGGGACCATCCTGAGGACCTGCTCACGTGGAAGTCCGACGTCGATCCAGAGTTCATCGAGGGCTACCGGTTTGTCCATTTCGTCGTGCGACATGACGTGGACGGGCTTGAGTCCGATAATACCGGGCAGAGGTTCTGTGGCATGGACAACGACCTGCAGTCCCGGCCAGACGCGCTCGTCGATCGAGCGGCAATGGATGCCGAGAAAACCCTTGTCGTTGATTCTTGTCACCCAGGCGCCGACCTCATCGAGGTGTGCGGCGAAAAGGATGGAGTGCTCACTCGAGCGACCCTTGCGGACGGCGATGAGATTGCCAAGGGGTGTGTCGTGAATCTCGTCGGTGATGCCGGCGAGCGCGCTGCGCAGGATGTCATGGAGGCGGCGTTCGTCTCCTGAAACCGCATAGACGCTTGTCAACTGCTCTACAAGCTTGTGCATCTTCGTCTCCTTTCCTGTGACTAGACTATTGTATGGCAAACGAACAGAACGTCAAAGCCCGCTTCGCGGGACGGCTCGGCCACGCCGTTCGCCGCACTAGAATGGACTGCAATGAGGAGACAGAATGAGACGATACCGTATAAGAGCCCTCGCTATCGGCATGTTGCGACGGCGGTGGCTTCGGCTCCGCGCCGAAACTGCACGTCGTCTATCGCGGAGGCGCGGCGAGCGCAGAGGTGTCGGATCTGAGACATCCGACTGCGAAACAGGTTACTGCGAGAGTCGGCCATGACGGGACAACGGTCAACCTGACGTTCGACGATGCGTTGACGGGGAGACGCCCCCGAGGGTTTTTCCTCCGTATCGAGAAAGGGCCGGGGCGCGTCGATATCACGCGCAGCAGAACCGTGTGGATCGGGATCGCACTAGCCGTTCCGTAAGAGAGGTGGCGGTCTGACAACGATGAAGCGGCGCGTGAGCGCCGCTTCTGCTTTTCTATGCCAGAGAATCCTACTTCTTGGCGATGGCGTCCTTCAGAGCTTTGCCGGGCTTGAAGAAGGGGGCCTTCTTTTTCGGAATGGTGATGGGCTTCAGAGTCTTGGGGTTGACGCCCTTGCGAGCCTTGCGCTCCTTGACGCCGAACGTGCCGAAGCCGACGAGTGCGACCTTGTCGTTCTTCTTCATGGCTTCCTTGACGGCATCCATGAACGCATTGACCATGACCTCAGACTCCTTCTTGGTCATCTTCGTCATCTCAGCAATTCTGGCTACAAGTTCTCCCTTGTTCATGCAATCTCCTTTCCTGTTTTTTGTCGCGCTTTTCCCCGCGACTGGGAAGGTACGCACGTAGTATAGCACATTTTGGCAAAAACGGGTAGCGTTATAGCCGCTCCTCATGGGAGATGACAGCGAAACGCGCCCGTGATGGGACATCACCGCCTGGTGATATGCAGTCCTGGACAGCAGTTGGTGGACGTGACGGGAAACTTGCCCCTCATGCCGGATAGAGCGAATCTCTCGCCGAATTTGTCAAGACTGACCGTGGAAAGTCGAAAGAATGACAGGTCAGACGTCCTGAAATTGGTCGTGTCGAGTCGGCCCGGGGACCCCTCAAGGTTGTTTGTGCGTGATGACGGAATGACGACAAGGACATAGCCAACACTCATGGGAGCGCCAGCCACCCACGGCGGCCGGATGGCGCTTCCTGGCATGCTGACAGTCCGACGGCAAATCTGGACATGCCAAGCGCCATGTTATGTGTATACTATGCATGAGAACTTGTCCACATCGTATCGGGAGGTATGTATGGCGATAGACGAGAGGCTTGCAGAGCTGGGTGTCATATTGCCCGAGGCGACGGCGCCCGTCGGCAGTTACGTTCCGGTCAAGCTCACCGGCAACCTTGCCTTCGTGTCGGGAATGCTGCCGAGTGAGCGCGGACGTGTCAAACAGACCGGGCGCGTTGGAGAGAGCGTCACCACCCAGGAAGCCTATGATCTTGCCCGCATCTGCGCCATCAACGGTCTCGCTGCCCTGAAGAGCGCAATTGGCACGCTGGACCGCGTCAAGGGCATCGCGATGGTGCAGGGATTCGTGCAGGCGGCTCCGGACTATGCGGAAGTGCCCAAGGTGATCAACGGGGCTTCCGACCTGCTTGTCGCGCTCTTTGGCGATGCCGGTCGCCACGCGCGCTTCGCCGTCGGGGTCGCATCTCTTCCCATGAATGCGCCCGTCGAGGTCGCGTTCATCGCCGAGCTCATGCCCTGACACGCGTCTGGGATCATCGACAGTCGGGCCTTCGTTGAAGCAACGCCCGGTAGTAGTATTATTGAGCCTGTTCAGGGGGTAGCTACAATGACCAGTGAGGTACGTGTTATCATGAAGGTCAACGGCACGGACTATCATGTCACGACACAAACCTACAGAACGCTCGCCGAAGTCCTGCGGGAGGACCTGGGGCTTCTCGGCACCAAGATCGGCTGCAACAAGGGCGAGTGTGGTGCATGTACGGTCATCATGAACGCCCGGTCTGTCACCAGCTGCCTGGTGCTGGCGGTGCAGGCGGACGGCGCGACCATCACGACGATCGAGGGGCTGGCGGAGGGCGGCAAGCCGTCGGTGCTCGAGCAGGCGTTCGTCGAAGAGGGAGCCGTTCAGTGCGGTTTCTGCACACCGGGAATGGTCATGTCCGCAGAGGCGCTGCTCATCGAGAATCCGCATCCATCGGAGGCAGAGATAGAGACTGCCCTGGAGGGGAATCTCTGCCGTTGCACGGGCTACAGGAAGATCGTTGCCGCGGTGCAGAAGGCAAGTCGGAGCTACGAATGACTGCAGCAGTCGTTCTGGCAGCGGGACATGCCGACAGGATGGGTTCAAACAAGCTGACATTGCCGCTTGGCCCTGGGACGGTTGTCGGCCGCGTTGTCGCAACTGCTCTCGCCGCCTGCGACCGCGTGATCGTGGTCATCGGGCTGCACGATCAGGTGACGAGGACTGCTGTGGAACAGACAGCAAGAGCTCTTGGCGCCAAAGGACGAGTCGAAGTGGCAGAGGGCGTACCCTACGATCCAGGCATGTTCATCTCGGTCCAGGCGGGCCTGCGACGGGTCGCGGGCGCCGATGTCGTCCTCATTTTCCCCGGGGACATCCCCCTCATCCTGCCCGAAACCGCAATTGCCGTGAAAGATGCGGTGTCGGCGGGACAGGCCGACGTAGCCGTGCCGTCGTGCAGAGGACGGCGAGGTCATCCTGTTGCAGTCAGCGCGCGGTGTATCCCGGAACTGCTTGCCATGTCGGAGCGCTCTACGTTGCGGCAGTTCATGTCTGTGCATGCGTCCACCACGAAGCTGGTTCCCGTCGATGACCGTGGCATGTTGCTGGACATGGATACTCCTGACGAGTATGACCGTGTCCTCGAGTGTCTCAGGTCTGCGGGAGCGTCCACCAAGGAGGTCTGATGGATTCCATCTATCAGTATGTCGCAAAGCTCGAACAAGAGGGCCGTGTGTTTGCCATCTGCACGGTCATCGATGCCCAAGGCTCTTCTCCTGGGCGCACCAGCTTCAAGATGGTCGTCCTGCCCGATGGCACCCAGCATGGGACCGTCGGTGGCGGCAAGCTGGAACTGACCGTTCTGGGAGCCGCTCGCGACGCCATTGCCGAAGGGAAGTCTCGGGTCGTCACTTTCGATCTGAGCCAGAATGACAAGGACAGTCTCGGCATGCTGTGCGGCGGTCAGGTCACGCTGTATATCGAGTACGTCGGCAGTCGTCCGCTGCTGTATATCTACGGTGCCGGGCACGTCGGCCGCTTTCTGGCGACATTCGCCTCTTGTGTCGGTTTCGAAGTGACTGTTCTGGACGATCGGCCGGAGTTTGCCACCCCTGGTCGTATCCCCGAAGCACACCACTTCCTGACTGGCGATTTCGTAGAACTCGTTCAGACGACCACGTATGGCCCGCAAGGGTACCATGTCATTCTCACGGATAGGCATGTGAGCGACGAGCGCGTGCTGAAGGCACTTCTGGAGCGCAAGCTGGACAGCCGTTACATCGGGATGATCGGTTCGCGGTCGAAGACGCTTGAGGTCTTCCGCCGTCTTGAGGCGGCAGGAGTAGGCAGGGAAGACCTTGCACGCGTGTATGCGCCAGTTGGCATAGACCACGGTGGCCAGACTGCCGAGGAAATAGCACTTGCCATCTGCGCTGAACTCGTGGCCACGCGTCACGATCGCACCCTGGCCGATTCGATGAAGAACAGGGCGAACGTCATTGGACTTCTGGAGAGCAAACCATGATCAAGGAACTCGAGTACCATGCAGCACACGACCTGAACGAAGCGCTGGAACTGGCGGAACAGTTCGGACCACGCAAGTGCTTCCTGTCCGGCGGTACGGACGTGACGGTGCGTCTCAAGGAAGGACTTGTCAGGGAAGACGTTATCGTCGACCTCTCCCACGTGGCAGAGCTCCGCTTCGTGCGTGAGGAGTCAGGCGTCGTCCATGTTGGGGCCGGTGCCACCCATGCGGACCTCAGCGCTTCCCCCGTCGTGCAGCAGCACGGCCGCGCGCTGGCCCTGGCGGCTTCTCGGGTTGGCAGTCCTCAGATTCGCAACATGGGGACGGTCGGCGGCAACGTGGCCAACGCGTCTCCTGCAGGTGACACGATCCCAGCGCTCATCGTTCTCGATGCCGTCGTATCCATCGCCAGCCGTACGGGGACCCGGGACGTTCCCATCATCGACTTCTTCACAGGCCCGGGACGGTCCGTGCTTGCCGCCGAGGAACTCGTGACGGAGCTCCATTTCCCTGCGACGGGTCCAGGGGAACTGACCGGCTTTGGCAAGCTGGGTGCACGGCAGGCGATGACGATCTCCACTGCCAACGTGGCCTTCTACTTCAGGATCGGCGCCAACCGGCGCATCGTGGAGGCTCGCATTGCCTTCGGCTCGGTCGCCCCGACCGTGGTCCGGGCACACAAGACCGAGCAGATGTTCTGTCAGCTTCCTCCGGTCCTGTCATGGGACGCCATTCGCGGCGCCGCCCAGATGGCCTGGAAGGAAGTGGCGCCCATCGATGACCTGAGAGCAACTGCCGTATATCGCAAGGAAGCCGTCGTCGGGCTTCTTGCCGAGGCCGCCTACGAAGCGCTCGCCTCCTGCTGGCATGAACGTTAAGATCAAGCTCTTTCAGGACTACAAGCAGTACCACGACACGCCCGAATACGAGCTGGAACTTCCGCCAGGAACGATGGCCGGGGAGATCGTGCGACAGCTTGGGATCAAGGGTCCTGAACTGGCGTACCTCATCCTCATTCTGAAGGGCAAGCGCGTGTACGAGGAGTATGTCCTTCAGGACGGCGACGAGCTTGTGTTCTTAGCCCCTATCGGTGGTGGCTGAGCGCGAAAGGAGCGATGTGATGGACGACATCCGTTTCGAGCAGATCGACAGGGTCGACGCACAGGGCAAGGCGTGCGGCACCACGGAGTACATGTCCGACCTCTCATTCCCGGGGATGCTGTATGCGTGGTTTGTGCGCAGCAAGTACCCGCATGCCCTCATCAGAAGCGTCGATGTCAGCAAGGCGATGGCGCTGGACGGCGTCGTCACGGTGCTGACGGCGGCAGACGTGACCGGGTTCAACGGGTTCGGGATCGTCAATCCCGACATGCCGGTCATCTGCGGTGACAAGGTACGGTACATGGGAGATACCGTAGCACTGGTGGCTGCCACGACTGAACGCATCGCCGAGCAGGCGGCGGCTCTGGTCGACGTGGACTACGAACTCCTGCCGGTCGTCGACGACCCCATCGAGGCGCTGAAGCCCGGTGCCCCCAAGCTCCATGACAAGGGCAACGTCTGCTTGCACACGCTCATCACCAAGGGCGACGTGGAGCGGGGACTCCGCGAAGCGGACGTGGTCATCGAGCACGAATACCGGACGCCACGTCAGGCCCATACGCCGCTGGAGACCGAATCCGGTGTAGCCGTGCCGGAAGCCGACGGCTCGCTGTCGATGTATGCGGGTTCTCAGTATGCGTTCCGGGACCAGCTGCAGCTTGCCCGTATCCTGGGGATGAACCCCCGGATGATCCGGGTCTACAGCAACCCCGTGGGTGGCGGTTTCGGAAGCAAGGACGAGCTGACCATACAGGGTGGCATTGCCCTGCTTGCCATGAAGACGGGCAAACCCGTCAAGGTCTTCCTCTCGCGCGAGGAGTCGATGGTGTCGGGTTGGAAGCGGCATCCGTTCATCATACGTATGAGAACCGGTTTCAAGAGCGACGGTACGATGCTTGCCAACGACGTGACCTGTTACGAAGACAAGGGTGCCTACTCGTCGCTCGGCGGGCCCATCCTCAACCTGGCGCTCGAACATGCTTCGTCCCTGTACCGCGTCCCCAACACGCGCCACGAGGGCTGGGCTGTGTTCACCAACAACGGTATCTGTGGGGCGATGCGTGGGTTCGGCGTGCCGCAGGTCCTGTTTGCGCTGGAATCGAACATGGACGAGGCGGCGGAGAACCTGGGACTGGATCCGGTCACGATACGGCGGAAGAACGTCCTGCACCAGGGCGAGGTTTCCCCTATCGGCCATACCCTCCGCACGGGGGTCTCGATGGATCTGGTCCTGGACGCCATTGAGAAGTCGGACCTGTGGCAGCACCGCGAGGAGTACAAGAAGACGGACAAGCCATGGCTCCGGCGCGGGGTAGCCCTGGCGCTCGCGCCACAGGGAGCCGGGCTCGGGCTCGGGATTCCTGATTATGCCGGTGCGTACATCGATCTCGACCGGGACGGCAACTTCACTCTGCGTATTGGGCTCGTAGAATATGGTCAGGGCACACATACCGGGTTCACACAGATGGCTGCAGGTCTGCTGCACGTCCATCCGTCGCGGGTCCGCATTGTCGCGGGCCAGACCGAAGGTTCGGTCGACGCAGGACCCGCCACCGCATCCCGCTCGACGTACACGGCCTCGAACGCCATTGCGGCAGCTTTCCATGACTTCGGTGTCAAGGTGGCCGGCGCGCTGGATGCGAAGTATCACACTGGAGCGGATGCGGTCTGTGAGGCGAAGGACGGCGGTATGACGACGCCGGTTGGCTTCCGGACGTATGAGGAACTGGCTCAGGAGTTCGCGCAGGAATCGCCGTTGCGCGGGGAGGGCTACTTCGTGTGGCCGACCGCTGACCGCGAGATCCCCGGGGCTGCCGGGCTGCCACACTGGATCTACAGCTTCGCTGCCCAGGCGGCGCTGGTCGAGGTGAACACCCTGACCGGCGAAACCCACCTGCTCAGGGTTGCGACCGCCCTGGATACAGGACACACGGTCAACCCGCAGCAGGTCGAGGGGCAGATCGACGGCGGCGTCGCGCAGGGCGAGGGGTTCGCCCTGTTCGAGGACACGCTGATCACCATGGGGCAGGTGCGCACAAAGAACTTCTCCACCTATATCATCCCGACCGTCCAGGATGTGCCGGAGCACGAATACATCATCCTGGAGAATCCTGAGGGAACCAGTGCCCTTGGGGTCCGAGGTATTGGCGAAGTAGTGATGGTCCCCGTCATTCCTGCTGTTGCCCTGGCAATCCACGACGCCACGGGTGTGTGGGTGCGCCAGTTGCCCGCGACCCCCGAGCGCG
>Ga0209182_10000048_pt1 | contig 25246 bp, 22 predicted proteins | sample LakBais05cmmetaG_FD_185474 | JGI IMG/M metagenome (GOLD analysis project Ga0209182, IMG submission 185474) | Lake sediment microbial communities from Lake Baikal, Russia to study Microbial Dark Matter (Phase II) - Lake Baikal sediment 0-5 cm... | ecosystem: Environmental > Aquatic > Freshwater...
ATATTTAGAAATAATATCGCTGGACACATGATAAAGACCACCGAGAGCAAGATTCGGAATGACATACTTCATGATAATCCGTGAAATTTCATCTGTGGTGAACCCGGTATACATCGCCTGAGTGTAACCTTTTACAGTACCGCTTTGCGAAAGAAACCAATCAATTAAACCAAGATGAGTTTTTAATTCGCGTCCAATGATCGACGTTCGCAAGGTGACGCAATGAGGATAGGTTACCTCACCCAAATATTTTGTGCGTCCATATAGATCCTCAGCATCTGATTGATCGGATTCTACATATTTGCCTTTTCTACCAGAAAAAACGCAATCTGTACTGATATGGATAAGCCGAATTTTAGCTGTTCGACAGATCAGTGATAAGCGGTGAGGGAATATCGAATTCAATGAAATTGAGAACAGGGGATCTCGTGCCAGGTGCCCCATTTGTTTGATCAAACCGATGCAGTTAATGACCAGATCCGGCTGAATGGATGCCATTGCACGAATCACCTGATCAAAATTCAAAGCATCCACCATAGGGCGTATATATTCACGCGGGAATTGAGGAATATCTGGAAGCTCAGAACCGTTTCCCCGAACGGTAACCCACGTTTCATGTTCTTTCCGTAAATTCAACCAAAGCCGATGACCAAGCATTCCCGATCCACCGAGAATTAATATCCGCATATATTCTCCTGATTTAAAATCTCATGCACATTATTTCTTGTTAGCACCTATCAAAAAAATTATAACATATAGACCGTAGGATTATTTTCCCAGCACTTAATGCATTAATTGTACAAAATCGTACTACCACCGTATCCTACATTCACTCCTTCGAAACCGCCTGGGGTGGTATCTCCAGCGTGCATTTCGTATCCCCACTCGGGGTCACCGGTGGCAATGAAGGCTTGTATGTGTATTGTTGTTAACCGGGATTTCCAGCCGGTCCACCAACTCGCGGATGACATCAAAGCCGTCCTACCAAAAGACATCTTGAGCGGCAAATGTTGCCATCCTCTATAAATCAAGTCAGGTCAATTTGGATTTTCGACCAGATGGATATCTGCCAACAGTTCCAGGATTGCCACGATGGCTGAATTATCCTGGTTGCCCAGACCCCTTCCGACCATGGCATTGTACAGCTGCGCGTCAACCGCCGCGGATGGCAGGGGAATGCCGTATTCGCGCGCCGTTTCGATGATGATGTTGAGGTCCTTCGCCTGCATATACGCTTTAAATCCGGGTTCCCGGTTTCCGCTGAAAAGGCGGGGCGGTTTGACATCCAGCGTCCAACACTGGGCAGCCCCGCCCCGAATGGCTTCGACCACCTTGCGTGGATCGGCGCCCGCCTTTTGCGCAAATATGAGCAGTTCTCCCATCGCGACCATCTGAGCTGCCACCATGATCTGGTTGGCGGCTTTGGCGATCTGACCGCTGCCGGCTGCACCGATATGAGTGATGGTCTTTCCCATGGCATGGAACACCGGCATGACAGTCTCGAGGGCGGCGGCAGGACCACCCACCATGATCGTCAGGGTGGCATTCTGAGCACCGATCTGACCACCGCTGACAGGTGCATCCAGCGCCATGATGCCCTTTTCATCCAGCCGTTGGGCGAGCTGCCGGGAGACCGCAGGCTTGATGGTGGAGTTATCCACGAAAATGGTCCCACTGGCTGCCCCTGCGAGGATGCCATCCTTGCCGAGCACCACCGTTTCCACATCCGGGCTGTCCGGCAGGTTGGTGAAGACAACGTCCACTTGGCCGGCGACTTCCACAGGGGATGAAGCCCGCAAGGCACCCTCAGCCACCAGCTCGTCGACGGCTGCCTGGCTGCGATTGTGAACGACCAGGGGGAACCCGGCTTTCAGGATGTTACGGGCGATGGCCTTGCCCATCAACCCCAGACCGATGTATCCGACTTTTAACATGATGCACTCCTGAGGGTGGTTCGCTTGAGTAGATTGGTACACACACCTGATGATTTTTTTATTTTGATTGGCGTCACGCGCTGTGTTACACAGAGGCCTGACCGGCCATTCACTCTTAAACCACTTTCAAATCGAATGGTATTCCCACCTCGTTGCCCGCCTGTACGAGTCCTGAGACAACCTCATCCATTAAAGGGATACCCTTTGCGCGGTATTCCGCCTCAAGCTCGAACTCCTTCTCCCCCGCCACGTAAATGCGTTCCTGTCCATCGGCTTTAGGGGCATGCTTCAACTCAGCCAATAGAGTTGCCATATCGCGTTTGAACTCATCCAGCGGACGGAATGAGCCAATATTGATTGCCATGAAGAAATGCCCGATGCGAGCCGGGCGATCTTTGCCACCGGCAGCCGCCCCGAAACCCGAACCCGACAGGATGCCGGAGAGTATATCCACCACTACCGCCAGACCATAGCCTTTGTATCCGCGTAAAATGTCCGATCCGCCCAGGGGTGAAAGCGCTCCGCCATTCAGGATCTCCGACGGATTTTCAGTCAGCATTCCATTGGCATTCATGCCCCAGCCCAGCGGGACAGGTTCACCAGCTTTCTCATGCACGGTGATCTTGCCGATCGGGACGATACTGGTCGCCATATCCAGGACGAAGGGCTGGCTTCCCTGCACCGGCACGGCAACTGCGATCGGATTCGTGCCTAAAAGCGCGGTCCTGCCATAGGTCGGTGCAACCAGCGGCTGGGCGTTGGTCAAGCTGATGCCGATCTGGTTTTCCTTCAGTGCCAGCATGGCATAGTAGCCGGCGATACCAAAGTGATTGGAGTTCCGCACTGTAACCACTGCAATATGTGAGACTTTTGCCATTCGGATGCAACGTTCCATCGCCCGGCTGGCTGCCACCATGCCAAGACCGTTGCCGGCATCCAGGGTCAAAGTGGTGGCCGTTTCATAAGTAGGGATGATAGGCGTGAGCGGATCGATCAGCCCTTTCTGGATGCGACTGCCGTAATAAGTATACAGACGGATGACACCGTGCGAGCTGACACCACGCAAATCGGCTGCCACCAGGATTCTGGCAGAAACTTGCGCGTCTTCTTGCGGGACACCCAGTTTGATGAAGAATCGTTTTACGAAATCTTCCAAGTCTCCGGATCGGTAACGTTTTATTTTAGCCGGCATGGTTTTATTCATAACGCAGTGCTTCTACCGGTTCAAGATTGGCAGCCCGGTTGGCGGGGTAGATGCCAAAGAATAACCCGATGGCAGTGGAAAATATCGTCGCCAAAAGGATGGCATCGATACCAATGGTCGGGGTAAAGGGTGTGTTACTGGCGGCGGCGATGCGCCCGACCACAAAGGCGATCAGCCAGCCAAAGGCGATCCCGATCAGACCACCCAGCAGGCTGAGCAGTGCTGATTCGGTCAGGAACTGCACCAGGATATCGCGTTTGCGTGCGCCGAGCGCCTTGCGCAGCCCGATCTCGCGCGTACGTTCCGTTACCGAAACCAGCATGATATTCATGATCCCGATTCCACCCACCAATAACGAGATGCCGGCGATACCACCCAAAAAAATGGTAAGAACACCAGTAATCGTCTTGGCAGTCTGGACGAAATCTTCCTGTGAAAAAACGGTGAAATCATCCGCTCCCAGCGCTGTGCGGTGACGGGTACGCAGGATCTGGGTAACCTCGTCTGATGCCAGTGTGACCGAATCAGCATCTGCTGCCTGAACGAGCAGGAGATCCACCCGGTCGGCATTGCGTCTGACCAGGCGTGCCTGGGCGGTAGTAAAAGGTACCATCACCACATTATCCTGGCTCCCGAAAGAGCCACCCCCTTTGGGTCCCAGTACTCCGATGACCCTGAAAGGTTGACCGTTGATGCGGACCATTTCCCCGACAATGCCGTCACGTCTGCCGAAAAGCTTGTCTGCCACATCCACACCGATCAAAACTACAGAGGCACGGCCGAGGTTGTGACTCTCATTGATGAATTCGCCTTCCATCAAGGTGTAATTACGCAGGGTTGTATAATCCGGGGTGATGCCGATAATACTTGGTGATGTCTGCTCTTTGCCGTAGGTGACCGTGCCACTGGTTTCGATGGCGGGTGCGACCGCTAACACATGTGGTGCGTTAAACGGGTCGGCAATGGCCCGCGCATCGCTCAGCGTGATCGGTTTCTGGTTGCGGACCTCCTGGGTAAAGTTGCCCGGGAAGACGAACAGCAGGTTGGTGCCGATGCCGCTGATCGAGCCGGTAATGGTATTTTGAGCACCCTGCCCCACCCCCAGCATGGCAATCACGGCCGCCACACCGATGACAATGCCGAGGATGGTAAGCCCCGAGCGTACCCTGTTGCTGCTCAGGCTTTCGAGGGCTTCGAGGATGTTTTGTTTAATATCCATGTTTATTTCTCGATCAGCCCATCTCTCAGACGTATGATGCGCTCGGTCTGGGTGGCAATGGTCGGGTCATGGGTGACGATCACCAGGGTGGTTTTACGATCCCGGTTCAAGTTTCGAAGCAACTCCATGATTTCACGACCTGATTTGGAATCGAGGTTGCCGGTTGGTTCATCTGCCAGGATCATGGCGGGATTGTTAACCAGAGCTCGGGCAATGGCCACCCGTTGTTGCTGGCCTCCCGACAGTTCTGAGTGCTTGTGATAGACGCGATCCTCAAGACCAACCGCCTTTAGAGCCTCATAGGCACGTTCGCGCCGGTCGCCGTTCAGCCCGGCATAGCGTAGCGGCAGTTCCACGTTGGCGAGTGCGGTTGTTCGCGACAGCAGGTTGAAGCTTTGAAAAATGAAACCCACCTTGCGGTTGCGGATCGAAGCCAACTGATCGTCGCTGAGCGTCTGGACTGATTCCCCATCCAGGGTGTATTCGCCACTGGTGGGACGATCAAGACAACCCAGGATGTTCATCAAGGTGGACTTGCCAGAGCCTGAAGGTCCCATGATGGCAACCACCTCGCCGCGCTTGATTTTTAACGATACGCCGGCCAGGGCATGCACCTCGATCTGACCCATCAGGTAGACCTTGGTGATGTGGTTAATACAAATGACACACTTTTCAGCCACGCGCTACTGCCCTCCGAACATGAACATCCCTCCCCCGCTGCTTGAAAAAACGGTGGGTGGATTCAGGATGAGCAGATCGCCAACCTTGAGGTCGCCGCCGGTGACCTCGCTGTTAATGTCAGAGGTCGCACCCAGTTCGATGTTAATGGGTACGGTCTTGCCATTTTGCAGAATGTAGACGACACGCTTGCCATCCACCAGACGGACGGCACGGTTTGGTACTAACAATACATCCTCCAGTTGCTTGGTGGTAATGGTTACTGCAGCGGTCATGCCGGGTTTGACATCCGCATCGGCGTCGGTGAGCGCTATGCGAACTGTAAAGTTAACCACACCCGCATTTGATGTTCCGACCCGGCTGACCTCATCCACGATACCGTTATAGGATTTATCCAAAATGGCGTCAAAGGTAAGACTGGCAGGCTGACCCACATCGATCGAATTGATATCCACTTCAGAGATTTGGACGTCCACCAGGAGTTGTGAGGTATCATCCAGGCGTATGGCGGGATCGCCGGCTCTTACCTGGTCGCCGAGTTCATTATTGACGATTGTGATGATGCCGTTGAAGGGTGCCTGGATGTATTGCATGTTGACAGTCGCCTGGGCGGCATCCACGCGCGCCTGGGCAGCCATAATATCTTTGGCGTCCGGTCCATCCTTGAGGCGCTCCCACTCATGCTGCGCATCATCCAGCTGTGCTTTGGCGAGGGCTACCTGGGCATCCCCCTCATGCGCTTTTTGATAGTCGCTCAACAGGTAATCCAGGCGTGCCTGGGAGGCATTACGGTTGGCAATCGCCTCCTGTAGCTGGTCATATGCATTTTTCAAGCGGATCGCATTTTCAGGGGTATCCTCAATGTCGTCATACAACGCCTGATAACGATCGACTTCCTGCTGGCGCACTTTCAGGACCGAGCGCGCATCGGCAATATCCTGATCGGAGGCATGTTTCAGGTAGCCGAGCCGGTAACGGGCTTTATTGGCATCTTCGTAGGCTTTCTGCGCCTGATAAAAAGCCAGCATGGCTTTGGTGGTTGGGGTGTTGGAGAGTTTCGCGGTTTCCAGGTTGCGTTCGGCTGTGACCAGATCAGCTTCCGCCAGGATGACATTCTGGGGCAGGGAGGTCATTTCAAGGCTGACGAGCGTATCCAACTTTTTAACCTTCTCATCCAGCTTGACATCCACCTCGCCGACAGTCCCGGAGGTCTGCCAGTAGAGCGTAGCGCTTTGTTTGGCACGCACCGTTCCGGTCGCGCCGATGGTGGCGGTCAGGGTGCCGCGTGAAACGCTCACTGTCTGAAGCGCTTTCATGGCCTGGGCGCGGCTTGAAATGGCGCTGAGAACCACGGAGAGTATGATAATGAGAACCACCACGATCGCCAGGGAGAGCCATTTGCGCTTCCAGATGACCTCCCAGATCTTTTTGAAAAATCCCTTGATGTCGAGTTTCATGCCGTCTACCTCAATTCCACAAATTATGCCCCAGAAAAATGGGGCAAATCACCAATAAAGTTTAATTATAGCGTATCTATCCTGCCTGATAAAGGTAGGCTGAGGAACTCTTACGCAATTCTTACAGACAGCAGTCTGATTCAAGGTCTGGCTAACCTCTATGCCCAACACAGGCTACTTCAGCCAGGTGCTGAAATCCCAGTCTTCCAGGCAGTGGCGCAGCCCGGCCTTGCTGGCGGCGTCAAGCTTAGGCAAGAGGTGGCGGATGTGGCTCTTGACCGTCTCGGGCGAGATGCTCAGGCGGGCAGCGATCTGGCGGTTGGTGTAGTTCTGACAGATAAGCGCTGCCACCTGCTGTTCGCGCGGCGAGAGCATCTGCCAGCGGCGCAGATTGGCTTCGGCGCGCTGGCGGCGTGACAGCGCCTCGCTCAACAGTTCGGCTGCCACCTGTTCAGCCGGGCGCCGCTCGCGGCTCGCCAATAGCTGGACGGCCTGCAGCAGCTTCACCTCTGCCGGCAGCGACAGCCGCAGGGCGTGGCGGTGGCTGAAGGTATTGAGGACCCGTTCCAAAAGCGTCATGCGATCACTTCCTTTGAGCGCAGCTCAAGCGTTCATGATCATTATAATAGAACAAACGTTCTATGTCAAGAGATAGGGGAATTTGACCTTCAACAGACCGGGTTAACTCTTCAACCGCCTGAAATCTCCCTCACGGATCGTCACCCCGCTGGCATCGAGGTGCTCGAGGAAGGCCAGCGCATACTTGCGCGAGGAGTGGAAGTGGTCGCGAAACTCAGCCACGGTCAGCGTGGGGAAAGTTTTCAGGTGTTCGCGTACGAATGCCAGCATGGTCTGGTAGTCTGCCTGGCGGAAGACCACATCATCGGATACCTGTACCAGCTCGCCGGTCTCGACCAGCGCCCGGTACAGCTCGTTGCCGGCGGCAGTGACGCATTCACTGACCGGTGGCGGCGCAAAGGGCGCTGCTTCAAAACGCGCCATCAACGGTTTCAGCCAGGTGCGCTGCCCATCGCTCAGGCTGACAGTATGGCCGGGTGTTTTGACCAGGTTTTTATCCATTACCAGGACTCCTTCATCCAACAGACGCTTCAAGGCAGCGGTGAATAACGGCGCTTCCAGTTTCAGGCGGCTCTTGAGCTCCTCACGCGGCATGCCGTCACGCAGTGGGTTGGCTTCGTGATAACGGGCAACCTCACCGGCGGCTTTCTGGCTGAGGCGCCGCCAGTTGTCGCCGGTTGTGAGCAATGCATCATCCCGGTTTATATCAAAGTCACCCAGACGGATTGCGCGTTGTGCCTGGATGAGCGCGTTGAGTATTTCAATCAGCCGGGCAGGTTCCAGACGGGTTTTCTCCGTTAGACCGGCGAAGGATGCAATCCCGGCGGTATTCAGGGCGCTCATGACCAGCTCTTCAGGAGAGCCCTGGCTGGCACTGTTGAATTTTTCCAGTGTATCTGTTAAAAAGCGCTTGTACCTTCCCGCCGGATGGGGGTCGATCACCACACCACCGCCCAGGGTTTCACCCGGTGACGGCCGGCGCAGGATGAAGCGGTCACCGCGGTCCGCGCAGGTGGCATGTTCCAGTTCAAGCTGCAGCCAACCGCTTTCGCCCGGTTTGAGACTTTCCACGCCCAGCAGCCTGACCCGCGCGGTCGTTTCCGCAGCATACAGGAAAAGTTTGACCTGTTGATTATGCGTGAGCGGTGCGGTAACATCCGGCAGCAGCCTGAAGGAGACATCCAAACGACGGGTGGGTTGATAGATGCCCGGGAGGGTAAGCACATCCCCGCGCCGGATCTGGTCGACCGACAGGCTGGTCAGGTTGACCGCTGTTCGACTGCCGGGTTGCGCAGTGTCTTCCTTCCGGTTGTGGGATTGCAGCCCGCGTATGCGCGCCTTGAGGCTGGCAGGCTGCAGCTCCACCTCATCACCCACATGGAACACGCCATCGATCAACGTGCCGGTCACCACCGTGCCGAAGCCTGATACGCTGAAGACGCGGTCGATCGGCAGCCGTGGGCGACCGAGGTCAGGTCGCAGTGCTTGTTCCGTGATAATTTCTTCGAGTCTTGAAGTCAATTCATCCAGGCCGGTTTTCTCTCGGGCTGATACTTTGACGACTGGCGCATTGCCCAATACAGTCCCGACCGTGATCTGGTGCAGGTCGCTTTCCACCAGCTCAAGCCAGCCCGGGTCGGTGATCTTGTCGGTTTTGGTGATAACCAGGATACCTGAGGGGATCTGCAACAGGTCGATGATTGCCAGATGTTCACGCGTCTGGGGCATGATTCCCTCATCGGCTGCCACCACAAAAAGCACGCAGTCGATCCCACCCACACCTGCCAGCATGTTCTCAATGAAATCGCGATGACCGGGGACGTCCACAATCCCAACCTCCTCTCCGCCGGGCAGTTTCAGCCAGGCGAAGCCGAGGTCGATGGTCATTTCACGTAATTGTTCTTCCTTAAGACGGTCGGGGTGTGTACCGGTCAGGGCTTCCACCAGCGCTGACTTGCCGTGGTCGACATGTCCGGCGGTTCCGATGACGCGCATAGCGAATCTATCGTGGTCGCGAACGGCTCATGATATCGGCATTGGTAGCTGCCCACTCGTGGTAGAGCTCGAGGAAGCCTTGTAATTTTTTCTGGGTTTCATCGCTCAACATCAACACGGTATCGTTCATCTGACTTGACACATCTTCCAGTGCTGACAGGCGGGTATTGAGTTTCTCGATCTGGCGTTTGCTCTCACTTAGAGCTTCTTCATTCAAAAGCGTGTAGTTTTTCCATCGTTTTTGTTCATCGGTTAGGTAACTGCCCCAATCCTGGCGAGCACGTTCCTCAGCCAGGCGTTGCATTTCAGCGATCTCATTGATGCGCCGCTCAATTCGGATGGTCGCATCGTCCAGTCCTTTTTGGGAGAGCTTGGCTTTGCGCTGGGCTTCATCCAGGAAATTAAGCTTGATTTCCAATTCCTCGGCTGTTTTATTAACCAGATCTAAGCGGTTCAACCATTCGCGCCAGGTCTTTTCACGCTCATGCTGGGTCAGCTTGATCTCGTCAATCAATGCCATGGAAGAAGTTGTGCGTTGCCCATCCTGTGCGATGAATTCATCGATCCGGGTGGCAGTTTTCTTTACCGTATCCTGGGCTAGATCCAGCTTGGCGCGCTGATCATCGCTGCGTTTACGCAGTGTCGCGACCTCGGCAGATATTTCGGTAAGCTGTTTGGTTTCATGCGTCCGTGAATCTTCCATCAGGGACATGGTTTCCTGATTTTCACGGTATTGGTTGTATATTTCATCAACAATCTTGCGGGTATCCGCATGCAAGGCGGTCAGTTTATCGTCTTCATCCCGCCGAGTTTTCATGTCCTTTTTTAATTGAGTAACGCTTGATGCGACATGCTTCATCTCTGTCATGGAATTGTTGAGCAGTTCGAGGTCGGTGAGGATCAGTTTGAGTCGGTCTTCACCCTGCTTTTCGCGCTGCTTTTCTTTCTTATCCATCATTTTCCCCAGCTCGATGCGCAGCTTTGCAATTTCAGTATCGAACTGTTCGGTCCCCGAAAACAGGCTGGTCAGCCGTTTTATCTCGCTCTGGAGTGATTTAATACTTTTATTCGCACTGCTGAGTTGTTCTTCCAGCCCGGTCAGGCGGGTCTCAAATCCCTGAATTGCGAGACGGTCTTTACGCCGCTCACTTTCCAGACGTTCAATCTGACGGTTGTTGGGTTCTTGATCAGACATGGTTCATCCTGATTAATCTCATCTAATTGAAAGATTATACCATCCTGAGTTTTCGAGCTTAGCGCGGCAGGTGCGTGAAGGAATTTAGCAGGATCCCAAGCGGGGTTAACAGGATGCCGGGTATGAGTGCAATTAATATGTTAAATACAACTCCTGCAGCGATAAAAATAACCGCAAGCATATTCTCGTTAAGAGAAAACTTTTTATCTGTGGTTGGGGAATAGATAGCCGACAGTATTCTCGCGCAAGCGATGACCAACCCAACTCCACCCGCAACCGACAACCCGGCAATGGTTGGGTCAATCGCCCCCAGTTCTCCGGTTAACACCAATCGGATGGGGAAGTTGGCCAGCAGGGGCATGCCTGCCATGGAGAGCATTGCCACCAGATAACCGCCTGTGGCAAACGGGTATTGGTGAAACATACCCTTCAATTCCTTCAGATTAAGACTGGGATGGTTTTTTTCAATGGTTGCCAGAGCGAGGGCTGCCAGCCCAATATTGAGCGCGCGAGTCAGCAAAAATGCACTTAAGACTTGATAACCTGCCTGGCTGCCCGCGCCGATTGCGAGCAGCATATAGCCAGTGTCAACCATGACAGCGAAAGCCAGAATGCGTCGCAGACTGATCTGAAAACAAGCCCAGATACCCCCCACTAGGACCATCAGAGTACCTGTCAGACGCAGGATCACGAAGATTTGCTCATTGGTACGGATCCAGACATAGGTATCGATGAAATGGATCATCAACCAGAATACCGACATCGGCAGCGCGACAAGGATGAATGCAGTTACATATATGGGCGACTCCTCAAATACTTGAGGTAACCAGGTGTTGAAAGGGAATATACCCAGCAGGAATGCGAAACCCGCCCCCAACAATATAGCGGATAACAAAGCCTGCGTGCTGTCGGACGGACCGGTTTCAAATCCGGTCAGGATATAACCAGCAAGCAAAATGCAGGGCAGGGCCAGGGTTTGAAATACCAGATAGCGGATGACACCTCGCCCGGGCGTGGTCTCGGGTGGAGAAAGAAGCGGAACGCTGAGGATAACCGCAACCAGTATCAACGGCGCAGCGAACAAAAAGATCTCGGATGACAGTGCCGCTACCAGTAAGGCGATGAAGATCAGACTGATGGGGAAGAACCAGCGCGACACTTCAGTGACGTAACTACCCACAAACCATAACGCGACGAGGATAAATAAAAGAACAATGAAAGGCGAATCACCGGATGTGATACTGAACTGGCGACCCAGCACAGACATGCTCTCTGACACCTTGAGTGTGATTGATCCGAGACTTACGGCAGACCCGGCCGGCAGTGTTAAACCGAGCAAGGCGAGCAAGGATACAGTAATGATGCTGATTGTACGGTTGCGGTTGACATTCTGGTTGAAGATCGCCAGAATCATGCCCAGACTTGCTGGAATGACAATGTATAACAGTGGGGCACTCATGCCTTAACCTCACTGTTCAGGAACAATCCAAAGTAAACTCCAGCCAATGCCAATGCCAGATTGATGCCCGCCAGAAGCCCGATCACCAGGAAGGATACCTCGACTGCTGCATAGATGATTTCAAACCCTGTCAGGATCGTCAGGATGCCCAGGATGATACGGTACGGGCGTGTGGAGATGCCGATATGCGCCAACCCCAAACCTATCGATAACAAGCCAGAGCGCATAACCCAGATATTGACTTCCGGCATCAATGCGTTAAGCTGAGGTGCAATGGACAAAACCAGAATAAGAATCAAACCGGCCAGAGTGATGTGGAAAATACGCCCTGTTGGCAGGAGCGGCTCTTCTCTGAAAGCATCCTGTACGGTTCCACTCGTGCTTAGCACTGCCACCACCATCCAGCCGACCATCAGTTTGATCAATGCCACCGAGAATGGCCAAATGCCCAGGATAACAATGAACATGGCAAGGTATTGCAAAGCCAAAAGGCCGATACTGATGCGCCAGTCACGTACAAGCAGCAGCAGAGTCCCGGTCCCGAGCAGCATAATTAGCCCGATGGTGCCGAGGATCATATTCCCCCCGAACCGGAGATCAGGGTGGCGAATAAAGCCAGAAGCAACAGCACCCATAATACACCCCCATCACCTTCGAGGATGTTCGAAATAATAGTGGTGATGCGACCGACCCAACTGAAAAACCGATCGAACAGATTGACGAGCCAGTCCTGCTGCAGCGCAGCGAGGATACGGTCGAGTATCTTTTTGGATGTCTTCCAAAAATTGGATGTGGGTAACTTCAATTCGGCGTCTTCGAATAACTGGGCTCTAAAAATGATGATAATAACCAGGAATAAAGCGAAGGTGAAGAAACCTGCCCACCAGTCCAGCAAGGGTGTTTCCACACCGGCAGCCAGCAGGATTGCCCAGGGCATGAGCAACAACAGGATCAAGCCGGCCGGGTAAGCAAAGCGTGCCAGCCCTTCCATCTTCCCTTCGCTCTCTCCGGTCTTGAATGCCAGGCGCAGGAAACCTGCCAGGTAAAGAACATGGGCGACGATAAAGGGTGTTGCCCTCCAATCGACCGGAGCACCCAACAGCCCCGACCATCCGCTTGAAATCGGGGTATATGGCAGTCCGGTCATGGCGAGCAATCCGGCCAGCGGCAAACCAATGTAAAATCTGGAGCGGTCCGTCATTAAAAACAAAGAACTTCCACATAACAAGGCGGTCACACCCCACATGACACCGGATGATGCCTGATCATGGATGACGCACATGCAGGCCACCAGACCGTAGCCGATGATCCAATAAACGCGCCTGTCCTGGGCGGCAGCCAGACGCAACCACTGGATCGCACAATAGAACATCAGAAGCAAACAGTAGGTCGTGAGCAGGGCTGTCCATTGGGGCGGAATGCTTCCCGGAGTGAGACGGGCAAGTGGTACCAGTACCGAAGTGACCCGCACGGCCAGCATCATAGTTCCAAGTCCGGTCAGCGTTTTGGTATCGCCCCAATACGGCCAGAATGGCAGCGCACCCAACCTGAGCATGACCGCCAGGAATAGGTATATATTGACGTTATTAATCATTTGGTCACCCGGCTGGATGATCGCGATCAAAGCCAGCAGGATCCCGGCGTAACGTAACAGGAAGCTGGTGGCCAGTTTCCCCAGGTCATGGGAAGGCTTCAGGGAGACCAACAGGACAACCAGCTCAAGGGTATCGATTAAAAACCAGGCGGATAACAAAGTCGACAGGGTACCAGCCTGGACAGCGACCAGACCCACCATCGCGATCCCCAGTGTGCCCAACCAGGCGCCCGGTCCGCTGGATGCCTGGCGGCGTGTGGCAGTCAAAAGGACAGCGCTCAATATGGCGAGCAGCGCTGTCTGGAATGCCCAGGCAGTAAGATCAAGAGTAAGGGTGAAAGGAAGGCGGTTAAAAATACTGACAGCACCGCTGCGGATAACCAGCTCAATTGGCAATGCTCTCACCAGGAACAGGGATACGATGATGGCTGCGGTGGACCCTATGGCAGCCGCACTCCACACCAGCCCACGACCGACATCACGGCGTTGCATTACAACCATGATGATGATGGTTACGCTGAGGATTGCGGCAGGCAGGATGATCAACATAGATTAGAGGATCTCAATCCCGGATCGGCGCTTCAGGAACTGTCCCTGACCGGGTTTGGCTAGCCACTTCTCACCATCCACGATGAGTCTTCCGCGCAGCAGGACCTTTTCAGGGCGGGCAGTTAACTCCCAGCCTTCATAGAGGTTGTAATCGGTGCGGTGATGGGCAATACCAACACCATAGGTGTAACGGTGGTCGATATCCCAGATCGCCAGGTCAGCATCCGATCCGACTGCAATGGTTCCCTTTTTCGGATACAGCCCGAAGATCTTAGCGGGATTGGTGGCGGTCAGAGCCACGAACTGGCTGGGTGATATCCTACCAGAAGCCACTCCGTAGGTGAAGAGGACCGGCAGGCGGTCGCCAACGCCCGGCAGACCGTTGGGTATTTTGGTGAAATCGTCCCGTCCGAGTTCCTTGCCGGTTATGCGTACCTTATTACCTTCATATATAATTGATCTTGTTCCATCGAAGAAGAACGGGCAGTGATCGGTGGCAACCACCTGCAGTGTATCATCCGCCAACCCCTGCCACAGACGCTGGTTGTCTTTAATGGAGCGCATGGGCGGTGAGCAGACCCATTTGGCGCCATCCGGTCGCTTGAGGTGATCCTCGGTGAAAAAGAGGTATTGTGGGCAGGTCTCGCCCATCACCCTGAGTCCTTTCGCCCGAACGTACTGGAGCATGTCGACCTCTTCCGCCACGTTCATGTGGACCAGGTACAGCGGTGCATCCGCCATGGCAGCCAGCGACGAGCCTCTCAGGCTGGCCTCGACTTCGCCCCAGGCCGGGCGCGTGCGGGCATGCCAGACCGGTTCGCGGTGACCGGCAGCCAGCGCTTCGCCCACCAGGAGGTCGATCACGTCGCCGTTCTCGGCATGCAGCAGGGTCAGGTAGCCGTTGTCGCGCGCAATGCGCATCACTTTGAAGATGTTACCATCCAACAGGCGCAGGTGGTGGTTGTAGGCTGTGAAGACCTTCAGGGATGTGATGCCCTCTTTGACGAGCCCTGGGAGTTCGGCAGCCACCTTGTCATTGAATTTGGTTACATTCATGTGGAAGCCAAAATCCACCGCCGCTTTTTCATCGGCCTTTGAATGCCACAGGTCGATGTTCTGTTTTAGAGAAGGTTTATCCTGGGGCACGAAGTCGATCACGGTTGTCGTGCCACCAAAGGCAGCCGCTTTCATGCCGGTGTAGTGGTCATCAGAAGAAACCGTCCCGAACATGGGCAGGTCGAGGTGGACATGGGCATCCACGCCGCCCGGCAAAACGAGATGCCCGGAGGCATCGATGACCTTCTTTCCCTCGGGTGAAATCTCCGCGGCAATCTGGGCGATCTTGCCGCCGTCGATCAGGATATCAGCTTCAAAGACCGACTCGGCAGTGACGAGCGTACCCGATTTTATGAGCGTTGGCATAATGGCTCCTTGGGGGTTAAGTATAAAGCAAAGTCGGAAAGTATGGTGCGGCTAGCCGCACCGAATAAGTGTGGTGCGTTCCTATTGAAATCTATCTTGGGTGCCAACCAGTCTAATATGCAAATCTTCTTGACCATCCCGGTGGGCACGCATCCTACGCGAACCACCCTCACCCGTACCCCCCAGGGATCTCGCAATGACATGCGGTTGAACAGTTATCAATCCACCGGCAAGTAATGCGTAAACGGGATGAGCCGCTCCGGTAGATCTTGCATTGCTGTCAAATCGATTTTTTGCTTATCGACAATTAATGGCTTGGTCGTGGCAAGAAAATGCATAAAGAAACATACCCTGCGGCCATCCCTGCGAATTGCCTGATTCTCATCAACACATTTATCTCCGGTTGGATTAAGATAGTATTCCATGTAAGGTGCCTGGTCCCCTTGTGTGATTTTCATCAGATCATTCGGGGTAAATGATCCAGATACCTGAAATTCAATCAGGGCAAGATTTTCATGGTTTTCCCAGGGGATTTCATCCACATATCTTCCCTCATCATCGAGTAAAAACCCATAATCGTGATACCTGGCTGCTTCCACGATGGATTCTTCCGTGGGGATTATTTTATATATCCCGATCAGTCGATAGGTTGATTTACGCATGTTTTCCGCTCACTCGAAAGAAGTAACCAATGCGGCAGGAGCGGAGCGACACTCTGTGTCCTTCGGAGCTCCACCCCCACTTGAAATCAACCCGAGGGCGAACACAATCATCATGGAATTGAATTCATCCATACAAAAGGAAATGAATCGTCTAACAATCTAACCGCAAACTCCTCTTTGATTTCAACAAAGAAAGGAGCCCACTCTTCATGCAACCCGTAAACAAACTGCTGGCTGTCGGCTGACCAAATTGGAGGATATACCCATGTAATATTATAACTTTCCAGGCAATAATCAATGATTTGATTGGATCGAACATCATACACCATGAGGTATCCCGGTTTATCCTCTTCATTTGAGCTTACCAACAAGGCCATATATTGCCCATCGGGTGACCAAGAAAATTCAATAATCTCACTTCTAGGCACAAGTTTCGGAATTTGCGTTACCAACCCGCTTCGATCAATGATATTCATCTCGCCATTTGAGATAGCAGCCAGTTCATTGCCTGATGGCGACCATCTGGGAATATCCCATTCTGCGCGCATATCATCAGATTTCCAGATTTGTTTTTGGGTGGTGATGTCCCACAGGGTTGGACCCCAATGATCTTTACTAGAACTTATATAGACAACCCATTTCAAATTGGGATTGTAATCGACCAACCACCAGTGATAGTGCAAATCATAATATGGATCGATGAGCAAATCCGGTAATTCGTTGTATACATTTTCCCATTTTTTCGAAAATGGATAAAATATATCAACTGTGCCATCAATTTGAGTTTGGTGAACATTAAATTCGAGTCGCTCATTATCCAGCCAGTGCCATGTGCTGTTCAAAATATCGATGGGTAAGATCCATCTTGCTTCCACCTCACCCCTGGCATTGACGACCCACACTACATCCCTTACCAATTCATTGTTTTTATTCAGTACTCGATCAACATAAGCCAGATGGTTACCATCCGGCGAAGCATGGATTCCGTAGAAACCAGCGTCATATAATTGATCAAAAGGCATTTCATAACGAATTCCGGTTTGAAGGTCCAGCAGGTAGGGTGGTTTGTTTTCCTTGTCTCCGCTCAAGACAACTGTTCCGGTTTTCGCCACCTCTTGCATTGGAACCTCTTTATCCCCGATCTCAAGACAATGCTTGACGATCCGTGGATTTGCCGTGGCAGTTGCCGTCCTTTTTGGTGTTTTCATTTGATTGGTTGAAACAACTACAGCATTGACAGTCTGTGCTACGGATTCATCTATAGGGTTTACTGATAAGTCTGTACAACCTACCAGCAAGAGAACAATTACAGTTAAAGTAAATGCCAACCTTTTCATCAATTCACTCCCATAACCAACCCCTTGTTATAACGGATAGTAGGGCGGCTTTGAAAGCCGCCAATAATTCGGATATTACCAATTAATCGGCGGGATTTAATCCCGCCCTACTTTCCAATTAAACCCAGCAATTTCAATATCTCCGGGTCGAGCGGTAACTCGGGAAGGTCGGCCGGCTGATACAGCCCGCTTTGCAGTGCGCGCTCGCGCAGGCTGCGCCACAAGACCACCCGTTCATCCGAGGTCACCACCAGGTCGTTGACCGTCGTCGCCCGGGCAACATGCGTGCCGGTGGTATAGAGGAAGGTCAAACGCTTCCAGGAGGGTGCTTCGATCGGGTGGGGTAACCCAAACAAGGGACCGAGCTGCACTTTGTAATACTCCTCCGCTGCGCGCGGATGATCGGGTTCATCCTTAAGCAGCTGCCGCCGGGTGGTAAGCTCATGCCCTTTCACCTCGGCGGCGTAATTCACCTTCCAGCGTTCGGTGGTGCCAAAGGCGGCGGTCTGGTAAAAAGCCAGGTAGTCGACCGATATGACCTTTGGCGCCCGCCTGAGCGGGATGCGGTACCAGCCCAATACCCGGGCGATCTCAAGGTCGCGCGCGGTATTGATGATCGCGACCAGGACGAGTGCGCTGTCGGGTATCGGGCTGTTCATCTTCTTATACTAGATCAGGCCCACACGTTTGTTGAAGTCTGTGATGAGGGCGTCGATCTCGGAGATCTGGCTCTGGGTGTCGGTCCAGTAATTCGGATCCGACCACTGGGCATTCAATTCCTGCACGGTGCGGCCTTGCTGTTCGACCCAGGTGAAGTACTTCAGATTGTGGACGCGCTTTTTGTCCACGAAACTTAACTCGAGCAGGTTGTCGGTCGACTCGCCCTGCAGGTAGCGCGCATAGTGGGCGGCGGCATCGGTAGTCTGGTATTCGCCGCTCTCAGCGTGCATTTCCTTCAGGCGCGACTGGTATAGTTCCATCGAATCGGTCAGGACGGTCAACACGATATCATTATCGCCCAACTCGTTGTATTTGGCAAATTTAATGGCTGACAGAACGTTGGAGATGCCCGAGAAGCCCAGCAGGTTTAGCTGGCTGGCGGTTGCTTCTGGCACGCCCATCTTGGTCAGATATGCCAGCCCGGCAGGCTCATTGAACAGACGGGCGATGTTGACCACCGCCTCGTCGTCGATCGCCACCACCATGTCGGTGTTGCGCGCATTGTGGATCCACGGCACGTGTTTGTCGCCAATACCCTCGATGCGGTGGGCGCCGAAGCCATTGATCAGCAGGGTCGGGCACTGCAGTGCCTCGCTGGCGACGATCTTCGAGGTCGGGAATACCTGCTTCATGTAATCGCCGCTGGCGATGGTACCGGCCGAGCCGGTGGCGGAGGTCATGCCGGTATAGCGGTCGCCCTTGCGCATCACCTTCTTCAACACTTCTTCCATGGCATGCCCGGTGACCTCGTAGTGCCACAGGTAGTTTCCGAGTTCCTCGAACTGGTTGAAGATCATCAGATCCTGCCCGGATTTGCGCAGTTCCCAGCACTTGTCGAAGATCTCCTTGACGTTCGATTCGCTGCCGGGGGTCTTGATAACTTCACCTGCCACGGTTGCCAGCCACTCGAAGCGCTCCTTGCTCATACCTTCGGGCAGGATGGCGATCGAGGTGCAGGCCAGCAGGGCCGAGTCGTAGGCGCCGCCACGGCAAAAATTGCCTGTCGATGGCCAGACCGCTTTCTGGCTGGTCGGGTCGAATTGCCCGGTCACCAGACGCGGCACGAGGCAGCCGAAGGCGGCGCCGACCTTGTGGGCGCCGGTCGGGAACCATTTGCCGACCAGGGCTATGATGCGTGCCTTGGTGCCGGTCAGGCTGGAGGGGAATTCCAGCGCGTTAACACCGCCGAACTTGCCACCTTGCGCTTTGGCTTCATTGTGCCAGGTGATGCGGAACAGGTTCTGGGGGGCAACATCCCACAGCCCGGTCTTGGCAAGCTGTTCTTTAATGCTGGCGGGTGCCAGCTTGGGATTCTTCAACTGGGCGAAAGTCGGGATGATGATCTTGCGTTCCCGCGCCCGTTGGACCACCCGTTGCAGGCGGTCTTTCTGGATCGTTAAATCAATCTTTGCCATGTTTCAATTCTCCTGTAATGATTGCGTATCAAATGATTAATTCTCTTTGGGTGCTTCGCTGACGATATACAGCGGGCGCTGCTTGACCTCGTCGTAGATGCGGCCGATATACTCGCCCAAAATGCCGAGCGAGATGAGCTGGACGCCACCCAGGAAAAGCACCGCCACCAGGGTGGTGGCCTGCCCAATCAGTTGCTGCAGCGAACCGGTCAGGCGCAGTATGATGACCACCGGGATGGCCAGGATGCTCAACCCGGCGGCAATAAAACCGACGTAGGTCGCAAGCTGTAGCGGGAAGTAGGAAAAGCTGGTGATGGCGTTCAGCGCCAGCTTAAGCATCTTGCGCAGCGGGTACTTGGTCTCGCCGGCAAAGCGTGCTGCGCGTTTGTAGGGCACCCCGACCTGTTTGAAGCCGACCCAGGTCGCCATGCCCCGCAAAAAGCGGTGCCGCTCGCGCATCTGACCCATCACATCCACCACGGCACGGTCGAGCAGGCGGAAGTCACCGGAATCCAGCGGGATCTTGATCTCGGTGATGCGGTAGACGATGCGGTAAAAGAGCGAGGCGGTGATGCGCTTGAACCAGCTCTCACCCTCACGCTCGCTGCGCATGGCATACACCACCTGATTGCCTTCGCGCCATTTTTTGATCAGTTCAAGGATCACCGCCGGCGGGTCCTGCAGGTCGGCATCGATCACCACCACCGCCTTGCCACGCGCATAGTCCAACCCGGCGGTCACGGCAATCTGGTGTCCGAAATTACGGGCGAAGATCACCGGGCGGACGTGCCCGTCCTTTTTGGCGAGCTTGCGGATCAGTTCGGTCGAACCGTCGCGCGAACCGTCATCCACCAGCACCAGTTCCCAGGATAACCGGGAGCCGGACATGACCCGGCTGACCTCTTTGTAAAAAGTCTCGAGGCTTTCGATCTCGTTATAGACCGGGGCGACGATGGAGATTTCAGGGGCTGACTTTTTCATACACACCTTCCCACCCCCCACCCTGATGGACGTGGGGGGTGCAAGTGCCCCACCCTTTTGGGTGTAGGGTACTCATTTCGCGAGGTACTTCTTTAAAGCACTCATGCTCGGTTCGATGATGGGCGCTTCCTTCACCGCCTGCATGGCGGCGCGCACATCCTTCAATCCCGAACCGGTTAATAGCACCAGTGCCGGGTCATCGCCGTTAATGAGCCCGTTCGACAGCGCTTGTTTCAGACCGGCCCAGGCAGTTGCGCCGGCCGGCTCGGCAAAGATACCGTGGATACCCAGCTCGGCGATGGAAGCCAGGATGTCGCTATCCTTTACGGTCAGGTAACTACCGCCTGTCTCCCGCGCAGCGCGCACGGCGCGCACGCCGTCGCGCGGCAGGTCGACCGAGATGCTATCGGCGATTGTGTCTGCCGCCACCGGGGTGATAATCTCGCCGCCGCTCTTGAAAGCGTTGGCGATGGCGGCTGAGCCTTCGGACTGGATACCAATGATGCGCGGCATCTGACCCAACCAGCCCAGCTCCTGCAAATCCTTGAATCCTTTGTGCGTGCCCGAGATGATGTTGCCGTCGCCGACCGGGATGAAGATGGTTAACGGTTTTGAGAGCTTTTCCTGTTGCAGGATCGTCTCCCAGATCTCGAGCGCGGCAGTCTTCTTGCCTTCTGCGGTGAAGGGGTTGTAGCCGGTGTTGCGGCAGTACCAGCCGAATTCACGCGCGGCTTCGATGGTCAGGTCAAAAGCCTGGTCATAGTTGCCATCCACCAGGATGACTTCGGCGTTGTAGATCAATAATTGCGCCACCTTGGCTTGCGGGGCGGTTTTGGGGGCGAAGATGACCGCCTTCTGCCCGATGGCAGCCGACATGCCTGCCAGGGCGGCACCGGCATTGCCGGTCGAAGCGGTCACGACCGTCTCGGCCTGGATCTGGCGCGCGCGTGCCACCACCACCGCACTGGCGCGGTCCTTGAATGAGGCCGTCGGATTCCTGCCTTCATCCTTGATCCACAACTGCTTCAGGTTGAGCTGTTTTGCCAACCGGTCAGGCTGGTAAAGGGGCGTCCAGCCGGCGGCATGCAGCGGGGTGGCAAGCCCACCGGGATCCTCCACCGGCAGGAGCGGCAGGTAGCGCCATAGGGATGGCTCTCCGCCCATGGTGAACCGGTCAGGCTGGTACTTCGCGCGGATGGCTGGATAATCGAGCATGATATCCAGGTTGCCACCATCCACCGGGCAGGTATAGGTCACCTCTTCCGGCGCGTACTCTTTTTTACAGATCGAGCAACGATATCCTGTAAATGAACCCATTATTGTTTCCTATCGTATTGATTGTACACTTAAAAAAAGAGGGCTCCTGCAGATGCCTGCAAGAGCCCCGGGTATTTGTTTACGGAACGATCCACGTGCCAGTCTGCCCGTCGAGGGCACGGCTGATGTTCTCGGGGTTGGTGATGAGCGCCTGCTTGCCGCCCTTCTCCAGGAAGCTGATGACAGCCGTCATCTTGGGCAGCATGGAGCCCTTTGCGAAATGACCTTCCTCCATATACTTTTTGGCTTCCGCCACGGTTATTTTATCCAGCCATTTCTGATCGGGTTTGTTGAAGTTGATGGCAACCTTCTCGACCGCGGTCGATATGACGAACAGGTCTGCGTTAATCTCCTGGGCGAGCAGACTGGAGGCAAAATCCTTATCGATGACCGCGGCAGTCCCAATGTAGCTGCCGTCCCCAGCATCGATGACCGGGATTCCGCCACCGCCGACGGTGATCACAATGACACCCGCGGCGATGAGGGCTTTGACTGTTTCCAGCTCGACCACTTCAACGGGCAGGGGAGAGGCGACAACCCGCCGCCAGCCACGCCCGGCGTCTTCCACCACCGACCAGCCTAATTCATTCTTTTTACGCAGGGCTTCCTCCTGTTCCATGAAACCGCCGATCGGTTTGGTCGGGTTCTGGAAGGCTTTGTCGTTCACATCCACCAGAACCTGGGTGATGACAGTGGCGACATTTTGTTTGATCTTGCGATTAAACAGCTCGTTTTGCAAGTTTTGCTGCAGGAGGTAGCCAATTAAACCCTGACTTTCCGCGCCGCACACATCCAATGGGGTTTCGTGCATGCCTTCGGCCTTGGCGGCGACTTCCGATTGGCGCAGGATCAAACCGACCTGGGGACCATTGCCGTGACCGATGGCGACGTTCCAACCGGCTTCGATCATGTCGGCAATATGGATGGTGGTATCCTTGGCGGCCTGGTATTGATCCTCGATGCTCTGATGGTCGTTATCGGTGATCAAGGAATTGCCACCGATGGCGATGACTGCGGTCTTTTTCGTGGTCATGTGTTCTCCTAAATTGGTCGAGTTATAGATTTAAGCCATGGTCAGAGCCATGACAGCTTCCTGAGCATGCATGCGGTTCTCAGCTTCGTCGTAGACCACCGATTGTGGTCCGTCGATGACAGCGTCGGTGACTTCGATGTTGCGGTCGGCCGGCAGCGGGTGCATGTAGATTGCATCCGGCTTGGCCAGCTTCATTTTCTTTTCATCGGTGATCCAGCTCTCGTACTTCTTGATGATCTTCGCGCCTTCTTCCTGGTCGTTGGTGGTCAACAAAGCGCCCCACGATTTGGCATAGACGATGTCAGCGTCCTTGAAGGCTTCTTCCATGGAATCGGTCACGGTGAAGGAGGTGTTGTACTTGCGTGCCTGTTCGCGGGCGGCATCCATCACGTCCGGCATCAGTTTGAACTCCGGTGGGTGCGCCAGGACGACATCCATGTCGAAACGCGGCATCTGCACCACCAACGACTGGGGTACCGAGATCGGTTTCTGATACGAGGCGGCATATGCCCATGAAACCACCATCTTCTTGCGGCGCAGGTCGCGCCCCTTCTTTTCGATGATGGTCATCAGGTCTGCCAGGCACTGGAAGGGATGGTAGACATCGCACTGCATATTCAGCACCGGCACGCGCGAGGCTTTGGCAACCTCGTTGAGGTACTTGTTGCCGATGCCCCAGTCAACGTGGCGGATGGCGATCCCGTCAAAGTAACGCCCGAAGATCTCGCCAATCTCCTTGGGGGTGTCGCCGTGCGAGATCTGCGTGGTGCGGGACTCGATGAAGGCGGCATGCCCGCCCAGGTGAGCCATACCCGCCTCGAATGAGCCGCGCGTGCGCGTGCTGCTGAAAAAGAACAGCATCGCCAGCACCCGGTCGCGCAGGATGGGGGTCAGCTCGTTCAGGGCGCGTTTGCGCTTCAGGTCGAAAGCCACATCCAGGACGGTTTCGACTTCTTCTCTCGAAAAATCCAGGTCGCCGATCAAATCGCGACCGTGCAGGAAGGTTTGCATAGGTTCCTCCGATCACACTTTCCAGATGATGGATGATAATTCCAAGTTGTCAGACAACTGCATATTATACCCAAGCTTGCGAGGATGGCAACTGCTGGATGTCACCCTCTGAAACGACAGAAAGCCTGTCAAAAATATGGAGGCAGCCCTGCGGCTTGCTCAGCGCGTTGCTGCCTCCGCTTCGGCTCACTCCAGAAACGTCAAGCGTTTATTCCATCTTGCCGAGCACCAGTGCCAGCAGCGCCATGCGCATCACGACGCCGTTAAAGGCTTCCTGCCAGTAGCGCGAGTGACGGGTGATATCCACATCGGCGGGAAGCTCGTCCATGCGCGGCAGCGAGTGCAGGATGATCGAGTCGCTCTTGGCTTTTTTCGCCAGCAGCTCGCGTGTCACCTGGTAGTTGGCGGGGGTCTGGCCGTGCTCGCCGGCTTCCTGGCGCGACTTGGTGTAGTCGGGTTGGACAACCGGTTCCATGTAGATCACGTCGGCCTCATGGATGACCTCGGCAACGTGCTCGGCTTCCTTGAAGCGCAGGTTGTACTGCTTCAATTCCTTCTTGAAGTCAGCCGTCAGCGACATCTCGGGCGGGGCGACGTAAATGACCTGGGCATCGAACTGGGTCAGGGCATAGGAGATCGAGTGCATGGTGCGCATGCGCATGTCGCCAATGCACAGGAAGGTCAACCCGTCGATGGTGCCCTTCTCGGTCAGAACGGTGTAGAGGTCGGTCAACACCTGGGTGGGGTGTTCGCCCCAGCCGTCGCCGGCATTGATGATCGGTACGGAAGCCCATTTGGCAGCTTCGGCCGGCGCGCCCTGTTGGAAGTGGCGCATGACGATCACGTCGCCGTAATACTCGAGCATCTTGACGGTATCCTTGATCGATTCCTGGTACCAGTCGCCGGCACGGGTCATCTTGGCATCCGAGAAGCCGGTCACATGCCCGCCCAGGCGGTGCATGGCGGCTTCGTGAGCCAGACGGGTGCGGGTGCTGGGCTGGTAAAAGGCGGTCACCAGGGTTTTCTCAGCCAGCAGATCAGTGTTGCGGCGCTCGCGCGCGATCGGCTCCAGCTCATCCGCCACATCGAAAACGTGGAAAAATTCCTCCCTTTCAAAGTCCTTCAAAGAAAGGATGTCACGACCTGAAAAACTACGCATTTTGTTCCTCCAATGGATTGGTTTGTAAATTAGGTTGGGGGCCCGATGTGTCGCACCACATGGAAGCGGAAATAGCCGGGCAGGAAATAACTGTGGGAAGTATCGATTGCCCGCCCGTCCACGGTATACAGGGTTGCCACAAAGCACAACAGGACGTCACCGCGTTGGATCTCGAGCGCCCGCGCCACCTCACTGGCGGCGGAGACAGCCCGGATCTCGGTCCTGGAGTTCGCAAGCGGGGGGCTGCCGCGTTTCAGCAGCAGGTCGAGCACGGAACCGGTGAAACCGGAATGCAGCTCATCGGGCGTCAGCAGGTTCTGGGGCAG
>Ga0209182_10000049_pt1 | contig 25232 bp, 21 predicted proteins | sample LakBais05cmmetaG_FD_185474 | JGI IMG/M metagenome (GOLD analysis project Ga0209182, IMG submission 185474) | Lake sediment microbial communities from Lake Baikal, Russia to study Microbial Dark Matter (Phase II) - Lake Baikal sediment 0-5 cm... | ecosystem: Environmental > Aquatic > Freshwater...
CCCCCGGACGCTCCCCCTTTCCCCCGAGAAGCGTGCGTCCTGCGGCTGTTCGGAGAGTCGGGCAAACTCCTCGCCCTGGCCCGGCCTTCCCCTGACGGTGAGAGTCTCCACCCCTTCCTCGTCATTTCCTGACCACGGATCGCCGAACCGCCTCCAAAATGCCGAAAACGGCGATTCATCTTGAATTTTGGGCGGGGGTAATGTATTGTATTGTGACTATGCGCCTGAACAAGAACCAGATCGAGCATCTCGGGTCGGTGATCCTGCGCAACCTGACCAAGGAAGGCAAGATCATCTTCGAGGACAAGGCCCGTCTGCTCGAAGAGGTGACCAACCTGCTCATCGAGGAGTTCCAGAAGGAGGACCACCTCGACCAGGAGGTCCGCGAACTGCTCAGCAAGCACATCGAGAAGATCCGCAAGGATAACATCGAATACCAGCAGATGTTCAAGCTGATCAAGACCAAGCTGGCCCGGGAAAAGGGGATCGTCCTGTGAGCAACAGACTGTCGCGGGAAAAGATCAACTACCTGTCCCGCCAGGTTCTCAACGTCCTCGAGAAGGTCGACCAGGTCGATTTCCTGGACGACCCGAACGAGATCCGCCTGATCATCGTCAAGTCCATCGAAGAGGAAATGAAGCTCTACGAGTCCCTCGACAAGAAGGCCATCGACAAGATCAAGTCCCAGAAAAAGGCCATCGAGGAAGGCAGCCGGGAGTACGAGATCCTCTACCGGAAGTACTACAACGACGAGCTGGCCAAGCTCGGCAAGCTCAGCGACTGAAACCCGGGGTCCCCGTCTCTCCCAGTAATAGCCACATACAAAATCAGAACTCTGCTCGTTTTAGCCGTAACGGGGACTCTGCACGACCCCCCATCACTGCCCGAGCGACGGAACAGCACCACGGAGCCGCATTTCTGGTAAATATCTGAATTAAGTCTTGATCCGGCTCCTCAGCAAATTCGCTTTAGCTATTCACTGCTAAACGCAGCGTCTGCGGGAAGCCTTATGGCGTCCTTCATCCCCCGTCCGTATACCCCAAATAATCAGAAGAAAAAAAAGGGCCAGAGAGTTCGCTCTCTGGCCCTTTCGGACGTTCGTTGACGGTTCGGCTTAGAACAGGAACCGGAAGCCGAGTCCGGTCTTGTAATTGTGGTTGAAGGACCGGAAGAGGGGCGCGCGGAACTCGACGAACAACTGGCCCTTGCTCGTCCAATTGTCGAAGACATCGAACCCGGTCTGGGCGACAAGGTCGAGACCGGCCTTGTGGTTCGCGTCTATCGGCTGGGTGGCCGTACTGAAGCCGACACCGGTGCCCAGGAAGAACTTCTGGAAGTGGCCGTTGACCAGGGCGTCGGCGGTGAAGACGAGGCGCCACGGCGAGCCGGCGAACGGGATGGCTCCGCCGCCGCTCAGCGTGAAGCTCCACTTGTCGGGGGTGATCCAGGCGAATAGGCCGCCGCGCAGGAAGCCGTAGAGGGCCGTGCTCCCGCCGGAGAGGCCGGGGCCGCCGGCGACCGTCCAGAAGAGCTTCTTCTGGGTCACTTCGAAGGTCAGGCGGCAGGGGTCGGAGGCCGGCGACTGGGCGCCGTCGTTGTCGAAGACCGTGACGTTGATCGTGTAGGTCCCGGCCTTGGTGAAGACCTTTTCCCAGATCCAGGGTTTCCGCGTCGTGACGCAGTTGTCGATGACGTTGCCCTGGGCGTCGAGGAGCTCGAAGACGACTTTGGCGATCTGGCCGTCAGGATCGCCCGACCCGGAAGCGTCGAAAGTGATGGGCCGGCCGACGTAATCCTCGCACGGCAGGCACGACGTCCAGAGCTTGCAGATCGGCGGGAAGTTGATAGACACCTTCCCGGCGCAGGGGTTGGCCGCCGCGATCCCTTCCATGTTGACGGCCGAGCCCTTGAAGGAGTATTCGCCCGGCTTATCGAACTTCGTCTGCCACTTGGGCGATTGGGGCGTCAGCTCCTGGGTGGCCATCTTCTGGCCCTGGGCGTCGAAAATCTCGACGCTCATCGTCTTGGCGTACTGCGTCCCGCTCATGTCGACGGTGATCGGGTCGTTGACGTTGGCCCGTTCCGGGCCGACGACGAGGCTGCAGACGGCCGGAGGGATGACGTCCACGACGTTCTTTCCGAGGGCGATGTTGCCGCATCCCTTGGGGATGATGAAGTCGTAGATCTTCCAGTCCTTTTTGACCTTGACGATGAAGACCGGGAGGGGAGCCTTCCCCGCCCACTCGACGTTACGGGCGATCTTGACCTGGTCGCGGGACTTGAAAAGCATCCACTGGAGCGTCTCGCCGACGGGCAGGGTCGTGTCCGTCCAATCGGCCGTCTTGAGCTGGTCCATGAAGGGCTCAAAGAGTTCGCCGTTCCCCGCCATGTCGAAACCCGTCTTGATTTCGTCGGAATAGCGATCGAAGAGGCCCTTCATGACCTCCGGGGTCGGGACCTGGCCCTTGACCTCGACGAAGGTGTAAAGTCCGATTCTTTTGAGCTTTGTCGTCTGGGCAAAAGACATCGCCGTGAGCACGACGAGTGCCATCACGACGAAAAGTACGATAGACTTGCACAATTTCATTAAAATCCTCCTATGATTAGGTATAAATAAACAAGTTCTATGGGAATTTATAATAAACTCGGACCTATTTGTCAAGCAAAATCAACCCATTCGACAGCGGCCGGCCGCCAGGAACGCCCTGACGATCCGGAGGATGAGCCCGGAGTCGCGAGGCGGCTGCCGGAGGGCCTCAAGGAGGAAATCCCGGCCCTTGAAGCCGCAGTCGACGAGGTCGTGGAGGAACCGTAAGCCCGTAGGGATGTCCACTTCGGGATGGCATTGCAGGCCCCAGACCGGCTGGCCCCCGAGGCGGAAGGCCTGGACCGGACAGACGTCGGTCGAGGCGAGGATTTCGAAGGGGGTGGGCATGTCCCGGACCTCGTCGTAATGGACGGAAAATGTGTAAGGCGTCCCGGCCGGGCCCAGGAGTTCGCTCTCCTTGTCCACGCGGATCGGCACCCAGCCGATCTCGGGCCGGTCGCAGCGGCGCACGTGCGACTCGCCGGCGAGGGCGAAGGCGAGGAGCTGGTGGCCCCAGCAGCTGCCCAGCACCGCAGCGCCCGCGGCGACCGCCTCCCTGACGATCCCGGCCTCGACATCAACCCAGGGGTCGCGCTCGAGGATAGAGGCCTCGGAGCCCGTCAGGATGAAGTGGGAGTAGGCCGCCGGGTCGGGGAAGCGGCCGTCCCTGGCGACGAAAGCGTCCCACGGAACGGTGAGATGCCGGCTCCAATGCTCGACGGGCCGGTAGACTCCTGGGTCGATGGAGTTGTCGATGATGGCTACTCTCGCCGCCCGCTTATCATCCGACATGTTTCACTCCGGCTTTTTATTATAAGGTACCCGGCCCAAAAGACAAGGCGGACTTGTCGCGCCCGGCCGAAATCTGTTATAATCCATTCCCGTAAAAATAGGAGAACGACCGTGACATCCGTAAATGAAGATACCGAACTCACCGTCACCACGCCCGACGAGCCCGGCATCTTCGGGCGCGTCCTGGGGACCCTGGCCAACGCCGGCATCAACGTCAAGGCTATCTACCTTTACTCGGAGACCGACCGGAGCCACTTCCACCTCATCACCTCGGACGCCAAGAAGGCCGAAACGGCCCTGCGGACCCTGGGCTACAAGGTCAAGTCGAAGAAGGTGGTCACGGTCCTCTTCACCGACCGGATCGGCGCCGGCGCCGAGATCGGGGCGCTCCTCGGCAACGCGGTCATCGACATCCAATACTCCTACGGTTCGTCCGCGGGAGAAGGCAAGACGCTTATCGTCTTCCACACGAACAACAACCGCAAGGCCATCGACACCCTGAAATAGGCCGCCCCTTCAATTTCGTTGACAAGCCGTTGACAAGCGGGGAGAGATGTCATAAAATGGCTCTCTAAGAGTTGTAGCAAGGAGGCTATCATGTCAAAAGCCGAGCCTAACGTCGTCCCGTTGTGCGACGTCCTGCTGGTTCTTCTTATCATCTTCATGGTCATTACGCCTCTCGTCCAAAAAGGCATAGATGTCAAGCTCCCCGAGACCCAGTCCGACTCTTCCAACACCGGACAGCCCACGGGCCTTATCGTTCTGACGCTGAAAACGAATGACGCCGCAGAGATCAACGGCATCAGTTACGAATTGCGGGGCCTTCTCGAAGAGCTCCGGCGCCTCTACAGCGCGCGCCAGGACAAGACGATCTTCATCCGCGCCATGGCCAAGCTCCCCTTCGCCAAAGTCATGGAAGTCATCGACATCGTACGCGGTGCCGGGATCGAGACCCTGGCACTGATCCCCGAGTACATCGAAGACTAATTTTTTAACGGCCCTTGATCGGGCCGATCACTTCCCGCGAAATCACCAGCCTCTGGATCTCGTTCGTCCCCTCGTAGATCTGAAGCAGTTTCGCGTCCCGGACGAGTTTCTCGACCGGATAGTCCTTCATGTAGCCGTAACCGCCGTAGATCTGCAGGGCCTCCATGGCGTTCTTCATACCCACGTCCGAGCCCAGGCACTTGGCCATGGCCGATTCCTTGCCGTTGGGCTTGCCCCGGTCCAAGAGCCAGGCGGCCTTCCAGACGACGAGACGCGCCGCCTCGACATCCATGGCCATCTGGGCGATCTTGAAGGCCGTCGTCTGGAAGGTGGCGATGGGCTTGCCGAACTGGACCCTCGTCTTGGAATACTCGATGGCGTATTCGAGTGCCGCCCGGGCGATGCCGACGCCCGCCGCCCCGACGGCCGCGCGGGTCTTGTCGAACGTCCTCATGGCCACGATAAAGCCGAGGCCCTCCCGCCCGATCAGGTGGTCGGCGGGGACGCGGACGTCCTCGAAAAATAGCTCGGTCGTGTTCGAGGCCCGCTGCCCGAATTTGTCCTCGACCTTGCCGACGGAGACTCCGGGGGTATCCCGGGGGACGGCGAAGACGCTTAGGCCACGCGACCCCTTTCCCGGGGCCGAGTTGGCAAAAACGATGTAGAGGCTGGAGACGCCGCCGTTGGTGATGAAGCACTTGGAGCCGTTGATGACGTAAGACGCGCCGTCCTTGCGGGCCGTGGTCTTGATGGCCGACGTGTCCGACCCCGCCTCCCTCTCGGTCAAGCAGTAGGAGGCGAAGGTCATCTGCTTGACGAAGGGGGCGAAGAATCTCTTTTTCTGCTCCTCCGTGCCGAAGAGAATGATGGGCGTGAAGGCCAGGTTGTTGGCCATCATGGTCGTGTACATCCCGGCGCAGCCCCAGGAGAGCTCTTCGCTGATGATGGCCGTCTCGATCTCCGTGAGCCCGCCGCCGCCGTATTCTGCCGGCACCGTGCAGGCCAGGAACCCGACTTCGAAGGCCTTGCGCATCACATCCTCCGGAAAATCGTGGCCCTGGTCGTAAGCGGCCGCCTTGGGACGCATTTCTTTTGCGGCGAACTCGTGGGCCATCTTCCGGAGAGCGACCTGGTCTTCGGTCAGTTCGAATTCAATCACGGCTCATCCTCTCATTCTTTAGCGATTTTATAGATTCTATTGGAAAAAGCACGAGGAAGTGTATCCGATTCCGCCGGCCCTGTCAATTTAGAAGGCCGGCAGTAATCGCGGCAAGAACGGATTAGAATTCCGGGACAGAGAATTCAAAAGAGCATGTTAAGCCGCGCCGCGATTGCAAGGAGTCCTGTCAATTTCAGGTCCGGCGCGTTTGAAGACGATGTCGTCCCTCCGGATGAGGAACACGGGGTCCTCGATGCCGAAGACGGCGTGGACGACGTCCTGGGCGCGAACCCCCCGGGCCGGCGTTGGAGGAAGCTCGAGAAAAAGGCGGCGGCCGGAAACCCGGAACCCCACCGCCGCCGCCCCGGCCGCCGAGTCCCTGAAGCGGCCGAGTGCGAGCTTGAGGGTCTTGACGCTCCAAGCGGGGCCAACGGCCTCGCGCTTCCAGTCGAGCGAGTAGACGAGCCGTTCCATCGCATTATAGAGCGACGGCGACCCGGCATCGACGCGTTCGAGGCCCGAGAACCTGATCCCCGGAGGAAGGCTCTTGTTGACCCGGGCGAGGAACTCCGCCTCCTCGAGTCGGCGGGCCGAGCGGAACTCGAGGACCTCCCGCAGGGCCTCCATGCCCAGGGGAAGCGCAGGACCGTAGGACAGGTCCATTTTCGGATGGAACCCTTCGGTTTTCCGGACCTCGATCCCCGCCCGGCGGAAGCTCCTTTGGACGACGTGGATGAGGTCGATGTGGGAAAGGTATCGGGCTTTTCCCCGCTTGGAGTAGACGGCCCTGTAGCGCAGGGTTTCGTCTCCAGGTTCTCCCGCCGGGGCGGCCGGCCCGGGAAGAGGGCCGATCTTCACGGGGCGGGGCGGCTTCTTCCAGGCCCGGGTGCTGCACCCCCCGCACTCCCCGCAGGCCCTTTCGAGGCACGACGGCGACGGCTCCCCACAGAGGGCCAGGTCGAGTTCCCGGACCAGGTGGCTTTTCCGGAGGCCGGAGTCGAGGTGGTCCCAGGGGAGCGCCGCCTCGCGGGGAAGAGGGTTGAGGTAATCCCGGAAATCGACGCCTTCGACAGCGAAGGCGTCCTTCCAGGCCGCTGTGTCGAGTTTGTCGTCCCACCCGTCGAACCGGGCTCCCCTCTTCCAGGCTTCGAGGAGGACACGGCCGAGCCTCCTATCGCCCCGCGAGAAGACGGCCTCGAGCACGGAAGTCCCGATGGAGTGGGCCTTGAATTCGACGCTCTTGTGCCTGCGGAGCTCCGAGCGGACATACGCCTGTTTCTCGATGAGGACCGCTTCGTCGTCCATGCCTACCCATTGGAAAGGCGTATGCGGCTTGGGGATGAACGAGGACAGGCTGACGTGGATCCGCGGGTATGACCCAAGGATCGCCCGCCCGAGCTCGAGGCTCTCCCGGACGAGGTCGACGATCCCGGCGAGGTCCGCCTCCGTCTCCGTGGGCAGCCCGACCATGAAGTAGAGTTTGACCAGCTTCCAGCCGCCCTCGAAGGCGAAGGTCAGGGCCTCCCGGATCTCCCGGCCGTCGAGCTTCTTATTGATCACGGCGCGCAGGCGCTCGGTCCCCGCCTCCGGGACCAGGGTGAAGCCGGTCTTGCGGACCTTGAGGATGTTCTGCACGAGGTCGCGGGACAGTTTCCCCGGCCGGAGCGAAGAGAGGGACAAGGAGATCTTTTCCCGCGAGAACTCGTCCATGAGACAGCGGACCGTCTCCTCGAGGTGGGGATGATCGCCGATCGAAAGCGCCGAGAGAGAGGCGTCCTCATAACCGGTCTGGCGGAGGCTGCGGAGGGCCGTCTTGCAGATGAAGGCCGGGTCCCTGGGTCGGTGCGGAAAGTAGAGGCTCGAGGCCTGGCAGAAACGGCAGTTCTGGGGACAGCCGCGGGCGGCCTCTATAGCCACGCGGTCGAAGACCACCCGCAGGCTGGGGACGACGATCTTTTCCGGGAAAAAAGACCTGGCGAAATCCCGGAGCTGACGCTTGCGGATGACAGCGGGGGCATCGCCGTCCGGCCGGGGGACGACGAGGGGCGAACCATCCACGGCCTCGGGGCGGTAAAGGGAGGGAACGTAGACGCCGTCGATGCGAGCCAGTTCGCGGAGCATTGTCCGGCGCGGCACGCTCCGCCGCCGCATGTCCGCCGCGGCCCGGACGATCTCCGGGAAGCCCTCCTCGCCGTCCCCGAGAAAGACGAGGTCGAAGATGTCCGCCACGGGTTCGGGGTTGAAGGCCGCCGGCCCGCCGGCGATGACTAAGGGGTCCGCCTCGGCCCTTTCCGCCGACCTCAGGGGGATCCCGCCGAGGTCGAGGATGGTCAGGACGTTGGAATAGTTGAGCTCGTAGAGAAGGGAAAACCCGACGATGTCGAACTCGCGGAGCGGAATCCCGTTTTCGAGAGAGGTCAGTCGGATGCCGGCCGACCGCAGTTCCCGCTCGAAGTCCGGCCAGGGGGCGAACACCCGCTCGGCCAGAAGGTCCCTGTCCTTGTTGAGCAGGGCGTAGAGGATCTTCTGCCCGAGATAGGACATGCCGATCTCATAGACGTCGGGGAAGGCCAGGACGACCTTGGTCCGGACGCGGGCGGGGTTCTTTCGGATCTCGTTCCATTCACCGCCGACGTACCGGCCCGGCTTTTCGACGCGGGGCAGGATGAGGGCGAGCGCGTCTCTTTCAGACATTGGCGAAGCGTCTCATCTTCACGTTCAGGACGAGGCCGCAGGCGATGTAGCTCGTGAGGAGAGAAGACCCGCCGTAGCTGATGAACGGCAGGGTGATGCCCACGACCGGGAAGAGGCCGATGATCATCAGGATGTTGACGAGGAACTGGAAGGCGATGAGCAGGGAGGCCGTGAAGATGATGTAGACGCCGGCCCTGTCGCGCGCCTTGGAGACGGACAGGAACATCCGGGCGAGCATGAAGAAATAGAGGACGATGACCGCGAAGACGCCCAGAAAGCCGGCCTCCTCTCCGATGACGGAGAATATGAAATCCGTATGCCGGGCGGGGAGGAAGCGGAGCTGGCTCTGCGAGCCCTTCATGAAACCCTTTCCGGAGAGGCCGCCCGCGCCGAGGGCGATCTTGGACTGGATGACTTGGTAGCCCGACCCCTTCGGGTCGTGGAGGGGGTTGATAAGGGTCGTCAGGCGTTTTTTCTGGTAATCCTTGAGCCCGACACTCCACCCGCCGATGCCGAGGACCAGGGCCGCGAGGAGAAAGAGTAGGATGGCCTTTTTCTTCAGCCCGGCCAGGATGAGCGCCCCGCCGATGACGGCCAGGAAGGTCATGGCCGTCCCGAGGTCCGGCTGGAGGATGATGAGGATGAGGGGCGCCCCGGAGAGCAGCAGGGCGAAGAGCGTGTGCTGGGCCGTCAGGTAGGCGTTCTTGTATTCGGCGAAGAGCCGGGCGAAGACGAGGATCATGACGATTTTGGCCATCTCCGAGGGCTGGAACTGCATCAGTCCGAGGGTGATCCAGCTTTTCGTCCCGGCGACGAACCTGGCGAAGACGAGGGTCGCGGCGAGAAGGGCCACCGTCAGGCCGTAGAAGTAGACCGCGAGCGAGACGAAGAACTTGTAATCGATGACCAGGACGAGGACGAGGGCGATGAGTGAGGCGCCGATCCAGATGAGCTGCCTGACGTAATAGTCCCCGGCGAGGAAATGGGAGGAGCTGTAGATGAAGAAAACCCCGATGAGGGAATGCAGGAGGACGAGCCCCAGCAGGACCCAGTCCACCTCCTGGATGAGCCGCCGGTCGAACATCATTTCCCTTGGATCTCCTTGTTGAACAATTCGAACATCCGGGCGGCCACCGGGGCCGCCGTCGCCCCCCCTCCCCCGCCGTATTCGACCAGGACGGTGACCACGATCCGGGGATGGTCGCGCGGGGCGAATCCCGAGAACCAGGAATGCGTCTTGACCTCCCGGCCGGCCCGGGACAGCCGCTCGGCGCTCTCGCGGCTGACGACCTGGGTCGAGCCCGTCTTGCCGCAGATGTCCATGCCCTCGACAAAAGCGCCCCGGCCCGTGCCGCCGTCGTTGACGGATTTCCACATACCCGCGATGACGCTCTTAAAGGTCGCCGGCTTGAAGGGCGGCTCCGCGGCGGCGCCCGCGCCGTCGTCGGCGGCGGGACCGGCCTTCGCTCCGGCCGGGGCGCTCTTGAAGAGATGGGGCCGGGCCGGCGTCCCCAGGTTGGCGACGAGCGCGGTGAGGGCCGCGATCTGGAGCGGGGTCACCTGGAGCTGGCCCTGGCCGATGGCGACCGAGATCGTCTCCCCGAGATACCAGGGCGTCTTCAGGGTCCTCGTCTTCCATTCCGAGCTCGGTACGAGCCCCTCTTTTTCGCCGGCCAGGTCCACGCCGGTTTTTTTCCCGAGGCCCAACCGCCCGGCTGCCATGGCGATCATGTCGATGCCCATCCGCCGGCCGAGCGTGTAGAAGTAGATGTTGCACGAATTCTTGATGGCGTCGGCCAGGTTCATCGGGCCGTGCCCCGGCACGAACCAGCAGTGGCGGACGGCGCCGTAGATCTCGGTCGACCCGCTGCAGTAAACGCTCGTGTCGGGCGTCACGTAGCCGAAGCCGAGCCCGCCGAGGCTCATGACCAGCTTGAAAATCGAGCCCGGCGCGTACAGGCCGCGGATGGCCCTGTTCTCCAGGGGCGATAGCGGGTCGTTAGTGAGCTGGAGCCATTCGGTCGGAGTGAACCGGGTGATGAACCTGTTCGGGTCGAAGGTGGGGAAGCTGGCCAGGGCCAGGATCTCGCCTGACTGGGGGTCGAGGGCGACGACCACGCCCTCGCGGCCCTCGAGGGCTTCCTCGGCCATGGCCTGGAGCCGGTAGTCGAGCGTCAGGACGACGTCGCCGCCCTGGACGGGGTTCTGACGCGCCTTTTCGGAACGGACCCGGCCCAGGCTGTCTACGACTTCGATGATCTTCCCATCCTCGCCCTTCAGGATGTCGTCGTACTCCCTTTCGACCCCGGTCTTGCCGACCATCTCCCCCGCCCGCGCGGCCCGGTCTGGTTCAGCCCGGATCTCCTCGGGGGTCCGTTCCTGGAGATAACCGAGGACGTGCGCGGCCAGGGTCCCTTTGGGGTAGAACCTCTGGGGTTCCGCGTCCACGACGAGCTCCGGGAACTCGAGCCGACGGCTCTCGATAGGGGCGACGTCGACGGAACTCAGTCCGTCCTCGATGACGATCGGCTCGAACTGCTGAAGGTCCTTGAACTGCTCGACGCGTTTGCGGAGGGTCTCCACGTCGACCTCGAGGAGGCGGCCGACCGCGGCCAAGGACGCTTCCATATCCTTGATGTTCTCGCGAACGAGCGAAACCTTGAAGGACGCCCGGTTGTCGGCCAGGATCACGTCGTTCCGGTCACGGATGAGCCCCCGCGGCGCGGCCAGCGCCCTCTGCCGGGTCCGGTTGGCCTCGGCCAGACCGGAGAACTTCTTGTGATCCACGATCTGGATCTTCCAGTAGTAGGACAGGGCCAGGAAGATCAGGGCGGAGATGACCCAAAAAACAGTGTTCGCCCGGCGGCGCACGAGCGACAGATCTTCGTAGATTTTTTCCTGCGGCATCATGCGCCTCGAGAGCCCCGGGCCCGAAACCTTCGCTCGACGGCGAAGAGAGAACTCCCCAGGAGCGCCGTGACCAAGGGCTGGAGCAGGATCAGCCCGCCGTGAAAGTTCAGGGATTCCCGGCGGACGACCGCCGTGACGAGGACCCAGAGGATCATCTCCAGGACCGACATGACCAGCATGAACAGGCCGTTGCGGAAGAACGGCGCGACGTCGATCCTCCGCGAGACAAAGCCCGCCCAGAAGCCGAGCAGTGTTTTGGTCAGACCCCCGACGCCGAAGACGCCCAGGGAGAAAGAGTCCTGGACCAGGCCGCACGCCGTCCCCAGGAAGGCTCCGAAGACCTCTCCCCGCCGGACCGAAAAGTAAAGGACGACGACGGAAAAAGCGTTGAGGACGACAAGGAGCATCGGCCCTGCGCCGCCGGCCAGCGAATAGACGAGGACGGCGAGGAGCGTCGCCAGGAAGGCTCGGAGGATATCCTTCATGGCGGTTTCCCTCATTCTCCGCCCCCCGCCTTGGTGATGACGGCGACGATGTCGATCGTGTTGAACCGGAAATACGGCTCGACGACGATCCTACGGAAAATCGGCGAGGACTCGTCCTTCTCGAGGCTCCGGATGCTGCCCACGCGCAGGCCGGCCGGGTAGATCTTGTCGTAGCCGGTCGTCAGGAGCTCCTCGCCCGGCTGCCCGCCGCTCGCGCTGGCCAGGACGTAGCGAAGCTCGCAGAAGGCGCCCGACTTGCCGGTCACGGAACCCGTCAGCCGGTCGACGGCGGAAACGACGCTGACGCTGCTGTCCTTATCGGTGATGAGCTGGACCATCGTCTCCTTCAAGCTCACCGGCGCGATCGTCCGCCCGACGAGGTTGCCGAAACGGTCGCACACGGCCATGTCCTTGCCGATGCCGTCCAGGCTCCCCTTGTCGAGGACGATCGTTTGGTAGGGGTTGGCGCTGTCGGCGCCGATGACCCGGGCCGGGACGATCGTCCCCCGGAAGGCGGCCAGGCTCTCCCGGACCTTGGCCTCGGACTGAAAGAACCGGAGACGGTCCTCGAGGAAACGGACGTCCTGGTCGCGGAAGAAGATCTCCTTCTTGAGTTGCTGGTTCTCGCCCCGGACGCCGCGCAGGTCGAAGTAGTTCGTCCACAGGGACCCGAGGCCGCGGACGGCCCCGGTGACGGCCCTCTGGACCGGGGAGTAAAGGAAGAAGATCGATCTCTCGAAAAGCGATTTCTCGGCCCCCCGCGGGATCTGGATGGAGATGAGGAGGATGTTGAAAGCCGCGAGTCCGGCCAGGATGAGGACGCTTCGTCGATTTTCCCAGAGGGGCATGGAACCTCTCGAGCCGCCGCGGCCCTGACCTCAGATGAGCGATATCTTCTTCAGCAGGTCCAGGTCATCGAGCATCTTGCCGGCCCCGAGGACGACGGTGGTTAGGGGGTCTTCGGTGATGAACACGGGCAGCTGGGTCTCTTCGCGGATCCTCTTGTCCAGGTTCTTGAGGAGCGCCCCGCCGCCGGTCAGGATGATGCCCCGGTCGATGATGTCCGCCGAGAGCTCGGGCGGCGTCCGCTCCAGGGCGATGCGGATGGCGTTGATGATGGCGGCCACGGTCTCCTCGATGGCCTCGCGGATCTCCTGGTCGTCGACGACGATGGTCCTCGGGATCCCCTCCCTCAGGTCCCGGCCCTTGATCTCCATGGTCATCGGTTCGTCGAGCGGATAGGCCGAGCCGATCTGCATCTTGACGATCTCGGCCGTCCGCTCGCCGATGAGCAGGTTGTACTTTTTCTTCAAGTAGTGGATGACGGCGTCGTCCATCTCGTTGCCGGCGACGCGGATATTGTGGTTGAAGACGATCCCGTCGAGGGAGATGACGGCGATGTCGGTCGTGCCGCCGCCGATGTCGACGATCATGTTCCCGATCGGCTCGGAGATGGGGAGGCCCGCTCCGATCGCGGCCGACATGGGCTGTTCGATGAGGTAGACCTCCGAGGCCTTGGCCCGCAGGGCCACGTCCTTGACGGCCCGGCGCTCGACCTGGGTGATCCCGGTCGGGATGCCGATGACGATCCTCGGCCGGAGCAGGAAACCGTGGTTGTTCATGGCCTTCTTGATGAAGTAGTCCAGCATCTTCTCGGCGATCTCGAAGTCGGCGATGACGCCGTCCCGCATGGGTTTGATGACCATGACGCTCGTCGGCGTCTTGCCGAGCATTTCTTTCGCCCGTGAACCGACGGCTTCGATCTTGCCCGTCAACTTGTTGACGACGACGATCGAGGGCTCCTGGACGATGATGCCCTTGCCCTTGAGGAAGACCAGGGTGTTGGCCGTCCCCAGGTCGATGGCCAGGTCGCAAAAAAACCTGTCTTTCAACCAGCTGACAATGCTCATCTTGCCTCTCTCCTCAACGATGTCCTTTTTAACATATTTCGCCGCCCGAAGCAAATCGAGGGACCTCCGGCCGCCGCGGACGGGCCTTTGGCCGGGCTTGACTTTGATTCCTGACTTCAAATATACATTAGGAAACTTCGGAAAGGAGCTCGCGATGAGTCACCAACCCTACGTCCCCGAAAAAACGGACCAGAGGGAGTTCACCCTCCGGGCCATCCTCATCGGCCTCATCATGACGGTCATCCTCGGCGCGGCCAACGCCTACCTCGGCCTGAGGGCCGGCATGACGATCGCGGCCACCTATCCGGCCGCGGTCATCGGCATGGCCGTCCTGCGGATCATGAAGGGCTCGATCCTTGAGGAGAACATCGCCCGCACGGTCGGCTCGATTGGAGAGTCGATCGCCGCCGGGGCCATCTTCACCATCCCCGCCTTCATCATCTCCGGCGCCTGGACGAATTTCAACACGTTCGATGCCTATATCAAGTCGGTGGCCCTGATGTTCGTCGGCGGCCTCCTGGGTATCATGTTCGTCACCTTCCTCCGCCGGGTCATGGTCACCGACCCCGACCTCGTTTTCCCCGAGTCGGTCGCCGCGGCCGAGATCCACAAGGCCGGGCAGAAGGGCAGCCAGGGCTCGAAGTTCCTCTTCCAGGCCATGGGACTGGGCGCGCTCCTCTACTCCCTCGGCGTCATCCAGGTCTTCGCCGCCAGCAAGGATTTCATCATCCGCGTCGGCAAGCTCGGGACGAGCTTTGTCCGGCTGGGCGCGGCGAAAGACGCGGCCAAGATCGGCGCGGGCGGCACCGTGGCCGTCTCCGGCCCGGGCATCTTCCCCGCCTACATCGGCGTCGGCTACATCATCGGGCCGCGCCTGGCCGCCCTCAACTTCGCCGGCGGCGTCCTGGCCTGGGGGCTGTTCGCGCCCCTGCTGATGTTCTTCCTCGGACCGCAGCTCATCGGCACGTTCTACGGACCGGGTGTCGCCGCGGCCGACGTCAACTGGGTCGACATGGTCACCAACGTCTGGAAGTTCATCATCCGGCCGATCGCCGTCGGCGGCATGCTCGTCGGCGCCGGCTACACCCTCTACCGGATGCGGAAGAACCTGGCCGCCGGCTTCAAGAGGTCGATCGGCGACGTGAAGAAGGCGGCCGGACAGGGCGAAGTCGTCTCCAGGCTCGAAAAGGACCTGAACATGAAGCTCGTCCTCATCCTCATGGGCCTGACCTTCGTCCTGATGGTCTTCGTCTACAACACCTTCTCCAAGTCCCTCGGCTCGGCCGTCGTGGCCGCCATCGTCATGGCCATCGCCGGCTTCTTCTTCGCCGCGGTCTCGGGCAACCTCGTCGGGACGATCGGCTCGTCCAACAACCCCATCTCCGGCCTGACCCTGTCGACGCTGATCATCGCCGCCCTGCTCATGGTTCTCGTCGGGGCCACCGGGACGAGCGGCGTCGCGGCCGTCCTCGGCGTCGCCGCCGTCGTCTGCGTCTCCTCGGCCGTCGCCGGCGAGATGCTCCAGGACCTCAAGGTCGGCCACATCCTCGGCGGCACGCCCTGGAAGATGCAGGCCGGCAACATCCTCGGCATCCTCGTCGCCTCCCTGGTCATGTACTTCCCGCTGATGCTCCTCCACGGCGCCTTCACCTTCGGCAGCAAGGACCTGCCCGCGCCCCAGGCCGGCCTCATGGCCGCCCTGTCCCAGGGCATCATCGGCGGGGAAATGGCCTGGCCGCTCGTCATCGTCGGCATGCTCATGGGCTTCGCCCTGATCCTCGTCCAGGTCAGGTCGCCGATGCTCGTCGCCGTCGGCATGTACCTGCCGCTCGAGACGACCTTCGCCATCTTCGTCGGCGGCATGATCAAGGGCCTCGTCGACAAGTCCATGGTCAAGAGGAAATTCAACGCCGCTCAGACCGCCCGGGCGACCAACGTCGGCATCCTGCTCGCGGCCGGGCTTATCGCCGGAGAGGCGCTGACCGGCCTGCTCCGGGCCGCCTGGAAGTTCTTCTTCCTCCAGAACATCATCCATTTCGACATCCCGTCGCTCTTCAAGAGCGGCAAGTACTTCGGGGTGGTCGACCTCTACATCGGCGGCCTGGCCGTGCTCGTCCTCATCGGGCTTTATCTCATCAAGGTGCCGCTCAGGAACGCCGGCGCCGCCGACGAACCGGCGCCGCCTTCGGCCGTCATCTGAAAGAGGGACAGTCCCCTTCCGGGGTACAGTCCCCGCGTGGGGACAAAGAGGGACTGTCCTCATTCGCTTCCGGCGAATGAGGGCTGTCCCTCTTTTTCATTTTCGGGTAAAATGAAGAGGGAAGAATATATGGCCGTACGCGAGATCCTCATCATCGGGAACCCGACCCTCGTCAAGAAGGCGGAGCCGGTCGACCGGGTCGACGAGGAGATCGTTCGGCTCGCCGGAGACATGGTCGAAACGCTGCACGCCGCCCCGGGCATCGGCCTGGCCGCCCCCCAGGTCGGCGTCAGCAAGCGGCTCATCGTCGTCGACCTCTCGGTCGGCGAGAGGAAAGACGACCTGATCGTTCTCGTCAACCCGGAGATCGTCAGGAAAGAGGGCAAGGTCATCTGCGAGGAAGGCTGCTTATCAGTCCCGGACATCCGCGAAAAAGTCGCCCGGCCCTACCGGGTGACCGTCAGCGGCCTCGACCTCGAGGGACAGACGGTCGAGGTCGAGGCCGAAGACTTGCTGGCCCGTGTCCTCTGCCACGAGGTCGACCATCTCGATGGGATCCTTTTCGTCGAGAAGCTCTCTCCCCTGAAGCGGAAGCTCATCCGGAAAAAACTGAAAAAAAACGCGGCGGCCGGCAAGAAAGCATGAAGATCGTCTTTTTCGGGAGCCCGGCGGCGGCCCTCCCCTCCCTCCGGGGACTCATCGACGCGGGACACTCCGTCGAGCTCGTGGTCACCCAGCCCGACCGGCCGGCGGGACGCGGCCGGAAGCTCCAGCCTTCGGCCGTCAAGGCCTTCGCCCTCGAGCCTGGAATCCCCGTGATCGAACCGGCGAAGATCCGGACGGACGAATCGGCCCTCGAAAGGATTCGGGCGGTCGGGCCCGACGTCAACATCGTCGTCGCCTATGGGCAGATCATCCCAAACGCCATCCATGCCCTCCCCCGACACCGTTCTCTCAACGTCCACTTCTCCCTTCTCCCCAAATACCGTGGCGCGGCCCCCGTCCAATGGACGATCCTCAACGGCGACGCGGAATCCGGGGTGACCATCATCGAGCTCAACGACAGGATGGACGAAGGCGACATCTTGGCCATGAAGCGTATTCCCGTCGGGCCGCGCGAAACGGCCCGGGAACTCGAAGAACGGCTGGCCGGACTGGGGGCGGCGCTCCTCCTCGAGACGATCGAACGCATCGACGGCATCGGCCGTATCGGCCAGGACCACAGTCTGGCCACGCCGGCCCCCAAGATCAAGAAAGAGGACGGCCGGAATCGCTGGGAGGACGCGGCCCCGGCCGTGGACCGGAGGGTCCGGGCCCTGGCCGACCGGCCCGGCGCGTACACTTTTTTCAAGGGGCGGAGAATCGGCATTTTGCGCGGCAGGAACCTCGAAACGGCGAGCGCCGGGCAGGCGCCGGGCACGGTCCTCACCGTCGGGAAAGACGGCCTGACGGTCGCCTGCGGCGGCGGCACGGCCTACCTCGTCGAGGAGCTACAGCCGGAAGGCAAGGGCCCGATGGCGGCCTACGTGTTTTCTCTCGGGACGAAGATAGATCCGGGCGATCGCTTGGGGTGAGGGCCAGCCGGCGGCCGGTTATTCTTCCAGGAGATAGGACCTGGGATCGACTCGCTTGCCGTCCCGCCAGACTTCGTAGTGGACGTGGGGGCCGACGGCCTTGCCCGTCTGGCCGATGTAGCCGATGATATCCCGCCTTTTCACCTTCTGCCCCGCCTTCACGGCGAAGTTGCTCATGTGGCCGTAGACGGTCGTGAAGCCGTTGCCGTGGCTGATGGTGACGTTCTTGCCCAGATACTTGTCCGTCTGGACCTTGATGACGATGCCTTCGGCCGTGGCCATGATGGGGTTACCGACGTTGGTGGAGATATCGATGCCGTAATGCATCGTCCACTCCCTAGTGAAGGGATCGTTCCTGTGGCCGTAAACCGAGGCTAGCCAGCCCACGGCCGGCGCGATGGACGGCGTCGAAGCCAGGCGGAGGCTGTCGCTCTCGAAGAAATTGAGCAGGCTGTTGAGGTTGCTCTCGATGCTCAGGGCCTTCTGGCTCAGGTTCTGGATCATCCCCTGGGAAAGCGTCTGGGGACCGCTCGGGGCGGGCGCCTGTTCGGGCTCGGGTTCCTCGTCCTTCCCCGGGTCGCCGCCGCCGATCCCTGCCGGGGCGGTCAAGACGTCGGGCGACTTCAGCCCGGCCATGACGTTGAGCTTCTTGGTGTAGCTTTCGAAGTGGGAGATCGTCGCCTGGAGCTCGCCGATAGACTTCTCGTAATTGGCGATCGTCGTCTTCTGCTCGGCCGTTTCCGCTCGGAGGGCCTTGTATCTGCCGCGGATGACGCTCATGCGGACGTAGTCGACGAGCACAGCCGCGAGGGCCAAACCGAGGACCGCTCCGCCCACGGCCAGGATCTTCAGGGCCCGCTGGGAAAAACTCAGGGTTTTAGTGCTGGTCTTCGTGTGCGGGACGATGATGACGGAGAGGTGTTTCTTGGACATTTTCCTCATCTTAAATACCACACATGCTCAAAAAGTGTCAAGCCTTTTTGGGGGGGAAATTTCCCTCCCCCCGTTTGGCTAGCCGAAGTACCTTGAAGAGGGATAGGTCCTCGCCGCAGAAGGCCTGTCCTCAGGCGGAAAGAATGGGCAAGCGGTTATCCGCCGCAGAGGACCGACCCGCCGTTGACGTCCAGGATCTCCCCAGTGACGTGCCGGGCCAGGTCCGAGGCCAGGAACAGGATCGGGCCGGCGATGTCTTCCGCCGGGGGGATCCGCCTTAAGGGGATGGTCTGACGGACCTTTTCCTTGAAGCCGGGCTCGCTGAAGGAGGGCGCGCTCATGTCCGTGTCCACCCAGCCCGGGGCCACGGCGTTGACCCGGATGCCGAACGGGGCCAGCTCCACGGCCAGGGACTTGGTCAGGGCATGGAGGGCGCCTTTGCTCGCCGCGTAGTGGGAATGGAGCGCCTCTCCTCTGACGCCGGCCGTCGAGGTGACGTTGATGATCCAGCCCCGACCGTGCTCCTTCATGGCCGGGACGACGGCGTTCGTAGCGTAGAAGACCCCATCCACGTTGATCCCGATCGTTTCCCGGTAGACGGCGTCGTCCATCCGGCCCATCTCGAGATAGGTCCAGACCCCGGCGTTGTTGACCAGGGTGTCGAGCTCCCCCCATTTGGCCAAGATGTCCCCGACCATCCGGTCGACGTCGGAACGGGAGGACATGTCCGCCTTGTAGACGAGACATCGGCGGCCGAGCTTTTCCACGCCCTTTAATACTTCTTCGGCCGCCTTTTGGTTGCTGACATAGTTCAAAGCGACGTCGGCGCCCGCTTGCGCGAAGAGGAGGGCCGTCGCCCGGCCGATCCCCCGCGATCCGCCTGTCACCAGAACCTTGCGGCCGTCGAGCCGGATCATCGGACATACCCCAGGCTGAGGCCCTTCATCTCGTCGAACTGCAGATAACGATGGATGGTTTCGGACTGAGGGATGATTTTCTCCCTGAACAGGGCGAAATACTCCTCCGGCCGGGGAAGCTCTCCCTTCACCGCGGCGATCGCCGCCAGCACGGCGGAGCCGAGATAGACCCTGGCCCCGTCCCCCAGCCGGTCATCGAAATTGCGCGTCGAGGTGGACATGACGGTGGCCTTGGGGGCGACCCGGGCCTGGTTCCCCATACAAAGCGAACAACCGGGGATCTCCATCCGTGCACCGATAGCGTTGAAGATCGCATAGTATCCCTCGCGCATAAGCTGAGCCGCGTCCATCTTCGTCGGCGGGGTCAGCCAGATTTTGGCCTTGGCCATCCCCGCCCCTTCGAAAATCCTCCCGGCCGCCCGGAAATGCGCGATATTGACCATGCAGGAACCGATGAACACCTCGTCAATCTTGCCGCCGGCGACCTGGGAGAGGAGCCGGACATCGTCGGGGTCGTTGGGGCAGGCCAGGATGGGCTCCTTGATCTCGGCCAGGTCGATCTCGAGGACGGCCTTGTATTCGGCGTGCGCGTCCCTCTTGAGGAGGACGGGATTCTTCAACCATTCGCGGCAGGCGGCGACCCTCTTGCGGAGCGTGTCGGCGTTCTCGTAGCCTTCCTCGATCATCTTCTCCATGAGGGCGATGTTGCTCTTGAGGTATTCGGCGACGCGCTCCTCTTTGAGGGAGATCAGAGCGGCCGCGGCCGACCGCTCCGCCGAGGCGTCGGTCAGCTCGTAGGCCTGGTCCACGGTCAGGTCCTCGAGTCCTTCCATTTCCAGGACGCAGCCGTTAAAGACGTTCTTCTTGCTCTTCTTTTCGACCGTCAGCAGACCTTTCCGGATAGCGAAGTACGGGATGGCGTTGACGGCGTCGCGCAGGGTGATCCCCGTGTTCAATTTCCCCGTGAACCTGACGAGGACGGATTCCGGCATGTCGAGAGGCATGAAGCCGAGCGCCCCGGCGAAAGCGACGAGACCCGAGCCGGCCGGGAAGCTGATGCCGATGGGGAAGCGCGTATGGGAGTCGCCGCCCGTGCCCACGGTGTCGGGCAGGATGAGCCGGTTCAGCCAGGAATGGATGACGCCGTCGCCGGGCTTGAGGGAGACGCCCTTACGGGCGACCATGAACGGGGGGAGAGTCCTATGCATTTTGGCGTCGGTCGGCTTCGGATAGGCGGCCGTGTGGCAGAACGACTGCATGAAGAGGTCGGCCTGGAATTCGAGGCAGGCCAGCTCCTTGAGCTCGTCGGCGGTCATGGGCCCGGTCGTGTCCTGGGAGCCGACCGTGGTCATGTGCGGCTCGCAGGCGGTGCCGGGAAGCACGCCTTCGACGCCGCAGGCCCGGCCGACGATCTTCTGGGCCAGCGTGTAGCCTTGCTTCGGCTTAGGCTTGGGATTCTCGACGGCGGTGAAGAACTCCGCTTCGCCCAGGCCGAGCACCTTGCGGGCCTTGGCCGTGAGCTGGCGGCCGATGATGAGCGTCAGGCGGCCGCCGGCCCGGAACTCGTCCTTGAGGGTGGGGGGCTTCGTCTCGAGCTTCGAGATCTTTTCGCCGCCCGCGCCGAGGATGACCCCGGCTTTGAAGTCGAGGGTGATGACGTCCCCCGTTTTCATCCTGGTCACGTCGGCCGTGAGCGGCAGGCCGCCGGAGTCCTCGGCCGTGTTGAAGAAGATCGGGGCGATCAGGCTTCCAACGACGACGCCGGCGCGCCTCTTGTTGGGGACGAAGGGGATGTCCTCACCGATGTGCCACATGAGCGAGTTGCAGGCGGACTTGCGGCTCGACCCCGTGCCGACGACGTCGCCGACGAAGGCCACCCGGTGGCCCTCTCCGCGGAACTTCTTGATGACGTCGTTCCCGCCGGGGAAGCGGGTCTGGCCCATCGACTGGGCGTGAAGGGGGATATCGGGCCGGGTCGGCGCGTGGCCGGCCGGGGAGAAGTCGTCCGTGTTGATCTCGCCGTCGACCTTGAAGACCTTGAGGACGAGCTTTTCCGGGAATTCCGGGCGGGACAGGAACCACTCCCCTTTCGCCCAGGATTCCAGAACGGCCTTGGCCCAGGGGTTCGTCCCGGCGAGCTTGACGATCGTCTCGAGACGGCCGTAAACGAGGACGATTCTCTTCAGGGCTTCGGCGGAGGCCGGGGCGATGTCATTGTCGGAGAGCGCCTCGACCAGGGGCTCGACGTTGTAGCCGCCGAGCATCGTCCCCAGCATCCGGACGGCGTCGTCGCGCGAAACGGCCGGCGACTTAACGCTTCTTTTGGCCACTGCGGCCAGCCATTCGGCCTTGACCTTGGCCGAGGGGTCGACGCCCGGCGAGACCCGGTTCTCGAGGAGGCCGCGGAGCACGGCGGCCTGGCCCGGGTCCGGTTTTTCGAGGTTCCGGCAGACTTCCTCGACCTCGGCGGGCGTCAGGGGAAGCGGCGGCAATCCGGCCTTAGCTCGCTCTTTCTCCTGCTCGAAATATGAGTCCAACATGGCAGCTCTCCTCGTAAGCGCTTTGGCGCAATCTACTGTATAGGTTTTGCAGCCGATTTGTCAAAACACGCTTGGCTGAATGCCCGCCCTCAAACGTTCGGGGTATCCCCGCCGTCGGCCACAGCGGGGCCTCGGGCATCGTCTCCATCCGCTGCGGTGATTTTTCACGCCTTCCCGGACCGGATTCGATGGGGGGAGTCCGCGTATCCGTCCCGGGAAGCCTAAATCACCGCTTTATGCTCCCTCCGACGACACCCCTCGGCCCCATTTGGCCTCGCTCCTAAAACGTCTTGTGGGGCACTGGCTACGGGGACATGTACCGCTTCGAGAGAAGCGGTACGTGTCCCCATTCTTTCTTCTCAGATTTCGCTCCCCGCCGTTCCCCATCACTGCCGGAACGGGTGGTGTCGAACTGAGGGGCGACGACCTAAAAATACAGTTGCATTTATCCGGGAATACAGATAGAATTCGGTTTCAGTTTTTTGTCTAAATTTATATCTAACGGAGGGATTCACAGAATGGATATCGCCGCTATCGACAGAGCCAAGGAGCATTTCGGCAAGCTCCTCGAAGCGCAAATGAAACGGATGGAGAAGGTCAAGGCTTCTCCGGACTGGATCGACTACTCGAAGCTCTCGCCGCTCAAGATCGGCATCCTGGCCGGTGACGGCATTGGAGTCTACATCGCCGCCCAGTCGAAGCGCGTCCTCGAGTTCCTGCTCCAGGACGAGGTCAAGGCCGGCAAGGTCGTCACCGACGACATCGAAGGCCTGACCATCGAGAACCGCGCTGCCCACGGCTGCCCCATCCCGGCCGACGTCCTGGCCGAGATCAAGAAGTACCCCGTCACCCTCAAAGGCCCCACGACGACGCCGCGCAAGGGCGACCCCTGGCCGAACATCGAGAGCTGCAACGTGGCCATTCGGAAAGAGCTCGACCTCTTCGCCAACGTCCGGCCCGTCCGCATCCCGAAGCAGGGCATCGACTGGATCTTCTTCCGCGAGAACACCGAGGATCTCTACGCCCTCGGCTCCAACGGCATCGACGTCGACGCCGACATCTCCATCGACTTCAAGCTCATCACCGGCCCCGGATCCGACCGCATCTGCCGCCTGGCCTTCGAGCACGCCAAGAAGAACGGCCGGAAGCGGGTCACCTGCGTCACCAAGGCCAACGTCGTCAAGACGACCGACGGCCGCTTCCTCGAGAACTTCTACCGCATCGCCAAGGAGTACCCCGGCATCGAGGTCGACGACTGGTACATCGACATCATGACGGCCAAGCTCGTCGACGAGAAGCGCCGCCGCGACTTCCAGGTCATGGTCCTGCCCAACCTCTACGGCGACATCCTGACCGACGAGGCCGCCGAGTTCCAGGGCGGCGTCGGCACGGCCGGCAGCGCCAACATCGGCAAGCGGTACGCCATGTTCGAGGCCATCCACGGCTCGGCCCCGCGCATGGTCACCGAGGGCCGGGCCCAGTACGCCGACCCGTGCAGCATGATCCGCGCCGCGGCCATGCTCCTCGGCCACATCGGCTACACCGACAAGGGCAAGAACCTGGAAATGGCCCTCGACATCACCGGCCAGTACGAGAAGAAGCTGCTCATCACCGGCCGGGCGACAGGAGTGACCGGAGCGGAGTTCACCGACTACCTCATGGACTGGGTCAAGAGCCCCAAGCTCAAGCAGGCCTGGGAAGGCTACGTCAAGGCCTGAGCCAGGCTAATTCATAAAAAGGAGTTCGACATGCGCAAGAAAATCGCCCTCATCGGCGGCGGGCAGATCGGCCAGATCCTGGCCATGCTCGCGGCCCAGAAGGAGCTCGGAGACATCGTCATCCTCGACATCCCCGAACTCGAGAACCCGGCCAAGGGCAAGGCCCTCGACCTCATGGAGATGGCCCCCCACGGCAACTACGACGCCAATATCACCGGCACGTCCAACTACAAGGACATCGAAGGCGCTGACGTCGTTATCGTCACGGCGGGCAAACCCCGCCAGGCCGGCATGACCCGCGAAGACCTCCTGGCCGTCAACCTGGAGATCATCAAGCAGGTCGCGGCGGGCGTCAAAGAGCACGCGCCCAAGGCGTTCTGCATCATCGTCACCAACCCGCTCGACGCCATGGTCTACGCCTTCTCTAAGCTCACCGGCTTCCCGCGGCACCAGGTCATCGGCATGGCCGGGACCCTCGACACGGCCCGCTGGCGCGCCTTCGTCGCCATGGAGCTGGGCGTGTCCGTGTCCGACGTCGCCGGGACGGTCCTCGGCGGCCACGGTCCGGACATGGTGCCCCTCCCCCGCCTGACCACGGTCGGCGGCGTGCCCCTCACGGAGATCGCCACCAAGGAACAAATCGACAAGCTGGCCACCCGGACCCGCGAAGCCGGGACCGAGATCGTCAAGCTCTTCGGCAAGGGGTCGGCGTTCTTCAGCCCGGCTTGGAGCGCCATCATCATCGCCGAGTCCTTCCTCAAGGACAAGCGCCGCGTCCTCCCCTGCGCCGTCCTCTGCGAAGGCGAGTACGGCGTCAAGGGTCTGTTCATCGGCGTGCCCTGCCTCGTCGGCGCCAAGGGCATGGAGAAGATCTTCGAGATCAAACTCAACGACGAAGAGAAGGCCATGCTCCAGAAGACCGTCGGCGTCGTCCAGAAGACCGTCGAAGAGACGAAGCTCTAAGCTCTCGCTCACTATAGGATTTCCGGCCGGGGGCCGGCGCTGCCGCCCCCGGCTTTTTTCCCCTTGAGGGGTCCCTGTTTCTTTTTTCGCTCGCACGGCCTATAATACCCCCCGGCCGAAAACCACTCTCAAACACCAGCCCTGATAAACGATGAAATTCCAACCAAAGTCATGACATGAACGAAGAGAACGGCGGCATCGGGGACAAGATCAAGCGGACCCTGGTCGGCAAGCCCCGCGACATCAGGGACCCGTCCATCTTCCACAAGCTGGCGTTAATCCCGATCCTGGCCTGGATCGGCCTGGGCGCCGACGGCCTGTCCTCGGCCTCCTACGGCCCCGAGGAGGCCTTCAAGGTCTTGGGCAAGCACACCTACCTGGCCCTGGCCTTGGCCGTGGCCACGGCCTTGACCGTGTTCATCATCTCTTACGCCTACTCGCGCATGATCGAGTACTTCCCGACGGGAGGGGGCGGCTACGTCGTCGCCACCCACACCCTTGGAGAAAAGGCCGGCGTCGTCTCCGGAAGCGCCCTGCTCGTCGATTACATGCTGACCATCACCGTGTCCATCGTCTCCTGCGGCAACGCCGTTTTCAGCTTCTTCCCGGCTTCCTTCCAGCCGTTCAAGACGCCGTTCGAGATCCTGGCCATCGTCTTCCTAGTCGTCATCAACCTGCGCGGCATCAAGGAATCGGTGACCATGCTCGCGCCGATCTTCATCGTCTTCGTTTTGACTCACGTCCTGCTCATCGGCTACGGCATCCTCAAGCACATCCCCGAGATCGGGGCCGTCGCCGGCGGGGTCCGTTCCGGCTTCCAGTCGGGCCTGACCACGCTCGGCTTCGGCGGCATGGCCTTCCTC
>Ga0209182_10000051_pt1 | contig 24865 bp, 23 predicted proteins | sample LakBais05cmmetaG_FD_185474 | JGI IMG/M metagenome (GOLD analysis project Ga0209182, IMG submission 185474) | Lake sediment microbial communities from Lake Baikal, Russia to study Microbial Dark Matter (Phase II) - Lake Baikal sediment 0-5 cm... | ecosystem: Environmental > Aquatic > Freshwater...
TTTAAATCCGGAATTGTAATTTCCGGAAAATCGAAGTCACAATTTATTGATTTTAATTCAATAGAACCATCATTCGGGGATAGGTTCGCTTAAAAAGAATCAATAGACCTCGATCGGGCAGGATGCCCCTGAGATTTCCACCTTGTTTCTTTTGGCATCGTAGGCGTTGACGTTGCCGATGTTCAGGATATATTTGCCTTTGCTCATGAATTTGATTTTCAGTTGAACAAAAGCGGCCGCCAGCGTCTGAACGCTGTCCCGGCCGAAAGACAACCCCAGGTCAAAAGTGTTTCCCGAGATATTCTTCAAGACTTTCACCTCTTTTTCATTCAAGGTGTCGGTTTTCATTTCAACGATCTCGCAGTTGCCGCCGCTCAACGCCCCGCTGAGGGAAAGGCTGGCCAGCGGTGTTTCCGAGTGGATGCGCAGGGAAAAATAGGTGTCGGAATTGACCGCTATGCTGGCCTGGGCGGGAGAAATGCTCACCATACCGTTGACCGGCGGCAGGTTTTCCGGCGCCGCTTCTTCTGCATCAGTCCCTTCTTCTTCCGGAACAATTGCGCCGCCAGCTGCCGGCTGCTCGGCCCCACCCCAGATGGCTTCGTTGTCCTGGCTGCTGATGGGGGTGCGGCGGATGATCTTGGGGGTGATGGAAAAGATCAGGTCGGTCTGGCTGATATTTTTTTCCGAATTGCCGAACAGCTTCCCCAGCAGGGGGATCCTGGCCAGGGCTGGGATTCCGTTCAGGGAACCGCGGACGTCGTCGCGGATCAAACCGCCGATAATGTTGGTTTCACCTTCTTTCAGCCGGATCTTGTTTTCGATCTCGCGTTTGCCGAAAGTGGGGAAAGACGATGCGGCGCCCGAGGAAATGAAATTGATGGTCAACTTGGTCTTCAGGGTGACTTCGTTGTTTTGGTGGATGAATGGTGTGATCTTGATCTCGACGCCGACATTGCGATAGCGGTAGGTGGTCACTGGTGAGGAATTGATGCCTCCGGCGGCGATGGCCTGGAACTGGGTTTCGGGGACAGGCACTTCGTCACCGACCATGAAGGAAATTTCCTCGCCGTCAATGCCGCGCAGGTTGGGCTTGGCGATGATCTTGTTGTTGCTGTCCCCTTCTAGAAAATTCATGGCCACGGTGGGGATGGTCAGGAAGAAATTGGTGCTGCCCAGATCCTTGAAATTCATGGTTGAAGAGATTTTTCCATCACTGCCCAAGCCGCCGGCGGCGACGCCGAAAACGCTGGTGCCGAAATCGGCACCGAGCTTGTTGATCAAGCTGCGGTTGATCTCAAGTATTTCAATGTTGATCTCCACTTCGTTTTTTTCCTTGTCGATCTTGACCAGGAAGCGTTCGATGTCAGCCAGCGAATTGTAATCGGCACGTATGACCAAAGCGTTGAGGTTCGGATCCTCCTGGATCAGCAACTGTTCATCGCGAAATACGGTCTGGATCATTTTGCGGGCGTCCTCGGCCTTGATATTGGAAAGATAAAATATCTTGATGCCGCGCAGGTCAAAGGTTTTTTTCTTGGCAAAAATGTCGGGATAGACGATCACAGTATAAGGGTCCAGCACGCGGTATTGGGAACCGGAAACCATGCACAGGACTTTCAGGATTTCAAAAAAAGTCGTGTTCTCGATCTCAAGGCTGTGCAGAAAATCCCGGAAATCCTTGTCGAAGATAAAATTGACATTGTAACTTTTGCCTAGGCTTTTGAAAATATTGGTGATCGGGGTGTTTTTCAGGCTCAGGCTGACTTTCTCGTCCTTTTTGATGTTCAGCTGCACGGGCGGGACCACTGTTGGTTTGGTTTTTTCCTCTTTGGCCACTTTTTGGGGGTTGGCATAAGCGTCAAACTCTTCCTGCAGCTGGGCGTTGCCGGGGAAAATGGCCATGGCCTTCTGGTATTCCAAAACGGCAGCCTGGCGGTCGTCAGTTTTGCGTTTGGCGCGGGCCAGGAACAGATGGCGCTGGTAGCTGTTCAGTTGGGCGCGGAAAAGTAGGGTCTTGATCTCCGCGTTGTTGGGGTTTTCTGCCGCGGCCCGGCTCAGAACTTCCCGGGCCTGGTCGTAATCGCCGGCCTTGAACAGTTCCCGCGCCTGGCGCACGCTGGAAGTAGTGATCAGGCAGCCCTGCAAAACGAGCAAGGCAGCCAGGAAAAAAACCTGGTAACCCCTATTTTTTAGCTTAGCCATTTTGGTCTCCTTTGATCCGGATGTCGTAAGGCTGGTTTTGATACTCAATGGTCACCACGTCCTTGCTGATTTTCAGGATCTTGATCTTGTCGAGGATCATATCCTGTTCGCTGACCACGAAAAATTCGCCGCTGACGTTGAGCAGTACCGATTTTTTCGAATTTTTGATAATAAACCCTTCGTAAGTGATTGACTGGGATATTTCTTCGGCGATGGATTTTTGCAGGGCTTCAGCCTGGGCCGCGGGCACCTGTCCATGATTGGTTTGGCCGCGGCCGTCGCCAGCGGTTTCCCTGTTGCCGTTGAAGATATCCAATTTCAATGTGAAGCGCGCAGCGGGTTTTTGCAGCAGGCTCAATTTGAGCAGTTCGGCCCGCACCGGCATGCTCAGCATCCAGATCAGCAGCAAGGTGAAAATTCTATTCGCCAATGTAGGCCTCCATGTTGAACTTGCCTTTGACCATTTCGGCACTGCCGTTCAGTTCGATATGTTCGAAAAAGTGCATTTTGGGCTTTTTTTCCATGTCGTAGATGAATTTTTTCAAATCGCGGTAGGCGCCTTCCAGAGCAAAGCTGATGGTCACTTTGCGGGTTTTTCCCTGACCGCGGCTGAATTGGGAACTGATATTTGTGGCCTTGAGCTGGTTGGCGGCCAGGCAGGAATTCAAGTCGCGGCGGAAGACGGCAAAATCGTCCATATCGATGATGTGATCCCGGCGGAATTTTTGCAATTCATCCGGGAGTTTCTTCCAGGCGCCGTGTTCCTCGCTCAGTTTTTGAAATTCTTTTTCCTGAAGCTTGAAGGCGGCCTGCTTGTCCAGGCGGCTTTGCCGTGACAGGTCCCGAAGGGACATGTAGGCAAAAGAGAGCAGGCAGCCAGCCGCGCTCAAGGCAAACAAAACCAGCAGGCTCGTAACCGCGATCTTATATTTTTTCATTGGTGATCTTGAAATTCAGATTGGTCTGGTATTCATCCATGGTTTGGGTATCGTTGACAATGACCAGTTCGTAGGGAGCCAATTTTTTGTACAGTGCGGATAGTTCCTTCAGCGATTGGGCGGTGATGGTCATGCTGATTCGACCGGCATTTTCGTTGACCAGGATGATATGGCGGATGCGGATGCCGGGGCTTGAGATCTTTTCCAGAAAATCCAGGCGGGCGACAAAAGAAAAAACCTTGCGCCCGATTAGGGCATTGGCCGCCGCCAGTTCCTTGCTCCAGTTTTTTTTCCAGGCGGCGATCTCTTTGGTTTGGAGCAGGCTGAGGCGTTGCCTTTCGATGATTTGTCGCCCGATCAGCCCGCTTTCATTTTTTTCGGTGCGGTTTTTCTCCTGTTGGCGGACCAGGTTGAAAATGGTGACGCCAGTGAGCAATATGGTTGACAAGACAAGGATGGATGCCCGGAAGGCGAAAGACCGGCCATCGATCTTGCGGGTCGCGGCCAGGTTGTAGGTGATCCTTCTCATGGGCAGCCGGGGATGAACGGCGCTCCCCCCAGGTCGGTGTTCAAACGGGAAAAATTTCCAGCGGCCAGTTTTTCCTGCATGGCCGCGTCCGCAATTTCATTCCGCTGATCGATGAGCCAGTAGCGGCGGGGCTCGATGCCGTAATTGTTGCTGACGAAATGCACGGTTTTGCCTATTTCTTCAACCGTGTCGGCAATGGAGCCGCTCTTGAATTTGCGGATGTAGATGGGCGAGTGCTGCTTTTGAAAAACCAGCGTGCAGCCGGCGACGTCGCTTTCGATAAAAAAATCGGGCGGAGATGTTGCTTGCAGCAGCCGGATCAGAATCTCCATGGTGGAGTTGCCGATATAGATCAAGGGAATCTGTTTTGCCATGAAAAGTTGCCCGATTTTTTCCGGGAGAGATCTTTTGACCAGGATGGAGAGCACCCTTTTTTTATCCAATTGAAAAAAACTGTGGTCGTACGCTTCAATGCTTTCGGGGAATACTTTTTGCAGCCGCCAGGCCACCAATTCCCGGAGTGCTTTTTTCTGCCAGGGGAGTTTGTCGAATTCAAAAAAATTGTATATGAACGGAGCGGCATTGAAGACGATCCCGGTGTCTTCCGCCTGCAGGCGTTCCGCGATTTCCGTCCAGCGTTCGGTGCTGATTTCGGCGAGGGCCGCGCCTTCCACCCGCGTGCGGCTGACAATTCTTTTGTTTTTCAGGGCAAACACTTCGGCATGGCGGTCGCCGGCGAAGATGACCTGCCGGGGCAGGCGCTCGGGCAGGAAAAAATTGCTCACACCCATTCTTTAACTGTCACCCGGTTCAGCTCTTCAATGGAGGTGACGCCTGCCTTCACGCAGTTCAGGCCGTTTTTCCTGATGGGGATCATGCCCTGCTCCATGGCGATTTTCTTGATCTCCGAAGTCGGTTTCCTGGCCAGGATCATCTCCTTGATTTCGTCGGTCAGTTCCAAAATTTCACCGATGGCCGTGCGTCCGGAATAGCCCAACCCGGAGCACTCCTCGCAGCCCCGGGACTGGAAGACCGGCTGGTTAAACTGGCTCTTGTCGGTGCGGTTGTAAGCCAGATCGTCTTTGCTTAAGGTGACGGGTTTTTTGCAGAGAGGGCAGAGGACGCGGACCAGGCGCTGGGCGGCGATGCAGTTCAGGGCCGAAATGAAACTGTAGGTGTCGATACCCATGTGGATGAAGCGCCCCAGGACGTCAAAAACGTTGTTGGCGTGCACGGTGGTGAATACCAGATGCCCGGTCAGGGCCGATTGGATGGCGATCTGGGCGGTTTCCGGGTCGCGGATCTCGCCGACCATGATCTTGTCCGGATCGTGGCGCAGGATGGAACGCAGCCCGCGCGCGAAGGTCAGGCCCTTTTTTTCGTTGACCGGGATCTGGATGATGCCTTCCACCTGGTACTCGACCGGGTCTTCGATGGTGATGATCTTGTCGGCCGGGTCCTTGATCTCGTTCAGGGCGGCGTAGAGGGTGGTGGTCTTGCCGCTGCCGGTGGGCCCGGTGACCAGGAACATACCGTAGGGCTGGCGGATATAGTAGTTGATCTTTTCCAGGATGTAGGGGGCGAAGCCCAATTGCTCGAGTTTGAGCTCGCCGATGTTCTCGGTGATCATCTCGCGGTCCAGGATGCGGATGACGGCGTTCTCGCCGTACATGCCGGGCATGATCGAAACGCGGAAATCGATGGTCTTCTGCTTGAACTTCATGCGGAAGCGCCCGTCCTGGGGGACGCGCTTCTCGGCGATGTCCAGTTCGGAAATGACCTTGAGCCGGGTCAGCAAGAACGAATGAAAAACGCTGTCCAGCGGTTCCATGATCTGGTGCAGGATGCCGTCGATGCGGTACTTGATGACCAGGGCGTCGCTGATCTCGATGTGGATGTCGGACGCTTTTTTGTTGACCGCGGTCAAAATGATATTGTTGAGCAGCTTGATGACCGAATCGTCCTCTTCGGTGATGCTCTCGATGGTCACCACTTCTTCATCGACGACTTCGGCCGTTTTTTTCAAGGTGAAGGTCTCGGTTTTGTCACGCAGGACCTTGGTGTAGGTGTCGCTTTTTTTCAGGAATTTTTCCAGCTCATCGCGATTGGCGAAAAAAGGCAGGACTTTTTTCTGGGTGAAATTCTCGATCATGCCGATCTTATCGAGGTTTTCGGGGTCGGGCATGGCCACGGATATGCTGCCGTCGTTTTCCTCCAGAGGAAAAAACAGGTTCTTGATCAAAAACTCGGCCGGAAATTTTGCCAGCAGCTGATAGTTGATCTTCACTTCGGAAATATTCACGCTTTTTTTCACTGAATAATCCTTATGGAACTGAATATTGGCAAGTAAACGGAAACAAGCATCACGGCGATCACCATCCCCAAGGCAATTATTATAACAGGTTCGATCAGCGAAATCAACGCGTTGATCTTGCTGTCGATGGAGCGTTCGTAGTATTCGGCGCTTTCATCGAGCACGGCCGTCAGGTTGCCCGAGGTTTCGCCCACGCGGATCATTTCGACCAGGATGCGCGGCATGATGGCGATCTCCTCCAGCACTCCCGACAACAGGTTGCCCTGGCGGATCTTCTCCGGGACGGAACGCATTTGGCTGTAATAAAATTTGTTGGCGAAGGTCTCGACCGCGATCTCGGCCGAATCGGGGACCGGAATGCCGCCCGAGATCAGGATGGCCAGCGTGCGGGCGAAGACGGCGATGGCGTTTTCGTGGATGACCCGGCCGAGGAAAGGGATCTTGATCTTGGCCTGGTCAATGAGGATCACGCGCGGGTTGAAATGCTCGATGGCGCGAATGGCGGTGTAGGCCAGGACGGCCGCCGTCAGATACATCACGATATTTTCCTTCAAGTACTGGGTGACGGCGATGAAAAACAGGGTCATGGCCGGCAGCCGGGCTTCCATGTTATCAAAAAAAGCGGAGAATTTGGGGATGACGAAGATCGAGATCACCAGCACCATGGAGATCATGAACAGCAGCAGGATGATCGGATAGGTCAGGCTGCTGACCGTCTTGCGGCGCAGGTTGCTGATTTTGTCCAGATAGATGTTGAATTTTTCCAGGACCTGTTCCAGGTGGCCGCTCTTCTCTCCCGCCAGCAGCGAGGCCTTGTAGATCTTGTGGAAGGGGATCTGGGCCGAGGTGAAGGCTTCGGAGATCTGCATGCCGTTGCGGATGTTGCCGGCCGCTTTGCCGAGGATTTCGCGCAATATGCCGATGCGGGTGTTCTGGATGATGATCTCCAGGGCCCGGATCATGGGGATCCCGGCTTTGAGCAGGGCGATCATCTGCTGGTTGAACAGCAGGAATTCGGTGTAGCCAATCTTCCTTTTGAAGATCTTTTTCAGGGAAAAATCCCTGAACCACAGCCGGCGAACGCGGATCAGCTTCTCGTCCAGACTGTTCAGTGAAGCGTGGATCTCCCTTTTGTTTTCGGCGTAGTATTCGCGGTCCTGGTAATGGCCCTGTTCATTTACCAGCGTGCACTTGAAATAGGGCATTACAGCGTTTCCCGCCCCGGGAAGTAGGGGCGCAGGATGTCGGGGATGCGGATGCGGCCGTCCGCGGTCTGGTAGTTTTCCATGATGGCTGCTACGGTGCGGCCCACGGCCAGGCCCGACCCGTTCAGGGTGTGGACAAAATCCTTTTTCCCGTCCTTGCCCTTGTACTTGATGCGCGCCCGCCGGGCCTGGAAGTTCTCGAAATTCGAGCAGGAGGATATCTCCAGGTAGCCGGAGCGGGCCGGCATCCAGACCTCGATGTCGTAGGTTTTGGCCGAGGAAAAAGAGAGGTCGCCGCTGCACAGGGCCATGGTGCGGTAGGGTAGGTTCAGTTTGCGCAGGATGGATTCGGCGTCGGCGGTCAATTTTTCCAGCTCGGCGTAGGAATGGGCGGGGGCGGTGAATTTCAACAGCTCGACCTTGTTGAACTGGTGCTGGCGCACCAGGCCGCGGATGTCTTTTCCGTGCGATCCGGCTTCGCTGCGGAAGCAGGGAGTGTAGGCGACATAATTTACCGGCAGCTGGCTTTCGTCGAGGGTTTCGTCGCGGTGGATATTGGTCAGCGGTACTTCGGCGGTGGGGATCAGGTACAGATTGTAGCCCTCGATCTTGAACAGGTCGTCCTTGAATTTTGGCAGGTTGCCCGTGCCGATCAGGCTGGCATCGTTGACCAGGAAAGGCGGCAGCACTTCCCGGTAGCCGTTTTCTCCCGTATGCACGTCCATCATGAACTGGATCAGCACCCGTTCCAGCTTGGCCATGGCGTCGAAATACAGGGTGAAGCGCGAACCCGATATTTTTGCGGCCCTGGCAAAATCGAGTGTTTCTCCGCCTTCTCCCAATTCCCAATGCGGGCGCGGGGTGAAGGTGAAAGCCGGCTTTTCCCCCCATGCGCGTACGAGTTCGTTAGCGGCGGTGTCACGGCCGACCGGGACCGAATCGTGAAACAGGTTGGGTATGTTCAGCAGAAAATCATGAAATTCCGCTTCCACGGCGCCCAATTCCTGTTCCTGGGCGGCGATCATCTTGGAGAATTCGATGGACTGCAGTTCCAGCTCGCGGGTGGAGGCGCCGCTTTTTTTCAAAAAACCGGTTTCCTTGGCCAGGCGGTTTTTTTTGCTTTTCAGTTCCTCGTTTTCAGCCAGGATCTGGCGGCGGCGCAGGTCCAGGGCGCTGAAGCGCTCCTCGGCGAACGGCACCCCCTTGGCTTCGACCTTTTTCTTGACCAGCTCCAGGTTGTTGCGGATATAATTGGTGTCCAGCATATAAAAAATTATAGCATACGGGCTTTTCCATTGCAAAGCGGCCGCGGATTTGACAAAGCACTTGACAATTCAAAAGATGTAATTTACAATTGTTGCAAAATGAAACAAAATAAGGATATCCACAAATTCCGCGGCGATCTTCGGCGTTTGACCCGCGAGCTCATCAGCGAATTGAAAACCAGCGTCAAGTGCTGCGGCGTCACTTTGGTCCAATGCCATACCCTGCTGGCAATTGCCGATATCCAACCGATCAATATCAGTGACCTGGCCGCCGAGCTGGGTCTGGACAAAAGCACCAGCAGCCGCACCATAGACACACTGGTGCGTCTGGGCATGGTGGAACGTGCGATCGAGTCCGGCAACCGCCGACAGGCTTCCCTATCCCTGACTCCTTCCGGCCAGGATGAGGTGCGGCGGATCGATGAGGTCAGTGATCGTTATTACCGGGAGATCCTGGCTCAATTGCCGGAAGAAGAACAGGACGCGGTTTATCAAGGGATGATCTGTTTTTCGCAGGCCCTGGTCAAAGCCAGGAAGCCCCGGGGCCGCGACCGCAAAAGGAGTTGCTGAAATGGGCATTGGATCCGATCACGAGCATGGTCCGCGCAGCTGCTGTCAGATAGAGGGCGCAGCCGCAGCGCCCGCACTCGTTCCGCGCTGGGTCTGCGGGGTGAAGGCGATCGCGGCGGGGAACGTCCCGCTGGTGTCCACCCGGCTGGATTGGCGGGACCGCCGGGACGCCTGGAAAATACGCTGGGGGATCGGCCGCATGAGATCGGCGGTCATTCCCGGCCTGTATGGGGCGGGGGACCCGGACGCGCAGTCGCCGGTCCTGGTCACAGCCAACTACAAGCTGACTTTCGACTGCCTGCGCCGCGAACTGGGGGGCCTGTCCGCCTGGATCCTGGTGCTGGACACCCGCGGCATCAACGTCTGGTGCGCCGCCGGCAAGGGCACATTCGGCACGGAAGAGTTGCTGGCGCGCCTGCAGGCCGTCGCCCTGGAACAGGTGGTCAGCCATCGCCGCTTGCTCATCCCCCAACTCGGCGCCGTCGGTGTGGCTGCGCACGAGGTGGGGCGGCGCAGTGCTTTCCGGGTCGTTTACGGCCCGGTGCGCGCCGCCGATATCCAGGCCTTCATCAAGTCCGGCTACCGGGCCACGCCGGCCATGCGCCGCATCGATTTCCCGTTGCGGGAGCGTCTGGCGCTGGCAACGCTGGAATTGGTCCAAGCACTCAAATGGTTCATGGTCATCCTGCTGATCCTGCTGCTGCGGGATGCCGTAGCGACCCGGCTGTTTTCGGGGCGTTTCCTGATCGCAGGACTGCCATTTTTAGCGGCAATCGTGGTCGGAACGATCCTGGTCCCGATTTTGCTCCCCTGGATCCCCGGGCGCTCCCTGGCCTGGAAAGGTTGGCTGTGCGGGGCCGCGCTGACGGCCGCCGGGATTACGGTCTCCGGACTGTCGTTGTCCGCCGGCCTTGTCTTTCTGCTGCTATTGCCGCCGATTTCCTCTTTTCTGGCCCTCAATTTCACCGGTTCGACCACTTACACATCGCTTTCCGGGGTCCTTAAGGAAACCCGGATCGCCTTGCCGTTGCTGGGTGTTTCGTTCCTGGCCGGAGTGGTGCTTTCCTTAGTCCATATATAGGAGCAAAAAAAATGGGTTTTACATATTTGCAAAACGTATCCACCCTGGATCTGCAAGAGGGAAAATGCACGGGTTGCGCCATGTGCTTGACGGTCTGTCCCCACGAGGTGTTCCGGCTGGCGGGGAACAAGGTGGAGATCGCCGACCGTGACGCCTGCATGGAATGCGGCGCCTGCCAGAGAAATTGTCCGGCAGGAGCCATCCGCGTCCGCGCCGGAGTGGGCTGCGCCTATGCCCTTTTGTACAGCAGGCTGAAAGGGCGGCCCGAACCTGTTTGCGGTCAGGAAGACGCGGGTTGCGGTTCGGTCGGTGGCGGTGACAACACCGCCTGCTGCTGAATGTTATTGACGCCGAAACAAAAATTGCCGGCAATCAGTATAATCATTATTAAAGGTGAGCATGCATAAATTCTTAATGCTTTTTCTTTCGCTCATTCTCTCCCTTGGCGCCACGGATGCTTCCCTGGTCAAAAAAGCACTGCGCTGGCACGGGCAAGTCCTCACCGTGGACACGCATTGCGACACGCCGTTCATGCTGTTGGAAAAGGACTGGGACATCGGCAAATACCATCCTGGCGGCCAGACCGGGAGCGGCTGCCAGGACCTGCCGCGCATGAAGGCGGGGGGCCTCGATGCCTCCTTTTTCGCCGTGTTCGTCTCCCAGGGGCCGCGGACCGACGAAGGGCACGCCCGGGCCAAAGTGAAAGCCATGGCCGTCCTGGACGCCATGGACGCGATGTTTGTAAAATACCCGGACCTGTGCGGCCTGGCTTTGACACCGGATGATGCCCGGCGACTGGAAAAACAGGGCAAGCGCGCTATTTTCATCGGCATGGAGAACGGCTACCCCCTGGGCCACGACCTTTCGCTGATCGATTATTTTTACGGCCGTGGCGTGAGCTACGTCACCCTGGCCCATACCGCCGACAACGACATCTGTGATTCTTCGACCGACCGCAAGGATCCCGAAGACAGCGGCTTGAGCGACTGGGGCAAGCAGGTGGTGCGGCGTTTGAACGATCTGGGCGTCATGGTCGACGTTTCCCATATCTCCGACCGTTCTTTTTTCGACGTGCTGGCGCTGACCAAGGCCCCGGTCATCGCCTCGCACTCCTGCGCCCGGGCCCTGTCGGCCAGCCCGCGCAACCTGAGCGACGAGATGCTGCTGGCCCTGAAGAAGAACGGCGGCGTCATCCAGCTCTGCATCCTCAACGATTACATCAAGCAGCCCCCGCCCAATGCCGAGCGCGACAAAGCCTTCAGCGATTTCCATAGAAAGATCGACGAGACCTACGGCGGCTGGTCCAACATTCAGGACCAGGCGGTGAAAGACCGGCTTAACGCCGAACACGATGCCCTGGATGCCCGCTATCCGTCGCCGCCGGTGTTTGTCAAGGACACGGTGGACCATATCGACCACATCGTGCGCCTGATCGGCATCGACCACGTGGGCATCGGCACCGATTTCGACGGCGGCGGCGGCTTGGCCGACTGCAAAGACGTCACCCAATTGAAAAACATCACCATCGAGCTGGCGCGCCGGGGCTACGGCAAGAAGGATATCGCCAAGATCTGGGGCGGGAACGCCATGCGCGTCATGCAGCAAGTGATCGATAGCGCCAAAAATAAAAATTAATTCTTGATCTCGATGCCGCCCAGCAGGGCCGAGGCCTTGATGACCAGCTTGCCGCCGCCCGCGGCCGGGGTCTGACGGGTGTGGTCGTCCACGCCGCCCAGCATGTTGGTCGGGTGCACTTCGATCCGCCAGTCGCGGGGGACCAGTATCTCGACGCCGCCCAGGACGGTAGAAACGGTGAGCAGCCACTCGCCGGCCGCAAGCTTGGCTTCCAGCAGGTCCACCTTGGTGCCGCCCAGGATGTTGCTCACATCGCCGCCCTTGAACTCACCGCTGTCGATGCGGCGGTCGGTGCCGGCCAGGATGTTGGTCACGCGCACGGTCGGGTCGCTGCAGGCTGTTCCGCTGCGGCCGAGGGCGACGGGGTTCCTCTTGAAGACCATGGAGATGCCGAGCAGGATCAGCACCGCCGGCCAGTAGCGCCAGATATCGCTCCAGTATATTTTATCCAGGGTGGCCAGGAGAAAAACAACGCCGAGCAGGATCAGGAAAAGACCGGAAAAATCGAAAATGTTGCGGTTGTTGTAGAGGTGGACCAGGCCGAGAACGACCAGGATCAGCGGCCACCAATGGCCCAGGTCCAGGTCGAACGGCAGAATGTCCAAATTGGCCAGCAGCACCAGGGCGCCGACGGCGATCAAGATGATTCCCAGCAGTATGGCGCCGCCGGAAAGTGATTTTTTTTCATTCATGGTTTCCTCCTCCAACAATCAGTCCCAGTATAAAAATATTCGCGGGTTTTGTCAATCTAGACGCCGCGTATGACTTCGGTAGCGAAAGCGCTCAGCTGCCGATCTGCGTTTCGTCCTCGCGGGTGCGCCGGGCCATGGTAAATCCGGTGCAGCCGTAGAGAATGAGCAGCAGCACCGAGAAGTAGTTCATGAAGGCGAAGGGCAGGTAAGCGGCCACCGGGACGCGCAGGATGCCAGAGACATAGACACCGGCCATGCTCCAGGGGATCAATGGCACCATGATCGCCCCGCACTCCTCGATGATGCGCGACAGGTTCTTGGCTGCCAGGTCCATCTTGCGGAAGGCCGGGGCGAGCAGTTCTCCGGGGATGAGCATCGACAGGTAGGAACTGCCGGTGATCAGGGCCGTGGCCAGGGCCGCAACCACGGCGGTCAGCGTCAGGCTCCATACCCGGCGCGCCAGGCGCGTCACCCGCTCCAGCACCACGGCCAGCATGCCGGTGCGCTGCATGATGCCGGCGAAACTGAAGGCGGCCAAGGCGATGAGCAGCGTCTCCATCATGCTCATGATGCCGCCGCGGGAGATCAGGCGGTCGACGTCGGCCAGGCCCGTGTCGGCCGTGTAGCCGGCGCTGAGAAACCGCGCCAGGGAGGCAACCGATACCCGCTGCAGCCAGACGGCCAGTACAGCTGCGGCCGCGACCGAAAGCAGCATGCCGGGGATGACCGGCTTTTTGGCGAAAGCGAACCAGAACACTATCGCCAGCGGCAGTACCAGCACGATGTGGAAAGAGAAATGGCCGCGCAAGCTGGCCATGATCAGCCCGATCTGTGGGGCTGCGACGCCGGCGCGGCCGTAGCCCAGGCCCATGAAAAAATAGAGGACGAGACCGGCCAGCCAGGCCGGCACGGCCGACCAGAGCATGTGGCGGATGTTGTCAAAGAGGTTCGACCCGGCCGCGATCGGGGCCAGGTTGGGGATGTCGGAAAACGGGGAGAGCTTGTCGCCGAAGTATGCCCCGGCGACGATCGCCCCGGCCGCGGGCCCCAGCGGCACCTTAAGCGCCTGGGCGATGCCGATGAAGGCCACGCCGATGGTGCCGACCGTGCCCCATGAGGTGCCGGTAGCCAGCGACGTCATGCTGCACACCGCGCAGGCGGTGACCAGGAAGAACCGCGGCGAGACGAGCTTCAAGCCGTAGTAGAGGAGCATCGGGATCGTGCCGGCGGCCATCCAGGCGGCGATGAGCATGCCGACGCAGAGCATGATCAAGATCGCCGGCAGGGCCTTGCGGACGCTTTCGACGATTCCCTGCTGCATCTCCTCCCATGTATAACCCAGGCGCCAGCCGGCCAGGCCGGCGCTCGCGGCGGCGACGATCAAAAGCACCTGCACCTGGAGGTGAAAAATGCCGTAGCCGATCCCCAGCAGCAGCCCCATGACCGCCAGGGGCAGGGAAGCCAGAAACAGTCCGGGTTGCCGTCGCTTTGTCGATGCGGTCGATTCAGCCATTGGGTTCTCCTGTCATTTTTTTAATACACCATCCGCTTTGACTATGCAACTCTTCCTGCTGCGCAGTCACTTTTAATTTTTTTGAGATAGCGGCAAAACCGCTGATTGCTTTTTTGGGTCCGATCTGCTAGTTTATATTCAAGCACATTTTTCAAGGAGCGGCAATGGGAACGGCAGGGATTTTGCTTTTGGGAATGGTCCTGGTCTTGTTTCTGGTTTTGCTTTTCATCCAGTTGCGACCCAAAGACTCAGGCCTGAACCAGCAGATCATGGACCTGAAGAACCAACTGCAGGAGATGAAGACCGGGCAGATGCAGGCGCAGAACCAGGCGCTGCTGCAGCAGACCGAACTGCTGCGCCAGACCCAGCAGGGCATGTCCGGGCAGCTGAACGACATCATGCGCACGGTTAACGAGAACCTGAGCAAGACCCAGGGCAACATCGCCAGCCAGCTCAGCCAGACCGGGGCCGTGGTCGGCGAGATCCAGAAAAAGCTAGGCGCCCTCGAGGAAACGACCAAGCAGATGAAAGACATCGGCAAGGACATCTCCTCCCTGCAGGATATCCTGCGGGCGCCGAAACTGCGCGGCAACCTGGGCGAGTATCTGCTGGAAAACATGCTCAAGCAGATCCTTCCGGCCGGCAATTACGCCATGCAGCATCCCTTTAAGAACGGCACCAAGGTGGACGCGGTCATTTTCCTGGCCGACCGCCTGGTCCCGGTCGACGCCAAGTTCCCCCTGGAAAGTTTCATGCGCCTGTTGGAGACGGATAATGCTGAAAATCAAAAGAAACAAAAAAAAGAGTTCGTCAAAAGTTTCAAATTGCGTATCGACGAGATCGCCGAAAAATACATCCGCCCCGACGAGGGAACCTTTGATTTCGCCCTGATCTATATCCCCGCGGAAAACGTTTTTTACGAGGCCATGATCAGCGACTCGGCGGGCGCCAAAGATTATGAGATCTTCAACTACGCCGTTGCAAAGCACGTGATCCCGGTCTCGCCCAATAGTTTTTACGCCTACCTGATGGCCATCGCCTTCGGCCTCAAGGGGTTGAGGGTCGAGCAGCAGACCAGGGAAATATTGAATGACCTGGTCAAGGTGCAGGAGAGTTTCGAACAGTTCTATGGTGATTTCAACCTGCTGGGCAAGCACCTGGGAAACGCCAGCAGCAAGTACGATGAAACGGCCAAAAAAGCCGAAAAATTCCAGGGCCGCCTGTCCGGCTTCACCGGCAGCCGTGGGGAACTTCCGGCAATGGACGGTGAAACTTCCGATAAAACCGATTGACTTGCCGCCACCGTTGCCAAAAAAAAACCCCCTATGTTTATAATTGGTGATCGCAATCCAGTTCCGGGAGGAACCAGGCATGGTTAAAAAGACCTTCGACGTCATCATTCTCAATGGCCGGCCTGCTGCCGGCAAATCGGAAGTCATTGACTACCTGAAAAAAGTGCCGCTGGGTGAAAGGGTAAAGCGCTTTCATATCGGCGAATTCGAGGAAATTGACGACTTCCCCATCCTCTGGGAGCGCTTCGAAGACGACGACCTGCTGGAGGAGATGGGCCAGCCGCGCCTGATCTCCGACAAGGAATTCGAGTATGAGGGACAAAAATATCCGGGCCATGTCTTCAAGGGCCAATGGTTCTGGAACTTCCTGATCAAGAAACTCAACCTGGCCTACGCCAAGCTGTTGCGCGACCAGCCCGCTTACTATGAAGGTAAGACCCTGTTCATCGAGTTTTCGCGCGGCAGCGAGCACGGCGGCTTCAAGACGGCCTATGATTTTTTGTCGCCGGCCATACTGGAAAAAGCCGTGACCCTGTATATCCGTGTCGACTGGCCCGAGTCGCTGCGCAAGAACCGCCGCCGCTACAACCCCGACCGCCCTGATTCCATCCTGCAGCACGCCTTGGAGGACAAGAAGATGGAAAAGCTTTATAAGGAATCGGACTGGGAGGAGTTTGCATCTGACCCGCGTACCTTGAGCGTTGGCAGCCGCAGCGTTCCGTACGCGGTCTTTGAAAACATGCCGGAAAAGACAGACAAACCCGAAGTGCTGGGCGCCCACCTGGAAGAGGTGCTCGGCCGCTTATGGAATGTTTGGCGGGAGGTGAAGCCGTGAGCTTCCTGTCGCGCAACCCGCTCAACCATTCGCCGGAGTTCCGCCGCCGGCGGTTCATGAACTGGTTCCCGCTGGGGCTGACCTACGCCACTTTCTACATGGGCCGCTACAACCTGAACGTGGCCTCGAGCGACATCATGAAAACGTTCGCCCTGTCCAAGGCCGAGTTCGGCACCATCGCCACGGCCGGCTTCTGGACCTACGCCCTGAGTGTGATCTTGAACGGGCCGCTGGCCGATCGCTTCGGCGGCAAGAAAGCCATCATCTTCGGCGGCATGGGCACGGCCCTCTTCAACCTGGTCATCGGCACCCTTTTTTTGGCCGGCTGGCAGACCAAGATCGTGGTCGGCATGTCGCTGCTCTACGCGGTCAACCAGTATTTCCAGAGCTTCGGCGCCCTGTCGGTGGTCAAGGTCAACGCCCCCTGGTTCCATGTCAAGGAGCGCGGCATTTTTGGCGGCATCTTCGGCATCATGATCTCCAGCGGCTACTTCCTGGCCATGGGTTTCGGCGGCTGGATCCTGGCCCACTTCGGCTGGCGCTGGGTCTTCATCGTCCCCGCGGCCCTGATTGCGGGGATGATTGTGGTGGACTATTTCCTGGTCAGGGACAAGCCCGAACAGGCCGGTTTTGCCAAGATCAACACCAATGACGCCACCTCGCACCTGAGCGATGACCTCAAGGTGAATTTTACCTATGTATTGAAGCGGGCTTTCGTCAACCCGGTGATCCTGACCCTGATGGCCGCCGAGTTTTGCACCGGTTTCGTGCGCCAGGGGTTGATGCTCTGGTTTACCCCGTTCCTGAAAGAGATCCATCATATCGCTCCCGGAAGCGGACTGCACCAACTGGCCTCGCTGGGCATCACCGTCGGCGGCGTCGCCGGCGGGCTGCTCTGCGGATACATGTCCGACCGCCTGTTCCAGTCGCGTCGGCCGCCGGTGGCTTTCATTTTTTATATCGGCCAGATAATTTCGCTGCTAATCCTGGGCAACGTGCACGTCCCGGGCCTGGCCGCCTTCATGATCGGCTTTTGCTGCATGTGGATCTTCGGCGTGCACGGCATGCTCTCGGGCACGGCCTCCATGGATTTCGGCGGCACGCGGGGCGCGGCCACGGTCACCGGCCTGCTGGATGGAGTTCAGTACCTGGCCAGCGGCCTGACCGGATTCGGGATGGGCTATTTCCTGGACCGCTTCGGCTGGGGCGTATGGGTATACCTGATCATTCCCTTTTCCGTGATCGGGGCGGTGCTGATGTTGACTTTGTGGAACCAGACGCCGCGGAAAAACCGCGAGCTGATGCAGCGCAAAGGGCTTTAAAATCCTTTGCGGCTGTTGTAGATAGTTCCCTGCTTTTTTTTGTACAACTCCAAAACAGCGCCGGCTTCGGCGCGTAAAAAATCCGCTTCGACCATTATGCCGCGTTTTTGCAGTTCCTGAGGCCAGGCGGCCGGCAGCGGGCCCTCGTCGAAGCCCAGGATAGTCGAGACGTCGGCGGCCGTGGCGCCGTAGACCAGCCGGGTGACCCCCGACCACAAAGTGGCTCCCAAACACATCAGGCAGGGCTGGGAACTGGCCACCAGTTCGGCAGGTCTGGCGGCGTCCTTTCCCAGGTCCCAGGTCTGCAGATTTTGCTGGGCGCAGGCGATGGCCATCACTTCGGCATGGGCCGGCGAGCAATTCAGCGGCTCGACCCGGTTGACGCCCGCGGCCAGCAATTTGCCGCTGTCGCTTTCGAACACCGCTGCGGCGAAAGGTCCGCCGCTTCCGTGTTCCACGTTCTGCCTCGACAGCTCGATGACCCAGCGCATCCGTTCTTCGGGATCGGGAATAACAAGATCCTTGCCGGCCAATATTTTCTCCAGCCATGCGGGCAGGGTCAGCAGCAGGCCGGAGCTCGGGTTCTTTTCAGGTTTCATGGGATTGATTATAACATAACGAATTATCGTGACGCGTAACGCGTGACAAGTGACGAGGGAAGAGTTCGAGAGGTAGAGGGGTAAAGCCAGGCAGAGGAAAAAAGAAGATAAAAAAAATAAAACCCCAAATCACAAGCATCAAATTCCAAATAAGTTCCAAATTCCAATGACCCAAACTGAGAAACCATTCGATGTTCGATGTTGAAAAGCAATTAACCAGATTTGGATCTTTTCGCCACGGGCAAGCCTGCCCTGAACGCACGTAGGGATTGGCTTCGGGGTACCCGTTGGCCAAGGGGTTGCGGCCCCCTTGGGGTCGGTCGCGACTGTCGGAGCCCGCTAGGTTAAGGGAGGCGGGGCGACTCCGCGACCGAAGCAAGACCGAGGCCATCTCGGGTCGAAACAATCCCGTGTGCGTGAACGGGCTGGCTTGCCCGCTGCTGCGGAGATCCAGATTTCGTGGGAATATTTCCTTGACTTTGGAGCCATTGTTTTCTAAAATTGTTTTCCCGCTTTTTTACCGGGATGGAGAAACATCCATGCAGATAAAAGTGAACGGTCAGGCAATTGAAATTTTTTCCGGGGCCAAGGTCAGGGACGTCTTGCGCAAATACTCCCGCGCCGAATGGAAGCTGGTGCAGAAAAATGAAAAAAAGGTCTGCGACCGCCACGGCCACGAGGTTGCCCTGGACGGCGAACTGAACGGCGGCGAAGAATTTTTCATAAAAGAATGGTGAGCACCGGAGCCCCGGCCATGAGAAACGAGATTTTATCAAGCCCCAGGATTCGCCTGCTTTTGCTTTCACTGCTCATCGTCTTCGCCTTTCCGTCCTGCGCCAGCATGCCGCCCGCTCCGGCCGAGGCCCGCATCGTCATCTTCCACTCCAACGACGTCCACGGCAAGATCGACAACTTCGCCAAGGTGGCCGCCATCATCGAACGGGAAAGAAAAAACTGCGAAAATGTTTATTATTTCTGCGCCGGCGACAATTTCACCGGCAACCCGGTCATCGACCAGTATGATCCTCCGGGCGAACCGGTGCTGGAACTGCTCAACCGCTTGCGCCTGGACCTGCTCTGTCTCGGCAACCACGAATTCGATTTCGGCCTGGACAACCTGAAAAAGTTCGCGGCCCGGACCCGCTTTCCCTTTGTCTGCGCCAACATCCAGGCCGGGGGGGACGCTTTTCCGCAGCTGCGTCCCAGTGTGGTGCTGGAAACCAAAAGCGGCGTCCGGATCGCCGTTTTCGGGCTGATCCAGATCGAAGCCGGGAACGGCCTGCCTTCGACCCATCCCGACAAGGTCAAGGGGCTGCTTTTTAGCGAACCGCTGGCCAAAGCCTGGGAAATGAAAAAACTGCGCGCGGGCAACCAGGTGTTGCTGGCCCTGACCCATATCGGCTACGACGCTGATCTGCTGCTGGCCCAGCAGATGCCGGAACTGGACGCGATCATCGGCGGCCACTCCCACACCCGGGTCGATCCGGCGGAAAACGTCAACGGCGTCCTGGTCGCCCAGGCCGGCAGCGACAACCGGTTTTTGGGCAGGGTTGAACTGCTGGTCAAAAACGGCCGTGTGGTTGCCAAAAAAGGCGGGTTGATCGATCTGGGCGGCCCCTTGAGTGAAGATGCGGAGATCAAAGCCATGATCGTCAGGTTCAACCAGAACCCGGCTTTCGACAAAGTCATCGCCAAAGCTCCCCTGGAGATCACCGGCAAGGACGCGCTGGGCAGCCTGATGACCGACGCCATGCGCCAAGTCCATGGCTTGGACATCGCCTTTCAAAACGAAGGCGGCATCCGCCTCAACCGCCTCCCAGAAAAGATCACCCTCAAGGACATTTACACGCTGGACCCCTTCGGCAACCAGGTGGTGCAGTTCGCCATGACCGCTGCCGAGATCCGCGGCCTGATCCGCGGCTCGTTCGCCAAGGGAAACGAGATCGATTTGCAGGTCTCGGGCATCTCCTACGTGGTGCGCAGCGACAGCGCCCAACAGATCAAAGAGATCCTGCTGCGCAACCCGGACGGAACGCCTTTGGCCGAAGATAAAAAATTCCAGGTCGGTATTTCTAGCTACGTGGCCAGTGCCTACAATTTCGCCCACGCCGATCCCGGTCGTTCCCTGCAGTCCACCACCGCCGACGCTTTGATCCGCTACCTGCAAAGCGGCGTTGACCTGAGCATTTACCGGGATGTTCAGCGGGCTTTTTGGGAAAAAACGGCGGAAGATCCCCGGCCCTAAAGATCCCAGGAGATTGAAATATGGCCCAACTCTATTTTCGCTATTCAACCATGAACGCCGGCAAGTCCACAGAGATCCTGAAGATCGCCCACAACTACGAAGAGCAGAACAAGCACGCCCTGCTTTTCACCCCGGCCATCGACGACCGCTTCGGCCGCGGCAAGATCACCTCGCGCATGGGCTTCCAGCGCGATGCGCAGATCATCAACAGCGGCACCGACATGATGCGCCTGGCGCGTGATGCCAAGCCCGACTGCGTGCTGGTGGACGAGGGGCAGTTCCTGACCCGCGAACAGGTGGTCACCCTGACCCGCATCGTGGACCAGCTGAACATCCCGGTCATCGTCTACGGCCTGAAGAACGATTACCGCAACCATTTCTTCAGCGGCAGCGAGGCGCTGCTGCTCTTCGCCGACAAGGTCGAGGAGGTCAAGGCCGTCTGCTGGTACTGCACCAAGAAGGCGACCATGCTGCTGAAATACAAGGACGGCAAACCGGTGGGCGAGGGGCCGCAGATCGAGATCGGCGGCAACGACAAGTACGTCTCGGTCTGCCGCCGCTGCTACGGCCAGAGGCTTGAGATCAAGTAAAGTTCGAAGTTCGAGGTTCGAGGTTCGAAGTTGATAAAAAAGAAATACGTGATGCGTAATGCGTGATGCGTTATGAGAAACTGCAATAGTTCGAAAATTTGCCGAGATTCTTTTCTTTCTCATTACGCATCACGAAGTCCTGCAAGTTCGTTCACGCATTACGAAATATCGTTGAGCTCTTTCACATCACGCATAACGAAATCCTGGCAGCTCGTTCACGCATCACGGATACCCGCTCCTGACTGTGTATGACGCAAGCAATTCCCAACCCTTCAACCCTTCAACGCTTCAACTCTTCAACGAACCTGGGCATCCTGGCCATGGCGGCCACGGCTTTCCTGTGGAGCAGCGCCGGCCTGTTCATCAAGGTGATCGACTGGAACCCTTTTGCCATCGCCGGGGCGCGCAGCCTGATCTCTTCGCTGGTCATCCTCATCTATTTGCGGCGGCCGAAATTCCATTGCTCGCTGCCGCAGGTCGGCGCGGCCGTAGCCAGCACGGCCACCATGCTGCTTTTTGTCACGGCCAACAAGACAACCACCGCGGCCAACGCCATCCTGCTGCAATATGTCGGGCCGGTGTTCACGGCCATCATCGGCGCCTGGATCCTGAAGGAGCGGGCCCGCCTCGAGCACTGGGTCGCTTTTCTCTTTGTCGCCGTAGGCATGGTCCTGCTGTTCATGGACAAGCTCGGCGGCGGCCGGCTGCTGGGCAACGTCCTGGCGGTCCTGTCGGGCCTGGTCTTCAGCTTTTACTACATTTTCATGCGCCTGCAGAAAAAAGAGTCGCCGCTGGAGTCGATCCTGCTGGCGCATTGGCTCACCGCTGTCATCGGCCTGGGAGTCGCCCTGTTTCTACCGCTCCCTGTTTTCACCTGGAAGGCGGCCGGCGCCATCGCCATGCTGGGAATATTCCAGGTCGGCGTCTCGGCCATCCTGTTCACGGTGGCGATCAAGCGCATCCCTGCGGTTTTCGCCAACCTGATCGCCGTCATCGAGCCGGTCTTCAACCCGCTGTGGGTCTTCCTGGCCCTGGGCGAAGCCCCGGGGTTCAACGCCATCATCGGCGGCGCCGTCATCATCCTGGCGGTGAGCGGGGCGTCCATCGTCAGCGCCCGGCGGAGCTCCTGATTCATTTTCGCACTTCCCGGCATTTGCTTTGGCGGTTCCTTTTATTTATCATCTGTGTGGTCAGTTCCACTGCCACAGGGGGCACGATGAAAAGAAAAAAAGTCATTTTGGGTTTTTTTTGTCTGGCCGCGGTTTTTGGCGGTCGGGCCGTTGTCATGAGCCAGCCGGCCACCGGCCTGACCGCCATTGATTTGGGCAAAAGCGAATTGAGCGATGCCATCCTGCTATTCACCCAGGACTGGTATAGCCTGGAACGCCATTTCGGTTGCGCTATCCTGCCGCTGCGCCGCGAACGGTTGCAGAAACTGTGCGCCCAATGGCTGTCCGTTTTGGCGGAGACCGATTTCATCAAATTGAACGATGATGGCCGTGTCGATTATATCCTGTTGGCGCAATTCCTGCGGCGCTGCCAGCAAGGCCTGCAGCGCGAGGAAAAGCGGTTCAACGAGACCGAAGCGCTGCTGCCTTTCACCCGCAAGCTTTTATCCCTGTTTGAAGCACAGCGGCGCATGCAATGGGTCGAGGCGCCCCGGGCCGCGGTCCTGCTGAACGATATCGCCGTCCAAATCCGCCAGCTGCAGGCGAAGCTGGACGACGGCAAAACGCCCGCGCTGCCGGCCGGGGAGCGGCCGGCCAAAAACGTGGCCGAACGCGCCTTTGCCTTTTGTGGGCAGCTGCGGCAAGCGCTCAAGGAATGGTTCGATTTCTACAATAGCTATGACCCGCTCTTCACCTGGTGGCTGGCCGAACCCTACAAGGACCTTGAGCAAACCTTGCAGTCCTATGCCGCTTTCCTGCGTCGGCAGTTGGTGGGGGCGGCGGCCGACGATCAGGCCGTCATCGTCGGCGACCCGATCGGGCGCGAGGCGCTGCTGGCGGAACTGGCCGCGGAAATGATCGCCTACACTCCCGAGCAGCTGATCGCCATCGGCGAAAGGGAAATGGCCTGGTGCGAGGGGGAGATGCTCAAGGTCTCCCGGCAGCTGGGCTTTGGCAGTGACTGGCACAAAGCCATCGAGCATGTCAAGGGTCTCTACGTCGAGCCCGGCCGCCAGCCGGAACTGATCCACCGCCTGGCCCTGGAAGCGATCGCCTTCATGGAAAAAAACGACCTATTGACCATTCCGCCCCTGGCCAAAGAGGACTGGCACATCGTGATGCTGTCGCCCCAGCAGCAGCTAGTCAATCCCTTTTTCACCGGCGGGGAAGACATCAGCCTTTCCTACCCGGTCAGCACCATGAGCCAGGAGCAGAAAATGATGAGCCTGCGCGGCAACAACCCCCACTTTGCGCGGGCCACCGTGCACCACGAGTTGATTCCCGGACATCACCTGCAGGGGTTCATGGCCGAACGCTACCGGGCTTATCGCCGGATTTTCTCGACCCCCTTTTACGTGGAAGGCTGGCCGCTCTACTGGGAAATGCTGCTTTGGGACATGGATTTCGCCCGCTCGGCCGAAGATCGCCTGGGCATGCTCTTCTGGCGCCTGCACCGCTGCGCCCGCATCATCTTTTCCCTGAATTTTCATCTGGGGCGGATGACGCCCGAAGCCTGCGTCGATTTTTTGGTCCAGCGGGTGGGCCACGAGCGTGAGAATGCCGTCGCCGAGGTCCGACGTTCCTGCAACGGTTCCTATGACCCCCTTTACCAGTGTGCCTATATGCTGGGCGGCCTGCAGTTGCGGGCCCTGGCCCGGGAGGCGGTCGGCGGCGGCCGCATGACGCTCAAGGCTTTTCACGACGCGGTACTGCGGGAAAATTCCATGCCCATCGCCCTGCTGCGCGCCAGGTTGCTCGGCCTGCCGCTCGACCGCGATTTCAAATACGACTGGGATTTCTACGGCGCCCTGACAAAGAAGTAGATGGGTAAATGAGTTGAAGGGTTGAATCAATGAAATGTAGACGAGTAAACGAGTGGACGGGGGAACAGAAAAAGTTCGAACTATGTTTTTTATTTCCTACTCGTAAACCCGTTTACCCGTACCCCCGTATACGATTTATTTTCTTAAACTTCGAACTTCGAATTTAGAATTCTTACTCGCCGATGATTTTGACCAGCACCCTCTTCTTCCGGCGGCCGTCGAACTCGCCGTAGAAGATCTGCTCCCAGGGTCCGAAGTCGAGGCGGCCCTTGCTGACCGCCACCACCACCTCGCGCCCCATCACTTGGCGTTTGAGGTGGGCGTCGCCGTTGTCCTCGCCGCTGAGGTTGTGGCGGTAGGCCGCTACCGGCTCGTGCGGCGCCAGTTTTTCCAGCCACTTTTCGTAATCCTGGTGCAGCCCGGATTCGTCGTCGTTGATGAACACCGAGGCCGTGATATGCATGGCGTTGACCAGCGCCAGGCCTTCCTGGATGCCGCTTTCGCTCAAGGCTTGCTCGACATCGGGGGTGATGTTGATGAACGCCCGCCTTTGCGGCGTCTGGAACCACAGTTCCTTGCGATAGCTTTTCATGGGGAGATTATACCTGATAAAGAGGTAGAGAGGTAGAGGGGTAGAGAGGTAAAAGAGTTCGGTGTATGGCATACGGTTTACGGTGTAGGGTAAGAAAAAGGACAAAGGCAATGCAGGGGCGAACCCATGTGTTCGCCCTTCTTAATTTCAAAATTCCAAGTACCACGCACCAATGACCAAAACGAAGAGAATAGAATTAAAATGCCTTGGTAGGGAACGCAGATCTGCGTTCCCTACAGAAGAAAATCTTTAATGCCTTTGTTTAGGACATTGGAATTTAAGAAGGGCGACCAACCGGTCGCCCCTACGCCCAGAATTGTTTCTCCACCTCTTTTCTTCAACATCGAACATCGAACGTCGAACCTCGAACTCTTTTCTTCCCCTACACCGTACGCCGAGTTCTTCAACCTCGAACTCTGATTTGACATTTTCCCAGGGGATAATATAAGAT
>Ga0209182_10000052_pt1 | contig 24833 bp, 19 predicted proteins | sample LakBais05cmmetaG_FD_185474 | JGI IMG/M metagenome (GOLD analysis project Ga0209182, IMG submission 185474) | Lake sediment microbial communities from Lake Baikal, Russia to study Microbial Dark Matter (Phase II) - Lake Baikal sediment 0-5 cm... | ecosystem: Environmental > Aquatic > Freshwater...
TCCGATGCCGACGTGGAGACGGTCACGAGGAAGGTGCTCCTCCAGAAGAAGCCGACCGCTATTGCTGAGATCCAGAAGCTGCTCGACTCAAATGCGGGCGAGGTCTCTCGTCAGCTCCAGGGAACTCGGATTGGTGAGCGTTCAGAAGACCGCGCAGTCATTGTCGATGACTTCCCCCTGCTGCCGGTGCGCAGGCGGTTCTGGGAGAACTGCTTCCGGCAGATCGACGCCGCTGGCACCAAGAGTCAGCTGCGTTCGCAACTTCAGATCATTCGCGACGCCTTGGCCAAGATCGCGGATCGACCGCTCAGCGCTGTTGTTGCGGCGGACGAACTCTACGAAGCGCTCGCCCCGGAAATGGTGGTTACGGGAGTTCTTCTGCGCGAGCTCAATGAGCGCATCATCAATCTTGGCAAGGACCGCAGTGCGGATGGGAAACTGGCCAGCCGCATGTGTGGGTTGGTGTTTCTGATCGGCAAGCTCCCCCGCGAGGGCGGTGCTGATATTGGTGTCCGCGCGACCAAGGAGCACATCAGCGACCTGCTGATTGACGACCTCCGCGGCGACAACGCGAGACTGCGAGCCGATGTGGCGAGAACCCTCGCGAAGCTCGTGTCGCAGGGAGTTCTCATGCGGGTCGGCGATGAATATCGCCTCCAGACCAAAGAGGGGAGTGAATGGGACCGCGAGTTTCGCAATTGGCAGACGAAACTGACGAATGATGACACCTCCATCCAGCTCCGCCGCGATGCCCTGCTCTATGCCGAGGCTGACCGGATTGTTCGCGGACTGAAGATCGTGCAGGGCACCGCGAAGGAGTCCCGCGCTCTGTTGATCTTCCGTGACCAGAATCCACCGGTGGTCAGTGGCGACGGCATCCCTATCTGGATACGCGATGCCTGGTCATGCGCTGAAAAGGAGGTCGTCGAGCCAGCGCGAAGCGCCGGCACTGGCGGCCCGGTCGTCTACGTTTTCATTCCCCGTCAGTCTGCAGACGACCTGCGCAAACTCATTGTCGACGCCGACGCTGCGCAAAACACTCTCGATGCCAAGGGCGCGCCGTCAAGCGCTGAGGGTCAGGAGGCGCGGCAGAGCATGCTGAGCCGGCGGGACCTTGCTGCAAAGCAACGGGATGACTTGGTTAAACAGATCGTCGCCAACGCCAAGGTGTTTCAAGGCGGCGGAAACGAACTGCTCCAGGCCACGCTCGAGGAAAGACTCCGCGAGGCGGCGGAGGCGTCGCTCATTCGACTGTTTCCAAGGTTTAAGGAAGCGGACGCATCCGGGCCCGCCTGGGAGGCGGCGATCAAGCGTGCTCGCGAGGGCAGCGATCAACCATTCCAGGCGGTCGGCCATGCTGGCCCCACGGAGCAGCACTCAGTGTGCCAGCAGGTTCTCACCACCATCGGGGCCGGCAAGACAGGTGGCGAGATCCGCAAGTCGCTGCGGGCGAGCCCTTACGGTTGGCCCCAGGATGCCATCGATGCCGCGCTCATCGCCCTGCACCGGTCCCAGCACATCACTGCCACGCTCAACGGCGCGCCCGTCCCACTCGGACAACTCGACCAGAACAAGATTTCGAAGGCAGAGTTTCGAGTCGAGCAAACAACCCTCTCCGTTCAAGATCGGCTTCTTCTGCGGAAGCTCATCGGTTCGCTGAAGATCCCGTGCAAAGGAGGCGAGGAGCAGATCAAAGCGACAGAGTTCCTCACCGCGCTCTCCACGCTTGCCGGCGGGGCCGGTGGCGCACCGCCGCTCCCCGCGCCACCATCAACGGTTGTCATCGAAGACCTGAAGCAAATGGTTGGCAACGAGCAGCTTGCCGGCATACGGGACAAGACAACTGAGCTTCAGAAGCTGGTGGAGGAATGGAAGAAGGCCAAGGAACTGGCCGAGCAGCGCAAACCCATCTGGGACATCGTCGAGCGCATGGCAAAGCACGCGGCGACTATTCCCGCGGCGGCGGAACAGGTGAAGCAGGTTGAAACCATCCGCACGGCGCGGATGCTGCTGGCTCCCACCGATCCGGTGTCGCCTATCCGCAGCGCGCTCGCCGGGCAGTTGCGTCAGGCAGCGAACGAGGGGCAGGCAGCGCACGAAAAGGCGTACAACTCCGGCATCGAGACGCTTACGGGCAATGAAACCTGGAACCGGGTTCCCCAGGCGGGGCGGGCCAAGATCCTGGCTGAGGTCGGCTTGGTCGCGCCGAGCAAGCCGGACGTCTCGACCGATGAGGCGCTGGTTTCGAGCCTCGACAGCCGTCCGCTTGGAGCACGGCGGGCAGAAGCTGATGCGGTGGCTGGCCGTATCCAGCGTGCGCTCGAGCTGGCGGCGAAGTACCTGGAGCCTAAAGTTCGGAATGTGAGCGTCGAGCGCGCAACCCTCCGCAACGAGGAGGAAGTGCGCGGATGGATCGAGCGGCAGGAGAAGACCCTCAGCGATGCCGTGAAGCAGGGGCCCATTTTCGTGGACTGACCGGGAGTGACTGATGGCTACGCTCTCACGCGATCTTCGGCGGGAACTCGAACGCGTCGTAATCAGGGCGCGTCGTGTCGCGGAAGAGGGCGCGCGAAAAGCGCTCGCACAGCTTGCGGTGGACCATCACAAGCCTTGGTCGAGCTTGACGCCCAGCCAACGCTCACTCCGCAACCGCCTCCGCGCGCACGGCCGGCAGCTTGGCGACCGGCGCGACGAGAAGCGCGGCACGCAGGCGATCGACCACCTCGTGGGCGAGTGCGCGTACGAGCACTGGCACCGCATGCTCTTCGCCCGGTTCCTGGCGGAATGCGATCTGCTGATCGAGCCTGAAACGGGTGTGGCCATCTCGCTCGATGAGTGTCGGGAGTTGGCGCGGGAACGCGGTGCCGACTGGTTGGCGCTCGCCAGCCAATTTGCCGTGCGGATGCTTCCCCAGATCTTCCGTGCCGGCGACGCGGTGCTGGAGGTTGCGCTGCCACCCGAGACTCGCCACGACCTCGAAGAGCTGCTCAAGTCCATCCAACGCGAAGTGTTCACGGCGGACGACAGCCTGGGCTGGGTTTACCAGTTCTGGCAGGCAGAGCGAAAGGATGAGGTCAACAAATCTGAAAAGAAGATCGGTGCCGACGAACTTGCGGCGGTAACTCAACTCTTCACCGAGGACTACATGGTCCTCTTCCTGCTGCATAACACGCTCGGCGCTTGGTGGGCAGGCAAGGTTCTGGCTGCGAAACCGGAGATCGCGTCGCAAGCGAAGGACGAAGATGAGCTGCGCGCTGCCTGCTCGGTCGGGGGCTACGAATGGACCTATCTGCGTTTTGCGCGCGAAGGTGAGAAAGGCCCGTGGCGGCCGGCGGCTGGAATCTTTGATGGCTGGCCGCGGGCGGCAAGGGACCTGAAGGTTCTCGATCCCTGTGAGGGAAGCGGACACTTCCTCGTGTTTGCACTACCCATCCTGGTTGCCTTCCGAATGGAAGAAGAAAGTCTGTCCCGTGAGCAGGCCGTGGATGCTGTCCTGCGCGACAACCTCTTCGGGCTGGAACTCGACAACCGCTGCACGCAGATCGCGGCGTTCAATCTGGCGCTTGCGGTCTGGCGGATGGTGGGCTATCGGTCGCTACCACGATTGAACATTGCCTGTTCGGGACTGGGTATCAATGCGAGGGAAGAAGACTGGCTGAAGCTGGCTGGCAAGGATGAACGTGTCCGCGAAACCATGCGGCGGCTTTATCACTTGTTCGAGCAAGCGCCGGTTCTGGGGAGCTTGATCGATCCGGAGCGAGTTGGGGGAACGCTGTTCGTGGCTGAGTTCGAGAAGGTTCAACCCTTGCTTGAGAAGGCACTCGCCACAGAGCAGACCGACGAAACCGCGAGCGAGCTTGCCGTGACTGCACGGGGCCTCGTGCATGCGGCACGCATCCTTGCGGGTGAGTTCACGCTAGTCGCAACGAATGTCCCGTATCTGGGGCGGGGTAAACAGGATGACGTGCTGAAGGAACACTGCGACCGTTTTCATTCAGACGCAAAGCCCGATTTGGCTACATGCTTCGTCGACCGTTGTCTCGCCTTCACCACTCCTGGGGGCACTGCAGCCTTAGTCACGACGCAGTACTGGGTCTTTCTCTCGACCTACAAGAGGCTCCGGCAACGTCTGCTTCGAAGTATCGAATGGAAAATGGTGGCTCGACTGGGGCCGGGAGCCTTCGACGCTATATCAGGCGAAGTCGTTAATGTTGCGCTGTTTGTATTCACACGCTTAGAACCAGGGGAAGGCCACACCCTGTTTGGAATCGACGTTTCTGATCGTGCTACGCCAGATGGGAAAGCCACAGCTCTGCAATTCGGTACCGGGCTGAAATTGCTCCAGTGTGATCAGCTTCGAAACCCCGACGCCCGCATCATCCTGGGCGAAGTAAGTACCCTGCCCCTGCTCGAGACATACGCGAGCACCAGCCAAGGCTTGAAGACGGGCGACGACCTAAGGTTCCGTCGGTCATTTTGGGAGTTGGATGTTGTCACGAACCGGTGGCGCTTCTATCAGACTGCAGCAGCGGCTGACAAGCTCTGGGACGGCATGGATGGCCTTATTGACTGGAAGGATGAAGGTTCGTCAATGGCGAGGTACCAAGGCAGCGAGCTATGGGGAAAGCGAGGCGCGGCTGTCGGAATCATGGGAAACCTTTATGGCAGCGGTTATCTGGGCCAAATCTTTGACAGTTCCATATCCCCGGTTGTGCCCAAGATCGTTGACCACCTTCCTGCGATACAAGCTTTCGTCCTTTCGGAGAATTACAAACTTGCCGTTCGGAAGCTGGACGCCAAGGTTGCGGTGACCACGGCAACTTTAGTGAAAGTGCCGTTCGACTTAGCCCATTGGCAGGGGGTCGCTGCTGAGAAATATGGTGATGAATTGCCGAAGCCCTCATCGGCCGACCCCACGCAGTGGCTCTTCAACGGACACCCGAAAGGTTCGGAACAACCTTTGCAGGTTGCGGTGGCGCGACTCGCGGGCTACCGCTGGCCACGGCAGCGCGGCTCGAGCTTTCCGGACTGTCCCGCCCTCGGCCCCGACGGCCTTGAATCTCATGCCGATACTGATGGCATCGTCTGCCTTAGCTCGATCAAGGGCGAGTCTGCAGCAGCCGACCGTCTTCGTGCCTTGCTGGCGGACGCTTTCGGAAGCGAGTGGTCCGCGACAAAGCAGGCAGAGCTCCTTTCCCAGGTCGGTTACGCCGGCAAGTCACTCGAGGAGTGGCTCCGCGACGGCTTCTTCGAGCAGCACTGCGAGCTGTTCCACCAACGGCCCTTTATCTGGCACATCTGGGACGGCCTCAAGAATGGCTTCCATGCTCTTGTCAACTACCACATGCTCGCCGGGCCCAAAGGCGAAGCGCGGCAAACGCTCGAGAAGTTGATCTATACCTACCTGGGAGACTGGACCGACCGCCAGCGTGCCGATCAGAAGGCTGGGGTCGAGGGCGCTGACCTGCGGGTTGCCGCCGCCCAGCACCTGAAGGCCGAACTCAAAAAGATCCTTGAAGGCGAGCCGCCCTACGACATTTTCGTGCGCTGGAAGCCCCTCGACGAGCAGCCGATCGGCTGGGAGCCCGACATCAACGACGGCGTGCGCATGAACATCCGCCCCTTCATCATGGCCAAACCCCTGAACGGCCGCGGCAAAAATGCGTGTGTCCTCCGCTACACCCCGAAGATCAGGTGGGACAAAGATCGCGGCAAAGAACCGCATCGGCCCAAGGACGAATACCCGTGGTTTTGGAGCTGGGACGAATCAACGCAAAATTTCGCCGGCGGCAAGGAATTCGACGGCAACCGCTGGAACGATCTGCACTACATCCGTAAGTCCAAGCAGTCAGCGGGCGAGCGCCACGCTGCTCGGCAGAAGGAGCATGGGAAATGAAGGCGAAGGGCGCGGCTAAATCGCTCAGCTTGATTGATGCCCTGATCGCGTCCTTCCAGGATGCGCTGCGAACCCCTGAGGGTGTCGCCGAGCCTGTCGCTCTTCTGTGGACGGATGCCGAGGGCGATTGGCGGGGACTCATCCCGGCTCTGCGGGCGGTGTTCCCTCAGCTTTACACCCTTGGCCCCTATGACCCTTCGGCGCGGACCGGCCCGGCGATCTGGCTCAAGTGCATCGTCGATCGCTCGATCCCTGAGGTGGCCCCGCCAGCCGGCACGGTACCGATTCTCTACCTGCCGGGCGTAAGCCGGCAGGAGCTGCGCGCGGGTGGTGACTGTCGGCCTGCGTACCAGCCATTGATCGAGCTGCAGTACCGTGGCGAGGTGTGGCACCAGAAGAATGGTCGCGACTGGACAGTCGAGGCATTCCTCGTTTCGGGCGAGGGCCTTGGCCTGGACGTCGCACAGGATGCGAGGACGCACGAGGCGATACTCCGTGCTCTGCCGCTACTTGCAGAGACCGCGATGGAGGGTCTGCACGGCCGCCGCCTGGATGCCGACGACTTCGATAAGCTCGCCGTCCCCGACCCTGTGCGGGATCTGTTGCGATGGATGAGCGGCCCAGAGCCATTCCGCAAGAGCCTCGATGACGCGCGGTGGCAGGCGTTTTGCAACGTGTGTCGGTCGGAGTTTGACTTGGATCCCGAGGAGGACGGAACCTCGGCGGCTGCAACCTCCCTTGCGACAGGTGGCGGGCGGTGGGACGACATCTGGCGGCGCTTCTGCGAGGCTCCTCGGCTGTATCCGGGTATTTCGAGTCTTCTCCGAGAACCTGGGGCTGGCCAGGGGAAGCTGGCCTTTGACGCGTCGCGGAGCCCTGTGACCAACGAGGAGGCTGAATCACGACTGCGCAACGAATTGGAAAGGGCTGCAATACTGCCCCATCACGAGGCTTGCGAACGGACTCTCGCACTGGAGACGGAGCACGGTCGGAGAAGAGATTGGGTTTGGACTCAGTTGGGTGAGAGCCCTCTGGCGGTGGCTCTGGAGCCGCTGGCCCGGCTCGCTGCTCGCGCAAGGTCGCCGCTGGGAGGGGCTTCCGTCGAGTCGGTGGTTGGAGCCTATGCCTCTGAGGGCTGGCTCTGCGACCAGGCTGCCCTTCAAGCGCTGGCATGTGCAAAGGGAGCCTCGGAGGCTGCGATTGTCTCGAAGCTCGTCCGCGCTCTTTACAGCCCTTGGCTCGACCTCTCCGCGCGACATTTCCAGGAGCTTGTCGCCCGAGAGGGCGGCGATCTGCGGAGGTTCGTGCGCGGCGTGGTTGGCGAGAAGGAAACATGCATCCTGTTCGTCGATGGTCTCAGGTTCGACGTCGGGGGTTTGCTCCAGGAGAAGCTTGAAACTCGTGACCTAAAGGTTCGCCTTTCGCATCGCATCGCGCCGTTGCCAACGGTGACAGCTACAGCAAAGCCCATGGCGACACCGGCGCATGACGTCGTGGAGGGAACGGAGACGCTGGAAGACTTCATGCCAGTTCTCTCAGTGAACAAGCAGCCAGCGGTGGCATCGCGGCTCCTGGACGCAATTGGCGGACGGAGTGTCGAGGTCCTGGAACCTGACGAGCAGCGAATACCGGCCGGCGCCGATGGTGGCGGGTGGACCGAGATTGGGCGCCTTGACGAACTGGGGCACAAGCTGGGCACTGGTCTGGCCACACAGATCGAAAACGAGATGGAACGAGTTGCAGACCGGGTGGTTGCGCTGCTGGAATCCGGATGGAGCCGCGTGCGTGTGGTTACGGACCATGGCTGGCTCTTGCTTCCGGGTGGCCTTCCTAAGTTTGACCTGCCGGCCTACCTCGTTGAAACAAAGTGGGCGCGCTGTGCGCTTGTTCGTGGGGAGTCTGCGCCAGCGGTACCGACGTATCCTTGGCACTGGAACGCGCAAGCTCGAATCGCATCGCCACCTGGGACCGCCTGCTTCAGCAAAGGTTACGAGTACGCGCACGGAGGCGTTAGTCTTCAAGAATGCGTCGTGCCTGAGATTATCGTCGAGCGCGCGGAAGGGGCCACGAAGGCAACAATCACGGGGTTGCAGTGGCGCGGCATGCGGTGCCGCGTCAGCGTGAGCACGAATGACCCCGGCGTGCGAGTGGACTTGCGCCTGAACTGGAAGCAGGCAGACAAGAGCATTGTGGCCGCAGTAAAGAAGTTGGCCAAGCTGGAGAAGCGAGCCTCGTGGTCGAGAAAGACGCTTACGAGGGCGCTTCTGCCATGGTAGTGGCTCTGGATCGGACCGGCAACGTGCTGGACCGGAAGGCGACAACTGTCGGAGAGGCGTAGATGACAATCACAATGGATGCCCTTGATAACCTCGCGGCGTCGGTTTACGACGGCTACTTAGTTCGCAAAGACCTCGTCAGAAAGTATGCGAGGCAGTACCCGGTGCCAACATATGTGGTCGAGTTTCTGCTCGGACGGTACTGCGCCACCACGGACGAGAACGAGATTGCCGAAGGGCTGCAGATCGTTGAGAAGCAGCTTAAGGACCGGACGGTTCGGACCGGCGAGGAAGAGCTGTTTAAGTCCCGCGCCAAGGAAACCGGCGCAGTCAAGGTCATCGACATCATCCACGGGCGCCTTGACGCGAGGAACGATTGCTACGTCGCCGAACTGCCTAGCCTTGTGCTTCGCGATATCCGCATCGAGGACCAGCTTGTCAGGGACAATGAGCGCATGCTCACCGACGGTTTCTATGCTGAGGTAACGCTTTCGTACGATGGCATCATCGCCCAGCAACAAGGGGGGCGCCCCTTCAAGATAGACGGCTTGCGGCCCATCCAGATGTCGAAGTCGGACGTCCTGGATGTCCTTGCCAAGGGTCGGCAGGCTTTCAACACTCAAGAGTGGATCGACCTGCTTATCCGCTCGGTCGGCCTCGAGCCGACGGCACTTACGGAGAGAGCGAAACGAGTTGCACTACTCCGTATGGTGCCGTTTGTGGAGCGCAACTACAACATGGTCGAGCTGGGGCCGCGCGGGACAGGCAAAAGCCACCTGTTCCAGCAGATTTCCCCTTGTGCTCACCTCATCTCGGGTGGCAAGGCGACGGTTGCGAAGATGTTCGTGAACAACGCCACCGGCCAGCGGGGCCTCGTCTGCCAATACGACGTGGTCTCCTTCGATGAAATCTCGGGCATCTCCTTCGACCAGAAGGACGGCGTCAACATTATGAAAGGCTACATGGCATCCGGCCAGTTCAGCCGAGCCAAAGAGAACATCCGAGCGGATGGCAGCATTGTCATGCTCGGGAATTTCGACGTTGACGTCGCGCAACAGCAACGGATCGGTCACTTGTTGACTCCGCTGCCACCGGAGATGCGGAATGACACGGCATTCATGGATCGCCTTCATGGGTACGTGCCGGGCTGGGAGTTCCCCAAGCTCATGCCGAGTGAGCATCTGACGGATCACTTCGGCCTAGTGAGCGACTTTCTAAGTGAGTGCTGGAGCAAGCTGCGGTCGAGCAATCGCATCCCAGCCCTGCAGAGCCGAATCTACTTAGGTGGGGCGCTCAGCGGCCGTGACATCGAGGCTGTGCATAAGACTGTGAGTGGACTCATCAAATTGGCTTTCCCAGACCCGGGAATGCCCGTCCCGGACGAAGACCTTGAGTGGATCGCTCGACTTGCCCTCGAAGCTCGCCGTCGTGTGAAGGAGCAGCAGAAGCGTTGCTTCAAAAGCGAATTCCGCAACACACACTTCAGCTACACACTCGGCGCAGAGGGGATAGAGCAGTTTGTCTCGACCCCTGAACTCCATAGCGACGAGGCAATTGAGGGTGATCCTCTCCCGCCGGGACAGGTCTGGGCTGTGAGTCCGGGCACCCCCGAAGCGGGCGCCGGCCTTTACAGAATCGAAGTCACGTGTGGTCCGGGAAATGGCGTCAGAATCCTCAATCAGCCTACCCCGCCGTCTTTCCGTGAGAGTGTCCGAGTCGGGGAGCAGAACCTCTATACAAGGTCAAAGGATCTTGTCGGCGATCGAGATCCGCGCGAGCACGAGTTTTCGATTCAGATGCGCGCGATGGACGCAGACAAGACCGGTGCCGGCGTTGGGGTTCCAGTTCTCGTGGCCTTGTGCGGTTGCCTGCTCGGCCGAAACACACGCGGCGGGACTGTCGTCGTCGGCGCTCTGAACCTTGGTGGTTCAATCGACATGATTCCCAATGCCGTTGCGATTGCGGAGCTCGCAATCGACAAGCAAGCTCAGACCCTCCTAATGCCTGTGGCTGCCCGCCGGCAGCTTAATGACCTTCCCGATGAGCTCTGGACCAAGGTCAACATCGAGTTCTACAAGGACTCTGCCGACGGGGTCTTCAAGGCCCTAGTGGAATGATCAAGCGCATCCTATCTGGCTCGTTTGGAAGAACTGGACTGTGAACGGAATGCCCGCTCGGATTCCCCTCTTTTCGGACCGTGGGCTCAACGACCAACTGCGAACGACGGACTATTCCGCGACCAAGCGTTTCCGGCAGACGATTTGCGATTGGGTTACGAGAATCAGGGCACTGTGGCCGGAATGCCCGGCAGGACTTTCGAAGGACAGCTGCTTCCTAGTGATCAGTTCGTCAAAGGCCTCACCGGCCGTCAAGTCACCGCCATCGGATCCCTGACTCGACTGCTACACTACGCCTGCCTAACTTGGCTCGGCCCTCTCTTGCCGGAGCAGGATCACACGACGGGCAGATCGGCGAGTGGCGGACTCAACTTCATGGCGCCAAGCCTTGAGCCACTCGAGCGGCAATCCGTAGCGACTGCCGGCCGATGAGAACACCCGCATCTGAGGGAAGAAGCCGCAGACCGACAAAGCAGGTCGGGGCTACTTGCTGCCGACCCAAGTTGGGGCTTCTATTCGTCGTGCGACTGGTGCTAGAGTAGCGATGTCGGCGAGAGGGAACTGCCGGACGGAACGGCTCATTCGTAAGCTAAGGAATGCCCAAGCCGGAATTGAAAAAGCCGGTTAAGCGTAGCGGAAGTATATGGGTCAGGGCTTCGCGTGTTCGTTCCGCCCTCGTAAGGGCCGTTTGCAGAGCGCTCGAAGGTGTTTATGGCGCTCCTCGTCTCGGCAACCCTAAACAGTCCCTCGACGACCTCGTTTACATAATTGTCTCAAACAAGACGACACCTTGGATGGCCCGGCTGACTTACCGACGCTTGAGAGACAGGTACGAGACGTGGGACGACGTGCTCGCCTCACCCCCCGCGGTGCTACGGTCAATCCTCAAGCCTGCCGGTCTTTCGACCGCAAAGTCGCGGCAGCTACGCGCAGCACTCCGGAAAATCAAGCGGGATTTCGGTAAGTGCGACCTGCGCGTCCTGAGGAGCAAGGCCCAGGACGAGATTCACGCGTATCTGACCGGCCTGCCCGGAGTTTCGGACAAGGTAGCGAAGTGTGTGATGATGTACACCATGGGGGCGCACGTCTTACCGGTCGACGCACACGTGCACCGAGTGGCGACGCGCTTGGGCTGGACTGCGCGGAAGCGGGCCGATCAATGTCACGAAGAACTTGAATCCTTGGTACCCCCAGAGTTGCGTTACTCGTTCCACGTTGGCTGCGTGCTTCACGGGCGTGAAGTCTGTCGTCCCGAGAATCCGGCTTGCAAGCGCTGCTGCATAAACCGTTACTGCGAATACTTCAGGAAGGCAAATGGAAAAGGCTAGCCGACCGATCGGGGTCGATTTGTTCTGCGGTGCCGGGGGAATGACTCTGGGATTTGAGCAGGCAGGGTTCGATGTCCTTGCCGCCGTCGACGCCGAGCCAATTCATGTTGAAGTTCATCAGAAGAACTTCCCGAAATGCAAAACGTGGTGCGCTGACCTGGCTCGAGTCTGCGGAGACGACATTAGGAGGGAAACTGGCTTAGGGCAGAAACACATTGACGTAGCTTTCGCGGGAACGCCCTGTCAGGGGTTCTCCTTAATCGGCAAGCGTCTCCGTGACGATCCGCGCAACTTGCTACTGTATGACCTCGCCCGTCTGATCGCCGAACTGTCGCCCTCTTACTTCGTCGTGGAAAACGTAGAGGGAATTCGACTTGGGAAGTCCAAGAGTTTTCTCGCGGGGTTTCTGGCGCGGATGGCCGAATGTGGTTACCAAGTCGTCCAGCCGATCGAGGTGTTGGATGCGGCAGAATTCGGGGTACCACAGCGACGACGACGCGTCTTTATGTTGGGTTACAAGCGAGGGCTACGAGCCCCCGAGTATCCGAAGCCCATTTACACGATAGGTGGAAGCGGGGATTACGACGGGCCAACAGTGTGGGATGCTATCGGGGACCTTCCGAGGGTTGACAATTACAAGTACCTTCTCACAACCGATGAGTACACTGGCGATCTGGGCACGCCCAGCGACTATGCCAAGGTCTTGCGGGGTGAGGCTCCTGACCCAGAGGACAAGTCATTGGAGCGAAACAGGAATAGAAACGGGTTGAGCGGTTGCCTGCGAACGATGCACACTACCGAGACGATCGAGCGCTTCAAGAGCACAAAACAGGGCAGCTACGAAGAGGTGAGCCGGTTCTACCGACTTGCCAAAGACGGCCTGGCCCCGACCCTTCGAGCGGGAACGGGTCCGGCGCAAGGATCGTTTATGGCCCCGCGACCCATCCACCCCTTTCAAGATCGCTGCATTACGGTGCGCGAAGCAGCGAGGCTTCACTCATTTCCGGACTGGTTCTGCTTTCATCGAACCAAGTGGCACGGTTTCCGGCAGATTGGTAACTCCGTCCCGCCGCTGTTGGCTAGGGCTGTTGCCAAGCGTATTCGAGATGTCATTGTTGGGGAAGGAAGGCGCCGAGATGCCTGAAGAACAAGCGACTACCGAGACTGCGCAGGGTAACCCGTCCAAGGGGTTCTTCATTGCGATGCTCACCAGGGACATCTCTCTGTCTGACTGTATACTCGACCTCTTGGATAACTGCGTCGATGGAATCAACCGAAAGGTTCGGACGAACGGTGCCATGACTGATACGAACAACAAGTACAGCGGGTTTTGGGTGACCGTCAAATTCGATCCGAACACTTTCAGCATCTGTGACAACTGCGGCGGGATTCCCCTCGATGCCGCAAAAAACTACGCCTTCCGCTTTGGGAAGCCTGAAGACGTGATCCAGGACCCGGGGCAACCGATAGGGTTGTACGGAATCGGGATGAAACGCGCGATGTTTAAGATGGGTAAAGTGATTAAAGTTGTTTCGTCAACCGGCGAGGGCTCCTTCGAGCTGGATCTTGTGGTTGACGACTGGAGGAAGCAACCGGAGGCGGACTGGACTTTCCAGCTCAGTAACGTTAGGCGAAACGGGACTGACGTTGAGGTTGGTACCACGATTTCCATAACGGAACTCCACCCGTCTGTCGGCCGCGAGTTTGGCACACCGGGGTTCTCTATCTCTTCCACCCGGGCCATTAAACGGGATTATGCTTTCATACTTCAGCATGGCCTGATCGTAAAGGTCAACAACAAAGCGGTCCATGGAACGATGCCTACCTTCAGAGAAAGCGGCGAAGTGGCACCGTCAGGGTTCGTAGGTCGGAGGGCGAAGTAGAGGTCGAGATCACGGGCGGACTTTCCGCATCGCCGCCAGAAGACGACTCACCCGAACATAGGTTTCCCGAAGCCGAACGTTATGGCTGGTACGTAGTCTGCAACGACCGCGTCGTCGTGACGGCCGACAAAACGACCGTCACTGGTTGGGGCGTTGGTTCCGTTCCTGCTTGGCACCCACAATTCAACGGTTTTCTCGGAGTGGCTCAGTTCCGGTCTAGCAAACCCCAGCTTCTGCCATGGCGGACAACGAAGAGAGATGTGGACCCTAGCAACGAACTGTACAAGAAGGCCCTCGTTATAATGAGTGACGCGGCTAAGACCTTCACGGATTATACGAATCGTCGAAAGGCGGAGTCGAGGAAAGCCCGTGGCGTTGAGAATGCCGCAGAAGTCAAACCGATTTCAAAAGTCAGCTTCAGTGACGTCATGAAGCTGCCTGCGGTGGCGCGGACCACAATGCGCCGTATTTCTTATGAGAAGCCTGCCACCGAGGTAGAAGCGGTGGCTAAGGCCTTACGGCTCCGCTCAGTTTCTGCCAAAGAGGTAGGAATCAGGACGTTCGATTACTTCGTCGAGCGGGAAGTTGAGAAATGAGCCAGGCGGGGAACGGCAAACATGCGTGAACCCTCTTTTGAAAAGATAGACTACACTCTTCGGCCGAACAAAAATGTACAGAGAAAACTAGTAGTGGAGATGTTGTCCCGCGTCGGCAGGTCACCGCGGTTCAAACTCGCCAACTATCGGTACGTCGGATTGGGGTCGATATGGTTTGCCGACTTTATTTTGATGCACCGGCACCTTGGAATTACAGACCTCGATTCGATCGAAAGGGAGGCGACCCGAGAAAGAAGGATGGAATTCAACAGGCCATTTTCCTGCGTTACGGTCTGGATTGGACCCACGAGCGACGTGATTCCTACGCTAGATTGGAACAAGCCGACCATTGTTTGGTTGGACTACGACGATCCGCTAAGAAAGTACATGTTCGATGATTTTGAAGCTGTACTCAGGCGGCTCCACAGCGGCGACGTGTTGATCGCGACAGTCAACGCTAATGTGGATCAGATCAGGGACGTTAAAGAGGAAGAGGTGCCCTTGGACCCCGATACCGCTCTGCGCCAGGTGTGCGGTGACGAAAATGTGCCGATAGATGTAGCACCCGATCTAAACCCTAAGCGTTTTCCGTTTGTGGTTGGAAAGATTCTTACCAACGCCTTCGTCACAACAACAGCGAGGTTGCACACGGACTTACAATTCGTTCCGCTGCTGAATATCACATATAAGGACACCACACGAATGGTTACTTGTGGCGGAATGGTTGTTGACGATTCAGATCGGGGCGAACTGAAAGCTAGTGGCGTGGAAGATTTGGAATACTTTGCGGGCCGGGGACAATTCGAGATTTCTGTTCCGCATCTAACTCATAAGGAAAGGCTCGAGTTCAACAAACTTCTTCCATGTGCTGCCCCGCCCGATCCTTCAAAGTTACCCTTCGAACTGAAGCCGAAGGAAATTGAATCATACTGGAAATTCTACCTTCAATACCCCGTATACCAAGAGCTGCAGCATTAGAGTACAGCGCGGGTGGCGCAGACATCGCGCCTCTTGCGATGTGTGCGACGTACAATGCGGGGGTGCCCCCACAGCATGACAATAATGGCCTCGGCCTCTCGCGCCGTTCAAGAGCCAGCCGCTTTCGCCATTCCTGTCACTGGGCCCGGCTCCGGCTGGGCGTTCACGGATCGCACACCTGCCACACAGCGGGATGGATGCTCCACCCCCGGTCACTTTCCTCCAAAGGTTACAGTCTTAAAGGAGACCAGGAATCTTTCTGTGATCTCGCCCGGTGACAAGCGATATTTCGTCAGCAAGTTGGCGCAGACCTTTTCCAGAGCTGTACCTTGAGCGGTGGACGGGCAAAGATCGCGGTAGAACTGCCGTGCCACGCCGACCAACTCGCCCAGTTTGGCCAGGGTTAGCGTGCTTGATTTCTCCGCCGCTGCGGGAGCGGTGGCATCGGCTGTGGGGTGGACTATGAATCCGGCGAACCGTCGCTTTGGGTAGTTGTCACTTGCCCACTGCACTGAAGTAAGCAGCTGTCCATGCTCGTCCTTGTTTAGAGGATTCTTTGCTTCCTTCCGATGCTTGCACTCGATGACAAACCCGCCATCCGTCCCGGATAGCCAGAGTACATCTGGACCTACTCGGAATTCATGATCTGGTCGCTGACCACGGAAACCCAACAGTTCGCCGAATCTTCTTAGAGATTCTTCAAATTGGTTACTGGTGGCACTCGGCGTGAGGAAGGAGACCGTTCGCTCAAATTCGTCCAAGGCACCTTTGCGAAGAGCAAAGCGTGCGACTTCATCTAGGATGTTGCCAACCTGTTCGCCTACGTCAATAAGCGGCTCGTACTTAGGTTTCACGGCTGGTGGAACTAAAAGGTTGTTCGTTGCAAAGGCAGACCGCTGCAATTCCTCAGATAGGCGATCCTGCTTTGAGAAATACGCCGCGCGCGCTGCCAACTGCAACAACCAACCGCGTAGCTGCCGATCGAGGCCGGCATTACCGTCGGCTAACTCGCGAACTGCCCGGATTGCTCTGTCGAAGTCATTGCCCAAGCAGCTTTCGATGTAGAGCCGTTCGCGGTACGCAATCTCGATTGCTCGTGCATCGACCGTCGGCGCTTCGGCTCTATCTGCCAACGTCTCGGCGTGATACCTCACCCATCCCTTCTCTCGTTTTAGGCACTGCATGACCGTCTGCTCGAGTTCGCTGAGCCCGGTAACGGACTTGCTGATCTCATAGCCCATTTGAACTTGGGTACGGGTGCTGGGCGTCATAAGCGACAGACTGGCAGACCTAGCGATCCACGAAGCTAGGTCTTTGCCGACCAACAACACGACACAATAATCACCGGCACCTCGAGTCCCTCGACCAATCGCCTGTTCTACACGTTGAGCCAATCCCACGTTGATTGAACTGTTCCCACGAAGGACCTCGGCGCGGAAGAATTCATATACGTTCGTCGCTGAGGGGAGTCCGTCCAAGACAAGTAGGCGACAGGCATCAGCAGCCAAGTCAAGACCGTCATAGCGACTGGCGAATACGAATGGACCTCTTGAAGAACCACCCTTGAGATCTTTCACAGCCTGACTGACGGCGTCGCCGATAACAACCTTACCTACATCTTCCCACTGCTTAGCTTGAGCTTCTGATTGCGTCAGAATCACCACTCCCGCGATCTTTTTCGATACGGATTCTGCGATACCTTTAGTTGCCTTTAGGGGCGTCTCCTTAAGCTCCATCAGAGAAGGTGCAAGAATCATTCGCTCGCCGACACCCGCAAGCGACGCTGGAACGATTGGATTGCTCACACACTTCGGGTTGGCATCGAAGGTTCGGACGATGGAGCTATCATCTGCAATTGTTGCGGACATGAACACGCGACGCCTGCATTCATGAAACGAAGGGAAAAGGTGGATCAGAGGCTGAAAAGGGGTGATGGCGATTTCCCGCGCACCTACAAGCGCATGACACAGATTAAAGTGATCCCTGAGCAATGGCAGCTGGAATCTGAATGCCTCCGCGTGGTCCCTTGCGATGAGTTCACGAACTTCGTTTGCTTTGGCCAACCATGCAGGGTACGGAACTTCCAGTACGCCGAAATCCTCACGCTCAACGATGTCGTCAAAGGTTCCGAGGCGCCCAGCCGATTCGAAATCTCCTCGAAATCGCCCCGCAATCTCGTCGTACAGCGGCCTGTGATCTTTCCTGGTGGCGGAGATCGTGAATGCAGCCCTCACGACACCGAGTGCAGCATGAGCGTCGTCACAAATGATGCCTCCGAGCTTTACCGGCTCTCTACCGCTCCCCAACACTCCGAATCTGCTAAGGCCATTGAACAAGGCCTGGTACGGTGCGACTAGAAATACCCGGCCACTCAAAAAATCGGCATCTAATCCAGTCCCCCCGTAACTGATAGCTGCGAGGCCGACCTCGCCAGCTTTTTCGAGTGTTTGCTCGACAAGCTGATTTGTCGGGCAAAGGTAAAGCACTGGCTCGTGTATTTCGTTGAGCAATGACTGAGCGATTAGAAGGCCAACCAGCGTCTTGCCGCCGCCCGTATTCAGTTTGATCACAAGATCGGTCTCTTTACGTCGCTCCTTCCACGCTGTGAGCGCCTTACTTTGTCCGTCCCACAAATCATTTATGTGTGGAGGCTTCGGAAGGCGTTGGAAAATAGCACCCGGGTCAGTGGGTACCGGCTGCTTGCGCTCGGCTCTGAGTTTTGTGAAGTCAACCATAAAGTCAGATTTCCTCGTTTCTTGGTTAAGCCGCAACCTCTATGACGAATCGTCGCAGTTATAGACTTAGCCGGAATTTCCGTTTTGACTTCGTGACCGACCGATAATTTACACCTGACAGCCTCAGTATGCAACGCTCCAGCCTGGTTTCGAGTCCAAAGCCTTTTCGGCGGCCGCGAGAAAATCCCAAAAGCCCAAAACTGACGCCTTTCCAACCTATTCCTCAGACACTTTTCCTTCCCCTTCCTCCCTCGTCACCGAAATCTGATCCGGTCTGCGGCTCGCCTGCCCCGCTGGCGATGGTAGTCCCGCGATCCTGCACAGCATGCTTGCGAAGAGCCGCCTCACAAGATGACTCTCGGCCGAGAGGAGCCAATAATAGCGGGCGTGTTTGATCAGCCGTCCGCCGGTCTTCACCAACCGCTGCTGCAAGCTGGTGAGCGACCAGTGGTCGATCCGTTGCGGCACCACCAACCGCCGCCACAGGTTGCCCAAGTTGTAGGCGATCACACTCAGCCAAAGCCGCACCTCGTTAGATCGGAACCGGTGGCAACTCAGCAGCGTCATCTTCGCTCACAACCTTGGCAATTGTGCGCGCCGCACTCGGAAGCGACCCGCTTGGTTGTGCAACTTGCATACCGAAACGTGCCGCCGCTCAGATAATCCCCATCCCACCAATGGTTTTCACTTGATCGATTGCGTCGCGATCAGATTCAGAATGAAAAGTCGGCTTCCCGTCCGGAATCAGCTGGCTTGCCCCACTTGGCGGGAAGCTTGTTTCACAGGAGTAATCCGGCTTGGGCGGTCAGAAGGGCTGTTCTCGACAGTAATCCCGGCACACCAACTCGATGCGGCCACTCGTCCGGTCGGCGACTCTATGACCAATTCGTTGCAGGCTGTTGCTGAGTGACTGCGGACGATTGTTTCCGTCCGTGTGGGCGACCACTCGCCCAGAACCTCTTATTTCGCTTCCCACAACGCCGTTTCGGGGGATCTGAGCTTGAGGGCCATTTGTCCGCTTTGCCGACTACACGGCCAAGTGACTGCCGACGTCAGCGGAGGAGCCGCAAGGCGCTGGGATAGTTTCCGCGTCCGCAGGTAGCCACGGCATGATCTTTATGCCGTGGGTTCGTAAGGAAGGTGAAAAGCCCACGGCACGAGAGCGGTGCCGTGGCTACCAGCTGAAGTTGAGGCGTTTAGCGGGCGTCTGACCCCGCTGCCGAAATCCCGAGCGAAGCCGAGGGATCAACGAAGTACCGGGCAGAGAGATTAACACGGCGCTACCAGGACTCCAGCCGGGCGGTGTTGGACACGCGAGCAGTTTAGTCCCCCTTGCTGATTGGCGCATACATAAAAGGCGATGTCGGCGCCACCCACGAAACTCCGCGCTAGTATCTGCCTGCTTCAGGTGCATGCGGGGGTCAGGTGTCATACACTAGAGTGCCGTCGTGGTCATAAATCTGCGTTTCTCCTCGTCTGGTGCGTCCGACTCCTGCACGACCACCTTGGCTTGCAGTAGAGCTCCTATTCGCGAACAGGTCACGTCGAACTTGAAACGACTGCGCATGTCCTCGGGGAACTTTGCCAGATCGAGGACTGCGCCATCCTTTGCCTTAGTGCCGCTGATACTTTGGAGGGCTTTGGCGAAACCAGCAAGCTGATCAACCATCCCAGTGATTCGTGAATTACGGAACGTCATTGGTTCAAGGCTGTGGGAGAACTCGTTGCGAATTCGACGTATCAAGTCTAGATCGCATGCCATCCAGTCCTGCACAAGATCGATCGCGTAGCTCACCCGAATCTTCGACGAGAACGTGGATAGAGGACCAAAAACGTCAAACAGCGGCTCCATCAATCCAACCGTTTTGTTGCCGCGGCTGGAGAACCGAGCCCGCAGCAGCCTTTCGAGCGTCGCATCGAAAAACGCCGCGGCGACTAGCGCCACCCCACGATCCGACTCCTTTCTGAAGGCCTCGAAGAGAAGGTCATTTTCGCGCTTCAGATCTTCGATCTTAGGTCCCTTTGTAGAAGACATGTTTACAGTCTTCGCGAGTTCGGCCTTTTCGAACTCTTCGGTTCTTTCGATCAGCAGAGCCGCAGAGTTTCTGAGTGGCGAGACTCTGCGCTACCTTGCTCCGTAGCGAGTGGCGCAGCATCTAGCTTTTTCGAACCGTGGAGTTTTTTCGATCGGGACAGCCGCGGAGTTTCTCAGACGCGATGCCCTGCGCCACGGGCTTAGCGCGCGCCTTAGCTCACTTGCGGCCTCGGGCCTTTTCGCAGGCTCGGGTTATTTGCGATCATTTGGCGAGCCAACGCGAAGTCGTCAACACCTGAATAAACATAGCGTTCCGCGTTCCACACTTGCAGAGAATTCACGAACTCAATGGACATTCTCGGGAGAGGACTGCATTTACCCGTACGGAAGGCCCCGAAGAAACGAACCACCTCCTCCGGCGGTGACGGAGGCAGGGGTTGCCGACCGGCGGCGCTCAGCCGCTGGCACTCTTCGTATGCCGCCTCGAGCTCAGACCTGACCGAGGGGCAATACATACCCAGACATCGCCTGCAACTGATTGGTAGATATACTTCCACGCCTTCGACCGCGAGGCCCACATTGCCGCGGAGATCGAACTTCATTTCATTGTGCATCGCCACCGGGTTGTCCGAGATATACAGCGTCTCATCTTCGGAAACGCTGTGCAGTATCCAAGCCTTCTCCGAGATGAACGGAATGAATTGTTTCATCAGGTCCGGCAGCACACTCGCAGTAAAGAGTTTCTCCTCGTTGTTGTCGAGCACCCTTAGCTGGGGTAGAAGGTCCGGGTCCGTTCCCATGGCCGCGACCCGCTGACGCAGTTCCGCGTTCATGTGCCGCATCGCCGCACGTTGCTGCGGTGATCGCAGGAGAAGCTGAGCCACCAAGCCGCTCAGGACGACTCGCTGGTACACCGTCAAATCTGCAAGACTATCGTTGCTGAGCACTTCCCGCAGCACGCCCGCGGCCTTCGATTCGAAGTCAGCCAGAGAAGGCTCAATCGTGGCCGTTAGGTCGCCCAATGAAAACTCGTAGAGGCGATTCTCCGCTGCCACATCAGCCACGCTCGCAAGAAAGACTCTGTCAGTCTGCTTGTCGAATACGTACAGGCGTGTGCCGCCCATCCTCGCGAAATTCCTGAGCAGGAACTGCGGAACGTAATGATGCTTCTTCGGACGGCCCATGTTCAGTAAGGCAGGTGGCGCATACACTGTCATTTATGTATGCGCCCCACGAACACGCGCAGCATCTCTGTCACCGCGTCCTATCCATGGCCTGTCCTGGCTTCTTAACGGTCCCGCAAGGCGGGATGTCGGCGCCACCCGCGGTATGGATAAGGTCTCATTGTAACGCCACTTATGATCTATCAGGCAAGTGGCCTCCATCTTCTTAGACCGACCGGTGGCCTCGCCTAATCCTCGTGTCTCGCCGGATACGGGCACCACCCGGTCGTACAGCCTCGGAGCCGGGCGGCCAGGGAAGAGTCCCAACGGCGACCGACTGTCACGGGAGGAGTTGTTCATAACGCCAAGCCTGGACTCTCGGCAGAGAGCCGAGTTTCCCACATCATAGACCACACCTCAACGGTCGAAATCTGCCCACTGCCCCAGCAACGACCCAACCCAACGCCACCGGACGCCTAACTGTAGAACTGCTAGGACTAGGGCCCTGCACAAGCCGAACCCTGGTTCCGCCCGAGTGACGGCGTACCCGGGAAGGAATCTTGCCCCCTTCTGAGCAGCGGGGGCTCCCCAGGGCTGCGCAACGCCCTATCTGGAAACTGACCTCCTACGTCGCGCCGCACGGACTTCTTCGGCGATTCTGAAAGGCCTTGCCTCCGTGGTTGAATCGTAAGGATTTCCACACTTCGAGGAAGGCACGAATAGACATGGATTGCCTACGCATTGTAATCACCGGCAAACGAAGCTGTTATGTTGGCGAAGACCCCCAGAGAGCCTGCGGCGGTACCCACCTGACGGCGCCGAGCGGCTGAGCGATGTACGACCGGAGCGAGTGCAGTACTGCACTCCTATTGCGAAGCAGTGCTTAAAGGCCGCACTCTTGCAGCCCGAGGTCTGGGTGGCCGGATAAAGGCCAACCAAACCTTTCGCGTCTTCGCCAAGTTCCTTCGCGCCGCACGTGCCTTCCTCGGCGATTTCGAAAGGCCGCCCTTACTACCTATTTCGGTTAGGAATCCACGGATTTCATTTGTCAAATTCAGCATGATGGCAGTCTACCAGATTGGGAAGAGCGGCTAGATGGCCTGTCCAAGTCAATGACCTGGGGAGTGCAATCGACGGGCCGAGGGAAGCAACCGTCCAGATGAGTGTGTGCGGATGAACTGTTAGTTCTGCTTCTGCTCCTCCCGCGGCCAAGGCCATGGTCCCTGGTCCTGAAGCAACGCCACTGCTTTGCGACGCCTTTGCTGATTACGGCTGGGAGCATTCGACACTTTCTGGACCCACTCCCTACTGGAGAGTCCTCGACTGGCGGCATTAAACGCATCTCTTGCGAGCAGACTCTCAAGTGAGCTAAGCCCCTTGAGCTGTGCCTCTTTCTCCGCCCTGAGCGTCATGATCGGTTGCACCTCGCCAGCATCCTTCAACTGTTCCGCCATCCGTTCGTATTCATCATCCAGTGCTGAAAGCCTTTGGATGGCCTCGTTTTCTGTAATTCGTCCACCTCGCAGATCCCTGAGAGTCTCATTAATTGACTCACTGAATGCCTCAAGCTCTGCGGGGTCCAGATCAGCGAATCCTTGTGAATCTTGGTCGCCGGAAACGCTCTCCTCCTTTTCGAGTTCCTCAGCTTGGCGAATCAGTTCTTCGAAACAAAGTAGCAGCTCCTCCACTTCGGCGTCGTTTGGTTCCGTCTTCGTAGGGTTTTCCATTCACTCCCTCCTCTCACCGCTGCGTTCCCCTCGTGGTCACCATCGTCTCTTGAATACCGGCCATCGAATCTCAGCCAATTGGGGTTCCTGCAGGGATCCGAGCACCTGACGCTGCGGTTTCTGGCTCTCATGGTGGGATGGTGCATCCTGCCGCTGGCAAGTCCGGTGACCGCATTGCAAGCGAACCAGGCACCACCGATCACGAAAGCGACCTCATGCTCTCGCCGCCCAGCATCGCCAGAATAGGCAGTTTTGTCAACTTGACTGACCCGTCGGATCATCTGAATCGGCCCCACCGAAGCTGTCAATCCTCTGTGACACCCCGTTTTATTCTGGTTGCTGCTCTGCTATTTGATATCTCTCTGGTCTTGCTCTGGGTGTTTTGCCGTGGTTCCGCTGGGGCTGGAGCGATGCCCTGCCAAGGTCGAAGCGGGACGTGCGCCACGGCTTCCATGACACACCTCCGAAGCAACGAACTTCCGGATCCCCCTCGCCGGCTTTCTTACAAGGCTGAGGTTTCGGGCCTGTGGCACTCCCGATCAAGCCATAAGGTCGGTCGGCAGTCCGAGGCTCAGAAGGCGTTCGAGCGGTTCGTCACCGGGATCGGGCGCCGGCCGGTTCCCCAAGACCGCAAGGTGCGGGTGACCATCCAGACCTACCGCAAGCGCCAGGCAGACCGGGACAAGGAGTACACCGCCTGGAAGCCCTGTATCGACGCCCTGAGGCTTCTCGGATGGATTCGCGACGACTCGCCGAAGTGGATCTATGAAGACATCAAAGACCCGCTCGTGGACAAGACCCCCAGAAGTGAGATCGTAATCGAGGAAGTTTCGTGAGGAATTTCAGCCTTCTTCTGCGTGACCTTTGGGCTTGGTTCGTAGGTCGTGTGAAGCAACCCCTGTCCTTGGCCGCTCGCAGGGATCCGGAGCCCTCGCTTGAACTTCAGAAAACCCCAGAGACCAGAACTGTAATTCGAGCGTTTACAGCTGAGGTCGGCAGGGAAGGCGGGCTGTCGAAGTCTCCGAAGAAGGTGCGAGCGGCCCGAAGAAATCTAGCGAAAGCTAGACGAATATTCCATCTGACGCTATCGCAGAAGAGGCGCAGGGAAGGTCAACTCAGAAGGGGGCAGACGGCGATCGTGCCTTCGGATTTTCAAAGGAGATCAGGCAGCAAGAAGGTCGAGACACAGGACTCTAGCCAGGACGCAGGGATTGAAAATCCCCTACCCTGATTTGAGGTTAAGTGCCTAAACCTCAGTGGTTTGGATATACGTAACGAAAGGCCTTGGTACTCAGGTCTCAACAACCCCCGTTTTCGGGCATCTCCTGAAGGCTCAAAGCGTCATTTTGACCCACCGTGTAATTTTTTCAGGCACCACATTAGCAATTGGGGTTTCTTAATGGAATGAACGGGTTAGGTTAGATTTTACTCCCGGTAACTACCCCTAAGTGTCGTCAAAACCCTCCAAAAAGGTCCGGCGGGCCCTCTTGGCGGTCGCTGTGTTCGCTGTGAGACTTGAACAGGCGGGAAATCCAGCGAATAAATTGGACAACGAGGTATCCAATACTGCACGCGGAGATGGAGACGACGGCGAATTCGATGACCCTGGGGATCATTACCCCTCCAGAAGCAAGCGGTCGAGCTGGATCAGGCAGTCTCGGACGTTCGAGGCCGCGTCCTTCACGATCCGTGAGAAGTTTGGCCTAGCCGGCGGATGGTCGCGTGTTAGAGTCTCTCGCACCCAGATCACCTCAAGGTAGTCGGCGATTTCCTTTGCTGCGCCATACATCGAGAAGTTGAGGACTGAGCAGCGGCTGAGGAAGTGGTTCTCGAAGCGCGTCAGGGAGTTGGCGGTGAAGATCCAGATTACGGGCAGAGGCACCCCAGGTTCGACGCCACCGCCCATGACCGGCTTGAGGCTCGCCGCGAGGTCGCCTTTGGACAGCCACTGAAGCTGCGCGCGCTCGGTAGCCTGGTCAGCCTCGTCGATGATGACCACCCAAAACTTCCCCTTGGGCGGGAAGTAGTGGCAGGCTTCCCAAGTTCGATCGAGTTCCTCGACCGTGCATTTCTGCCCTCCGATGTAACGGACGGAGGCG